>Ga0302046_10005262_pt1 | contig 11434 bp, 8 predicted proteins | sample RVTome_11_FD_200261 | JGI IMG/M metagenome (GOLD analysis project Ga0302046, IMG submission 200261) | Soil microbial communities from uranium-contaminated site in the Upper Colorado River Basin, Wyoming, United States - RVT147D111 (version 2) ... | reverse complement strand
GACGTCCTGCGACTGCACGGTTATCAGTGGCGATCTCTCCGGCATAATCGTGCCAGCGGGTTCCTCGATGTCTGTTTGCGGAGAAATCCGAGAACAATACGAGCCCGGGCTTCAGCACCGGCAGGTCGTCATGCGCCTCGTGTCAGGCGAAGTGCGAGCAGCGACACTCTTTGTCGATGTCGTCGGGACCTGGCGCCTCAGCGGTCATGCCGCCGACTTTGGGGAAGTGTCCCCCTTCACAGAACAGGAGCCTTTGCGTCTCATCGAATTCCGCTCGGACACCGAGCGCGCCTTGGGCTTTGGAGGTGAGCCGCCGCCTTGGCTCTCGTGCACCATCGTCGATGCAGGGCAGGGCAGCCAGAATCTTGTGTTCTCCTTGCGTCCCTCCGAACTGTCGAACGGGGTCAACTCGTTTTCTTCCATCGTCCGCACGTCTTGCTCCGTGTTGCCGGCGACAGCGATTCACGTCCGCGCGGTGTGCACGCCCGAACTCCGCGCCGTCCCTGACGTAGTATCGGTATCTCGCGGCGAAGAGCGATGTGTTGCTATCCGGGACAGGCTGGGGAAGGTCGTCTCGCTATCCGACGTGCACTGCGGGAACGCGTTGCTACAAGCGCGGTTAGCGCCGCCCAGTGGGGTCTGCGTCCGCTTGGCGGAAGGTGATCACAGCGCGGGAACGGCCCAAGTGGTCGTCGTCGATATCCTTGGAAAGCGGGCGCGGTTCAATGTGCTGTGGAACTGATGTTCGGCCGGTCTCAATGAGAAAGGAGTGCCGATGACAAGAACCTCCACCTTTTGCGCGGCAATCGTCGGAGTGTGTCTGGTGATGATCCTGTTGCCTTCCAGGAGTACGAGCGCCGGAGAAGGAGCCACCTGTTACATAACTCCGGATCCGCCAGGACTGCTCTGTACGTCGTGCACGAACACGAGTTGTGGGTTTTGCATCGCTGTCTGCCCTTATCCCGACTGGGAGACTAGGTGCCGAATTGCGCATCTCACGCAGGAGGCGAAAACGGGCGGGTGGACGCGTTCGCCGACCGTGAAATGGTGTGAGAAGAGGATCGCATGCGACAAGCCCGTGCCATGCCCTGGTCCCTGCACGGCGACGGGTTTCATCTCTTTCGGGGGCGGAGCTGCCACTGACTATGCTCCGGACGATCCATGCTAAGAGCCGTCCTTGGAACCAGCGCCCGTTCCTGGGGGCGGCTGCTTGTCGCGCTATGCGCTGGTTCGGCGGCGATGGTTTGCGCGCAGCAGGAGCGTCCGCGGGCGCTTGAGCGCGCCGCCCAGGCGCGCCAGGGCATCGTGACTGCGCGACTCGATTGGGCCGGCGAGCGGCAGCGCGCCGGCGAACGCCGACTGCACCGCACGACGCGGATCGGCGGGAATTCCGCGCTGACGACCGTTCACGGCGACGATGACGGCGTGGTCGTCGTGCGCCATGACGGCGCGCCCAGCCCGCTGAACCAGAACCCGTACTGCTACCTGATCGACGACGGCCAGACCTGGGAATACCAGCAGGAAAGCGTCGAGGCGGAATTGCAGCCGAAAGCGCTGCACGCGTACTGCCCGGATCTTCGCTCGGCGGGATTCTCGCCCTTCCCCGATTGGCGGTCCGTGGACGAAGTCGTGTGGACGGATAAGCCGAATGCGCCGCCGACCGAGTGGGAAGAGCGCGTCGAAGACGGCCTGCACGTCGTCATCGCCAAGCGCGTCCTCGGCGTCTTCACCTGGTGGATCGACCCCGAGCGCGGCTGGCAACCCGTGCGAACGACGTTCGCCGATCAGGAGGGGATCGCCTGGGAGTCGCGCAGCGAGTTGGAGCAGGTCGACGGCGTCTGGTTCCCGCGTTCCGTCGTGTTCCTGGAGCGCGCCCAGGAGGGCGGTTTGCGGCTGGCCGAGACGGTGGCGGTCGAGCGCTGCCTGCTGAACGACCCGAGCCTGCCGCTCAGGCTGACCCCTAAGGATCTGGGCCTCGACGCCGGCTTCAACATCCTTGCGTACGACGAAGCCGGCGAGGAGCGCAGCCTCAAGTTCGACGGGGAGAAGGCCGTTTCGCTGGAGGAGTACGCCGAGCGGTTCAAGAAGGGCGAGATCAAGAAAGGACCGCGCTTCGCCCGCCTGATGGCCGGCTTGCGACAGGACGCCGCGATCCGAAAGCAGCGCGGCGTCGAGCGCCCGCCCGGGGCTCGCATCGCGCCGGATGATTACGAGGCTCTTACGACGCCGGAGAACTACCGATCGCTCTGGCAGCTCTACACGCTCTCGTTCATTCGCAAGCACAAGCTCGACGCGGACCAAGTACAGAAGGCCTGGATCACGCATGACGATTGCGTGCAGCGTGCCCAACGCCTCGCCGCCGCCGCCGACCGGCGCCTCGCAGCAGCGCGCGACCCCAACGGCGAAACGCCGCAGAGGGCCGCGGTCGAAATCTACGCGAAGCTGGTGGATGACATCTGCGACGTGTTCTACGCGCAGCTCAAGCCGCGGCTGGAGCAAACCCTCACGCGCGAGCAGAAACAGCAGAACGAGGCGCCGTAAGGGGCGACTCGCGGAAGCGGACGAGCGCCGCCAGGCAGGCGGCCGGGCTGGAATTGCCGTTGGCGCCGCCTGGAACGCCGACGCTCCCCAGCCGGCATTCATGTACGAACTTACGACTCCGGAACTATCCCAAAACCCCGGGTGGTACGGGCGTCTCGCCCGTTTGTGCCGGACATTCGCGGTTTGGGATAGCTTCAGGACAGCAACGGCGCGAATGGCGCGGGTTTCTCGGATTCGTTAATGGCCCGCAGGCGCCCTCGCCTGCATCTTCCAACATGCGCAGGCGTGCTCCGGCGCGACGGCTTCGAGCGCCGGCGTCGTCTCCGCGCAGGCCGGATCGCCCGCGGCGGTTGCGCAGCGCGGATGGAAGGCGCAGCCGCTGGGGCGGTTCTCCGGGCGTGGCGGCTCGCCGGGGATCACGACCAGGCGATGCGGAGAGCCAGCGTCGGTCGAGTGACCGGGGACAACCTCGCCGGACGGCGTGCTCTCGGTCCGCGCGGGCGCTGCCCGTTGAGCGCTCTCTGCGCGCGGCGTGGGCGCCTGCGATTCGCTATCCGGCTGGGCCGGCGCTGCCCGGGGCGTGCTTTCCAGCAGCGCCCGCGTGTAGGGGTGGGCCGGCGTCGCGAAGAGCCGCTGCGTCGTGGCGTGCTCGACGATGCGGCCGGAGTACATGACGTACACGCGGTCGGCGACCTGCGCGACGACGCCCAGGTCGTGCGTGATCAGCAGCACCGCCATGCCGAACTGCGCCTGCAAGTCGCGCAGCAGCGCCAGAATCTGCGCCTGCACCGTCACGTCGAGCGCCGTGGTCGGCTCGTCCGCGATCAGCAGCGCCGGCTCGCACGACAGCGCCATCGCGATCATCACGCGCTGCCGCATGCCGCCGGACATCTCGTGCGGAAAGCCGCGGGCGCGGCGGCCGGCGTCGGGGATGCCGACGCGCCGCAGCAGATCGACCGCGCGGACCCAGGCGGCGGCGGGGCGCAGGCCGCGGTGGACGCGCAGCGGCTCGGCGATCTGGGCGCCGACGCTGACGACCGGGTTCAGGCTGGTCATGGGCTCCTGAAAGATCATCGCGGCGCGCGCGCCGCGGACCTGCCGCAGCGCGGCGGGGGGCAGCGCGAGCAAGTCGCGCGATTCGAACTCGATCTGACCGCGCACGGCGATGCCGGGCGGCGTCAGGCGCATGATGGAGAGCGCGGTCAGGGTCTTCCCGCAGCCGGACTCGCCGACGAGCGCGACCGTTTCACCGCTGGCGATGGAGAGCGAGACGCCGTCGACGAGGCGGGCGCCGGTGGGCAGGTCGAGGGTCAGGTTGCGGAGGTTGAGGAGCATGAGCCTGTCCGGCGCTCGGCCCGCCGGCCCAGCAAGCCGTGGGACCGGGTTGTCAGACACTTAGCTTTAGAGCGTGTAACAGAACCGCGAGCGCCAGCGAGCGCCGGAGCCCGGGGGAACGCGGCGCCAGCGGTCCGGCCCGCCATCTCGCCGCGAAGGCCTGCGGGGCGGCGTTTCAACCGGGCCCGCTGGCGCTGCCGGCTCGCGCGGCCCAGCGCTCGCTGGCGCTCGCGGTTCTGATACAGGCTCTTGGCCTAATTTATCTGACCTTGGCTTGGCTTCGATTAGCCGGCGGCGTCGGCAAACGAGTTCAGGACGGTGGCCAGGTCCAGCAGGTCGGTGTCGTCGTCGTCGTCGGTGTCGCCGGCGGCGGAGAGGCCGAACGCCTTCAGCACGATCTCGAGGTCGAGCAGGTCTACGGCGCCGTCGAAGTTCAAGTCCGCGCGCACGTCCTGCACGCGGAGGATCGGGGCGGGCAGGAGAATCTCGCTCGTGCCGTCGGCGTTGGTCACGGTAATCATGAAGCGGTCGACGCCGGCCGCGGCGCCGCCGGGGGTCAGGTCGACGGTGTAGACGCCGCCGCCGAGGTCCGTGAGCGGCCCGAGGGCCGACGAGCCGGCGCTGCCCTGCGGGTCGTGCTCGACCGCGACGCTCTGGATCTCCGTCGCGAGCAGCCCCTGCCAGTCGCGCAGCTCGATCCGCAGCGTGGCGGTCTCGCCGTCGTTGAACGCGCGGTCAGGCATGACGCTGACCTGCGACTCGATCGCGTCGGGCACGCCGGCGAGGTCGATGCGCCACTGGTCGAACATCTCGCGCAGCGTGAGCACGGGATCGGGGTCGGTGTCGCGGCCGCTGACGTTGAGGTCCATGTAGTAGACGCCGCGGGCGCAGGAGGTGCCCGGCTCGCAGGTGGCGCGCGACTCGTCGCCGCGCCGCACGACGACCATGAAGCCGACGTGGGCCGACTTGGTGAAGCTGGGCGGCGGCGATCCACAGGCGTCGGCCTGCGGGCCGCAGGAGCAGCGCCCGTCGCCGCCCATCAGGTAGGCCGCCTCCATGGCCGCCATGAACTTCTCGGGGATTCCGCCGGGCGTGTTTTCGATCGCGGCCAGGGCCATGTCGAGGACGGGCTGGCCGGTGATGACGTTTCCCTGAATGGAATAGGTCAGCGAGCCGATGCGACCCTGGATGTTGTTGGCGTAGGCGCCGTTCGCCGCGCCGGAGAAGGTGGCGACGCGGCCGCGGATGTCCACGATGCCGTACTGCCGCGACTGGTGGTTCGAGTCGCCTGCTGCGAGCAGCGCGAGGATCGCGTTCGGATCGGTCTGGCTCTCCAGCTCGTTCCAGATCCGCAGGCGGTTCATGCCGCTGGAGTCGATCAGCGCCTGGGCCGCGGCGACGCCGTAACCGGGCCGGATTACGGCGAGAGTCTTCTTCAGGTTGATGTTCTGGATGCAGGTGGCCGAGCCGATGGCCATTTCGCCCGTGTCGCGATCGGCGAGCAGGATCGACCAGGTGGCCAGGGCGGGGGTCGCCAGCAGGGACACTGCGGCGGCGAGAGCGATAAAGCGTTGGGCGGAATTGCGCATGGTTCGAAACCTCGCTTTGACAAAGACCTGGGTGGCTCGCCCTTGGCGACATGTTACCAGCGCCGCCGCTCGGCTCAAAGACGATTGCGGGTTGCGGCGCGTGCGACGCGCGGTTCGGCCTGCTAATTCAGCGTCGCGATCCGCGTCCAGCAGAACCAGGCGGCCGGCGCAGCGAGCAGGGGCGAGTCGATGACGTCGAGCATGCCGCCCATGCCGGGAATCACGTTGCCGGAGTCCTTGATCGCGGCGTCGCGCTTGAGCAGCGACGCGCACAGGTCGCCCGCGACCGAAAAAACGGCCATGACAAGGCCGAAAACCGCGAGCCCCAGCCAGCCGCTCAGCGGCCCGCTTCGCAGCGGCTCGATCTCCAGCCCGGAGAGCAGCCGGCCGACGAGCACCGAGCCGAGCACGGCGACCGCGATCCCGCCGAGCAGGCCCTCCCAGGTCTTCTTGGGGCTGATCCACGGAATCAGCTTCGTGCGGCCGACCAGGCTGCCGATGAAGAACGCGCCGGTGTCCGTGATCTTGACGACGAAGATGGAGAACAGCACCAGCAGCGGGCCGGCGAAACCGCCGACCTCCATGCGCAGCTTGGTGTAGTAGCCGGCCATCCCGCCGGCGTAGAAGATGATGAACAGCGTCATCGCCAGGTTGACGAACACGCCCTTGACCCCGCGCCGCACGGCCTGGGCACAGAATGTGTATCCCAGCGCGATGGCCAGCCAGAGCATGCCCCAGGACTCGTCGTGCCAGGCGGCGGTCTGCTTGAGGTTGAACGACACGAACGGGCCGATCACCAGCCCCGCCCCGAACAGGTAGCTCTCAAAGCGCAGCGGGCGGTGGCCCTGCGCGGCGGCGAAGCCCGTCAGCTCGCGCGTGGCCAGCAGCGTAAACGCGAGGAACAACCCGGTCAGCAAGGCGCCGTTGAACAGCCACGGACCCAGGTCCGCGCCCAGCACGCGCCACTGCGGAACCGGGCGCGTCGAGAGCCAGCCGTCCAGCAGCGCCAGCCCGATGACCGAGGCCGCGATCAGAGTGCCGAAGATCAGTCGGTGGCGCAGCAACGGACGGCCTATGCAGAGCCTTGTGGCAGGGTCGGCGCCACGTCGCCGAAGCGCCGTTCGCGCTGTGCGAACTCGCGCAGGGCGGTGTCCAGATGTCCGCTGCGGAAGTCCGGCCACAGCACGGGCGTGACGTACAGCTCCGCGTAGCTGATCTGCCACAGCAGGAAGTTGCTGATCCGCATCTGCCCCGCCGTGCGGATCACGAGGTCGGGATCGGGCAGGCCGGCGGTATACAGCGCGCCGTCGATGGCCGCTTCATCGATCGCGTCGGGCGCCAGCTCGCCGGCGGCCACGCGGCGCGCCAGGGCACGGAAGGCGTCGAGGATTTCCGCGCGCGAGCCGTAATTGAGCGCCAGGCACAACGTCAGCCCCTGGTTGCTCGCGCTGAGCTGCTCGGTCTGCTCCAGCTCGCGCAGCACAGCCGCGGGGAGACCGTCGCGCCGCCCGATCTGGACCACGCGGATGTCGTTGTCCATGATCTCCTGCCGCTCGGCCGCCAGGTAGTGCGCGTAGAGGGCCATCAGCCCCTCGACCTCGGCGCGCGGCCGCTTCCAGTTCTCCAGACTGAAGCTGTAGAGCGTCACGCACTTCAGCCCGAGCCGGGCGCAGCGCGTCACGGTCGCGCGGACGGCTTCCGACGCGGCGCGGTGCCCTTCGATCCGCGGCAGCCCGCGCTGCTTGGCCCAGCGGCCGTTGCCGTCCATGATGATGGCGACGTGGCGCGGCAGCGCCTCGGCCGGCGCCCCCAGCGCCTCCTGCGGGTCCAGCGGCGTCTTGGTCGAGCGGATCAGGCTAGGACTCCTTTTCGATGGTCTGAGCGCGGTCCGGACCGACGCCGATGATGCGAACCGGGCTCTCAAGCCGCTCTTCGATGAATCGGACGTAGTCCTGCGCGGCGCGGGGCAGATCGTTGAACGCGCGGCAGTGCCGCAGCTCCTCGCGCCAGCCGGGCAGCGTCTCGTAGACCGGCTCTGCCCGCTCCAGTTGGTACGCCGTGGCCGGCAGCAGGTTCGTCACGCGTCCGTCGATCCGATACGCGACGCACACGGGGAGCTCCTCGAAGCCGCTCAGCGTATCGAGGTGCGTCAGGGCCAGCGCGGTCGGACCGTTGAACATGCAGGCGTACGCGGCGGCCACCGCGTCGAACCAGCCGCAGCGCCGCGGGCGGCCGGTGGTCGTGCCGAACTCGCCGCCCAGCTCGCGAATCCGCTCGCCCAGCTCGTTGTTGAGCTCGGTCGGCATCGGCCCCGCGCCGACGCGGGTCGAATACGCCTTGACCACGCCCAGGATCGTGCGAATCGCCGCCGGGGGCGCGCCGGCGCCGGTGGCCGCGCCGCCGATGCCGGTGTGCGCGGCGGTGACGTAGGGGTAGGTGCCGTGGTCGATGTCGAGCAGGGCGCCCTGCGCGCCCTCGAACAGCACGCGCCGCCCCTGCTTGATGTGGCCGCGCAGCTCGAAGGTCGTGTCGGTGACAAACGGCCGCAGCCGCTCGGCGAACGCCAGGTATTCCTCCGTCATCGCGTTGGCGTCGAACGGCTCGCGGAAGTCGTAGAGCGCCGACAGGTACGCGTTCTTGTGCGCGATGACCGTCGTGAGCCGCGCTCGAAACCGCCGCGCGTCGTACAGCTCGGCGACGCGAATCCCCCAGCGGCGCGACACCTTGTCGGCGTGGCACGGTCCGACGCCGCGCGCCGTCGTGCCGATGCGGCTGTTCGGCAGCGCCGCCTGCTCCGCCAGGATGTCCTGCCGGCGATGATAGGGAAACACGAGCTGCGCCCGATCGCTGACGCGCAGGTTTTCGCCGATCTGCACGCCGCGCGCCTCCAGGGCCTCGATCTCGCCCAGCAGGACGGCGGGATCGAGCACGACGCCGCAGGCGATCATGCTGACGACCTGCGGGTGGAGGATGCCGCTGGGCAACTGGTGCAGGGCGAACTTCTCGGCGCCCACGACAATGGTGTGGCCGGCGTTGGCCCCGCCTGAATAGCGCACGACGACGTCGAAATCAGGCGCCAGCGCATCGACCACGCCGCCCTTGCCCTCGTCGCCCCATTGCAGGCCGATGACGCAGGTGTTTCCGAGCTCTCGCGCTTCCATTTCCGGTCGCCAACTCCCCGAAGCGAATGGATCGCAGCGCATCCGCCGCAGCGCCGGGACCGGCGACAATCCGACCGGCGCGCGTTTGTCCAGAACCAGCCTGCAAGGCTGGCTGCCAGAGCGCGCGAGGGATGGACGCTTCCCCCCCTTGGGCCCGTGCGGCGGTTTTCGAGAAATCGATCCTACTGCGCGCCGCTCCGCTTGTCACCCATGCGCCCAGCGCCCGCACGGGTGGCACAGGCTTCACGCGCAGCGGGTAGCCCTGCAATCCGCGGGTGGCGCCGGCTTCCGTAGATGGGCAAGCATGCTCACGCCGAAGACGGCGAGAGCATGCCACCCAGCCCAACCAGCCAACCGGAAACTCGCAGGCGGGGACGACTTCTCTCGGCCGACGGCCTAAGCTAAGCGGCTGTCTAAAGAAGTGTGGCCCAAGCCAATGGCCTGGACCGGCCAAAGGCCGGGCCACACGGGCGGTTTCGGCGGAGGAACCCCATGCTTTCGCAGGCGGATGTGCAGTTCTTCAGGGACAACGGCTACGTGCGCGGCGGCAAGCTGCTGGAGCTGGACGAGGTCGAGGCGCTGCGCAGCCGCCTCGACAAGTGCCTGGCCGGGGAGTCGGACACGGGTCGCAAAGCCGAGTACGCCGCCACGATCGAGAACATCGATCCCACGCAGGGCGGCGTCACGCAGATCGTGAACATCTGGAAGCAGGACCGCCTCTTCGGCGCCCATCACTCGCATGCGGGTCTGGTCGCGATGGCGCGGCAGCTCGCCGGCTGCGAGACGCTGCGCCTGTTCCACGATCAGATCCTCAGCAAGCCGGCCCGCAACGGCAAGCCGGTGCCCTGGCACCAGGACTACGGCTACTGGCGCATGGTCACGCCGGCCGAGCTGCTGACCTGCTGGGTGGCGCTGGACGACGCCACGCTGGCCAACGGCTGCATGCACGTCGTCCCGCGCAGCCACCAGTGGGGGCTGCTGGAGGCGGAGACGTTCTGGGCCGGCGACGATCCGGAGGCCTTGCTGAAAAGCCCGAACATCCCGGCGGGCGCGCCGGTCGAGAAGGTCGCGGTCGAGATGCCCGCCGGACACTGCATGTGGCATCACTGCCTGACGCTGCACGGCACCTATGAGAACAAGACGGACTACCCGCGCCGCGCCGTCATCACGCACCTGATGCCGGGCCACTCGAAGTACGACGCGCGTTTCAAACACCTGATGGCGCAGTATGCCGAGGCGGATGGCTTCAAGGACGGCGAGCTGATCCGCGGGTCGAACTTCCCGGAAGTCTAGCGGGTCGCCAGGGGACGGCAGCGCCGGTATCCATACGCCGCGGCGAGCGCGGTTCCCGGGCCTCGGCCAACAGCTACAATAGCGCGCGGACGCGCCGGCGGCGCGCGATGGAGCGCTGATGGGACTTTTCGACGTATTCAAGCGCGGCCTGAGCAAGACGCGCGACAAGCTCGTCGCCGGCCTGCGCAGCGTGCTTGCCTTCGGACGGCGGATCGACGAGCCGCTGCTCGAAGAGCTGCACGACGCCATGCTCGCCGGCGACATGGGTCCGGCGGCGGTCAAGACGCTGCACGACGAGATCCGCGCCGCCTGGAAGGCGGGCCAGATCAAGGAAGCGCAGGAGATCACGCCCTATCTCAAGGCGCGCATCGTCGAGACGCTGAGCGGCGACGGCGCCGGCCTGCGCTTCGCCGAGAGCGGCCCCACGGTGATCTTCGTGGTCGGCATCAACGGCTCCGGCAAGACCACCAGCGTCGCCAAGCTGTGCCACCACTTCGCAAAGCAGGGCAAGAAGACGCTGCTGGGCGCCTGCGACACGTTTCGCGCCGCAGCGATCGACCAGCTCACGATCTGGGCCCAGCGCGCCGGCGTGGAGATCGTCAAGCACCAGCCGGGCAGCGATCCGGCCGCGGTCGCCTTCGACGCGTGCGAGGCGGGGATTGCGCGCGGCGTGGACGTGATCCTGATCGACACGGCCGGACGGCTGCACACGCAGGATCACCTGATGCGCGAGCTGGGCAAGATCCAGCGCGTGGTGCGCAAGCGTATTCCCGCGGCGCCGCACGAGACGCTGCTGGTGCTCGACGCGACCATCGGCCAGAACGCGCTCAACCAGGCCACCGTGTTTTCGGAAGTGGTGGACGTTACCGGCCTGTTCGTGGCCAAGCTCGACGGCTCGGCCAAGGGCGGCATCGTGGTGGGCATCCACGACAAGCTCGACATCCCGGTCAAGTTCGTCGGGCTGGGCGAGACCATGGACGACATCGCCGCGTTTGACCCGCGCATCTTCGTCGATGCGCTCTTCGGCGACGAGGAGCTGAAGCGCGGTCTGCTCGCCGGGGCGCGCTGAGCGCCGGCCGCACAGACGTTTCTGACCGAGCCAGCATGCACCCGATCCTCGACAAGCTGGAGCAGATGGCGGACTCGCGACCGGACCGGATGGCCGCGTGCGACGAGTCGCTGCAACTGGACTACGGGCGTTTTCGCGACCTGGCGGCCGGGCTGGGCCGCAGCATCTCCAGCCGTTCCGAGCGGCCGCGCGTCGGCCTCCTCGCCCCGACGTCCACCGCCGGCGCGCTGGCGATCTTCGCCTGCTGGTACGCCCGCCGCACGCCGACGCCGCTCAACTTCCTTCTCTCCCCGGACGAGCTGCGGCGCGTGGTCGCGGACGCGGAGCTCGACCTGGTCGTCGCAGCCGGGCCGCTGCTGCCGCAGGCGGAGGCGCTCGGGCTGCGCGTCCTGCCGCTCGACGCCGCGAGCCTCCGACCGGCCGACGCCGCGGCGCCGCGCGTCGCG
>Ga0302046_10005260_pt1 | contig 11434 bp, 11 predicted proteins | sample RVTome_11_FD_200261 | JGI IMG/M metagenome (GOLD analysis project Ga0302046, IMG submission 200261) | Soil microbial communities from uranium-contaminated site in the Upper Colorado River Basin, Wyoming, United States - RVT147D111 (version 2) ... | reverse complement strand
ATATTCGTCGATGTAGCCGTAGCCTCCGTGAATCTGCACCGCCTCCGTCGCGGCCCGCGTGCACGCCTCCGAGGCGAACAGCTTGGCGATGGAGGCCTCTCGGGAGTAACGGTCGCTATTGTCGCGCGCCCAGGCCGCCCGGTAGGTCAGCAGCCTCGCGGCTGCCAGATCGGTGGCGACGTTCGCCAGCTTCCACTGGATCGCCTGCTGATCGGCGATCGGCCTGCCAAACGCTTCGCGGTGCTTGCTGTAGGCGAGTGATTCGTCCAGAGCGGCCTGCGCGATGCCCACCGCCTGGGCCGCGATGCCGATCCGGCCGCCGTCGAGGGTATTCATGGCGATGGTGAATCCGTCCCCCTCACCGCCAAGCAGATTGGCGGCCGGCACGGCGCAATCCTCGAGCACGATCTCGACTGAGCCGGAACAGGTGATGCCCATCTTGCGTTCCGGCTTGCCCTGCCGCAGGCCGGGTGTATCACGCTCCACCAGAAAGGCGCACAGACCCTTGTGCCTCAGGCTGCGGTCGACGGTCGCGTAGACGAGAAACGTGTGGGCCGCCACACCGTTGGTCACGAAAACCTTGCTGCCGTTCAGGATGAAGCGGTCGCCGTCCTTGACGGCGCTGGTCGTCATGGCCGCTGCATCCGAGCCGGCCCCCGGTTCCGTCAGGCAGTAGGCGCCAATCCGCTCCCCGCGGGCATGAGGGACCAGAAAGCGCCGTTTCTGCTCTTCCGTGCCGAAGCGCAGGACGGGAGCGCAGAACAGGGAGTTGTTCACCGACAGGATCACGCCGGTTGAGGCGCAGGCCCGCGACACCTCTTCGATCGCGATGACGCAGGCGACGCTGTCGAGCCCTGCCCCGCCGTATTGTTCCGGGACCATGATGCCTGTCAGGTTCATCTCGGCGCAGCGGCGGTAGTTGTCGAGCGGGAATTCGCGCGACCGATCGTATCCGGCCGCCCGGGGCTTGAGAACGGATTGGGCGAATTCCCGCACCGAATCGCGGATCATCTGCTGTTCGCTGCTGAGCGTGAACTCCAGCGGCACCCTCAGGCCTCCATTTCCAGCAGGCCGAACTGGCCATCGGCCCTTCTGAAGATTACGGCGACCTCTTTCGATTCGGCGTTACGGAACACCACCACCGGGCGGTGATCCTTCTGCACTTCGAGCGCTGCCTCGTCGACCGACATCGGCTTGACCGCCACACGGCCCATGCGGACCACGGCAACGGCCGCCTCCGGTCGCGGAGCCGCCAGCGTGGCGTCGATCGCCGATCCCCGCGCGCGCGAGGTCCGCGGCGCTCGGCCACGGCGTTTCGTCTGCAGCTTTCCGCTGTGCTTCTTCGCCTGGGCGATCAGCCGATCGATACACACGCCGAGGGAATCGTGAAAGTCCGTTCCGACCGCCTTGGCGGTCAGCGTCGCGGATCGCGATCGGACGACTATTTCCGCGACGTGACGGTGCTTCTCCCGCAGCAGGATGATATGGGCTTCAAGAATATCATCCAGAACCCGATCCAGCTTCGACAGTTTCGTTTCGGCGAACGTCTTGATTTCCTGGGTGAGGTGGGCCTTGCGCCCCGTGAACAGAATCTTCATCAGAGTAGCTCTCCCTCGAGTCGACCGGAGCCGGATGCCGTGCTCAGCGATAGCCCTGCCGCCGCTCGTTCGAGGACGGGATGCGAAGTTCCTCGCGGTACTTGGCGACGGTTCGCCGGGCGATGCGAAGCCCGTCGTCCCGCAGGATATGAACGATGGCGGCATCCGACAGCGGGTGCTTGGAATCTTCTTCGGCGACGACTTTCTTGATCCGCTCTTTCACGGCCAGCGACGAGATGTCGGCTCCATGCGTCGAGCTGATGCTCGAATGAAAGAAGAACTTCATTTCGAACAGGCCGCGGGGTGTATGCATGTACTTGTTATTCACGACACGGCTGACGGTCGATTCGTGCATTCCGATGTCATCGGCTACGTCCCGCAGGATCAAGGGTCGGAGGTGTTCGTATCCGAAGTCGAGAAACCCCTGCTGATGCTTGACGATGCTCCGGGCGACTTTGTAGATGGTGCGCTGACGCTCCTCGAGGCTCTTGATCAGCCGAAACGCGGAGCGGAACTTCTCGCGCACGTAATCTCTGGTCTCGCGCGACACTTCGGTGTTGCCCCGATCGATCATGCGGCGGTAGAACGGGCTGATCCTGAGTCGGGGAAGGCCGTCCTCGTTCAGCAGGATGGTGTATCCCCTGTCGATCTTCACGATGTAGACGTCCGGGACGACGTAGTTGTTGCTGTCCTGGTTGTATTTCTTCCCCGGCTTGGGGTCGAGGTGGCGGATGGTGTCGACGTAGTGCATCACCTCGTCGAGGCTGCACGCGAGGGCCTGGCTCAGCTCGCGGAATTTCCGCCCCTGCAGGAGATCCATGTGATCGCGAACGATCGTCTCGGCCGGAGTGCCTTCCATGTCGTGAAACGAGAGCTGGATGAGGAGACACTCCCGCAGGTCGCGCGAACCGACACCGGTCGGATCGAACTCCTGCACCAGATGAAGGGCCAGCTCGACGTCCTCGGGCTGGTACGGCCCCATGGCCGCAATCTCCTCCAGCGACGCCCGCAGATAGCCTCCCTCGTCCAGGTTGCCGATGATGGCGCGGGCGATCTCCTTATGGGTGGCCGTGGTGATCGTCATGTCGAGCTGCCAGAGGAGGTGATCGGCGAGGCTCTTCGGTTTGCTGAGGATGTTGTCGAGCGGGCGGGAATCGATCTCCTCGGCGGGCGCCTGGGGGCGATAGCTGAGATCCATATAGTCCTGGAAGTATGCTTCGTAGTCGATTTCCTCGAACGAGTCGCGCTCACGATCGTCCTCGGCGGCAGGCGTCTCGCCGTCGGCTGACTCGGCCGCCTGCGCGGGCGCCTCCTCGTTCTCGGCCGGCGCGTCCTGGGATTCCTCCAGCAGGGGGTTCTCGGTCAGCTCCTGGGTCACCTCTTCCTGGAGCTCGAGCTTGGTCATCTGCAGCATGCGGATCGCCTGCTGCAGGGACGGCGTCATGATCAGTTTCTGTGACAGCCGTAGATTGAGCTTCTGCTCGAGCGCCATGGTGGTCACCGACCGGCCGCGCGCGGCGGCCGGCTGCGAGTCGTGCTAATCTGCCGGATAGGCGCTGGGCGGCGCCTCGTCGGAGCCGCTCCCCAGCAGGCGGAAGTTTGCTCCCAGGTAGACCTCCCGCACTTTCGGATCGGCCGCCAGAGCGTCCGGAGTCCCCTTACGGAAGATCCGGCCATCGGCGATGATATAGGCCCGGTCGGTGATCCGCAGCGTTTCCTGGACGTTGTGATCGGTCATCAGGAGACCTATCCCTTTCCCCTTCAATTGATAAATGATCTTCTGGATATCCGCAACCGCAATCGGATCAATGCCCGAAAAAGGCTCGTCCAGAAGCATGAACGAGGGCGAAATCACCAGCGCCCGGGCTATCTCGGCCCGGCGCCGCTCACCCCCGGATAGATTGTACGCCCTGCTCTTCGCCAGGTGGGTGATTTTCAACTCCTCCATGACCGCCGCCGACCGCTGGCGGATCTCGTCCCGCGACACGTCGAGCGTCTCCAGAATGGCGTGCAGGTTCTGCTCGACCGTCATCTTTCGGAAGACCGACGGCTCCTGCGGGAGGTAGCTGATGCCGCTTCTCGCCCGCAGATACATCGGCAGACGCGAGACATCGTGCCCGCCCAGAAGGATGCGACCGGCCTCGGGGTGCACTAGCCCGACGACACAGTAAAAGGTCGTCGTTTTCCCGGCACCATTCGGTCCCAGAAGGCCGACCACTTCGCCACTTTCGATGTGGAGAGAAATATCGCCGATGACCTGCCGGCCGCGATAGCTCTTGGTCAGCCCCTCAATGACGAGTCTTCGGCTCAACGGAGGGGGCGTCCTTGCTCTCGGGGTCGAGCGTAATCCAAGTCCTGCCGCCGCGCTCGGATTCGGTGAGAATCCTATCACCGGCAAGATCGTAAGTCAACGTTCGGCCGCGCAGTGAGCGCCCCGTGGCGTTGTCGACCACCAGCGCCAGGCCATCGTCGTCCCTGAGGATCAGAATCGATTCATCGTTCAGCAGTTGAGCCGTCTGCGCGGTGGCCGTGCTGCCCCCCCACTGCACCTGGACCGATCCGCTCGCCTCGATCCGTTCGACATCGCGCTGCGATCCGGCGCTGCGCATGAAGGTGTCGAGGAGGTCGGCGCTCAACGTGGCATCGGGGCGGGTCATGCGCACCTCACCGTCGTAGCGGCCGGTTCCCCCACGTTCGTCAAGAACCATCGACCGCGAGGTGATCATGGTCACCGTCGGACGAAGCGCCGTCTCGTCCGCGCCGCTGCTCAGCGTCGCCCAGCGTGATATCACCTTGCCCTCCGCACGGACCTGCCGGGCGGCGTGATCGACGATGATCTCCGCTGCCTGCAGGCTGTTGCCGCCCTGCCAGGCGCGGGCCGAGCCGATGTAGACGGCACGCATCGCCACCTGGTCGGCCCGCATCTCGTTCGCCTGGAACGAGACGGCTCCCTTTCCGAACCCTGGCGTCTCGGCTCCCTCTTCCGGCGCCGGCAGGGAGACGGTGCGGACGTCACCCCTCGCCTCCAGCGTCTGCCGGCCGGGGCGAAGATCGATCTCCTGCGCGGCGATCCGATCGCGATCGGTCAGCAGGACCGGATTGCCGCGCAGCTCGAGCCTGTCGTCCTGGCGCAAAAAGAGCGCGGTGCGGCTTTGCGTGCTGTACGGGCCGGAGGTAAACCGGCAGTTCCCCGACGCTTCGGCGCGGTCGATGGCTTCCGAGGGCGTCAGCAGGCTGACCACGAGGCTGTCGGCCTGCAGGGCATTGGAGCGACCATCGGGGCCGGTCGCCAGCTCGGCGCGCACGTCGCCGAAAGCCTCGATGCCGGTGACGTGGCGGCGTTCCTCATCGAAGCGCAGGTGCAGGTAGTTGCCGATGAGAACATCGCCGCCCCTCTCCAGGCGGACATCGTCGGTGAACACCGCCGTGTTGTCGTCCATCGATGCCATGAGATCGCCCGAGGTGACGGTGATCGGGATGTCATCCTCGCCGCGCATGTGCAGTTCGACCTGGTCGGGGATTTTGACCTGGCGCTCCCCGACCAGGTAGTTCAGGCCGCGCCCGGTGCCGGTCATCCAGCCGAGCGAGAAGCGGATCGCATCGCCGGTGAAGATCATGTCCCGATCGCTGTCGTAAAAGAGCGTGCCGGTCTGCAGCGATAACCCGTCGGGGGTGGCGATGTCGACATCACCGGTCAGCTGCGCCTGACGGGCCGTCGGATCGAACTGTCCCTCCCTCCCCAACAGCTGAATCGAACCGCCGCTCTCCTCGTAAATCGCCATCTCGACCTGCTCCAGCAGTTTGCGCTCGTCGGCGAATCCGGTCACGGTGCCGGCATTCAGCGTGAAGGCGGGGCGTCCGCCGCGCGTACCGTTGATCTCGAAACGATCCGACTGATCCAGCACGGCGCCATCCTCCCGCGCCAGGGCGGTCGAGGAGCCGGACATGGTGATCTTGGTCTGGGGACGATCCCGGCGTCCATAGGTGAGCGCGATGCCGACGATCAGGGCCGCCAGAATCACGAGCACCAGCGCACGCAGGGCCAGTATGAAGCGCTGCGTGCGGAAGTGGACGTGACCGGACCGTGTCATCAGGGTCCTAGCGGCCGCGGAAGGCCGGTTTGCGTTTTTCGAGGAAGGCGAGCGTCCCTTCGCGCATATCTTCGCTGGCGCAGGTGAGGCCGAATAACGCCGCTTCCAGCGACAGGCCCTGATCGAGAGTCATCTGCAGGCCCTCATGGATCGCCTGCATCGCATAGCGCAGAGCCACCGGACCACGCGACAGAAGTTTGCCGGCCATCGACTCGGCCGCCTGCATCAGCCCGGCGGCGGGCGCCACCCGGTTCAGCAGCCCGATCCGCAGCCCTTCGGCCGCATCGATCGGATCGCCGGTGAGGATCATCTCCATGGCCCGACCGCGGCCGACCAGACGGCTGAGGCGCTGCGTTCCGCCGTAGCCGGGGATGAGCGCCAGGCTGGTCTCGGGCTGTCCCAATCTGGCCGTGTCGGCGGCGATCCTCAGCGTGCAGGCGAGCGCCAGTTCCAGGCCGCCGCCAAGGGCATAGCCGTTGATGACGGCAATGCTCGGTTTGCCGAGCCTCTCCAGCCGGCCGAACACCGCCTGGCCCGCCGTCGCGTAGGCGGTACCCTCGATCGGCGTTTGCGCGCACAGCTCCTTGATATCCGCGCCGGCGACGAATGCCTTGTCGCCCATGCCGGTTATCAGAAGGACGCCGGCCTCCCGGTCCTCAGCGGCGCGCGCCACTGCGCGATCGATCTCGTCGATGGTGCGGCGATCGAGAGCGTTCAGCTTCTCCGGCCGGTTGATGGTCAGCCGCGCGAGCTTCCCGGAGACCTCGTACAGGACGCGCTCACCGCTGGTCGTCATGGCTCCACCTCCGTCTCCATCGGCGCCTCAGCGCGCGACGAGAAAGTCGTTGGGATGCGGCGGATTCCGACTGTAATCGTAAAAGCCCCTGCCGCACTTGCGGCCGAGGAGCCCGGCCATCACCATGCGCTTCACGAGCGGCGGCGGGGCGAACCTGCGTTCGTGGAATTCGTCGAACATGATGTGGGCGATGTGCAGGAGTGTGTCGATTCCGACGAAGTCGTTGAGAGTGAGGGGCCCCATGGGATGCCCGCAGCCGAGCTTCATCCCGTTGTCGATATCGGCGATCGAGGCGACTCCCTCCTCCAGTGCCCGAACCGCGTCGAGCTGATAAGGGACCAGCAGGCGGTTGACGATGAACCCGGTCCGATCGGAGGTGCGGATCGGGGTTTTGCCGAGCCGGCACGCGAATTCGGCCATCGCATCGGCGGCGCCGGGGCGCGTCCGGGCCGTGTGGATCACCTCGACGAGCTTCATCAGAGGCACCGGATTGAAAAAGTGCAGACCGACGAACCGCTCGGGGTGCCGGGTGGCCGCCGCCATTTCGGTGATCGAGAGCGACGACGTATTGCTCGCCAGCAGGGCGTTGGGGCGCAGCACCTCGTCCAGCCGTGCGAAGGTCCTGCGCTTCAGATCGAGATTCTCCGAGACCGCCTCGATCACCAGATCCCGATCCCCGAGCGAAGCCAGGTCGGTCGTCCCCTTGATGCGTCCCAGGGTCTGTTCCTTCTGCTGCACGGTCACCTTGCCGCGCTCGATCCCCCGGGCGAGAAACGCGTCGATCCGATCCAGACCGGCACGGAGCGCCTCGTCCGACACCTCGACCACGGTCGTGTCGAAGTCCGCCTGGGCGGTGACCTGCGCGATGCCCGATCCCATCAGGCCGCACCCGACGACTCCCACCTTCGTGATCTTCATCCATCCTCCCTCAAGTCTGCTCCTTCGGCCGCTCGATCCGATCGGTGAGCTGGTGGTGGTCGGCGAGCTTTACGGCATGGCGGAAGTCCTCGGCCTGGAGCAGCACCAGGTGACACATTTCGTGCAGGCGCGACCGGACCCGGACCCCGATGCGATCCTCGAGCGTCTGGGTGCGGCGATCGGGCGGGTCGTCGAGATAGTTGGTCGTTACGATGGTCGCTTTTTCGTCGTTATAGCGGGTGGTGACGATGTGCGCCAGGGTCTCTTCGACCCAGGGGCTGAACTGCCGGCCGCCCAGATCGTCCAGGGCGACGACCTCGGTGGTCAGGACCGGCTGCAACAATTCGAGCTGGCTCATGCCGAGTGCCCTGTCGAAGGTCGCCTGCAGCCGGCGCAGCAGATCCTGCACATCGACGAACAGGCAGGCGATCCCCTTGTCGGCGATCAGCTTGCGCAGGGTGGCGACGGCGAGGTGGGTCTTTCCCACGCCCGGCGGGCCCATGAAGAGCAACCCTCGATCGCTGAGCGGGTATTCTTCGGTGTAGCGCAGGGCCTTCGCCTTGGCGTTGGCGAGCGGGAACGCGTGGTCGCCATAGGCGTAGTAGCTGGTGAAATCGCAGCTGGCATACCGCTGTGGAACGCGGGCCAGCGTCAGGCGTGATTCCAGCCCGCCGGCGGGAACGGTCGCCCGCCGGCACTCACACGGGCGGGCCCGGCTGCATGCCCCATGCTCCGTGATCCTGAAGCCGGTGCCGCCGCAGAGAACGCAGGGCGTGTCACGTTCATCGCTCATGGGATCGGACTCCAGGCTCAGTTCAGATATCCCTGCAGCTGCTGGCATTTCTGCGATCGGTTCAGCTTGTCGAGGGCCTGCGCTTCGATCTGGCGGATGCGCTCGCGCGACAATCCCATCATCTCGCCGATCTCCTTCAGGGTGCGCGGCTCCCCTTCGTCGAGCCCGAAGCGCAGGCGCAGCACCTTCTGCTCCTTCGGGTCGAGCTCCCCCAGGCAGGCATAGAGGTGATCCTTCAGCGACGAGCGCAACAGTGCCATGTCGGCCGATGGAATCACATCCTGCTCGAGCTTGTCGGAAAGGTGGAACTCGTGCTCTTCGTCGATGACCGTCGACAGCGAGACGTTTTCGTCGGCGACCTGGAGGAGATTCACCACCTCCTCGACCGGAATCTCGAGCTTCTGGCTGATTTCCTCCGGGGTCGGATTGCGCTCGAGGTCGAGGGTCAGTTGTGAGATCGTCTTGCCGATACGGTACAGAAGATTGGCCTGTTTTTGCGGCAGGCGGAACGCCCCGCTCTGGTCCGAGAGTGCGTGAATGATCGCCTGCCGGACCCACCACACGGCATAGGTGATGAACTTGACGTTCTTGGCCGGATTGAATCGCTTCGCCGCCTCGATCAGCCCGATGTTCCCCTCATTGATGAGGTCGAGAAAGGAGAGGCCGCAGTTGCGGTACCGTTTCGCGAAGCTCACCACGAAGCGGAGATTGGCCTCGACCAGCGTGCGTAGCGCCGCCTTGTCACCGGTCTGGATTCTGGCTCCGAGCTCCTTCTCCTCGTCGGGCGTGACGCGCGGCAGCTTGGATATTTCCTGCAGATATTTCTTCAGTGTTTCCGACGAGGACGACGATTTTCTGCCGGCCGCCCGTTCCTCTTCCACCGGTCACCCCTTTTCGACTTTAATGACGCGGCCCGGCTTCCTGACGGGCACGAGGGCCTGTGTCGGTTCCGTTTCGCCTCCGCGGCGGCGGCGTTCGAGTTCATCGCGCAGCCTGGCGATGAATCGATCCATTTCGTCCTGCATCGACTGCATCCTGCCGCGCATGTTCATGATGATCTCGACGCCGGCCAGGTTGACGCCCAGATCACGGGTGAGGTTCAGGATGAAGGACAGGTCCTCGAGATCGTCGTCCGAGTAGAGGCGGGTGTTTCCGTCGGTGCGCGACGGCTTCAACAGGCCCTCCCGCTCGTACAGGCGCAGAGTCTGGGGGTGGACGCCGTATCGCCGGGCGACGACGCTGATCATGTAGTACGACTTATCCTGCCTCTTCGGCATCGAACGTCTCCAGCGGGCGTTGCTGTCAACTGAACGTCTTCCGGCGAAGCGACTCGCCGGAGTGCAGCTTGCCCAGCTCGCGCAGCAACTCGCGCGAGCGCTCGTCATCGGCCGGCGGCGTGCGGACCTGAGCCTCGACGTAGTGATCACCGCGCAGCGTGCCCCGAAGCGACGGCGTGCCCTTGCCCCGCAGCCTGAGCTTCTGGCCGTTCTCGGTGCCCGGGGGGATTCGGATCCTCGCCATGCCGTCAATGGTGGGCACCTCGATGTGAGTGCCGAGCGCCGCCTCGATCACCGTGATCGGCACGGTGCAGTGGATATTATCACCGATTCTCCGGAACAGGCGATGCGGCTCGACCTGCGTGATGATATACAGGTCTCCGGGCGCCCCGCCGTTGCGGCCGGCGCGTCCCTTGCCCGCCACCCGCACGCGCGAGCCGGTATCGACTCCCGCGGGGATCTGGACCCGGATCGTCTCGCGCTGCCGCCGCACGCCGCTGCCGCCACATTCTCCGCACCCCGCCCATCCGAGCGTCCCTTCGCCTTCGCAGCGACGGCACGGCGAGGCAAAGCGCAGGGCGCCCGAATGGCGGCTGATCTGGCCGGTGCCGGCACAGTCGGGGCAGGGCCGCCGGCTCGAGGAGGCAACCGCGCCGGAGCCGTCGCAGCGGCGACAGGCCGACTCGGCATCGAGCGTCAGCTGCCTGCCCACCCCGCGCATCGCCTCGTCGAAGGTGATTTTGAGCGGCTGTGTGATGTCCTCGCCACGCCGGGCGGCCCGCCTGCTTTCGGTCGAGCTCCGCTGCCCACCGAGGATCTCCGAGAACAGATCCGAGAATCCGCCCGCATAGCCTCCTTCGAAAATCGAGCCGAGATCCCACGGCGCCGGGCCGGGCTGCCGTGGTCCGGCGCCGGCCGACCACCCCGCGCCGAGATCCATCTGACGATCGTAGAGGCGTCGTTTCTGCGGATCGCTGAGCGTTTCGTAGGCATCGGAGATCTGTTTGAAACGATCCTCGGCTCCCTTGTCGCCCGGATTCAGATCGGGATGAAACTTGCGGGCCAGGCGGCGGTAGGCCTTCTTGATGTCCGCCGTGCGTGCCTTACGGTCCACACCGAGAATCTCGTAGCAGCTCATGGGAAGTTCACGAGATGACGATCTTGACAGATCCTGTGCGGCCCTTCATTGACTTGGGGAGAAACACTTCGAGGACCCCGAGTTGAAATCGCGCCGTGGCCTTGTCGTCATCGATGGCGGCCGGCAGATTGAAGGATCGGGAAAACGGCCCGTAGAACCGCTCCACACGGAGGTGCTCCGCCGTCTTCTCCAGCCGGTCCAGTGGACGATCCCCTTCGATCGTCAGCGTCTGCCCCTCGATCCGGAGCGAGAGACAATCGCGCGGAACCCCGGGGATCTCCACGCTCAGATGGAACCCCTCCAGATCTTCGCGCAGATCGACCGCCGGGCTCCATCCGGCGAGGTCGGCTTCCCCGAGATCCCCGCCGCGCGACAGGACATTCTCGAACAGCCGGTTCATCCGCTCCTTGAGCACCATCAGCTCATGCAGCGGATCCCAGGTCGACACCGGGCCACTGCCTCCCCGCGACCGGGCGCTCATTGCTTCGACTCGTCGACGTCCACGTACTCCGCATCGATCACATCCCCCTCCTTGCCGGAATCATCCTGCTGTCGGCCATCAGCGGGACCCGAATCGCCGGCCGCGGCCCCGCCGGAGCGGACGCCGCCCTGCGCGGCGGTCTGCTGGTAGAGCTGCTCCGCCAGCCGATGCGAGGCCTTCTCGAGTTTCTTCACTCCCTCTTCGATCTGCTGCTTGGATCCGTCGCTCATCACCTTGCGCAGTTCCTCGATGGCGGCGCGGATCGACTGATCGTCCTCGGGAGTCACCTTGTCCTTGTTCTCTTCCAGCAGTTTCTCGATCTGGTAGATCCGCGTGTCGGCG
>Ga0302046_10005259_pt1 | contig 11435 bp, 9 predicted proteins | sample RVTome_11_FD_200261 | JGI IMG/M metagenome (GOLD analysis project Ga0302046, IMG submission 200261) | Soil microbial communities from uranium-contaminated site in the Upper Colorado River Basin, Wyoming, United States - RVT147D111 (version 2) ... | reverse complement strand
CGGAGAGGGCCAGCCACAGAATGGGGCTCGCGTCCGCGTCGCGCTTGGCGACGACCGGCTCCTCGACGTCGTCGGGCAGCTCGCTACGGACGCGCGCCACGCGGTCGCGCACGTCGTTCGCCGCGAGGTCGACGTCGCGCCCGAGCTCGAACTCGACCGTGATCTGCGAGACCTGCTCGGAGCTGGTCGACGACAGGTGCCGGACGCCCGCGATGCCGACGATCTCGTCCTCGAGCGGTTGCGTGACGGACGTCTCGACGACCTCGGGCGCCGCGCCCGGCAGGACCGTCGTGACCGCGACCACGGGCGGATCGACGTCCGGGTACTCCCGGTTCGGCAGGCGCGAGAGCGCGATCAGCCCGGCCAGGATGATGACCAGCGACATCACGGTCGCCAGCACCGGCCGTTCGATGCTGACCTGCGAGAGCTTCACGACGTCGCCGGCACGTCGTTGGTGATCAGCAGGGGACGCCCCGGCGCGACCTTGTTCACACCCGCCGAGACCACCCGGTCGCCCGCGGCGAGGCCGCTGACGACCTCGACCCGGCCTCCCTGACGCACACCGACCTCGACGGGCGCGCGCTGCGCGGTGCCGTCGTCGAGCAGGCGCCACACGAAGTCGCCGGTCGCGTCGTAGACGAGGGCCGCCTCGGGCACCATGAGCACGTCGTCCCGGCTCGAGATCTCGAGATGCACGGTCGCCGACAGCCCCGGGCGCAGGCGCCGCTCCGGATTCGGGATCAGCCCCTTCACGAGCAGACGGCGATTGCGCGAATCGAGCGCCGGCGCCACGAAATAGAGGGCGCCCGCGAAGCGCTCGTCCGGATACGGGGTCACCGTCACGGTGAGGGGCATCCCCACGCGCACCACCGGAACCGCTCGCTCGGGGACGCTGAAGAGCAGCCGGACGTTGTCCACCGCCTCGATCGTGACCAGACCGGTGGGATCGTCGCCGACGCGGCCCCGCATGCCGCCCCCCTGGACGTAGTCGCCCGGCGACACGAGCCGGGCGCCCACGACTCCGTCGAACGGGGCGCGGATCTCGGTGCGCCGGAGGGCGACCTCGGCCACCTCCACGGCGGCGCGCGCGCGATCGAGCTCGGCCCGCGCCCGGTCGAGATCCTCGACCGAGAGCACGCCGTCGGCGCGCAGCGTGACGCCCCGACCGTGCACTCGCTCCGCCAGCAGGAGCGCGGCCCGTACCGCCGCCACCTCGGCACGCTGCTCGTCGTCACGCAGGCGGAAGAGCAATGCGCCCTCCTCGACCCGCTGCCCCTCCTCGAACTCGATCGAGGCGATGATGCCCGAGATCTCCGAGCGTACCACCACCGACTCTTCGGCGTCGATCTGTCCCGCGAACGAGACCACGTCGCGCACGGGCCCCGGACGCAGGGTCACCACCTCCACGGCGGCCGGCGGTGGGCCGGTGCGCCCGGAGGCATGTTGCGTGTCTCCGCAGGCGACGAGCGCGGCCCCGAGCAGCACCGTCACGGCGGCCACCCTCGGGAGACCAGGGCGAACTCCGTCCGGCATTGCGTGACTACTACCGGAGTCGCTCGGCTCTCACCAGCCGGTTCGGGCCCGGCTCACGCGTCACGCAGGCGCCCCTCGGCGATCAACTGCACCAGGTCGAGGCTGCTGATCACGCCGACCGGCGCCCCGCCGTCGGTCACGAACACCCGATGGATATGGCGCTCGTGCAACATGGCGGCGACCTTCGCCACCGGCGTATCCGGCGTGACGGTGACGGGCGAGGTCGCCATCACGTCACGCACCCGGTGGCCGACCAACGAGTCGCGAACGTCGGCCGGCACGGACATCGAGGCCGTGCCCGTCTCGGTGCGCATCTCGCCGCCCGCGAGTTCGTCCGCGACGAACCCGACCAACGCCGTCCCGAGGCTGCCGACGCGGACGATGTCGGAACGCGAGACGACGCCGACGAGCCGGCCGCACTCGGTGACGGCGGCGCCGGTGATGCGGTTGGAGACCAGGAAGTCGCCGAGCGCGCCGAGTTCCATGTCGGGCGGGACGGACAGCACGCCGGACCGCATCACGTCCTTCGCAACGAGCGCCATGCCCGATTCGCTAGCAACTCGGTGCCGTGCCGACAAGTCGGCCGGTCGCGAGACACGACCGCGCGACACGACCGCTCAGCCGAACAGCCAGCGGCCCAGACGCGATCCCCAGAAGAGCTTCATGCCGCCGGCCAGGTCACGCATCGTCTTCTCGGTGTACGGATAGGATGCGACCGGTCCCCTGGCGAAGCGCTCCATGATGATCGGCATGGCGTGGCAGTAACCTCGAAGCCCCTCGGGGCCGTTGACCACGCCCAGCCCGGACTCCTTCACGCCGCCGAACGGCACGTCGTTCACGCCGTAACTCATGGCCATGTCGTTCACGCTGGCCGCCCCCGTCTCGATGCGCGCGGCCAGCTCGACGCCGCGCGCCGTGTCCCGCGTCCAGACGTTGCCGTTCAGGCCGTAGCGCGAATCGTTGGCGAGCCGCAGCGCCTCCTCCTCGTCCTTCACCTTCATGATGGCGACGACGGGGCCGAAGGTCTCGTCCTGCATGATCTTCATGTCCTGCGTGACGCCGGTGAGCACGGTGGGCTGGAAGTACAGGCCCCGCTCGTTCGGATTGCGGCCGCCGCCGACCTCGACGTGCGCGCCGCAGGCGACGGCGTCCCGCACGTGGTCCTCGATGATGGTCATCTGCCGGTCCCAGAAGGTCGCGCCGACGTCGCAGTGGTCGACGTCGCTCGACTGCCGCAGCGCCTTGGCCCCCTCGACCACGTTCGCCACGAAGCGGTCGTAGACCTCCTCCGCGACGTAGATGCGCTCCGTCCCGCAGCAGTACTGCCCCGTGTTCATGCACGAGCCGATGAGCGCCCCTTTGGCGGCGCGCTCCACGTCGGCGTCCTTGCAGACGATCATGGCGTCCTTGCCGCCGAGTTCGAGCGTGAACGGGATCAGCCGCTCGCCGCAGGCGACGGCGATCTTGCGTCCGGTGGCGACACTGCCGGTGAACGCGACCTTGTCGGGTCCGGCGGCGACCAGGTCCGCCCCGGTCGGTCCGTCACCCAGGACGACCTGCACCACGCCGTCGGGCAGGCCGATCTCGGCGAAGAGCTTCGCGACGAGCTCGCCCGAGCGCGGCGTCACCTCGGACGGCTTGATGACGACCGTGTTGCCCGCCATCAGCGCCTGCACGGTCGGATTGAGCGACAGGACGAAGGGCCCGTTCCAGGGCGTGATCACGGCCACGACCCCACGCGGCTTGTAGACGATGACGGCCTTCTTGAGCAGGCCCAGCACGCCGTGCAGGCGGCGCCGCTCGCGCTTGAGGAACCTCGCGGCGCGCTTGGCGTAGAAGATCAACGAGTCGCAGGACGCGTAGACCTCCATCGAGAGCGCCTCGGCGCGCGGCTTGCCGGTCTCGCGGATGACCGTGTCCATCACCAGGTCCTGCTTCGCGATCAGCAGGTCGGCGAGGCGGTACATGTACGCGGCCCGCTCGGCGAACGAGCGCGCCGCCCAGGCGGGCTGCGCGGCGCGCGCCTTCGCGACGGCCGCCTGCACCTCGTCGCGCGTCGCACAGTCCAGCTCGTCGATCGGATCGAGCGTGACCGGACTGCGCAGGCGCAGGCGGCGGTGACCGTCGTGGGCTTCGATGGGCTCGTAGATCGCCATGTGTTCGCTCCTCGCACGAGGGTCCTAGCAGGGCTGCCCCTCGGCATCGAACCCGCCGGGCCCGCCGGCGTCGGTTGACGCCCGGAGACGACCTGGGTAGCTGCACCCCCGATGGACGGGCGGTGGAGGTGAGCGACGACGGGGACGGCGCCCCACGCCGCGTTCGCGGGACGCTGCGCGAACGCCTGGCGGCGGCGCTGCGAGCGCTGCGCGGGGTCGACCCGGCAGCGCTCACGACCGCGGAGGGCTGGGAGCACTATGCCCGCTCACACGCGGGGCCGGGGCAACTGGGCGACGAGTGGAGCCGGCCCGCAGAGCTGGGCCTGGATCCCGACGCCGGCGAGCTCGTGCCGACCCTCGACCGGCAGGTGCTCGCGCCCGCGCTGGCCGGCACCGGCACCCTGCTGGAGATCGGCGCCGGTGGGGGACGCTGGACGGCGGCGCTGCGACCGCACTGCCGCCGCCTGATCGCGGCCGACACCTCACCCACCATGCTGGCCCTGCTGCGGCGCCGCTTCGCCGGCAACGACGGCGTCGAGTACCTGCACCTCGACGGCCAGGGCCTGGCGCCGCTCGCCGACGCGTCGGTCGACGCCGTCTTCTCCTTCGACGTCTTCGTGCACCTCTCGCACTGGGACGTCTTCAACTACCTGCGCGAGATCGCCCGCGTCCTGCGCCCGGGCGGCCGCGCCGTCATCCATCACGGCCACGTGCTCTCCGAGCTGGGGTGGGCCAACTTCCTCTCGGAGCTGCCCTACACCGTGAACCGCCACATCCCGTTCGGGAACTTCTCGGTGATGACCCCGGGGCTCATGCAGGCGCTGGCCGAGCGCGCCGGGCTCGCCGTCGAGGCGTGCCGCACGGACGTCGTCCCGCGCGACGCGATCGCGCTGCTCCGCAAGGCGCGGCCGGCGTCAGGGAACGAGGTCGGGACGTAGCCGGACGGTCGCGGCGGCCGGCGTGTCATGAGCCAGCAGGCGCGTAAACGCCACCGCCCGCTCCCGGCTCATCACCGCCAGGATGGCCGCGACCTTCTCGGTCGCCATCTGACCGAAGACCGCCCGCAGCGTCTCGTCGTCGAGGCGGTCGAGGATCGGCGCGGCCTGCTCGGGCACCATGCTCTCGTAGATGCGCGCCACGCCGCCCTGCAGGCGACACGCGGCGTCGGTGGCGGCGGCGGCACGGGGGCGGCCCGTCCCGAGCACGTCTTCGAGGGTGCGCTGCAACGACAGCAGCGTCGCCGCCCGAGCGTCGAGCGCACGCTCGCGCCCGGCGAGCGTACGGCGACGGTCGATCAGCTCGCTCAGCAGGTCGGACGGCGAGTCGGCCGGCGGTCCCTCGGTGCGCATGGTTCGCGCCACGCCCGGTGGCGGTGTCGGCAGCGGATCGACGCCGGCCTGCGCCCCCGGCTCGACCGCGATCCCGAAGATCGCCAGGCCGAGCGCCAGCGGGGCCAGGCCCGCGATCAACCATCCCCCTCGCACCTTCATGGTGCCCTCCCCCCGCGTCCGCCGGTTTCGCTGCCGCCCGCCATGGCGCGCGCCGCGCGCACCAGCAGCGGGTCATCGGCCTGCCGCAGCACGGCCAAGCCGGCATCCCTGGCCTCGGTATCGCCGGTGGCCGCGGCGCTGCGCACCAGCCCGGCGGCCGCCGCCTCGCGTTGCGCCGGCTCGGCGTCCAGGTCGAGCACCCGCCGGTACGCGTCCTTGGCGTCGTCCCACGACTCGGCGTCCTGGGCGGCGGCGCCGGCCGCGAGCGCGGCGCCGGCGATCTCGGCCACCAACGCCGCATCGGGTCGCTCGCCGAGCGCCGACTGCGCCGCGGCGAGGTCGCCGCCGGCCAGCGCCAGGCGCGTGCGGATGCGAGCCAGGGCCTGTCGCGACGACTCGTCCAGGTCCGCAGTGCGCAGCGCCGTGACGGCGGTGCGCGCATCGATCACGTCTCCCATCTGCAGCGCCGCCTCGGCACGCGCGAGCCGCAGGCGGGCCGAGCCGGCCGCGCCGGCCGCGACCTGCCGTGCCCGCTCCGCCAGACCGGCCGCTTGCAAGGCGTCGGCGAGCGCCGCCCGCATGGCCGGCGTTGCGCCGCGCTCGAAGGCCCGCTCGTCGGCCGCGTAGCGCGCCAGCAGCTCGCGCCAGTCGCGCTCGACGGGCCGCCCCGCCGGCTCCCGCTGCGTCCCCGGACGTGCCATCGCCGCCGGTCTCTCGCGCGGCACCGCCGCCGGGCGCGGCGCCCGCTGGGGCGGCGGCTCGACGTCGGGTCGCGCATCGAGGTCCGGCTCGGCTGCGAGCGCGGCCGTCGCCGGGGTCGCGAAGGACAGCGTCACCGTCCCGCCCTCCTCGCGCACTGCGTACGGCGTCGCGGCGGCCAGCTCCACCACCACGCGCGCCGTACCGGCGTCGAACTGGCCCACGCGGACGCGGCGCACCACGCCGCTGCCCTGTACCTCGCGGTGCGCCGTGGGGGCGAGCACGACGCCGGGGAAGTCCATGTACAGACGCTGGAGCTGGGCCTCGGTCCGGGGCAGCTCCTTCGTGTAGGGGACGACGCCCGCGGACAGCGTCACCCGCACGCCGGCGGGCACGCCTGCGTCGATCGCCACCTGTCGCAGGACCACGGGCGACGCGGCCGCGCCCGGACTCGACGCGGCCACCAGCAGGCAGACCACCAGGCCAGCGACCGTTCTCCGGCCAGGCGCGTTCTCCACCACGGCATTCCATGCAGCAAAGGCAATGCCACCCGGCGTCCGGATGCCGACTCGTGTTTTGGGCACGAGTCCGACAGAGTCCCGGACTTTTCGGGTCAGACGGTTGACGTGCGAGGCTTCGCGGCGCGGATGCCGATCGAGAGCTGGTACTCCGGATCCCGGTGCTCCAGCTCCGCCGGCCGCAGCTCCTCGGCGGCTAGACCGTGGAGCGAGGCGATCGTCGCCATGACGTTGCCCGCACTCTCGACGGTGACCTGAGACGCACCGAAGGCCTCGGCCGCCAGGGTGCGCGCCGAGACCGTCGTGAAGCCCCAGGCCCAGTGCTCGCCCCAGTCCTCGTGGGGACTCACCTGGCTCATGCCCGGCACGGTCGCGAGCAGCACGCCGCCCGGCTTGAGGACGCGGTGCAGTGTCGCCATGGCGGCGCGCACGTCGTAGATGAGCTGCAGGGTCTGCGTGACGATGGCGCAGTCGAAGGTCTCGTCCGGAATGTGCGCGGCGCTGGTGAGGTCGCCGACGATGGTCGCCCGCGGGTCGTCCGCCTCGAGTGAGAGCACGTCGACCGCGTACACGCGTTCGCCCCCGAAGCGGCGCGTGTAGGTGTCTTCCTTGATCTCGAGCACGCGGCCATGCACGTCGGCGGCGTGCGCCGCCAGGAAGCCCTCGATGTAGTAGCGGTCGATCGGCCGGCCTCGGTCGAAGCCGTACTCGCGACTGATCGGCGTGAGGCGCCGCAGGCTGCCGAAGCGCACGCGCCCGACCGGCGGCGCCCATTCGCCGCGCTCCCATTGGGTGCGCAGCCAGCGGCGCGTGCCGCTCGGGATGACTCGCTTGGCGAGGCCGCGCAGGGCACTCACGCCGCTCGTGTCCATGTGCTCCTCCAGGTGCTCCTCCAGCGGCTCGGCGCCGGCACCAGGGCCGCCAGCCAGGCGGCGAAAGCCGGGCCGTCGAGATCGGGGACCTCGAGCCGGGGCAGGTCGAAGGGATCGCTGCCTCGATGGGCGAGCTCGCCCGCGCTGCCGCAGGCCCCGGCGAATCCCACCGTCCGCACGCAACGCTTGGTCTCGGCACTGAGATCGCCGTGCGGGTACGAGAAGTGGCGTACGGCGACCTCGCCGTGGCGCTCCAGATCCTGCCGGCTGGTCTGGATCTCGCACACCTGCTCGGCGACCGGCAGATCGCCCAGGTACGGGTGGCCGACGGTGTGCGCGCCCAGCTCGATGAGCGGGCTCGTCGCCACCGCCCGCAGCTCCGCGACCGACAACGCCCGCGGCGTGCCGGGCGGCGGCGGCGACGTGTCCGCCCAGCCCCGCAGCCGTCGCAGGACGCGCCGGCGCTCCCAGGTCGTCAGGCCGCCGACACGGCGGTGCACGGCGAGATACGCCGCGAGCCGCCCGTTGCGATCGGCCGGCATCGGACAGGACCACGAGCGCCCGTCGATCACGAGTCGCAGCTCGGGCGGCACGCGGGCCGGGAGCAGCACCAGCCGCTCCAGCTCGTCCCACCAGAACGGCTCGCCGTGCTCGAGCGGCCCGGTGGTGACGAAGAGCGTGGCCGGGACGCCGGTACGTTCGAGCACCGGCAGGGCGGCGCTGCGAAAGTCCGCGTAGCCGTCATCGAAGGTCACCACGACGCCGCGCCGGATGCGGCGCCGAGCGGTCACGGCGTCGCACAGCGTCGCCAGCGGCATGACGTCGCCCCGCTGCGCCAGCACGGCCATCTGCGCCGCGAAATGGGCCGGCCGCACGGCCAGCCGCCAGGGATCGTGCGCCACCTCGGCGACGCGATGATAGAGCAGCACGGCCGACGCGCCGCGCAGGCCGTCCCGCACGCCGCCGGCCAGGCGGCGCAGGCGGCGCATCGGAGCCGAGTGCGACCAGCGCGGCATGCCAGCGCTCACGCGGACCGTCGCAGCACGGCGCGGCGCTCCAGATAGAAGACGTGCTCGTGCCGGTACTGGCTGTGGGTGACCACGGACTCCTCGCGGACGTGGAGGCCGGCGAAGTGGCGTAGGAGATCCTGCTTGCGGAAGGCGACGTCGGGAATCCCGGACCAACTGCCGATCTCCTGCGTGCGACTCGCGAAGGGCGTGAACAGGATCAGCACCATGCGCCGGCGAAACGAGGCCAGCGCGTTCAGGAGAATCGGCTCCCAGTCGAGGTTGTGCTCGAGCACGTGCCGCATGAACACGCAGTCGACCTCGGAGCGGTAGTGCCGCAGGTCGGTCACGCAGTCGACGTCGAGGCTCGGGCTGCCGTCGACGGCGCGATAGTCACTGCGCGTGACGAAGCGCCGCGCGTAGCCGGTGCCGGCCCCCCAGTCCTCGATGGCGCCGTGACCGTCCAGGTGGGCCATGCCCTTGCGATAGGTGACGTCGTCGCCGCAGGGGAACGGCGCCGCGTTCGCGTACCGCCAGCGCCCCAGCATGTTGCCCAGCCACTCCGGCGTCGGCTTCTCGGCGCGCACCGTGAGCACGACCGGATAGTCGCCGTCATGGTGGGCGATCTCGTGCGGGCGCAGCTCGCGCGCCGCGATGCCGTGCAGGAGCGCCGTGGCGGCGAGCACGTTGCCGTGCGAGTCGACGACCACCTTCTGGGCGGGAAAGACCTCTTCGAAGAGCGACCGCGTGGAGAGCGCCGTGAATCCCCAGTAGGTCGCGTCGACCTCCGGGGCCCCGATGCTCCCCGCGCCCGGCACGGTGGCCAGCACGACGCCGCCGGGCTTGAGCGCGCGGTACAGCGCCGCGAGCGTCGCGGCCACGTCGTAGGTCCGCTGCAAGACCTGCGGCGCCACGATGCAGTCGTAGGCGTCCGCGGTCAGGTCCTCCCGACGCGCCGGGCCGAGGTCCTCGACCGCCAGCACCTCGCGGCTCGACATCGAGGGGTCCGCGAGCAGCGCCGTGTGCTCGGCGTCGCCGATCTCGAGCACGCGCCCGCGCACGCACGACGCCTCCCGTCGCAGGAAGGCGTCGACGTAGAAGCGGTCGACCGGCTGGCCACGCTCCCGGCTCGGGTGCACGCTGACGGGCGCGCGCCGCCGCAGGCTGCCGAAGCGCACCAGACCGACGGGCGGCACCCATTCGCCGGCGTGCCAGCGGGCACGCAACCAGCGGTACGCCGGCCCGGGCAGCGCCGCACGCAGCACCGGATGCAGCTCGCGGCGCGCTCGGCGCCAGAGGTAGCGCAGGCGGGCCCGCGACCCGTGCACGAGCGGGTGGTCGTAGGGCAGCAACGTGCGGCGCAGCGCCGCCGCGAGCCGGGCGTCGGCCGTCATGCCGGCGACTTCCAGGTACTCGCGCAACCAGCGCAGGAAGCGACGCCGGGCGGGGTGCGGCAGCTCGGGGTGATACTCCCCCGCCCGCACGGCCTGGGCGCAGCTCGAGTTCTCGTGCTGGCGGTAGCGGTCGGAGCAGGTTCCCGTGACGAACACGCGCGCCCGCAGGAAGATCTTGCTGAGAAAGACCTGGTCCTCGTAGGCCCCGCGGAACGCCGGCTCGAAGCCCCCGACGCGCTCGATGACCGCGCGGCGTACCAGCAGCGAGCAGATGCCCGGCATCGTACCGCCGTCGTTCTCCAGGGAGCGCACCAACAGCTCGGGCGGCTCGAGAATGGTGTCCGGGGGCACGCCGAGGTCGCCGAAGTGATCACGGCGGGCGTCGCTGGCGTTGCCCGTCCACCCATACCAGTACTCGGACGGCCCGTAGACCATGTCGACGCCGGGGTGCGCCTCCAGGATGCCGACCTGCATGCTGAGCTTGTGCCGCAGCCAGACGTCGTCGGCGTCCAGGAAGGCGACGTAGGCGCCGCGCGCGTGCGCCAGGCCGAGGTTGCGCGAGGCGCTCATGCCGAGGTTGGTGTGGCCCGGATGCTCCAGGTAGCGCACGCGCTCCGGGTCGCGGGTCGCGTGCCGCTGCGCGATCGCCGAGCTGGCGTCGAGCGAGCCGTCGTCGACGAGCAGTAGCTCCCACCGCGCCCAGCTCTGGTCGTAGACGCTCGCCAGCGCCTCCTCCATGAACTCGGCGGCATCCTTGAAGATGACGATGCAGCTCACCAGGGGTGCGGCCGTCATGCGACCTCCCCCACCGCCCGCAGCCCGTCGTGCGCGGCTTCCAGGCGGGCGAAGACGCCGCGGCGGCGGCGCAGCTCGCCCGCGCGTCCCACCTCGCGCACCCGCCCGGCTTCGAGCAGCACGATCTGATCGGCGGCCTCGACCGCGGCCAGGCGGTGCGTCACCAGGATCACCGTGCAGCCGGCGGCCCGCCGGGCGACGGCACGATGGATCAGCTCGGCGGAGATCGCGTCGACGGCGTTGGTCGCCTCGTCGAGGATCAGCACCTCGGGATCGCGCAGGAAGGCGCGGGCGAGTGCGATGCGCTGGCGCTGCCCGCTCGAGAGCCGCACGGCGTCGTCCCCGACCCGGGTCTCGTAGCCCGCGGGCAGGGCCCGAATGAAGGCGTCGGCGTCGGCCTCGCGCGCGGCAGCCTCGATCGCCTCTCGCGACGCCGGCGCGGGCCGGCCGTAGGCGATGTTCTGGGCGATCGTGGCATCGAAGAGATGCGCGTCCTGGGAGACGAGCGCGATGCAGCGCCGCCATTCCGCGGCCGGCACCGAGGCCAGCGCGCTCTCGCCGACGCGGATCTCGCCCGCGCTCGGCTCGGCGAAGCGCAGGAGCAGCTCGACGAGCGTCGACTTGCCCGCGCCGGAGGGACCGACGACGGCCGTGGTCATGCCGCTCGGCACCTCGAAGGTGACGTCGTGCAGCGCCAGCGGCGCGCCCGGCTCGTAGCGGAAGTCCACGTTCCGAAAGGCGATGGGACCGCGCAGGCGGCGCGCGGGCAGGGCCGGCGTCGGCGGCAGGGAGGCCGGCTCGCGACAGCGTCGCATGACGGCCGCGACCGGGGCCGAGGCCGCCGCCAGCTCCACGCGCGCCGTGTCGAGCTGCTGCATCTGCGGGTGCAGCCGGTGCAGGATGGCGAGGAACGCGAGTGCCGCCGGCACCAGCGCCGGGGACGTGATCGCCACGCCCAGTACGACGAGCAT
>Ga0302046_10005258_pt1 | contig 11435 bp, 11 predicted proteins | sample RVTome_11_FD_200261 | JGI IMG/M metagenome (GOLD analysis project Ga0302046, IMG submission 200261) | Soil microbial communities from uranium-contaminated site in the Upper Colorado River Basin, Wyoming, United States - RVT147D111 (version 2) ... | reverse complement strand
CACGCACCGCTTCGTCGAGGTCGGCGTCGTCGAAAACGATGAACGGTGCGTTACCGCCGAGTTCCATCGAGGTGCGCTTGACCGTCTTTGCACAGGCGGCCATCAGCTTCTTGCCGACCGGCGTCGAACCGGTGAAGGTCAGTTTGCGGACGATCGGGTTCGAGGTGAGTTCCTCGCCGATTTCCTCGGTCCTGCCGGTCACGATATTGATGACGCCGGCCGGTATGCCGGCCTGTCCTGCGAGCTCGGCAAACGCGAACGCCGACAGCGGCGTGGCGTTGGCCGGTTTGCACACGACCGTGCAGCCTGCGGCGAGCGCCGGTGCGATCTTTCGCGTCAGCATTGCGTTCGGGAAATTCCAGGGCGTGATGCAGGCGACCACGCCCACGGGCTGCTTGATGACGACGATGCGTTTGTCGTTCGAGGGCTGCGGAATGGTGTCGCCGTAAATGCGCTTGCCTTCCTCGGCAAACCATTCGATGTAACTCGCGCCGTAAGCAATTTCACCGCGCGCTTCGGCAAGCGGCTTCCCCTGTTCCGTGGTCATGATGTGCGCCAGGTCTTCCTGGTTTTCCATCATCAGATTGAACCAGCGCCGCATGATCGCGGCCCGATCCTTGGCGCTGCGCTTGCGCCAGGCCGGCATTGCCGCTTCCGCGGCTGCGATCGCACGCCGCGTTTCTGCCTTTCCGCAGGACGCGCATTCGGCAATCAGGGCGCCGTTGGCCGGATTCTTCACCGGGTAGGTGTCGCCGCTGTCGCTGTCGACCCACTGACCGTTGATGTAAGCCTGTGTTTTCAGCAACGTTTTGTTGGAAATTTGCATGCCTCAATTGCTCCTTGGTGCGAGCGGCAAGAATAGTGACATTCATGCCCGGCTTCAACGCCGGAATCCTGCGCGCCGGCACGCCGGCAAAGGCACAAACAAAAAGGCCCCTGCGCCTGCCGGGGCCTGATAGTTTCGTGCCAAACGATTGCTAACTGTGCCCGTATCAGGCTGCTTTCTTCTGCCTTTCTGCGTACGGCCCTTCGAGCCAAGCCTGCAACTCATCGGCACCGCCGATCTGTTTGCCGTTGATAAACACCTGGGGAAAGGTCCGCGCCGCGGCCACTGCACGCAAGGTGCGGTCCGTGTACGCACTGTTCAGCTCCAGAGCCTCAAATTCGATGCCGAAATCGCGCAACAGGCCCTTCGCTCTTGCACAATGCGGACATCCCGTCCGCGAGAACACGGTTACGTCGAGCGGTTTCGGTGCAGCCGGCGCAAGATAGGCCAGCATCGTATCGGCATCCGACACTTCGAACGGATCGCCAGGCTGTCGCGGTTCGATGTACATCTTTTCGATGACACCGTCACGCACCAGCATCGAGTAACGCCAGGACCGTTTGCCGAATCCCAGTTCGTCCTTGTCGACGAGCAGGCCCATGCCGCCGGTGAATTCACCATTGCCATCCGGTAGGAACGTGATGCCATCGGCTTTCTGCGTTGCGCGCCACTCGTTCATCACAAATGCATCGTTAACCGACATGCAGATGATCTCGTCGATTCCATGCTTCCTGAAGATCGGCGCCAACTGGCTGAAACGCGGCACGTGCGACGACGAACAGGTCGGCGTGAATGCGCCGGGCAGGGAAAACACGATGACGTTCTTGCCGGCAAAAACGTCTTTGCTCGCAAGCTTTTTCCATTCGTGGCCCGCACGGGTCCTGAAAGTCACATCAGGGACGCGTTGTCCTTCCTTGCTTTCGAACATTGATTTCTCCTTCGTATTTCAGATTTTCAGTGGGTATTCGTTCAGTTGCCGAGCATGCTGCGCAACATCCACGCATTCTTTTCGTGCGACTGCATGCGCTGCGTCAGCAGGTCGGCTGTGGGCTCATCGTTGGCTTCGTCCGCGGCCGGGAATGCCTGCCGGGCGGTGCGTACGATGGTTTCCTGTCCGGTCACGAGTTCGCGGATCATATCTGTGGCGGTTTCGTTACCGGTCGCTTCCTGGACCGCCGTCAGTTTTGCGAATTCGGCATAGGATCCCGGCGCACGCACGCCAAGCGATCGTATCCGCTCCGCGATCTCGTCCACGGCGATGGCGAGCTCGGTGTACTGCTGCTCGAACATCGTATGCAACGAACTGAACTGCGGCCCGATCACGTTCCAGTGATAGTTATGGGTCTTGAGATACAGGGTGTAACTGTCCGCCAGCAGCCGAGACAGCCCTGCTGCAATGTTCTGTCGCTGTTTTGTGGTCAATCCGATATCCATGAATTCCTCTGCTCCAGGCGTTTGGGTTGGGTCGCATCCTAGGGGTTCCAGATTGATAAATAAAACAGATTAAATAGTATGTTATAATCTGTTTTATCGATTATGCGCCAACCCACTCTGAAACAGCTCCGCTATCTCGCCGCGCTGAGCGAGATCGGTCATTTCGGCCGCGCCGCCAAGGCCTGCTTCGTCTCCCAGTCCGCCTTCAGCGCAGCGATCCAGGAACTGGAAAGCCTTCTGGGCACCCAGCTTGTGGATCGCACGAATCGGCAGGTCACGATCACCGCAACCGGCGCGGAAGTGGTTACCCAGGCCCGGCTTTGCCTGCGCGATGTCGACGCGCTGGTTGAAATTGCCGGGCAACGGCGCAAACCCCTGAGCGGCGATCTGCGGATCGGCGTGATTCCGACCATTGCGCCGTTTCTCTTGCCCGGGTTGCTGCCGCGACTGCGGCGTGACTTCCCGAAACTTCGCCTGTACCTGACGGAGGACCAGACCAGCCGGATTCATGCGAAACTGCTGGACGGCGAACTCGACCTGATCCTGCTGGCCCTTCCGTACGAGCTGCGCAGTGTCGAGACGCTGGAGCTGTTCCGCGACCGATTTCGCCTGGCGTGCCGCGAAGGCACAGCGCGCGTCGACCCGAAGAATTACCGTTACAACCAGCTGGATGCCGGCAGTGTGCTGCTGCTCGAGGACGGGCATTGCCTGCGCGATCATTCACTGAGCGCCTGCAAGATTCGCAACACCGAAAAGATCAGCCGCTTTGCTGCGAGCAGCCTGTTGACACTGGTCGAAATGATCGATGCCGACCTCGGCATAACCTTCCTGCCGGAAATGGCGGAAGGATCGGCTATCCTGCGAAAGACCCGTGTGAGGCTATATCCCCTGCAGGACAGCAGCTACCGCACGATCGGCCTCGCCTGGCGCAAGGGCAGCGCGCGCGGCGAGGAGTTTCGCGTGCTGGGCGAGCTGATCAGTCGATTCAGGCCGCAGCAAAAGCGCTGAACGCGGGCAGGCTGGTCCTGTGAATCGCATCACACAATCTCCCGGCAAAAGCGTTATGCGCACGGAATATGTGACGGCGTAGATATTTACAGGCTGTTTTCCGCGTAGATTTTCGGCTGTCGGGCGAATTCTCGCCGGAGACCTGATCGCGATGTGGCTGCCGGAACCTGTTTACGAAAGTCTGCCGTACGTCTACGTCGGATGCGGTGCGTCGATCGTGGCCGGGGCTGTCTACGTCGGCATCGACAGCGCCGGGACGCCCTATTGCATCCTGATCGGCATACTCAGCATTCTTGGCGGCGTTGTGATTTACCTGCGTCGAAAGACTGCGCGGCAGAAAAATTCCGAATCGGATTTGTCAGACCATTAGCAAAGCGCGAATTTCCCGGATGTCAGCAGGCGCACTGAGGGACCAGCCTGTGCCGCTCCCCCGACTGAGCTGAATTTAGTCGATCCGCTGGATATCGCCCGTCCGGAATTCGACCCATCAGTGAGCCTGGACACTTTCACCATCGTCATGGCGAAACCGGCCGGCTCGAGAAAAATCAACATCGCGCAACCAGAGTCGAAAGTTGTTGCCGCTGGCCGGCGGACGGCCGACGAGCTTCGATAAATTATGATGTTTTTAACATCACTTATTGACTTAAAAACATTCTTATATATATTGAGAATGTCGTTTATGCCATTCCACATTTTCTAATTGACATCTGACCTGTGATCACTGCGGCACAGCTAAAGGCAGCCAGGGCACTTCTTGGCATCGATCAGCGCGGGCTCGCCGAGTTATCGCAGCTATCCGTACCGACCATTCAGCGTATGGAGGGCAGTCAAGCAATGATTCGCTGCAATGTGGATTCGCTGATGAAGCTTATCGCAGCGCTTGATTTAGCCGGCATTGAGCTAATCGGCGAGGATGCCACCAGCCAAGGTTCCGGACGTGGCGTGCGGTTCAAGACAAAGAGCGACGCTGCGAGCCAGAAATGACACAGACCATGGTTATTCTGATGTCGGGCATCGTCGGTTTCCTTGCCGTCGCCGCCCTCGCCATTGCGCTTGGCCGGTCAGGCGCTGCGACACGCATTGTTTATGGCGCCTCGTCAGGTATTTCGCTCGTACTCCTTGCGGTAGTCGTCGCCCGCATCGTAAACGGCTCTCCTGCCATTTCATTTATGACGCTGCCATTGGGGCTGCCCTGGATCGGCGCACATTTCCGGCTCGATGCGCTCGCGACCTTTTTCCTGATCGTCGTCAATCTGGGTGGTGCCGGTGCGAGTCTGTACGGGCTTGGCTACGGACAACACGAGACTGCGCCGCATCGCGTCTTGCCGTTCTACCCGGCGTTCCTGGCGGGCATGAACCTCGTCGTACTGGCGGATGATGCCTTCACCTTCCTGCTGTCCTGGGAATTCATGTCCCTAATGTCCTGGGCGCTCGTCATGACGCACCATCGCGAGCAGAACAACAGGCGGGCAGGCTATGTCTACCTCGTCATGGCGAGCTTCGGGACGCTCGCTCTACTGCTCGCGTTCGGACTACTTTCCGGCGCAGATGGGCATTACAGCTTTGAGGCGATTCGCGCCGGCGTGCATGCACCGCCGGTGGCAGCTTTCGTGCTGGCTCTCATGCTGCTCGGCGCGGGTTCCAAGGCCGGCATTGTGCCGTTACATGTCTGGCTGCCGCTCGCCCATCCCGCAGCCCCGAGCCATGTGTCAGCGCTGATGAGTGGCGTCATGACCAAGGTGGCGGTCTACGGCTTCATCCGTGTGATCTTCGACCTGCTTGGCGACCCTGCCTGGTGGGCAAGTGTGATTGTACTGTTGCTGGGCGGGACAACCGCGGTGCTGGGCGTGCTTTACGCCTTGATGCAGCACGACCTCAAACGGCTGCTTGCCTATCATACCGTCGAGAACATCGGCATTATCTTTATCGGCCTTGGCCTTGCGCTCGCTTTCAACGCCAACGGCATGAGCGTGGCTGCAGCGCTGGCGCTAACGGCTGCGCTATTCCATGTGCTCAACCACTCGTTATTCAAGAGCCTGCTGTTCTTTGGTGCTGGTGCGGTTTTATCGGCGACCGGCGAGCGCGACATGGACAAATTGGGCGGGCTGATTCATCGCATGCCCTATACCAGCTTTGCTTTTCTTGTCGGCTGCGTTGCTATTTCCGCGCTCCCCCCGCTGAACGGTTTCGTATCGGAATGGCTGACCTTCCAGGCCGTCCTGCAGAGTCCCGAGCTGCCGCAATGGAGCCTCAAAATCATTGTGCCTGCCGTCGGCGGCCTGCTCGCTTTGTCCGCAGCGCTGGCAGCCGCCTGCTTTGTCAAGGCCTTTGGCATTACCTTCCTCGGCCGACCGCGCACGCCCGCAGCGCAACACGCGCAAGACGTCGATCCCTTCTCGCTTGCCGCCATGTTTACCTTCGCCGCGCTATGCTTTGCCGCAGGAGTTCTACCGGGATTCGTTATCGACGGCCTTTCCCCGGTGACGCTGTCGCTGCTGGCCGAGCGCATGCCGGTGCAAGCAAATGCGGCATGGCTGTCGATCGTACCGATTGCGGAAAGTCGCAGTTCCTATAGCGGACTTTTGGTATTCGTTTTCATCGCGCTGGCCGCATCGCTTGCCGCTTATTTCATCCACCGCTTCGCCTCACGTGCACTCAGGCGCGGGCCCGCCTGGGGCTGCGGCTTTGCGGAGGCAACGCCGATGGCGCAGTACACCGCCGGAAGCTTTGCCCAACCGATCCGGCACGTCTTCGCTACGCTCATCTTTTGTGCACGCGAGGAAGTCGACATGCCCGCGCCCGGCGAGACGCGGCCGGCACGTTTCATCGCTTATCTGCGCGATACCATTTGGGACGGTCTTTATGCGCCGGTGGCAGTTGCCGTCAGTTACGTTGCCGACCGGCTCAATGTACTGCAATTCCTGACAATCAGACGCTACCTGAGCCTGGTCTTTCTCGCTCTTGTCACCCTGCTCCTGGTGCTCACCATATGGTCATGATCACCGACTTCATCGTGCAAGGCACGCAGATGCTGCTCGTATTGCTGCTTGCGCCGCTCCTGACCGGATTTATCCGTAAGGTCAAGGCACGGCTGCTACGCCACCGGGGAGCGTCGGTGCTACAGCCCTACCGAGACCTCGCGCGCCTCATGCGGAAAGAAGTCGTATTGGCCGAAAACGCGTCCTGGCTGTTTCGCATCACGCCCTATCTGATTTTCGCCGCCACCTGGGTGGCCACCGCACTTATCCCGACGTTTGCAACTGGCTTGTTGTACAGCAGCACAGCAGACCTCATTGCGATCGTCGCGTTGCTGGGCAGCGCGCGCTTCTTCCTGGCGTTGGCCGGCATGGATATCGGCACCAGTTTCGGCGGCATCGGCTCAAGCCGCGAAGTGCTCATTGCATCGCTTGCCGAGCCCGCCATGTTGCTGGTGGTATTTACATTGGCGCTGACAGCAGGTTCTACGCAGCTCTCCACCATCGCAACATTCATGGCATCTCCGGAGGTGGGGCTACGCGTCTCTCTTGGGATGGCGCTAGGCGCGCTCATCATCGTCGCTATTGCCGAGAACGCCCGCATACCGGTTGACAATCCCGCAACGCACCTGGAACTCACCATGGTGCACGAAGCCATGGTCCTTGAATATTCCGGCCGTCACCTTGCGATGATTGAATTTGCAGCCTCTCTCAAGCTGCTGCTCTATACATCGCTGATCGCATGCATCTTTGTGCCTTGGGGACTGGCTGTCGCCGGCGCCGGGCCGGCCGCCTACGTAGTGGGTACGATCACATACATTGCAAAGCTGGCCACGGCCGGCGTTCTCCTCGCCTTTTTCGAGACAGCAACTGCCAAAATGCGAGTCTTTCGCGTTCCCGATTTCCTTGGCGCATCCCTCATGCTCGGGCTCCTTGGCACCCTCCTTCTGTTCGTATCGCGGAGTCTGTGATGAGCCGCCTTGTAATCGATATCGCCCACATGCTGGCGGGTAGCCTTGTCCTGATCAGCTTCATGATGCTCTATCAGGATCGCCTATTTGCCCTTATAAATATCTTCGCGTTGCACGCCGTTGTACTGACGCTTTCGGTGACTTGGCAGGCATACATTCAGCATGCGCCGCACCTCTATGTCACGGCTGCGATCGCACTCGTCTTCAAGGCCATCATCATTCCCGTTGCACTTCACCGCATCATCCAGCGGCTCGGTATTCATCGTGATATCGAGACCGCCGTGGGCATCGGTCTGACCATGCTTGCCGGGATGGCACTGGTTGCACTCTCCATTGTGTTGATGCTGAGGGTGACCTCTGACGCCGACCCGATCGCGCGCGAGGATCTTGCTTTTGCGTTGTCGGTGATTCTACTGGGTCTTCTGGTGATGGTGACCCGGCGCAATGCAGTCAGCCAGGTCATCGGCTTCATGTCGCTTGAGAACGGCCTGGTTCTGGCGGCTACCGGCGCCAAGGGCATGCCGCTGGTAGTCGAAATCAGTGTCGCCTTTTCGATTCTGATTGCTTTCATCGTCGTTGGTGTTTTTCTGTTCCGCATCCGCGAGCGTTTCGACACTGTGGACGTGGCCGCGCTCGATGAATATCGGGGAGAACGGCAGTGAATTTTCTGCCGTTCGATCCCGTGGCGGCCGTCTTGATCGTTCCAGTCGGCGGCGCGGCGCTGCTCGCGCTCGTGCCTGGCTATCGGGCGAGTGCGCGGCTGAATATCGTGATCAGCCTGACGACCTTTCTCTCCGCGGTATCGCTCTTCGTTGTCGACCGGCCAGTACCCGGGACGTATATGCTTGTCGATGACCTCAACATCGTCTTCATCGTGCTCAACACTTTTGTCGGCTTTACGACCAGTATATTCAGCGGCAGCTACATAGCGCACGAATTGGAAACTGGCCGACTGACGACGACGAACCTGCGCTTCTACCATGCAATGTATCAGATCATGATGTTCGGCATGAACCTCGCCTTCGTGTCCGGAAATATCGGCCTGATGTGGGTTGCGGTTGAGCTCGCCACACTGACGACAGTGGTCATGGTCGGCATGTATCGTACGCATGAGGCGCTCGAAGCCGCCTGGAAGTATTTTATTCTCGGCAGCGTCGGCATAGCATTCGCTCTCTTCGGCACTATCCTTGTTTACATGGCCGCCCGGCCGGTGCTTGGAGAGGGCCAGGATGCCATGGTCTGGACAAACCTTATTGCAAAAGCCAGCGCCTTCGATCCGGCTCTCCTCAATGTTGCCTTCGTGTTTCTGCTACTCGGTTACGGCACCAAAGTCGGCCTCGCTCCGCTGCATGCGTGGTTACCCGATGCGCATGCTGAAGGCCCGACGCCAATATCGGCCGTTTTGTCAGGCCTGCTCCTCAATGTCGCGCTCTACGCCGTCCTCCGCTTCAAGATGCTCCTTGCTGCAAACCCGGACGCGATCACGCCGGGTCCCTTGATGGTAACGATGGGGCTCGTCTCGCTCATATTTGCCGCCTTTATGCTCTACCGCCGGCGGGACATCAAACGCCTGTTCGCCTATTCCTCGATTGAACACATGGGCATCATCGTGTTCGCCTTCGGCATGGGCGGCGCACTTGCCAATTTCGCCGGGCTGCTGCACATGGTCATGCACAGCCTCACCAAGTCCGCAATCTTCTACGCCGTCGGTCACATCGCACAGGCGAAGGGAACGCAAAAGATTGCTGATATCCGGGGCCTCACCGTAACTCACCCCGCGCTCGGCTGGGGCCTTGTTATCGGCGTTGTCGCCATCGCCGGCATGCCACCTTTTGGCGTTTTCATGAGCGAGTTTCTGGTTGTGACCTCGACCTTCGCCCGCCAACCGGTGCTCGCGATTTTGCTGGTGTTCGGGCTTCTCGTTGCTTTTGGCGCACTTCTCCTGCGGGTCACCGACCTCGCCTTCGGCGAACCGCAAGGCAATACCGCTCGCGCAGAAGCGTCGTACGTACCGATGTACGTACACTTCGCACTGGTGCTCATCGCTGGCATCTATCTGCCTCCGCCGCTGGTCGCCTGGTTCCAGCACGTTGCAGGTCTGCTCGGGTAAACGGGAGCGCATGCGTGAAATGACGAGACTCGTCGATCTCAAACTGGAAGGCCGCCAGGTACAGCAACATCGCCCCTGGCACCGCACAATTGTCAATTCGGCGATGTGGAATGCCGCCGTTGCGCAACTTGCTGAAGGTCACCTGGTGCTACTTGGCCTTTGGGCGGAGCCAGATGCAATGCACATGGCGCTGTTCGACGAAGGAATCAACGATATCGGTATCATTAGTCTTGACTGCGTCGAGGGGCACTATCCTTCAGTGGGACAGCGGCACGCGCCAGCACTTCGTCTCGAACGGGCTATCCATGATCTGTTCGGATTGCACGCAACCGGTTTACCGGATACGCGGCCATGGCTGGATCACGGCCGTTGGAACCTGCGGCATCCGCTTGGAGCCGGCACCGTTACGTCGCCGTCGTTTCCTGACTACGAATTCCTGTCTGCCGAGGGCGAGAGCCTGCACCAGATCGCGGTTGGCCCAGTGCACGCCGGGATCATCGAACCCGGTCACTTTCGCTTTACGGCAAATGGCGAGACCGTGGTTCGTCTCGAGGAGCGCCTGGGCTATGCCCATAAGGGAATCGAAGGACTCATGGTCGGTGCCGATCCCTACCGCGGCGCTGGCCTCGCTGGTCGAACGTCTGGTGACAGCACAGTTTCCTATGGCTACGCCTTTGCGCGCGCAGTTGAGTCTGCACTGGAAATCAGTGTGCCGCCCCGCGCCGTTTGGCTACGCGCGCTCATGGCAGAGATCGAACGTCTTGCAAACCATCTCGGCGATATTGGCGCTATTTGCAACGATGCTGCATTCGCACTAATGCATGCGCATTGCAGCGTGCTGCGCGAACGGGTGCTGCGCGCAGCCGACGCCTGCTTTCATCACCGATTGATGCGCGACTGCATCGTCCCTGGCGGAGTCGCATCGGACCTGATCAAGGACGGCACTGCCGAATTACGTACCCTGGTCGGAGAGATTCGGCAACGCTTTCCAAGGCTCATCGAACTCTATGACAACACAGCGTCCCTGCAGGACCGGACGGTGGGCACCGGCGTCGTCACCAACGCATTGGTTCGGCAATATGGCACTGGCGGTTACATAGGGCGTGCCTCAGGGCGTCCCTTCGATGCACGGCGTGTAGTTGAATATCCGCCGTACGACACACTCACTTTCGACGTGCCGGTGTTGCAAGAAGGCGACGTCAACGCACGTGTGTGGGTCCGAATTCGCGAGGTGGAACAGTGCTTGTCGTTAGTTGAGCAGATCCTCGATTCGTTGCCCATCGGACCTTTGCGGATAGACCTGCCGAACGTTGGCGAAACACGCGAAGGCATGGCGCTGGTCGAGGGATTTCGCGGTGACATATTGGTGTGGTTGCGCATCACGCGGGGCGGTACGATCTCCCGCTGTCACATTCGTGACCCATCCTGGTTTCAGTGGCCACTTCTGGAAGCCGCCATCGAAGGAAATATCGTTGCCGACTTTCCACTGTGCAACAAGTCGTTCAATTGCTCCTACTCTGGCCATGATGTCTAGAGGCAACTCATAATGCGAATGCTGCTCTTTGAGAGTCTGGTTCGATCGCCGCTCACCGAGCGCCCCCCATCCGTTGGTGACGCGGTGCTCGAAGAGCTCGCCGCTGATCTTGGCCGCGTGGCACGCAAGAGTCTGGGGCGCAGTCTCTCCATCCGCGAGATCGATGCCGGTTCCTGCAACGGGTGTGAGCTTGAAATTCATGCACTGAGTAACCCGTTCTATGACATCGAGCAATTTGGCCTGCGATTCGTTGCTTCGCCACGCCACGCTGACATTTTGCTCGTGACGGGTCCCGTTACCAGAAATATGCAGGAGGCGTTGAAGCGGACTTTCGACGCTACTCCGAACCCAAAATGGGTTGTCGCTGTCGGCGGCTGCGCCCTGGACGGCGGTTGTTTCGCCGGTAGCTACGCGGTAGCGGGCGGAGTTTCGGAGATCGTACCGGTAGATCTTCATATCCCAGGTTGTCCTCCGACACCGACCGACATTCTGAAAGGCATTCTGACACTGCTACAAGTTACTACGACAAAAAAGGCGTCGTCGTAAGAACACGAGCCATGTTGCGACTTTTTGCGGT
>Ga0302046_10005257_pt1 | contig 11436 bp, 10 predicted proteins | sample RVTome_11_FD_200261 | JGI IMG/M metagenome (GOLD analysis project Ga0302046, IMG submission 200261) | Soil microbial communities from uranium-contaminated site in the Upper Colorado River Basin, Wyoming, United States - RVT147D111 (version 2) ... | reverse complement strand
GCGCCGATGTTCTTTCCCACGTCGACGTCGGCGATGTCGATCGACAGGATCTCGAATGCGGTCCCGCTGTCGAGCCCCTTGGCGAGCACCGTCTTCGATATGTTGTCGGGGTTCTCGAGCACCTTCTTGTGCGACTCGGCCGACCCGATGGTCGAGACGATGCCCTCACCCACGCGGGCCAGGATGGTCTCCTCCCCCGCCCCACCGACGAGTCGATTGATATTCGCCCGGACGGTGACCCGGGCGGTGGCGATCAGCTGGATCCCATCCTTCGCCATCGCCGCCACCTTCGGGGTCTGGATGACGCGCGGATTGACCGAGACCTGGACCGCATCGAGCACGTCCCGGCCGGCCAGATCGATGGCGGCCGCCTGACGGAACGGGAGCTCGATGTTCGCCTTGTCCGCCGAGATGAGCGCGTTGACCACGCGCTGGACGTCCCCACCCGCGAGGTAGTGGGACTCGAGCTCGTTGACGTTGAGCGGCAATCCGGCCTTGCTGGAGCTGATCAGCGGATAAACGATGCTGGGCGGGTGGATCTTGCGGAGCCGCATCCCGATGAGGCTTCCCATCGAGACCCGCACGCCCGACGCGAGCGCGGTGACCCAGAGCCGCACGGGGACGGCCCACAACAACAACAGCACCAACAGGGCGCCGAGAAAGACGAACACGATGCTGGTCGCGGCCAACCCATCCATTGATCACCTCTCGAGAGAACGGAAACCCGCTTCGATGGTGCGGGGGCGCGCACGTTCGGCTCAACCTGCGTCGGCCGTGCCCTCCGAACCCGCCTCGGCCGGGGCATCACCACTGGCTGCGCCAGCGCCCGAGGCGGGGGGGGCTGGACCAGAACCCGCCTCCGACACGGGCGATTCGAGGACTCGCACGACGTGCCGGTAGCCCTCGGCCCGAACGACCCGGATCGGCGTGTTGACTTCGATCCACGGCCCTTCGGTGACCACGTCCACACGCTCGAGCCCGATCAGCGCGGTCCCGGCCGGACGCAGGTCCGTCGCCGCCACGCCCACCGCGCCCACGAGATCCCCTCTCTCCGGAGCGGACAGGTAGCCGGTCTCGCGGCTGGTGGACTCGCGCAGGAACACGCCCGATAGCCGTCGGCTCCGCGGCAGGTGCCGAAGCAGTGCCCAACCCGCGACGGCCACCAGGATGAGCGAAATAGACACGAGTCCGACGGCGTTGAACACCTGGTCGAACGTGGGAATCTGACCCACCATGCTCAGCACCGTGCTGCCGAGTATGGCTCCGCCGCCCAGGAGCCCGGCGATCCCGAACCCCGGAATCAGAAACACTTCCGCGGCGACGAGCACGACCCCGACACCGAACAGGATGATTTCCTCCAGCCCCGCGAGGTGGACGAGGTGGTGCGCACCGAAGAACGCCGCCAGCGCGCCGAGGCCCACAGCTCCCGCCACACCGAAGGTCGGGGTGCGAAGCTCGATGAGGAGCCCGAGAAACCCCAGCGAGAGCAACATCGGAGCGACCGCCGGGTTCGTCAGGAACCTCACGATGGCCTCGGCCCAGTTGGGCGCCGTGTCCTCGGTCGCGGCCGACGGGAGATCCACGGCCGCCAGGAGCGCGGGGAGATCGGCGACCTCGCCGGTCGCGACGTCGAGCGAGATGGCTTCCGCGGTCGTCAGGGTCAGGAGCTTGCCGGCGTCCACGACCCCCGGCACCTCGACGCTCTCGTCCACCATGGCCTCCGCGATGCGGGGGTCGAATCCGCGTTGCTCCGCCAGCGCGCGGAACTCCGACCGCATCGCGCTCACCATCTTCTCGGATGCCTTCTGGCCATCCCCGACCACCGGGGTGGCCGCCCCGATCGTGGAACCCGGTCGCATGTACAGCCGGTCGGCCGCCAACGCGATCATCGCGCCGGCCGACAGCGCCCGGCGGTTGACGTACGCGTAGACGGGGACGTCCGAGTCACGGATCGCGTCGATGATCTTCCAGGCCGCGTCGACGCGTCCGCCGGGCGTGTCGAGATCGAGTACGACCGCCGCGGCACCGGACCGCGCCGCTTCGGTCAGGACGCGATCCACGAATGGCGACAGACCCAACTCGATCGTCCCGGTGATGGGAATCCGAACCACCCGCTCACGCCCATCCTGAGGGAGCACGGCCGCGGCCGCTGTCGCCGGACGCGCGGCGGGGAGCGCGACGACTGCCGCGAGGGTGGCGAGCGCCGCCGCGGCCCGCCGAACCGGAGTGCCGAGTTGCAGGAACATGACGAAAGCTACCGAACCGGCGGGAGCGGGCGCCAGCGAGCGGCGGTTCAGCCCGGGGCGGCCGCTGGTCGCGCGGGGCCCGACAGCCCGGCCACCCAGGCCGCGACCGACTCGCCCAACTCCGCCAGCACGTCGTCGTCGGTGCGGCCGCTTCGCTTGAGCACATGAAACGAGTGATCCGCACCGTCGAGCTCCTTCAGAGTGGCCTTCGGCCCCAGGTCGGCGAGAATCGGCCGCAGCAGCGCGAGCTCCGCGAGAGCGTCCCGGGTCCCCTGGAGGAACAGCATGGGTAGCGCGACGTCGGCGAGGTGGGCGGCTCGATTGATCGATGGGCGCCCCGCCGGGTGGAGCGGGAAGCCGAAGAACACGATTCCGGCCACGTCCCGCAACGGCTCCTCCGCCGCGGCGAGCGACGTCATCCGTCCACCCATGGACTTCCCGCCCGCCAGCACGGGCACGCCCGGCGCGAGCGCACGGGCGCGCGCGACGGCGGCCCGTACCGTCGCGATGAGCACCGGGGCTCGATCCGGCGGCCGGCGCTCTCCCGCCGCGCGGCGCTCCATGTAGGGAAACTGATAGCGCAGCGTGCCGATCCCGTGACGCGCGAGTCCCACCGCGCAGGCCTGCATGAACGGGTGTGAGATCCCCGCGCCGGCCCCGTGCGCGAACGCCAGCATGGCCGTGGCCGGTTCGGGGTGGACGACGATGGCTTCGACCTCGCCCGCAGAGGGGACGGAGACGAAGCTCGGGATCTCGCGATACGGAGCGGCGGACATCGGATCGAGCCCCCCGGTCAGCTCCCGGCGGGGTCGGAGGCGTCGACGGGATCAGGTGCGCCGATGCCTCCGCTCCACGCCTCGGCCGGGTCGATGATCGAATCCGCGGGACCAGGGATCCTGAGCGCGAGGATCGCCGCGGCCGCGCTCAACGCCGCGCACACGGCGAATGGCGTCGAGATCCCGATCTGCTGGAACAGGAGCCCGGCCCATACGGGGCCGAGCACGCGGCCGAGGCCGCCGGCGAGCTGGCTCCCGCCGAGGATCGAGCCCTGCGAGTCGGCGTCGGTCGCCTTGGACACGAGGCTCGCGAGCGAGGGGAACAGGATCCCGGTCGCCACCGCCCACAGCGGGATCAGGAGGGCCAGCCACCATTTGTTCGGGATGATGGCGATCGCCCCGAGGCTGAACGCGAGGATGAGGGCTCCGAACCGGACGGTGACCGCCTCCCCCACCCGCTTCACGATCCGACCCACCGCGAGGCCGCGGACGACGACCGTCACCGCGCCAGCCGCCGTGAACACGATGCCCATGTCGGACGCCGTCATGTGGAACACGCGCTCCAGATAGAGCGCGAGGACGGACGTCATCGCCGCGAACGAGCCGATCGTGAGGAAATACACCGCCAGGATGAGACCGAGCGGGAACGCCGCCAGCGACCGCAGCCACGCCCCTATGGAGACGGGCTCGGCCGGGGCCCGCCCCGACGACTCCCGGTCGCGGAAGTGCCGCGACTCCGGGAGCAGCGTGATGGCCGCGAGCGCGTTGATCCCGCACAGCGCGGCCGCGACGTAGCCGGGGGCGCCGAGCCCCCACTGCGAGAAGAACCCACCGATCGCCGGCCCGATCATGATGCCCAGACCGGATGCGGCCCCGATGAGGCCCATGCCGTGCGCCCTCTCCGGACCCCTGGTCGAGTCCGCCACGTACGCCTGCGCCACCGAGATGTTGCCCCCCGCGGCGCCCGCTGCGATCCGCGACAACAACACGAGCCACAACGAATGGGCGAGCGCGAACAGGAGGTATGACACCGCCGAGGCGAACAGCCCGAGGATCAGCAGGATCCGCCGGCCGGTGCGGTCGGAGAAGCGCCCCCATAGCGGCGCAGTGATCAGCTGCATCGCGGAGAAGGATGCGATGATCATTGTGACTTCGAGCGGAGACGCGCCGAACTCTTCCGCATAGAACGGAAGGAGCGGCAGGACGATCCCGAAGCCGATCATGTCGACCAGAACCGTCGCGGCGAGCACGGTGAGTCCCGTGCGTCTCAGCATCGCGGCATTCGAGCCTGGGTGTCCGGCATCCCCGTCCTTTCGCGCCCGCCGATCGGATCTCCCATTACGACACTTGCCCGTCCACGATGTTGCCGGGCGGAGCGCAGTACCCGCTTCACGTTGCCGGGAGGGGCGCGCTCGCGCGACCCCCGCGCGGGCGAATCTCGCTCAGATACAGGTGCCACAGCATTCGAGCGGCGATCGACCTCTTCGGACGCCATCTCTCTCCCAGCACCGCCATCTCTTCGGGGTCCGGATCCCGGTCCAACCCTCGCAAACGCCGAACCGCGACCACGAGGGCCCGGTCACCCACCGGCCACACATCCGGACGTCCGAGCGCCATCAGCAGGTAGATGTCCGCGGTCCACCGTCCGATCCCCTTCACCCGGGTGAGACGATCGATCACCTCTGAATCCGGTGCCGCCTCGAGGTCATCGAGGCGCAGGCGTCCGTCGAGGATTCGGTGCGCCAGATCCCGCGCATACGCCCGCTTCTGTCGGCTGAACCCGATCGCGTGCAGGGCGGCGTCATCGAGCGACAGGAGACGGCCGGGATCGGGGAGGCCGATGACCGAGACGAGACGAGCCATCGCCGCCGCCGCGGAAGCGAGCGACACCTGCTGCTCGAGGATAAGGTGGACGAGCGTCGCGAACCCGGCCTCACGCGACCATAGCGGCGGAGGGCCGTGGCACCCGAGCACCCGGGCGAGGTCCGGGTCGCTGGCGGCCAGCACGGCGGCGCCCCGCCGAACCGCGGGCTCATCGAGCGGTTGCACCCGGACTTCGGGGCCGTCGCTACGAATCGGCGTGTTCAGGGGCTTCCCTCTTCCGGTTGTCCGGCGCCATCACCACCCGGTAGTTTGGCCGCTCGGCCGCAAGGCCGCCACCAGCCTCGGAACCCTACCGTCGAGCCCTCGACGCCGGGGCATCTTCACCGTCCATCCATTTGCCGGAGGCATAGAGCAATGTCGGACAAGCTGGTTCGCTACGAGGTCGAGGACGGCGTCGCCGTCTTCACGATGGACGACCCGCCCGCCAACACGTATACGCACGAGATGATGCGCGATCTCGACGACGCGATCCTCGAGGCACGCTTCGATGAGGCGGTCCACGTGATCGTGATCCGCGGGGAGGGGCCGAAGTTCTTCTCGGCCGGGGCCAACATCAAGATGCTCCAGACCTCGGATCCGTATTTCAAATACTACTTCTGCCTGCACGCGAACGAGACCCTCACACGGCTCGAGCAGACGCCGAAGCTCGTCATCGCGGCGCTCAACGGCCACACGGTCGGGGGCGGGCTCGAGATCGCGCTGGCCTGCGATCTCCGCATCGCGCGCGCCGGAGCGGGCAAGATCGGGCTGCCTGAGGTCAACCTCGGAGTCCTCCCGGGCACGGGCGGGACGCAACGCCTCGGCCGGCTGCTCGGCAAGTCGAGGTCGATCGAGCTGATGGTCGAGGGACGCACGTTCGGCTTCGACGAGGCGCTCGAGCTCGGGCTGGTGAACAAGATGTACGAGGGCGAAGACGAGGAGTTCTTCGGTCAGGTCATGGCCTACGCGAAGCAGTTCACACCGCCGCACAAGGCCTCACGCGCCGTCGGACGGATCAAGCGCGCCGTGTGCAGCGGGATCGAAGTCCCCTTCTCGGAGGGCCTGGCGATCGAGCGCGAGCTCCAGCAGCTGCTCTTTCAGGGGTCCGACGCGAAAGAAGGCCTGGCTGCCTACGTCGAGCGCCGCGAGCCCCAATTCGCAGGGAAGTAGACGGTCGTGGAGCTGCGTACCCAGCTGTTGATCGGGGGGGAGTGGTGCGATGGTGCGGACCGGTTCCCCACGATCAATCCCGCTACCGAAGAGACGATCGCGGAGGTCGAGGAGGCAGGGCCGGAGCAGGTCGATGCGGCCGTGCGTTCCGCACGGGCGGCGTTCGAGGATCCGAAGTGGCGCAACATGAGCCCGCACAAGCGGGCTCAGCTTCTGTGGCGGCTGGGCGAGCTCGTGACCGAGCACGCGGACGAGATCGCCGCCGTCGAAACGCGCGACAACGGAAAGACCCTGTTCGAGTCGGGCAAGGTCGACATCCCGTTCGTCGCCCAGAACTTCCGATACTACGCGGGGTGGGCCGACAAGCTCGGCGGGCAGACGATCCCGGTTCCGGGGCCGTTCTTCAACTACACGCTACGCGAGCCGCTCGGAGTCGTGGGGGCCATCGTGCCCTGGAACTTCCCGCTCAACCTCGCGTCGTGGAAGGTGGCGCCCGCGCTCGCGGCCGGGAACAGCGTGGTGCTCAAGCCCGCGGAGGAGACCCCGCTGACGGCCCTGCTGCTCGGCGAGCTCGCGCTGGAAGCGGGCTTCCCGCCGGGGGTCCTCAACGTGATCCCGGGACGCGGCCCGACGACCGGGGCCGCGCTCGTCGGGCACCCCGACGTCGACAAGATCTCGTTCACGGGCTCCACCGAGACCGGCCGGATCGTGATGAAGACGGCGGCCGACACCCTCAAGAAGGTCACGCTCGAGCTCGGCGGTAAATCGCCCAACGTGGTGTTCGCCGATGCGGATCTCGACGCGGCCGCGCGCGGGGCGCTCAACGGCATCTTCTACGGCAAGGGGGAGGTGTGCGCCGCGGGCTCGCGACTCCTGGTCGAGGAGTCGGTTCGCGAGCCGCTGATGGAGCGCCTGCTCGCCGGGGCCGCGAAGATGACCCCGGGGGACCCCACGGATCCGAAGACGCGGCTGGGCGCCCTCGTGTCGAAGGCTCAGCACGAGAGGGTCCTGGGGTACATCGATGCCGGGGTGCGCGAGGGAGCCGAGCTCGTGTGCGGCGGCGAGGCGGCCAGCGTGGACGGCCGCGGCTATTTCGTCCAGGCGACCGTGTTCGACCGCGTGGAGGACGAGATGACGATCGCGCGCGAGGAGATCTTCGGGCCGGTGCTCGCGGTGATGGGATTCGAGGATCTCGACGGGGCGATCGAGCGGGCGAACCGGACGATCTACGGGCTGGCGGCCGGTGTGTGGACACGCGACATCGGCAAGGCGCACCGCTTCGCGCGCGAGGTCCGGGCCGGCACGGTATGGGTCAACACGTACAACATCTACGGGAGCGGATCTCCGTTCGGGGGCTACAAGCAGTCCGGGTTCGGCCGCGACCTGGGGGAGCAAGCGCTCGAGGAGTACACGCAGACGAAGAGCGTATGGGTGGCGCTGGATTGAGCGCCCGGGACCCGGTCGTCGTCGATGCGGTCAGGACCCCAGTCGGACGACACGGAGGCGCCCTCGCGTCGATCCGTCCCGACGACCTGCTGGCGCGCGCGATCGAGGCGCTGGTCGAGCGCACCGGCGTGCCGGCCGATCGGATCGAGGACGTGATCGCGGGGTGCGCGAACCAGGCGGGCGAGGATAACCGCAACGTGGCCCGGATGGCCGGTCTGCTCGCGGGTCTTCCGGTCGAGGTGGCGGGTCAGACCGTCAACCGCCTGTGCGGGTCGGGGCTTCAGGCGATCGTCTCGGCGGGACACGCGATCCGGGCCGGCGAGGGCGACGTGTTCATCGCGGGCGGCGTCGAGTCGATGTCGCGAGCTCCGTGGGTGATGCTCAAACCGGCCGAGGCGTTCTCGCGAACACCGCCGCCCATCGCGGACACGACCGTCGGCTGGCGCTTCACCAACCCGGCCCTGCCGGACCGGTGGACGGTCCCGCTCGGTGAGACGGCCGAGATCGTCGCCGAATCGTACGGCGTGACGCGCGCGGAGCAGGACGCGTTCGCGGTGGAGAGTCAGCGGCGCACGAATGCGGCGATCGAGGCCGGGCGGTTCGATGACGAGATCGTCCCGATCGAGGTGCGCCAGCGTCTCGGCGACGCTGTGCGGGTCGATCGAGACGAGCACCCCCGGCCCGACGTGACCCTGGAGACGCTCGGCCGGCTCGCGACCGCGTTCCGGGCGGACGGGGGCACCGTAACCGCGGGGAGCGCGTCGGGGATCAACGACGGGGCGGCCGTCTTGCTCCTGACGAGCCGGGCGGCGGCGGCGGAGCTCGGGCTCGAACCGATGGCGCGCATCGGGCCATCGGCGGTCGTCGGCGTCGACCCGTCGCGCATGGGCATTGGTCCCGTGCCCGCGGTCAGAAAGGCGCTCCACAGAGCCGGACTCACCGTCGACGACCTCGACCTCGTGGAGCTGAACGAGGCGTTCGCCGCCCAGGCCCTGCCGTGCATTCGCGAGCTGGGGCTCGATGCGGCCCGGGTCAACGTGAACGGGGGGGCCATCGCCCTGGGCCACCCGCTCGGGTGCACCGGAGCCAGATTGATGACGACGCTCATCCACGAGCTCCGCCGCCGGGGCGGAAGTATCGGGCTGGTCACGATGTGCATCGGGGTCGGTCAGGGGATCGCCACCCTCGTCCACGCCGAATCGTGACCGCCACCACCCCGGCCGGCGCCGCCGACGCGCCGCACGTTCTGGTCGAGATCGGGGCCGGGGTGGGAACGATCACCCTGAACCGGCCGGAGAAGCTCAACTCCTTCATCGGATCCATGCGCGAGGAGATCGCCGCGGCGTTCGAGCGGTTGGCCGAGGATCGGGGGGTGCGGGCCGTGATCGTGACCGGCGCCGGACGGGCCTTCTGCGCCGGCGCGGACGTCAACTACATGACCCGGCTCATCGAGACGCGGAACTTCGACGACGCGCTCGCCCTCGTCGAGGCCGGCCGCCGCGTGGTCACGGCGATCCGCGGCATGCCCAAGCCGGTGATCGCCGCGATCAACGGCGCCGCGGCCGGCGGCGGCGCGAACCTCGCCTTGGCCTGCGACCTCCGCATCGCGGCCGACGGGGCGGCGATCGGACAGACGTTCAACCGTATCGGACTCCACCCCGATTGGGGGGGGACCTACCATGTGCCCCGACTCGTGGGGCCGGCGCGCGCCGCCGAGCTGTTCTTCTTCGCCGAGATGATCCCGGCGGCCGAAGCCGAGCGGATCGGTCTGGTCAACCGGGTGGTCGCCCGGGAGGATCTGATGCCGACGGCGAGGGACTGGGCCGAGCGACTCGCGGCGAAGCCGTCTCTCCCGCTTCGGCTGGCGAAGCGAGCCATCCAGATGAGTTTCTCCTCATCGGTCGACGAGATGCTCGACTTCGAGAACCGCGCGCAGGCCGCGTGCTTCAGATCCGGAGACGCGCTCGAGGGCGTCCGGGCCTTCGTCGAGAAGCGCCCCGCGCGCTTCGGTGGCGGAGCCGGCCCGGAGCCGTCGGAGACGCTCGCGTGACGCACACCGTGAGGCTGGCCACCGTCGAGGATCTCGACGAGCTCGTCGCCATGTGGGCGCAGTACATGCGGGCGCACGCCCTCAATCCGGCGTACCGGTCGCTCCGCCCCGATGCGCTGCGGCTCCGGCGCGAGGTGTTCAAGCGCCGGATCGAGGAGGCGACCAGCGCGGTCTTCGTGATCTGCCGTGACGACGGAGGTCTCGACGGGATGGCCGCATGCTCCGTCGAGGAGAACGAACCGTTTTTCTATCCGATGCGGTACGTGCGGATCCAGACTCCCTTCGTGCGGCGGGACGCGCGCAGGCAAGGGTACCTCAAGCGTCTCCTCGAGGCCGTGTTCGACTGGACGCGCGAGTGGGAGATCGACGAGGTCCGGCTGTACACCGGGGCCGACAACCTGATCGCCAACGCGGTCGCCGACGATCTCGGATTCGAGGCCATCGAGGTCGTCCGCCGCCGGCCGCTCAAGCTCGAAGGCGATATGAACTGGGAGGATCTGCTCGGGTGAGCGAAGTCCTGACCGTCGTCGGAGCCGGGACCATGGGTCACGGGATCGCGCAGGTGGCGGCGATGGCCGGTTTCACCACGCGATTGTTCGATGTCGACGAGCGCGCGGTGACCGACGGTCTCGGCCGCATCCGCGCCAACCTCGAGGAGGGGGTCGAGCGCGGAAAGGTGGAGCCGGAGGTCCGCGAGCGGGCGTTCGAGCGGCTGTCCGCCCATGTCCGGCTCGAAGACGCGGCAGCGGGCGCGGGGGTCGTGATCGAAGCCGCTCCCGAGCGGCTCGAGCTCAAGCGGGACATCCTCTCGGCGTGCGCGGCCGCTGCCGCCGATGGTGCTGTGCTGGCCACCAACACCTCTTCCATCTCCATCACGCGTATCGCAGAGGGCGTCCCCGATCGGGGGCGGGTGATCGGGATGCACTTCTTCAACCCCGTACACATCATGGCGCTCCTCGAGATCGTGAGGGGGGCCGACACGACGGGTGCTACGGTCGAGACCGCGCGGGCGGTCGGCCGGCGGATGGGGAAGACCCCGATCGTCGTGAAGGACTCGCCCGGGTTCGCGTCGTCCCGGCTCGGAGTCGCGATCGGGCTCGAGGCCATCCGGATGCTCGAGGAGGGCGTCGCGAGCGCCGAGGACATCGACACCGCGATGACGCTCGGGTACCGGCACCCGATGGGCCCGTTGCGTCTCGGCGATCTCGTGGGGCTCGACGTACGGCTCGACATCGCCCGCTACCTCCACTGCGAGCTGGGATCGCCGCGGTTCGAGCCCCCCGCCCTCCTCGAGCGTATGGTCGCCGAGGGGAAGCTGGGGAAGAAATCCGGGCAAGGCTTCTACCGCTGGGAGTGACGGCGCCGTCGAGAGCAGCGGCGTGTCCGCGGGTGGCCATGGTTCCCGGGGCGCCGCGACCCCCAGCGCCGCGCCCCCCGCGCCGCCACCCGCGGCGCCACGGACCCCTACCAGCCTATGTCCATGATGCGGCCGGCGGTCAGCGTGCGCTCCGATTCGCTCACCGCGCGCCGAAACGTCACGCCGTACATCCGCGACACGCGCAGCTCGTGGAGGACCTCGACCCCCTCCACGAGGTTCTCCAGTTCGGAGCGCCGCACGCCGAGACTCCGCCTGATCTCCTCCAGGAGGTCACCGGATCCCGACGTGACGGGGAGGACCGGGGAGGAGGTATCGAAGGTCGAGGTCGGCAGCACGATCACCCAACGAGCGAAACCGAGCGCGTCGCGCGCCAGGCTGCCCCCCCGGACCCCGAAGACGCGGTGTGGCTCCAACCCGAGCTGCATGAGGTAGGCGCGGGTGGGGTTGGTCATGCCCGAAAACGCCGGAAAGACGAGCAGATCTCGCTCGCGGCGCGTCCTCGCGAAC
>Ga0302046_10005256_pt1 | contig 11438 bp, 12 predicted proteins | sample RVTome_11_FD_200261 | JGI IMG/M metagenome (GOLD analysis project Ga0302046, IMG submission 200261) | Soil microbial communities from uranium-contaminated site in the Upper Colorado River Basin, Wyoming, United States - RVT147D111 (version 2) ... | reverse complement strand
CGGCTTCAGGCCGAGCCGACGGCGCTGCCCGTGGTGTCCGAGCCGACGCGATAACGGAAGCGCACGGTGCCGAAGGTCACCAGGTCGCCGTCGTCGAGGCGCGCGTACCGCACCTGGATGCCGTTCACGAAGATGCCGTTTCGGCTGTTCGCGTCCACGAGCATGGCCTCGCCGTTACGCACGGTCAGCATCGCGTGCAGGCGGCTCACGGTCGGGTCGACGATGCGCAGGTCGTTGTCGCGCGTGCGCCCGATGTTCACCCGGCGGCGCGTCAACTCGTGCACGCAGCCGACGAGGTCGAGACCGATCAGGTAACGGCGCAGGCGCGGCGCGGCCTGCGCCGCCGGCACCGGCATGGCAGGTGGCAGTTCCGGCGTCGGCAATTCGAGCGTGTAGTCTGCATCGGGCTGGGAATCGCGCGTTTCCACCTGCGGTTCCGGCGGCAAGGCATCCGTGACGGCCGCGATCACGGGCCGCGATTCCCTGAGCTCCGCAGCCAGGCCTTCGCGCTCGAGGGTCCGCGTCGCGAGCCTGGCGGATAGCTCTTCGATCTGCTGTTCGCGCTCGGCGAGCAGCTGATCGCGCTCAGCCAGGCTGTGGAGCAATCCTTCGACCTGTCTCTGCCAGCGCGCGCGCTCGGCGGCGAGCGCCGCGGCCTGGTCAGGCAGGCGCTGGCCGGGCGGCAGGAGCTGGTTCAGGTCGGCCTGGGTTTCGGTGAAAAGCTCGGTGTCTTCGTCGACCCCCATACTGTCGAGCTCGGGGTCGTCGTCGGGAATCTCGCCAATCAGGATCGGGGCATCATCGAGATCGGCAGCCGGCGTCGCGCGTTCCCATTCGGGGGCTTCCGGCAGGCGATGAGAGCTGGTCAGCTCGATGTGCTCGACGAGCTGCGTGAGATCCTCCGAGACGATGCCGTCGTCGTCGGTGTTCTCGCCTTCCCCCCTTTCCATGCGCCTATTATCCCTGTCTGCGAGTCCTGCGCCACTCGCTCACTCCGTACCCTTTTATGTATCAAGGAGTTGCGCGACCCGGCGCCGATGGAAGGCGACCTGGAGTGTGACCTGGATCACATCCCGCCGCTTTCCCACGGCTGTGTAGCATGGCCGCCATGCGGCAGGTATGGATGCTCTCGGCGACGCAGGCGCTCTGCATGTCCGGCAGTTTCCTGTTTGTCCTGCTGGGCGGAATCATCGGTTCAGAGCTCGCGCCTTCGGCCGCGCTCGCGACGTTGCCGGTATCCGTGCTGATCCTGGGCATTGCGGCCAGCGTCGTCCCCGCGGGGGCCCTGATCCATCGCATCGGGCGGCGCGCGGTCTTTGTCGGAAGCGCGCTCCAGGCCGCTGCCGGCTGCGTGGTCGCAGGCTTCGCGATCAGCACTGGCCAGTTCTGGCTTTTTTGCGTCGCCGCCTTCCTGCTCGGCGCCAACAACGCCGTGGTGATGCAGTACCGATTCGCGGCGGTCGAATACGTCGGGGCGGCGCGCGCGAGCCGCGCGATCGCCGTCGTGATGAGCGGCGCGCTTGCCGCCGCGTGGTTGGGACCGGAGCTCGCCGTGCGGACGGCCAGCCTCGTGCCGGCGGCGCACTACGCCGGCTCCTTCTTTGCCGCCACCGGGCTATACGTGCTCGCCGCCCTGCTGCTCGCGCGGATCGCGGACTCGAAACGCGTCGCCGATCACGAGGCGTCGCCACCCCGCCGCCTCGGCGAGATCGCGGCGCAACCGGTGTTTCGGTTCGCCGTTCTGGCGGCCCTCGTTTCCTACACGGTCATGAGTTTCATCATGACCGCGACGCCCATCAGCATGCACGTCGTGGACGGGCACGACGAGATCGCGACCGCGCGCGTCATCCAGGTCCACCTGCTCGCCATGTACCTCCCGTCGCTCGCAAGCGGCTGGATCATCGCGAAGTTTGGCGATCGGCCGGTGATCGTCGCGGGCACGCTCCTGATGGCTCTCTGCGTCGTGATCGCGACGATTGCCGGACATGCCGTCCTGCACTATGGCTGGGCCCTCGCGCTGCTCGGCATCGGCTGGAACCTGATGTTCATCGCCGCGACCACGATGCTCACAAAGACCTACCGCCCGCACGAGCGAATCCAGGCGCAGACGCTGAACGATTTCCTCGTCTTCGGCGCGCAGGCAAGCGCCTCGCTGCTCGCGGGCCTCGCGCTCACGACAATCGGCTGGGAGCAGCTCAACCTCGCGACCCTGCCCTTGCTCGGCGCGGTGCTCATCGCGAGCCTGGCGGTCAACCGCTCGCGAGCAGTCGCGGCGGGCTAAGGAACTCGGACGCGATCGAGAAAGGCGCGGAGCTCGGCGACGACGGGACCGGCGGGGTCCTCGAGAATCCGCCCGGGATCGGGACTGAGCTGGAGCATGGGCTGCGCGATGCCCGTCGTCGGCTGCTGCGGACCCACGACAATCAAGCGTCGAACCGCCGCAGGGCGCACCGTCGCAAGCTCGAATCCGACGAGCGCCCCGCGCCCGCAACCGATCACGTCGACGCGGCGAAGCCGAAGCTGCTCGACCAGGTCGGCGACCGCCAGCGCGAGTCCTGCAATTGCCATGCGGCCCTTCGGCGCGTCCGAGGCGCCGCTCCCCGGAAGATCCGGGGCATAGACCGACCGATCGGTGCCGAGGAGCGCGGCGCAGCGATTGAAGTCCGCGCCGGTGCCGTTCTCGGCGTGCAGGAAAACGAGCGGCGTTGCTTCGTCGAAACCGCCGCTCGACGGATACGCGGCGGCCAGGTGCAACTGGCCGTAACGGCAATCGATGTACATGCGCCGGAGGCGTGCCACCGCGGTTTCCGCCTGCCGTTTCTTCGTCTTCATGCCTGCCCCGTGACGTTCACTGCCGTTATCATGGTGCATGAAGGAGTCCTGCATGCCCAAGTACTCGCGCACATTCCTGGCTGCCGTGGCCGCATTGTGCGCCACGGCAATCGGCGCGGCCGCGGCGCCGGCGGAAGGACCGGACGACCAGGCGGTTTATGACCGGATCAAATCGCTCGCCGGCAACTGGACCGGCCACATGGAGGACCCGCTCGCCGGGCCGCCGGTCACCGTCCGATACGAAGTGGCGAGCGCCGGCCGCGCTGTCATCGAATACCAGAATCCCGGCCAGAGCTTCGAGATGGTGACGGTGTACTTCCTTGCCGACGGCAAGTTGCGGGCCACGCATTTCTGCGGGGCGGGCAACCAGCCCGCCTACAAGCTCGGCGGCGAATCGACCAAAGATCTCCTGCTGCTCGAATTCGACGGCGGCACGGGATTCGACGCGGATCGCGACGGGCACGTGCGCAAGGGCGAGATCCGCTTCGTCTCGCCGGACCGCATCGAGCATCGCTGGTTTCACTATGTCGGGCCAAAGGAACAGGGCGTGACCCACTGGTTCCTCGAACGGCAGCCGGCGGAAGAGAAAGCGCCTGCTGAGCCGCAGCCCGAACCCGCCGCCCGTTAGAGATCAGTATTCGTCGTATTTCCGCGCCTGGCCGCGCACCTGCTCGGCCGGGTATTTCCTCGCGTTCTGCCCCAGTTTCAATTCGGCGGCCTGCAGGAGATCGATGTCGAGCCGGTCCGCGATGCGGACGAGATACCAGAGCACGTCGGCGAGTTCTGCCGCCACGCGCTGCCGCCGGTCGCCGTCGAGCGCGGCGCTTTCCTCCTCCGTGAGCCACTGAAAGAGCTCGACCAGCTCCGAAGCCTCGACGGAGAGCGCCATCGCCAGGTTCTTCGGACTGTGGAAGCGGTCCCAGTCGCGCGCGGCGACGAATTCGCGCAGGCGCAGCTTCAGTTCGGCCAGATCCCGCATGCCGTCACTCTCGCCCAATCGCGATTGCGGCGCAACGTGCGGCTTTCACGCCGAAACGGGTTTGCAAGTCCGCGCCCGCGACCGTCAGAATCGCGCACACTCGAGGCGCCGCGAACAGGCCGCCACGGAGCCCTCATGAATCACGCTGTCCGCTTGCTCGCGTCCGCCCTGGCCGTCGCGTCGTGCGCCGCGATCGCAGACGAGGCGCCCGCGCCGCTCACGGCCGAAACGATGTGGCAGCTGACGCGCATCGGCAATCCCGCGCTCTCGCCGGACGGACGACTTGCCGTCTATGCGGTCACGCGCTACGACGAGGAGAATGACCAGGGCGACGCGGATCTCTTCCTGGTGCCGACGGATGGCGGCAAGCCGCAGCGCCTGACGAGCATGAAGGGCAACGAATCCGAGCCGGCGTGGAGCCCGGATGGACGCTGGATCGCCTTCGTCGCCAAGCGCGGCGACGACAAGCAATCGCAGCTCTACGTGATCGCCCCGAACGGCGGCGAGGCGATACGCGTCGCCGAGGTCTCGACCGGGGTCGCGACGCCCAAGTGGTTCCCGGATTCTTCGCGCATCGCATTCATCTCGCGCGTGTGGCCCGACGTCACCGACTGGGGCAAGGCCCGCGAGAAGCTCAAGGAGCGCGAAGAAACGAAGTTGACGGCACAAACCTGGGACCGCCCGCCAGTCACCCATTGGGATCATTTCATCGACGACCGCCAGGCCCACATTTTTTCGATCGCGCTCGAAGGCGGCGCCCCCGCCGCGATCACGCTCGGGACGGGCCGCGAACTGTCGCGCCGCGAGACGAGCAGCGAGTCCTACGACATCTCGCCGGACGGCAAGGAGGTGGCGTTCGCCGCCGATACCGACGCGACGGGAATCGACAGCAACACCGATATCTATGTCGTTCCCGCCGCCGGCGGCGAGGTCCGGAATCTCACGAGCGACAATACCGCTGACGACGAAGCCCCGAAGTTCAGCCCCGACGGCCGGTGGCTCAATTTCACGCGCCAGAAGATCAAGGGTTTTTACGGCGATTCGTTCCAGGCCTGGCTGATCGACCGCAAGAACGGCGCGCTGCGCCGGCTTGCTGAGGATTGGGACCGCTCGATCCAGAATCTCGTCTGGGCGCCGGATTCGAAGAGCCTCTACGCTGCCATCGACGACGCGGGAACGCTCCGCATCCATCGGATCGACGTCGTGAAAGGCAGCCAGCAGCCGCTGACGGGATCCGCGGGCTTTTCATCGCTCGCAATTGCGGGCAAGCCCGGGACGCTCGTTGCGCTCCGGCAGTCGTTCAGTGAGCCGCCGACCCTCGTCCGCGTCGCGACGAAGGACGGCCAGGCGACGAAGCTTTCCGATCACAACGACGGGGAGCTCGCGGAAACCGCGCTCGGCAAGGTCGAAAGCGTCACGTATGCCGGCGCCGGCGGCGCGGACATCCAGATGTGGATCGTCTATCCGCCGGATTTCGATCCCGCGAAGAAGTATCCGCTCTATCTGCTTCTGCACGGAGGACCGCACAACGGCGTCTCCGACCACTGGACTTTCCGCTGGAACGCACAGGTTTTCGCGGGCTGGGGCTATGTGACCGCCTGGCACAATTTCCACGGCTCGAGCGGCTTCGGCCAGGCATTCACGGATTCGATCAATCCCGACCTGATCTCGAAACCCTACGAGGACACGATCCGCGCGGCCGAATGGTTCGCCGCTAAGCCGTGGATCGACAAGGAGCGCATGGCCGCAGGTGGCGGCAGCTACGGCGGCTTCCTCGCCGCGACGCTCGCGGGCCGGCCGCACCCGTTCAAGACGCTCGTCGCGCACGCCGCGGTGTACAACAATTACACGCAGTACGGCGCGGACTACGGCGCTTCGAAGAACCGGTTTTTCGAGGCCTGGGAGCGGCCGGAAGAATTCGCGCGCTACTCCCCGCATTCGAGCGCCGCGAATTTCGCCACGCCGACACTCGTGATCCACGGCCAGCTCGACCAGCGCGTGCCGTTCAACAACGGCATGGAGCTGTTCCAGACGCTCCAGAACCGCGGCGTGACGAGCCGGCTCGTGTACTACCCGGACGAGAGCCACTGGATCCTGAAGCGCCAGAACTCCCTGTTCTGGTATCGCGAAGTGAAAGACTGGCTCGCGCGCTTCGCGCCTGCCGGCGGGCGCTGAGGAGCGGAAATGAATCATACTCGTCGGAATGTCATCAAGGCCGGTGCCGGCACGGCGCTCGCGCTCGCCGCCGGGAGGCTCGTGAGCCAGGAGAATCGGGCGCGCACCTTCCTGATCCTCGGCGGCACGGGTTTCATCGGCCCGCACCTGACCGAGCAGGCGCTCGCGCGCGGGTGGAAGGTCACGCACTTCAATCGCGGCAAGCGCGACGCCGACGTCGAAAATGTCGAGACGCTCCTCGGCGACCGCAAGGGACAGCTCGACTCGCTGAACGGCCGGCGCTGGGACGCGGTCGTGGACAACACCGGCTACATCCCGAAGTACTGCAAGATGTCGGCCGACCTGCTCGCGCCGAATACGGGTTACTGCCTCTTCATTTCGAGCATCTCGGCCTATGCGGGCTTCGCGAAGCCGAACGACGTCGGCTCCCCGACCGGCGTGGTCGCGAACAAGGACGAGGCGGAAATCACGAACGAGAGCTACGGGCCGATGAAGGCGCTCTGCGAGCAGTACGTGCGCGATGCTTATGGTGCGCGCTCGTCGATCGTGCGCCCGGGCTACATCGTGGGCCCGTTCGATCCGACCGACCGGTTCACGTACTGGCCCGTGCGCGTCGCGCGGGGCGGCGACATGGCCGCGCCCGGCACGCCGCAGGATCCGATCCAGGTGGTCGACGTGCGCGATCTCGTGCATTTCATGCTGGATCTGGTCGAGCGGCGCGTGGACGGGTATTTCAACGCGGTGACGCCACCGGGCGCGCTGACGATAGGCGGATTGATCGACACGTGCCTCGAGGTGACCGGCGCCGCCACGAAGGTCACCTGGATCGACGAAGATTTTCTCGCCCAATTCCTGAAGCCGGAGGAAATGAATTTCGCGCCCTGGGCGCCGATGCGCGGCGAAGAAGCCGGCGGCTCGCTCACGGGCATCTCCCGCTCGCTGGCGGAAGGGCTCAAGACGCGGCCGCTCGAGGACATCGTCCGCGACACGCTCGCCTGGCACGAAACGCGCCCGGCCGAGCGCAAGGCCGCGCTGCGGTCCGGGCCCACGGCCGAGCGCGAGGCGGAGCTTCTCGCGGCCTGGCGCGCGCGGGCGTAAGATGGCCTGAGAAGACTGTCCCGGGGGAACCGCGATGCGCACCGTACGGCAGCTGCTCGAGGGCAAGAAGCCCGGCGTATTCACCGTCAACGCGGGGGATCCGGTCCGGACCGCGATTCAGCTTATGGCCGATCACTTCATCGGCGCGCTCCCGGTATTGAACGGCGGCCGGTTGGCCGGCATCGTTTCCGAGCGCGATTACGCGCGCAAGGTCGTGCTCATGGGCCGCAAGTCCACCGAAACGACGGTCGAAACGATCATGAGCACGCCTGTCATCCATGTCGGTCTCGAGCAGACCGTCAACGACTGCATGATGTTGATGACGGACAAACGCATTCGCCACCTGCCGGTCGTGGAGAACGGGGAATTGATCGGCGTGATTTCCATCGGTGACTGCGTCAAGGCCGTGATTGACGAGCAGAAGCACGAAATCGAAGACCTGCGGCGGTATATCGCGGGGTAGGTTGAAGGGAAAGAAGGGGTGGTCCCCTTTTCCTTCGGTCCTTCGGGAAAAGGGGACCACCCCTTCTTTCCCTTCATCACACGCTGCGGTTTACCAGACGCCGGTGTTCGGCATCGAGGCCCAGGGTTCGGCTGGGGGCCGCGCGCCGCCTTTCTGGAGCAGCTCGATCGAGACGTTGTCGGGCGAGCGCACGAAGGCCATGCGGCCATCGCGCGGCGGCCGGTTGATCGTGACGCCGCCGGCCCGGAGTTTTTCGCAGAGCGCGTAGATGTCGTCCACTTCGTAGGCGAGGTGGCCGAAGGCACGGCCCATCGTGTACTGCTCCGGATCCCAGTTGAAGGTGAGCTCAATCTCCGCGCCGCCGTCGCCGGGCGCGGCGAGAAAGACGAGCGTGTAGCGGCCGCCCTCATTCTCGCGGCGGCGAAGCTCCTTCAATCCGAGCAGGTCGCGATAGAAGTGCAGTGACTTCTCGAGTTCGCTGACGCGAATCATCGTGTGCAGATACTTCATGGCGGCCAAGCTATCACGGCCGCCCCGTCAGGCGAAGCCGAGTGCAAGCCCTGCCACGATGCCGCCGCCGATGACCCAGAGCACGTCCACGCGCGTCCACTGCAGCACCGTGAATGCCGCGATCGCAATCCCGATCGCGCCCCAGTCGGGCGCATCGAAACCCGCCGGGAACAAAACACTCCGTCCGAACGCGATCGCGAGACTGCCGATCACGCCGACGACGGCGGCGGTCACGCAGGTGAGCGCGGCGGCGAGACGCGCACTCGACGAGAGCTTCTCGACATAGGGCGCGCCGACCAGGATAAAGACGAAGGACGGCAGAAAAATGGCCCAGGAGGCGAGCAGCGCAGCCATCGTCGCGGTCGCCGCCGGATCCGCCGCGCCTGCGTGATTCCACCCCGCCATGAAGCCGACGAACTGCAGCACGATGATCAGCGGTCCGGGAGTGGTCTCGGCGAGCGCGAGCCCTGCGATGGTCTCGGCCTGGGTGAGCCAGCCATAGACTTCCACCGCCTGCTGGCTGACCCAGGCGAGCACGGCGTAGGCGCCGCCGAAGGTGATCAGCGCCGCGGTGGTGAAGAAGCGGTAGATGTCAGCGTACAGGGATTCCGGCCCGGCAAGCAGCAGGATTGCGATTGCCGGCACTGCCCACAACGCGAGTCCCGCGGCCAGGGCCCGCCAGGAGAATGCGACTGGAGCCGCGGCCGGCCGCGGTGCTTCCCGGCTTCTCGACATCAGGCCGGCGAGCGCGGCTCCCGCGAGCACGACCGGAAATGGCGCGAGCTTGCCGACCATCAGCACGAGCGCCGCGGTCGCCAGCAGCCAGTGCAAGGGATTCAAGAGCGCGCGGCGCGCAATGCGCACGAGCGCCTGCGCGATCAGTGCGATGACGACGGCCTTCAGGCCGGCGAGCGCCGCCGCGACCAGCGGCAAGTCTCCGTGCAGCGCGTAAACGAAAGACAATCCCAGCAGCAGCGTCATCGCCGGCAGGACGAAACAGAGGCCCGCGACGATACCGCCGATCGCGCCGTGCAGACGCCAGCCGAGCCAGATCGCAAGCTGCAGCGCCTCCGGCCCCGGCAGCAGGATGCTGAAATTCAGCGCGTGCATGAACGTGCGCTCGTCGAACCAGCGCCGCACATCGACGAGCTCGCGATGCATGATCGCGATCTGCGCGACGGGCCCGCCGAAGGAAATGAGGCCGAGTTTCAGCCAGAAACGGAACGCCTCGCGGCGCGAGGGGGCCACGGCGTTACCGAAAGATCAGCCAACTCAGATAGGCGATCAGCAGAATGACGATCGGCAGCACGATTGCAAGCGAGCGCCGCGCTGTCTTCATGATGCCCACGCCGCGTGCCTGCAATTCCTCGGCTCGATCCTGGATTCGTTCCGTGCGCTCCACTTGCCGGCGGACCAGCTCGAACTGCTCCTTCTGCAGGGCCAGCATCGCAACCTGGTTGTCGCGGACCTGCTCGAGCAATGTCACGATGCGCGCGCCGTCGTTCGGGTCCATCGCGTGATCTCCGTCAAGGATCGGTGATCGGCGCGTACCAGGGCAGCGACTTGAACCGGTCGATCCACGCGCCGATCGCCGGAAAATCCGCGAGCCGGTAGCCAGCCTCGCCGGCGACGTGCGTGTAGGCGAAGAGCGCGATGTCCGCGAGCGTCACGTTGTCGCCGACGAGCCAGTTCCGGCCGGCAAGGCCGCGCTCGAGCACGCCGAGGGCATCGGCACCACGCTGGAATCGCTCGGTATACCGCTCGCCGAGTTCCTCCGGCTTTTTCTTCAGGGACTTGAGCCAGAAGCGCACGGTGCCGATCCCGGGCTCGAGCTGATATTGCTCGAATCCCATCCACTGCCACATCAGCGCGCGCTCGTAGGGATCTGCCGGCACGAGCTTCGAACCCTCGGCGAGGTAGCCGATGATGGCGTGGCTCTCGGCGAGCGGGCCGCGGCCCGGGATCATGAGCACGGGAATCTTGCCGTTCGGGTTGATCGCGAGGAATTCGGGCGTGCGCGTGGCGCCCGCGACGATGTTCGTCTGCACGAGTTCGTAGCGCATGCCGAGCGCTTTCATGACCAGCCGGCACTTGTAGCCGTTGCCGGAAGGCAGGTAGTCGTAGAGCACGAAGCTCATGCAGGAACTGCCCGCAGCAGGCGGCGCGCCTCGGCGGCGGCGCGAAGGCCCGACTGGTGCGCGCCGTGCAAGGTGCCGTAGGCCGATTGTTCGGTGTGCTCGCCTGCGAACACGATCCGGCCGCCGAACGGGCGCGTGAGAATCGCGCGCGCGCCGTAGCGGCCCGGCAGGCAGTGCGAGTACGAGCCGCGCGCGAACGGGTCCGAGGCCCAGGCGGTCGCGGCGCCGCGGTCGAACTGGCGGCGCAAGTCCCCGCCCAGCATCGAGGTGAGTTCCGTCAGCCCATGCTCGATCGCCGCGGCCTCGCCTGCCGCTTCCAGCTCGTGCGCAAAACGGCCCGCGACAAACCCGATGCAGACGTTACTGTCCCAGTGCCGGGTCAGGTAGTTCATCCCGCGGCCGTCGTCGCGGCGGAGCTGCAGGAATTCGGAGCTCTCGGCCGGAAAGACGTTGCGCTTGAACTTGAGCGCGATCTTGTCCAGGAGGCCGAGCGGCAGGTCGTGATGGGCCTGGAGCACTTCGACCGGCAGGTGCGGCGAGAACACGACCGCGCCGTTGGCGATGACGGCGGACGGCAGCGCGACCACAGCGACGCGCGCGGAGAAATTCCCGACTCTGGTTTCGGCGGTCACGCCCCGTGCCGTCCAGCGAATGCCTGAAACCGGCGTGCGCAGGCGCACGTCGACGTTTTTCGCGTAATGGGCGAGCAGCGCGCCGTAGCCGCGCGGGATCATCAGATCCTCGCCCCGCTCCACATACTGATGCGAATCGAGCGCCGAGTAGTTGGGCGGCTCGATGCCTTCCCAGCCGGTCAGGTCCCGCACCGCCATCGGATACCAGGGATCCGCGAGCGTGGCCTGCATGAATGCCGCCTCGGCCGGAATGTCGAGGCCGCGCCGCCCGGCATTCTCGAGCTCGCGCATCATGCGCTCCGTGACCGTGCGGTAGCCGGCGGTCTCGGCGCCGTCCATGCGCCGCGCCTTGTCGTAGAAGTGGCGCGGATAATGATCCGGCAGGAGGTCGAATCCGTTCTGCCGCGCATAGGCGACCCACGGATTGATCTCGGAGGAATGGAGCCACGAACAGCCGCGGTCCCAGGCGACGCCCAGGCTCGTGTCCGTGAAGGCGCGGCCGCCGATCCGGTCGCGCGCCTCGAGCACGAGCACCGAGGCGCCGCTCGCGGTCAGTTCCTTTGCAGCGGTGAGCCCGGCGCCGCCCGCGCCGATCACGAGCACAACCGGCG
>Ga0302046_10005252_pt1 | contig 11440 bp, 12 predicted proteins | sample RVTome_11_FD_200261 | JGI IMG/M metagenome (GOLD analysis project Ga0302046, IMG submission 200261) | Soil microbial communities from uranium-contaminated site in the Upper Colorado River Basin, Wyoming, United States - RVT147D111 (version 2) ... | reverse complement strand
ATCGAGTGGCGCAGGCACGTCACGGACTTTACCCCACGCGGAGCCCGGCTGGCTTACCGCGCCGATGCTCATCACCAACACCAAGGGCGACGAGCAACGCAGCGACATCTACGAGATCGTCGACCTAGGTCGCCTAGACTGCTCGCGTGACGGCGCGTGCCAGGTCCAGACGGATCCTCACGGTCCCGAACCTGCTGTCGCTGCTCCGGATCGCGCTGATCCCGGTCTTCGTCTCGTTGATCGCCGATCCCGACACGCGCCTCGGCGGGTTCATCCTCCTCGGCTTCGTGCAGGCCACCGACTGGGTCGACGGCGTCATCGCGAGGCGCTACGGTCAGGTCACCGAGCTCGGCAAGCTGCTGGACCCCCTCGCCGACCGGCTCGCCGTCGCCGCCGCGCTGATCACGTTCGTCGCCACGGGCATCTTCCCCCTCTGGGCGGCACTCCTCGTGCTCGTGCGCGACGGACTCGTCCTGGTCGCGGCGGCCGTCCTCGCCGTCACCGGCGGCCCGCGGATCGAGGTGCGCCGGATCGGCAAGATCGCGACGTTCACTCTCATGTGGGCCATCCCCATGATCGCCTGGGGGAACGCCGGTCTCCCGATCGACGACATCGCGGTGGTTCTCGGATGGATCTGGTTCCCGATCGGCTATCTCGAGTACCTCGCCGCCACGGTGTTCTACGTGGACGACCTCCGCCTCGCCTACGCCCGCTGAGGCTTCCCGCATGGGCGCCCGGGTAAGATGGCCCGGATGAAAGCGGTCGTCATGGCGGGGGGGCAGGGCACGCGACTGCGCCCGCTCACCTCGAACCAGCCGAAGCCGATGCTCCCGATCGTCGGCCGGCCGATGATGGAGCACGTGCTGAGGCTCCTGCGGGACCACGACGTCACCGAGGTCGTCGCCACCGTGCAGTTCCTCGCCAGCGTGATCCGGAACTACTTCGGCGACGGCGCCGACCTGGGCATCCAGATGGCCTACGCGACCGAAGACGAGCCTCTCGGCACCGCCGGCAGTGTGAAGAACGCCGAGCACTTCCTCGACGAGACCTTCCTCGTGATCTCCGGCGACGCGGTCACCGACATCGACCTGACCGAGGCGGTCCGCTTCCACGAGGAGAAGGGCGCCGCGGTCACCGTGGTGCTGAAGCGGGTCGAGAACCCCCTCGAGTTCGGGATCGTGATCGCGGACGAGAACGGGCGCATCGAGCGGTTCCTGGAGAAGCCCGGCTGGGGCGAGGTCTTCAGCGACACGATCAACACCGGCATCTACGTGGTCGACCCCGAGGTGCTCGGATACGTCCCGGCCGGCGAGGAGCACGACTTCGCGAAGGACCTGTTCCCGACCCTGCTCGAGAAGGGCCTGCCGATGTACGGCTTCGTCGCTGAGGGGTACTGGGAGGACGTCGGCAACCTCGAGGCCTACCTCGAGGTGCATCGCGACATCCTCGACGCGAAGGTGCGCATCGACCTGCCGGGGTTCCAGATGCAGGACGGGGTGTGGCTCGGCGACGGCGCCGAGATCGACCCCGAGGCCAAGCTGAACGGACCGCTCTACGTGGGAGAGAACTCCAGGGTCGAGGCCGGCGCCACCCTTCGCGAGTACACGACGCTCGGCAAGGGCGTGGTGGTGAAGACCGGCGCCTTCGTGCATCGCGCGATCGTCCACGACCACGCTTACGTGGGGACGTCGGTGTCGTTGCGGGGCTGCGTCGTGGGGAAGAACGCCGACGTGAAGCACGGCGCCCGGCTCGAGGAGGAGGTCGTGGTCGCCGACGAGGTCCACGTCGGCGAGGGCGCGGTGCTCAGCCCGCGGGTGAAGGTGTTCCCGTTCAAAACGATCGACCCGGGCGCGCTCGTCACGAAGTCGATCGTGTGGGAGACGCGGGCGCAGCGGTCGCTGTTCGGCGAGAGCGGCGTGACCGGCCTGGTGAACATAGACGTGACCCCCGAGATGGGCCTGCGCCTGGCGCTCGCCTTCTCCTCGATGGTGCCGAAGAAGGGGGTGCTCGCCGCGAGCCGCGACGCGACGCGCACCGCGCGGATCATCAAGCGCGCGATGGTCGCCGGCGTGAACGCGGCGGGGGTCGAGTGCCACGACCTCGAGCTGGTCCCGGTCGCGGTCACGCGCTTCTACGCGCGCACCACGCGCGCACTCGGCGGCCTGGTGGTCCGGACCTCCGCCGGCGACGAGCAGTCGGTGGAGATCCAGTTCATCGACGAGCGCGGCATCGACATCGACCCGGGCACCCAACGGAAGGTCGAGCGGGCGTTCTTCCGCGACGACCTGCGCCGGGCGTTCCATCACGAGATCGGCGATCTCACCTTCCCGGCCCGGGGCCGCGAGTACTACCTGCGAGGCGTGATCGACGCCGTCGACACCGACCTCGTCCGGGAGGCACGCCCCAAGATCGTCGTGGACTACGCGTGGGGGGCCGCCGCGATCACCGCCCCGGTGGTCTTCGGGCGGGTCGGGGCCGATGTCCTCGCGGTGAACGCGACGGTCGACGAGACGCGGTCGGTGATCTCGCGCGACCAGATCGACGGGCTGCTCCAGGATCTCGGGAGCCTCGTGCGATCGAGCGGCGCCGACCTCGGTGCGCTCATGAACCCCACCGGAGAGCGGATGTGGCTCGTGGACGAGCGTGGCCGGCAGACCAGCCTCACCCAAGGACTCCTCGCCTTCGTCGACCTCGTGGCGCGGGTCACCGACGCGCCAGCGGTCGCCGTGCCGGTCTCCTCGAGCCGCGTCGTCGAGGAGCTCGTGGCCGCGCGCGGGGGCGAGGTGCTTTGGACGGGGATCTCGCCGGCCGCGATCTCGGCGGCCAGCGATGCCGGAGGGATCGACTTCGCCGGCGCCGAAGGGGGCGGGTACGTCTTCCCCGAGTTCCTGCCGGCCTACGACGCCGTGATGAGCCTCGCGAAGCTGCTGGAGCTGCTGGTCCGCACGGGCCGAACGCTCGGCGAGATCGTGGACGGGCTCCCCGCGACGCACGTGGTCCGCATCGACGTCCCGACCCCATGGGAGGCGAAGGGGGCCGTGATGCGCCGCCTAGTGGAGCGCCACGCCGACGAGAACATCGTGACTACCGACGGGGTGAAGGCCTATCGCGGCCGCGACTGGTGGCTCGTGGTGCCCCATCCGCTGGAGCCGGTCACGCGCGTGTGGGCAGAGGCCGACGACGAGGAGGCCGCGCGCGGGCTGGCGTCGGAGATGGCCGCGCTGGTGGAGGAGCTGCGCGAGTAACGGCGATGGGGGCCCGGCGATGACGCGTGAGAGCTCCAAGGGGGTCGGACTCGCGGTCCTGCTCGGCGCGTTCGGGCTCCTGGTCGGTACGGGGCTGGTCCAGGGACGGCTCCGCGACGAGCGCGCGCCGGAGCAGCGGCAGGACCTCGCCCGCCTCATCCACGCCCGCCGCGCGACGATCGCCGATCTCTCGCGCGAGGTCGATCGTCTCTCCGACCGCGTCCGCCGGATCGAGGATGAAGCGAGCGCCGGCTCGGGGGCGGTCCGGCGGCTGACGGCCGGCGTGGCGCGCCTCCGCGGCCTGACCGGGCTCGCCGCGGCGACCGGACCGGGGCTGGTCGTCGAGCTCAGCGACAGCGGCCGCGAGCCGCGCACCCGCGATGAGCTCACCGACCTGCGCATCCAGGACGTGGATCTGCAGATGGTGGTGAACGCGCTGTGGGCCGCCGGTGCCGAGGCCGTGACGATCAACGGGCGGCGCGTGGTGGCCACCACGGCGATCCGGAAGGCGGGGAGCACGATCCTCGTGAACTACCGCGCGGTGAGCTCTCCGTACCGGCTGATCGCCCTCGGGGATCCCGCCGAGCTCGCCGCGCGCCTCGGCTCATCGGAGATCGCCGAGCGGTTCGCGGTCTGGCGCGACGTGTACGGCCTCGGGTACCGGGTTACGAAGGGCGACACGCTCCACGCGCCGGCGCTGCGCGCCGCGCGCGAGCTCCGGTTCGCCCAGCCCGTGGAGGGACCGGCGTGATCGCCGTCCTCGCGCTGCTGGTGGGGATCGCCGTCGGGCTGATCGCCGAGCCCACGCTCCCCGCAGCCCTGACTCCGTACATCCCCGTGGTGGTGGTCGCCGCCCTCGACACCGTGCTCGCCGGGATGCTGGCCAGGCTCGAAGGCGGCTACCACGAAGGGGAGTTCGTCGTCGCCTTCGTGACGAACACGCTCCTGGCGGCGTTCATCGTGTGGGTGGGGGAGCGGCTGGGGGCCCCCGACCTCACGGTCGGCGTCGTGGTGGTGTTCGGTGTCCGGATCTTCCAATCGCTCGCGAGCATCCGCCGCTACGTCTTCCGCGAATAGATGGCCGGCGAGTTCCGTTTCGACGAGCCACATCGGCGCGGGCCGCAGATGCGCCGCACCAGCCGCGCGCAGACGCGGATCGCACTTATCGTGGTCGCGCTAGCCGTCGGCCTGCTCGTGGGCGTTCAGGTCTCGAGCCGGGACCGCCAGACCTCTCGACTCGCGGCCGAGTCGCCCGAGGACCTGACCCGGATCCTCGCCGACCTGAACGAGGAAGCCGACGCGCTCGCCCGCCAGGTGACCGATCTGCGGCTGAAGCTCCAGCGCTACGAGAGCTCCTCGACCCGTGACGACCAGGCGCTCGACGACGTCCGCAAGACCCTCGCCGACCTCGAGGTGCTGGCCGGCACCACGCCCGTGCGCGGGCCGGGCGTGACGGTCGCGATCGAGGACCCCGGAGCGAGCGTGAGCTGGGAGCCGTTCCTCGACCTGATCCAAGAGCTCCGGGACGCCGGCGCCGAGGCGATCGCCGTGAACGGCGTGCGGGTGGTCGCCTCGACCTGGCTCGGACCGTCCTCGCCCGGCGTCACGGTCGACGGCGAGACGATCGCGTCCCCGTACACGATCGAGGCGATCGGCGCGGCGTCGGCCATCCGGGAGGCGCTGGCGATCCCGGGAGGGCCGATCTCGCTGCTCCAGGCCCAGCCCGGGATCACCGTGGAGGTCTCCGAAGCCACGGGCCTGCGGCTGCCGGCCTTGCGGCGGGAGATACGCTTTGAGTACGCTCGCCCGGCCACGTAGGAGGAGGGTCATGGAGTACCCCGAGGAGCTTCGGTACACGAAGGAGCACGAGTGGGCCGCGCAGGAGCAGGCCGACCGCGTGCGGGTCGGCATCACCGACTTCGCGCAAGACGCCCTGGGAGATGTGGTTTACATCGACCTGCCCGAGGAGGGCACCGAGGTCCGCGCCGGCGAGACGTTCGGCGAGGTGGAGTCCACCAAGTCGGTATCCGACATCTTCAGCCCCGTCTCCGGACGGATCGTCGAGCGCAACACGAACCTCGAGGATCAGCCCGAGCTCGTCAACGAGGACCCGTACGGCGAGGGGTGGATGGTCCTGATCGAGGCGAGCGACCCCCCCGAGCTCGAGGAGCTGCTCGACGCGGGCGCCTATCGCGCGTTCGTCGAGGAGGGCGAGAGCGAGGACGCCGACTAGGAGCGCCCGCCGAGGAACCCGTCCCGGGCGAGGTCGCGGAACATGGCCTGGGCGCCGGAGCCGAGGATCACGACGCTCTGACCGTCCACCGTCGATCCCGATCCCGAGACGACCGCGTTCTTCACCCTCCCCGGCTCGAGGGACGGGAGCGCCAGCAGGAGGTCGGCGGCCTCTCCCATCGTGAGGTCCGTGTCGAGGTGGCGGACGCCGACCGCCAGCCATCGCAGCAGCGTGGTCGGGTCCTTGCGCAGGTCGTCTTGGAACTCGCGCATCGCGCCGAGCAGGACGCGCCCCTGGTTCATCGAGCGCCCGAAATCTCCGCCCGGGGCGTCGTAGCGGTTCCGGGAGAACGCGAGCGCATCCGGGCCCTGGAGCCGCCTCCGCCCCGGCTGGAAGTGCGCGCCCGACTTCGAGTCGCTCATCGGGTAGGGGATACGGACCTCGAGACCGCCGATCCCCGTCACCGCGTTTCGGAACTCCTCGAAGCCCGCGAGCAGGTACGCGTCGATCCGGGCGCCGGAGAGCTGCTCGACCGTGCTCACCATGAGGTCGGGGCCGCCGTAGAAGAGGGCCTCGTTGATCTTGCGGGTTCCCACCCCGGGGATCGGCACGAAGGAGTCGCGGGGGATCCCGAGGACCGACGCGCGGCCCTTCTTGGGGTTCACCCCGATGATGTGGAGCGAGTCGGCCAGGCCGCGGCCGGCGGCCTGGCCGGGGCGGGCGTCGCTCCCGATCGCGAGGAGGAAGAAGGGCTTCCCGCGGAGCTCGGGGGTGAACCTGGCCTTGGCCGGCTCGGGCGGGACCCCCGGGGGCGGGGCGTTCACGTGCACGCGGTAGGCGGCGATGCGCCACCCTCGCGGCGTCTTCCGCAGCGTGTAGGAGCCCTTGTGCCGCACGCCCACCTCGCCCCCGTCGAACGACCCCACCCCGTAGAAGCCCGTCCGCGCCACCGCGGTGGTCGGCTCGCCGCGAGCCGGGACGGCGAAGCGCACCGAGACCAGCGCCCGCGCGGGGCGCGTCGCCACGAGGTGGGCCGCCGTCTGCCCCAGGGTCAGCTTCTCGAGGTCTCGGCGGGCGCCGGGACGCGCGTCGCGCGTGAACAGCCCCGGCAGCTCGGGGAAGGCGCCGCCGTGCCATCGCGCGGGGTCGACGAACCCGATCGCGTAGAGCTCCTCGAGCGTCCGGCGGACCGCCTCCGCCGCCCGGACGAGCCGCCTGGGGCCGGTCCCGCCCGCCACGCCGAAGCCGCGCACGCTCCCCAGCTCCATCGTCAGCTCGTAGGTGGGGACGGGGGCGGGCGGCGGAGGGGCGGGCGGCTCGGGCGCAGGATCCTCAGCGCGGAGGGCGACCACCAGACCCACCACGGCGGCCGTGACCGCGATGCCTGCGACCACCGAGCGCTTCGCCGAGCCCCACCGCGTCATGAGCGACGAGACTACCCGTGATCGGCCCGTCCGCCCGAGCGGTGCAAGGGCGGCTTCATTGACCGCCCCCGGAAGGGGGGTATACCCTCGACTCTCGCCTCACCCTCGAGGCGAGGTCGAGCCGGAGGTCCAGGTGCACTGCAGCAACTGCGGAGAGCGCAACCGAGACGACGCACGGTTCTGCCAGCGGTGCGGCCGTCCCCTCCAGGAGGACACGACCATGGGGGTGGGGACCGAGATCGAGGACGAGACGGGCGAGGAGGTCTACGTCCCGCTCGATGAGCTGGACCCCGGACAGGCGCTCCTGATCGTGAAGCGCGGCCCCAGCGCGGGGTCGAAGATCCTCATCGACAAGGAGACGACGACCGCCGGGCGCCACCCAGAGAGCGACATCTTCCTCGACGACATCACGGTGTCGCGCCGCCACGTGGAGATCCGGCGCAAGGAAGGCCGGTTCTCGATCCACGATATGGGCAGCCTCAACGGCACCTACGTGAACCGGGACCGCGTCGACAGCACCCAGCTCGCGAGCGGCGACGAGGTCCAGATCGGGAAGTTCAAGCTGGTCTTCTTCGTAGGGGAGTAGCGTGGCCGCGCGGGACTTCCTGTCGATCGGCGAGGTGCTCATCAACCTCAAGCCCGAGTTCCCCGACGTCACGATCTCGAAGATCCGCTTCCTCGAGTCCGAGGGCCTGATCGCGCCCGACCGCACCGAGTCGGGCTACCGCAAGTTCTACGACCGCGACCTCGAGCGCCTCCGCGAGATCCTGCGCCTCCAGCGCGAGGAGTACCTGCCGCTGAAGGTGATCAAGGAGCGCCTCGAGCAGAGCGCGAACGGCCCGCGGCCGGCTGTCGAGGAGAAGCCGGTGCACCCCGAGGACGAGGTCGCCCCGCCGATGACCGACGTTCAGATGACCGGGCAGGAGCTGGCGCAGGCGACCGGCGCCGGCCTCGAGCTTATCGAGGAGCTGGAGTCGTTCGGCTTCCTGCGCCCCCAGAAGGTGGGGGAGGCGAAGTTCTACGACGGCGACGCGCTGGTGATCCTCAGGATCCTCACGGATTTCTTCCGCTTCGGCATCGAGCCCCGCCACCTCACGATGTACAAGCACTTCGCCGATCGCGAGGCGGGGTTCTTCGAGGCGATCATCCTGCCGGTCCTTCGCCAGCGGAACCCCGACGCGCGCAAGCAGGCCGGGGAGGCGCTCACCGAGCTCGCGGCGGCGTCGCGGAAGCTGAAGGCGGCGCTGCTGCGCGCGAACCTGCGCCGGCACGTCTCGGGCCCGTAGGCGATGGTGACCATGCGCCGCACGATCGTCGCCCTCGTCGTCCTCGCCCTCACCACCCCGGCCGCCGCGCAGCAGGGCCCTCCGCCCACGCCCGTCCCGCCGGCGGGCTCCCCCTCGCCCTTCCCCCAGTCGCTCGAGACCCCGCCCCCGTCGGCCGAGCCGCCGGATCTCTCCGCCGCCTCGGCGATCCTCGTGGACCTGGACTCCGGGCGCGTGCTGCATGAGCGCAAGGCCGATGCCCGCCGCGCGGTGGCCAGCACCACGAAGGTGATGACGGCCCTCCTCACCCTCGAGTCGACCCACCCCGAGGAGGCCATCGTGGTGAACGGCACCGCGACCGACCAGCGCGGATCGGTGCTCGGGCTCCGCCCGGGGGAGGGGATCCAGGTGCGCGACCTCCTGTTCGCGCTGATGCTCCAGTCGGCGAACGACGCCGCGGTGGCGCTCGCCGAGCACGTGTCGGGCAGCGTGGAGGCGTTCGTGGAGGCGATGAACGCCCGGGCCCGGCGGCTGGGAGCCCGCGACACGCGCTTCGCGAGCCCGAACGGCCTCGACGACGCCGGGTCCTCGACCGCGCGGGACCTCGCGACGATCACGATCGAGGCCTACAGCCATCCGCTCTTCGCGCGGATCGCCCGCACGCGCGTACGGACGATCCCCGCGCCGGTGGGCCCGGCGCGGCGGATCCAGAACCGCAACGCGCTCCTGTGGCTGTACCCGGGAGCGATGGGCGTCAAGACCGGGTCGACGTCGGCCGCGGGTTTCTGCCTAGTCGCCGCTGCCGAGCGGGACGGGCTGCGGCTCCTAAGCGTCGTGCTCGGCTCGGCCCCCGAGGCCTTCACCGACTCGGCGACCCTCCTCGACCACGGCTTCACGGCCTACGAGCGGCGCGTGGTGATCGAGGAGGGCGAGGAGCTCGACCTCCTGCCCGGCGGGCCCGCCGTGGCGGGCGCCACGCTCGAGGCGCTCGTGCAGCGGGGCGCCGAGCTCGTCTATCGCACGCTGCCCCCCGAGGGCGACGAGGTCGCCCGGGTCGAGGTGCTCGCCGCCGGCGAGGTCCTCGGCGAGGTGCCGCTTCTCGCGGCCGAGAGCCCCGAGCCGGAGCCGGCGGGCCCGCCCGCGTGGTGGGCGAGCATGCTCGATTCGGTCGCCGGCGCGCTCGCGCGTCTCCTGGGCATCTCCTGACCTCCCGCGCCGGCCGCCTCCCCCCGGGTATGATGCGGCTCGATGGAGGAACCCACCGTCCTCTTCACCGAAGAGGACATCCACGAACGGGTGCGGGCGCTCGGCGCCCATATCGCCCGTGACTACGCCGGCAAGAGCCCCATCCTGATCTCGGTCCTCAAGGGATCGGCATGGTTCCTCGCCGATCTCATCAAGGAGATCGACCTGCCGCTGCGCGTCGACTTCATGTCGATCTCCTCCTACGGCGGCGGTTCCGAGCTCACCGGAGGCGTCGTGAGGATCATCAAGGATCTCGAGCAAGACATCGGGGGCCAGGACGTCGTCCTGGTCGAGGACATCGTCGACACGGGGCTCACGCTGTCGTACCTGCGGGGGGCCCTCCAGACCCGGGAGCCGGCCTCGCTGGCCGTCTGCACACTACTGGACAAGTCAGTGCGCCGGATCGCGCCGCTCGAGATCGCCTACGCCGGCTTCGACTGTCCCGACAGCTTCGTGATCGGCTACGGCCTCGACTTCGAGGGCTACTACCGGAACCTGCCCTACATCCTCGAGGTCGATCCGCGTGCCTTCTCCGGCGACCCGCTCCGGCTCGCCGGACGCCTCGAGGGCGCCGCCTGACCGGGCGGTTGCCGGGTTCGGGAACTGGGGATACATTGGGTTCGAGGTGGTAGAGCTCACGGTCGTCGGGGTCCGGGTCGAGCTCCCGGCCAACCAACCCATCGTTCTCCTCCGCGAGCAGGGGGGGGAGCGGTACCTCCCGATCTGGATCGGCGCCGCCGAGGCGACCGCGATCGCGCTCGCGATGCAGGGGGTGACCCCGCCGCGCCCGATGACGCACGATCTGTTCAAGAACGTGCTCGAGGAGCTCCAGGTGCAGGTGGATCGCATCGAGATCACCGAGCTGCGCGAGGGGACCTTCTACTCCGTGATCTCGATGACCCGCAACGGCACCAAACACGAGGTGTCGTCGCGCCCCTCCGACGCGATCGCGCTCGCCGTCCGGTCCGGCGTGCCGATCTTCGCCGAAGAGGCTGTGCTGGGCGAGGCGAGCGTGGTTATCCGCGACGACGAGGAGCAGGAGGTCGAGCGCTTCAAGCAGTTCCTCGAGGACGTGAGCCCCGAGGACTTCATGGAGGGGAGCTAGCGGGCCCGGCCGCCATGGATGCCGACCTCCTCACGCGCTTCGACGCGCTCCAGGAAAAGCTGGTCCCGCTCTGGCGCTCGATCGAACAGCTGAACGACGACCAGCAGACGATCGTCGTGGTGCCCTCGATCCCCGGCGGCCTGCTCCCGGCGAGCTGGGTGCCGCCCTACGAGGAGCGGTACCTGTTCCTGCTCTTCCTGCTGCGCCAGCCGAACGCGCGGATGATCTACATGACCTCGCAGGCCATCGCCCCCAGCATCGTGGACTACTACCTCGACCTGCTGCCGGGCGTTGTGGCGAACCACGCCCGCGAGCGGCTGCACCTGGTCTCACCGCTCGACCCGTCCGAGGCCTCGCTCACCTCGAAGCTGCTGGCACGCCCTCGGCTGCTCGAGCGCGTCCGGGCGTTGATCCGCGACCCCGACCGCGCGCACATGGTGCCCTTCCTCACCACCGAGCACGAGATGGAGCTTGCCGTCGCCCTCGGGATCCCGATGTACGGGGCGCACCCGAACCACTACGTGCTGGGGACCAAGAGCGAGTGCCGGCGGCTGTTCCGCGAGGCGGGCGTCCCGATCGCGGAGGGGCGCGAGGATCTCCGCTCGCTCGAGGAGATCGCGGCCGCCCTGATCGAGCTGCGGCGAGATCGTCCGGGGATGCGCCGGGCAATCGTGAAGCACAACGACGGCGTGTCGGGCCTCGGGAACGCGCAGGTCGAGCTGGAGGGGCTGCCGGAGCCGGGGGCGGGCGGCGAGGCGGGCGAGGTCGAGAAGCGCGTGCGGGCGCTGAGGCCCGAGGCCGAGGACCAGACGGTCGAGGGGTACGAGGCCACGTTGCGCGAGCAGGGCGGCATCGTCGAGGAGCGCCTCGAGGGCGAGGAGGTCCGCAGCCCCAGCGTCCAGATGCGACTCACGCCGCTCGGC
>Ga0302046_10005251_pt1 | contig 11441 bp, 10 predicted proteins | sample RVTome_11_FD_200261 | JGI IMG/M metagenome (GOLD analysis project Ga0302046, IMG submission 200261) | Soil microbial communities from uranium-contaminated site in the Upper Colorado River Basin, Wyoming, United States - RVT147D111 (version 2) ... | reverse complement strand
CTGCGCACTGCTCGACAAAGCCTCGCGCCGCAAAGCCGAGGTTCCGATCGACTACCGCGGGTTCACTATTCCCGACAAGTTCGTCTTTGGCTATGGCCTGGACCTCGACGAGTACTACCGCAATCTGCCATTTGTGGGCGTCGTTCGGCCCGACAAGTATCTTGAACCAAGCTGACGGGCCAGGCCATGACCTCGGTTCCCATGCCAGCCCCGGTTGCGTCCGCCGTCCAGCAAGCGGCCGGCGAACAGGGCTGCGCCGTCTGGCTGGTCGGTGGGGCGGTGCGGGACCCCTTCCTCGGGCGAACCGTCCTCGATTTTGACTTCGCCGTCGATGGGCCGGCCCGCCGGCTGGCCCGTGCGGTTGCCGCCCATTTGCGTTCCGCCTACTACGATCTGGATACCGACCGCGACGCCGGGCGGGTCGTACCGGTCGGGGCGGCCGGCGACTGGCACTCGCTCGACTTCGCCCGGTTACGAGCCGGCTCCATCGATCAGGATCTCGGCCTGCGTGACTTTACGATCAACGCCATGGCGCGGCCCCTGGGAGGGGAGGATTTGGTCGACCCAACCGCTGGGCTGCAGGACCTGCGCGCTGGCCAATTGCGCCCGTGTCAACCGGATTCAATCGCGCAGGACCCAGTGCGGGCACTCCGTGCCGTGCGGCTCGGCCACGAGCTTGGGTTCCGCCTGACGCCGGACTTGATCCAGGCGGTTCGGATGGCCAGGACGGACCTCGGCCAGGTGTCACCCGAACGGCAGCGTGATGAGCTCTTTCGTCTGCTCGGCTTGCCCCAGGCGGCCGGTGCCTTGCGTGTAGCCAATCAAATGGAGCTGCTGACCGCCGTCTTGCCCGGGTGGAGGGATAGCGGTGCTATCGAAGTGGGTGTGCGCCTGGCGGACCGACTGTTGGCCATATTGGGGGCTTTTGTCGGGCCCCATGACGACGAAGACTCCGGCGATGTTGTGCTGGCCCAGGCCTCATTGCGCCTTGGCCGGTTCCGGATGGAGCTGGCGATGGATCTGGCCGAACGGGTGACGGGAGACCGGTCGCGGCGTCAGCTGCTGGTGTTGGCGGCGCTGTACGCCGGCCCAATCTGCTCCAACCGGGTCTCGCAACCGATTCCCGATCTGACCGATGCGGCCGAGCTGCTACGGCTAAGTGGTGCCGAACACCAGCATCTGGCTGCCGTGCAGCGGGGAATGGCGGCCAGCCAGGACGAAGCCTGGTTGTCCGGGCTTACCCCACTCGATCACTACCGCTACTTTCGGGGCTACGGTCCGGCGGGCGTTGAGTTGATCCTGCTGGCCCTGGGCTGCTGCCTGGCCCGCTTTGACGGGCCCCCTGATCCCGACCTGTGGCGTGCCTGGCTGGATCGGGCCCGGTCACACCTCGAGACCTACTACGAACGGCGCGACCTGCTCAGCCCTGAGCCGTTGATCCGGGGTGATCGGTTGGCGTCCGACCTGGGGCGTGCGCCGGGGCCCTGGTTGGGGGAGGCGCTCGAAGCCATTCGGGAGGCCCAGATCGCTGGGCGCGTGACCGATCGGGCGGGGGCCCTAGCTGCCGGCCGCCAGGCACTGGCCGCGTTCGAGGCCAGTAAGGATGGCTGACTTACGGGTAGAGTTCGACCAGCGACGGTTCATAGAAGCAGCGGCACCCGAGCGGGTGCGAGCAGCCCTGGACGGGCAGGTCGGGCACGTCCTGTTTGCGAAACTCACCCTCGGCCGCCCGGCAAGTTGGGCAGCAATCCCCGTGAGGGATGACCCGAATGCCGCCAACGCGTGGATTGGCCTTCAGCCGGGCCAGCGCCACGGCGGTTTCGGAAAGCTCATCCAGATCGGCGCCGCATCCGACGCAGCGGGTCTCGCTGTCCGGCGACCTGGATCGGCATTGGCTGCAGGTTCGCATGGCGGGCTCCGAAAGCGGTTTCGGTCATTGTAGGCCAGATGATGAAGGCTGTCGATAGAAGCCAGCGCACGATCTTGCACATGGACCTTGACGCCTTCTTCTGTTCGGTCGAGGAACTGCTTGACCCGTCGCTGGCTGGCAAGCCGTTTGTAGTGGGTGGAACGCCCGAGGGGCGCGGGGTCGTGGCTTCCGCCTCGTATCCGGCCCGCAAGTTTGGCGTGCGCTCGGCCATGCCGACGGCGCAGGCGCTGCGGCTGTGTCGCGACCTGATTGTGATCAGCGGTCATCGCGGTGATTATGGCCGGCACTCGCGCCAGGTGATGGATCTGCTGCGCAAGTCGGCGCCGGTGATCGAGCAGGTGTCGATCGACGAAGCCTATCTTGATCTGGGCGCCAATCCACCGCTGCCGGGGCGCCAGCTGGCCGAGCGCCTGCAAGCGCAAATCGACTCTGAATTCAGCCTGCCCAGTTCATGGGGCGTGGCCCCCAACAAGCTGCTGGCCAAGATCGCCTCAGATGTCGGCAAACCGCACGGCATGGTCGTCGTGCCCCCGGGCCAGCAGGCCGCCTTCCTGGCGCCGCTGCCAATGCGCATGCTGCGGGGTGTGGGGCCCAAGACTGCCGAAACGCTCGACCGGCTGAACTTGCGCACGATTGGCGATATCGCCGCCTGCGCCCCGCGGCGGTTGCGGGCGGCAGTTGGGGACCGCGCCCTGGAACTGATTGCCCGGGCGCGGGGCCAGGACGACAGCCCGGTCGTGTCCGAGCACGAACCCAAATCGATGTCGGCCGAAACGACCTTCGCCCGCGACCAAGGCGAGACCGAGGTGCTGGAGCACACTCTGCTTCACCTCAGCGAGCAGGTCGGACGGCGGCTCCGTTCCGAAGGCTATGCTGGGTCGACAGTCAGGCTCAAGCTGCGCTGGCCCGACTTCACCACCATCACCCGCCAAACACGGCTGGGGCACCTGACCGATCTCGACAACGAGATCTACGCGACCGCCCGCCAACTTCTTGGCATTGTCTGGCGGCCGGGACGGCCGGTTCGATTGATCGGCGTTGGCGTGGCCGACCTGGGGCCACCCATTCGCCAGCTTGAACTGTTCGATCGATCGTGGGAGCACGACGAAAAGCTGCTGCAAGCCGTAGATCGCATTCGGCAACGCTACGGTCCGAGTTCTTTGAAACGCGGCAGCGACCTTCGCTAGGACTGCTTCGGTCCATTGATACTCCCGTGCAAAGGGCACAGAACTTGCACACTAAGGGCCGATGGACCTCTTGGGCAAGGGCTACTACTTGTGGCAGATTCCCCGCTGTGACGGCGGCGATCCGGCGCGCATTGTCGCCAGGGCGACCGCCGCCGGTTTGTCCCATGTGCTGATCAAGATCGCCGATGGTGGCTACTGGGACTACAACGTAGACAAGGAGCGGGAGATCGATCTGATCCCACCGGTCCTGTCCGCCCTGAAGGCAGCCGGCATCCAGGTGTGGGGCTGGCATTACGTGCGCGGGGATGAACCCCTGGCCGAGGCGCAGCGGGCGATCAAACGCATTGGCGAGTTGGGGGTTGATGGCTATGTGATCGACGCCGAGCACGAGTACCGGGACCGGCGCAAGGCCAAGGCGGCGGGCCAATTCATGGCCGAGCTGCGCAAGTTCTACCCAGATCTGCCCATTGCCTTGTCCAGCTACCGCTACCCCCGCACCCATCCGGCCCTTCCGTGGGAGGAATTCATGGCGGCCTGTGATTACGCCATGCCCCAGGTCTACTTTGAGCAAGCCCACAATCCGGAAGAACAGCTGCAGCGATGTGTAGATCAATACATGGGGCTGACCAACACCCGCCCCATTGTCCCGACAGCGCCCACCTATGTGCGCGGCGATTGGAAGCCGACCCCGGAAGAGATCCAGCGTTTCCTATCCAGGGCCAAGGAGATGGGACTGCCGGCCGCCAATGCCTGGAGCTGGGACTTCGCCACGCGCGACCCGTACCTCCCGTTGTTCCAGGCGGTCGCCACCTTTGATTGGCCGTTCAAGCCGCCGGTGGCCGACATGCCGGAGCGCCTTATTGGCCGTCTTAACCAGCATGACGCCGGCCATGTCGCCGGCCTGTACATGGACCACGCGGCTCATGTCAACGGTGACCGCACGGTGGTCGGCAAGGGGCAGGTCGAGACCTGGTATCGGACGATGTTCGATGAGCTGCTGCCCAAGGGTTCGTACGAGTTCACCGGCAAGATCTCGGATGGCAATACCCGCGTCTTCACCTGGAAAGCCACCAGCAAATCCGGCCGGGTGCTGGATGGCAATGACACGCTCAGCGTTCGCGACGGCCGCATCCTGTACCACTACACCTTCTTTACCCTGCGGGCCTAACCCTCCCCCGAGCACCACTACCCTTTCGCTGCGCTCCAATCATGACGCAGTCCCCGGACCATTACATTCTTTCAACTCCCCACTCCTGACACTGTCCCCAGCACCAGTTCCAAGCCGTCCCTGAGCAAGCCCATGGCTGCCCTGTGCTTGCCGAAGGGCTGTCGAACGGTGCGGCGGGGAGTTGAAACCCGTCGCCGCGCCCTGCCGGGGGAGGGGCCTTCGTGGGGACGTTGATAGCAACATCCCCACGCGTGGACTCAGATGGTCTTTGCCCGATGGTACACTTCCGACCGTTGGACGTGACGGGCTGAGGAGGTAGTTCAACAATGGAGAAGGTGGAGAAAACCGATCAGCAGTGGCAGGAACAGCTTTCGCCACTCCAGTACCAGGTAACCCGCCAGGGCGGCACAGAGCGCGCTTTCACCGGGGACTACTACGACAGCAAGGAAGCCGGGAGCTACCGTTGTGTGTGCTGTGGCGCGCGGCTCTTTGACTCAGACGACAAGTACGAATCGGGCACGGGTTGGCCCAGCTTCACCTCGCCTGCGGAAGAAGAGAACGTCGGATTCCACGAGGACAGGTCGTTGGGCATGCGCCGCCAGGAAGTGGTCTGTCAGCGGTGCGATGCCCATCTTGGCCACGTCTTTGACGATGGCCCGGCGCCCACCGGATTGCGCTACTGCATCAATTCGGCGGCGCTCAAGCTTGAACGCCGCGAGTAGCCTGTCGGGCGCGGCGCCTAGCCATCGGTGGCAGGTTCAATCTCGTAGTCGTACTCGATATCGACGACCTGCCCCAGCATTGCGTTGACCGGGCAGTACTTCGTCACCGACAGTTCGATCGAACGCTTGACCGCCTCGTCGGCGATCGCGTGGCCGGCCACCCGGTACATAACTTTGATATGGGTGAAAACCTTAGGGTAGTCCTCCGCTTGATCCGCCTCAACATGTACGGAGAAGGCCGTCACCTGCTGCTGTTTCTTCGACAGAATGGAAATCACGTCCATGCCCGTGCAGCCGGCCAGGCCCACCAGCACCAAATGGAGTGGAGAGTATTCGCCGGCCTCGGCCTCCGCTGGTCGCAAGTTGAGCTCAGGGCTGCCGTGGTGCCGGCCGCTGAATGCCAGATCGTGGCGCCAGCTGACCGACGCAGTTTTGATCACGGTGTAGTCTCCTTGATGGGCCCGTCGATCGGCAGGAGTATACCCAGTGACCCTGCCCCCGACCGGTTGCCCTGGGGACTGGCAGCGGCCGCCCAGGCGGATTGCTATGGCTATTGATCGCCCGTTGAGGTTGGTTTCGCCAACGCTGGCGCTGACGGTGCATCCGGATCTGCGCTGGGATTTGGCGCCGCGACACGCGGTGTCGCCGTCGATCTCAGGCGCTTGTTTGATGGTTGGTTGGCTCGAGAAGGGTCGGCGCCGGACTTGGCGGCTGGGTCCGGGCGGGTGGCATGTGGAGCAGGGCGAGCGTGCTCTTGAGCGCCACGGTCGGGGCGACGGTGTCAGGCTGACAGCCCGGGTCCCAGACAGCCAACTGGAAGTATCGGTCGAGTGGCTGCTTCCTTTCGAGCATGACCTTGCTCTGTGGCGAATGACTTTTCGCAATGGCGGCGCCGACCCCGTTGAACTGCACCAAGTGAGCCTGCTGGCCTTCCCCGACGCGCAAGCAACGGGCCAGGCGGGCGGGGTCGGTGTTCAATTCGGAGAGGCCGGCCACCGCCGGCTGGCGTGGCTCTCGGATGGTTGGCAAAGCTGGAGCTTCTCAGGGGTGGTCAGCGGTGAGCGATTTGTGACGGGCACTCGGCTGGGTCCGCTCACCTCGCCAATGTACCTCAATCCGTCGACCGGCCGGCCCCGCAGCCGGCGCCAATTCAGCTCCGACTTGTTCGGAGCCCTGGTCGATCGCACCGGACGCAGGGGACTGGTGGTGGGCCAAATCAGCGAACGTCAAGCATTTGCTGGGTTGACGGCCGACTTGAACCCGGAAGCGCCGGTGGTGCGACTTACGTCCCAGCTGGATGGAGCCAGGTTGGAGCCATCGGCGGCGATCAGCACCGACTGGGCCGCGCTGAGTTTTGTCGAGTTGGATCGGGCAGATCCGCTGGCAGCCTATTTGGAAGCCGTCGCCAGAGAGAATGGGGCCCGCACCGGGGCCAATCCGCCCGCCGGCTGGTGCTCGTGGTATTACTACTTCGACAACGTACGCCAGCAGGACATCGAACGCAATGTCGCCTGGATGACCGACCACCGGGACCATTTCCCGCTCGAGTTGGTCCAGTTGGATGATGGCTTTCAGCCCGAAGTTGGCGATTGGCTGGTGACCAACGGTCGGTTTCCCCAAGGGCATAAGGCGCTCGTCACCACCATCAAGCGGGCTGGCCAGCTAGCCGGTCTGTGGCTTGCGCCTTTCATTGCTAAGCCCGGGGCCGAACTGGTGCGCCGGCACCCGGATTGGCTCTTGCGCCGGCCTGATGGCCGGCCGGTCCGGGCTGGCTACAATTGGAATACATTCACGCTGGCCCTCGATGTCACCCATCCGGCGGTCCTCGAACATGCCGGCCGGCTCATCCGCAAAGCCGTCGAGGAATGGGGATACCGCTACCTGAAGTTGGATTTCCTGTACGCGGCTGCCCTGCCGGGCTGTCGCTACGATCCAACTGCGACCCGCGCCAGCGCCCTGCGGCACGGCCTCGAAGTCATCCGCCGGGCAGCCGGCGATGAAGTGCTGCTGGCTGCTTGTGGATGCCCGCTGGGCCCAGCGGTTGGTCTGGTGGATAGCATGCGGATCGGCGCCGACGTGGCGCCCCGATGGCGGCCGGCCTACCAGGGCATCGAGTTCTATTTCAGCCGGGAGCCGAGCCTGCCGTCAACGCGCAATGCGGTTCACAACACCCTGACCCGGTCCCACCTGCATGACCGCTGGTGGCTGAATGACCCCGATTGCATCCTGCTGCGGTCCAGCGACACGCACCTGAACCCGGCAGAGGCGGAGCTGCTGGCGACCGTTGTCTCCCTTTCCGGTGGCACGCTCATGCTGTCGGATGATTTGCCGCGTTTGTCAAAGGAGCGGTTGGCGCTGCTTGCCCGGCTGCTGCCTCCCATTCCGGGCCGGCCCCAGGTGCCCGACTTGTTTGAGCGGTTACGCCCGGCGCGGCTCGTCAAGCCAATGCAAGGAGCCTTGGGCCGCTGGGTATTGGCGGCTGTGATCAACTGGGAAGACCGGCCGGCGGACCGACGATTAGACTTAACCGAAGCAGGCTTTGCCCCGGGAGACTTGGTCGAAACCTTCGATATCTGGCAAAGGCAACCGCTTGGTGTGGTCCGGGATGGGATCGACTTGACGGTGCCGCCGCATGGCGTACGATTGCTGCGCTTGCAGTCTTTGCCAGGTGGTCCAATCCGCTGGGTTGGAGATGACCTGCATGTTTCGAGCGGTGGTTTCGTCAAGAGCTGGCAGACAGAGCCCAATCACGCCCTGGCACAGCTCGACTTGGGCCGGCAGGGGCAGGGCAGCGTCTGGCTGCGAATCCCGTCCGGCAGGCTGGAAGCCGCCGTGTTCGATGACGAGCCGATCGTGTGGCAGGGCTTGTTGGATGACCTGATCCGGGTGGACCTGCCGCCCTTTCGGCGGGCCGAACTGAGACTGCAATGGCTATCGTAGCAGTTGAGGGCCTGCATTCCTTAGGAACGACATGTTGACGATTGATCAGACCGTCCAGTTGATCGCCATCATGTTGTTCGCTGGATTGACGCTGTTCGCCTGGCTGGGCTGGAACCAAGTCCAAACGGCCAGCCGCTTGCCTTACTTTGCCCTGCGGCGCCAACGACTGGCTGGCGGTTGGCGTCTGATCCTGTTGGCGGCCATCCTCGGGGTGGCGGCGTTGTCTGCTCAGTTTTTCGGCCGTCAGGCGGCCTATGCCATTGTCCCCCCGACGCCGTCGGCCACGGCGACAGCAAGCATCACGCCGACCGCCTCGATCACGGCCGTTCCATCGATCACGCCAACCAGTTCGATCACGCCGATTCCCCCGATCACGGCGACGCCGACCGTCACCGGTACCCCGGTTCTACCGGAGCGCATCACCGTGCTCTTCCGAGAGACGGTCACCCCACAGCCGGACGCGTTGCTTAGTTCGTTGGAGGTCGCCGCACGCCTCGACAATTTCAACCGGGCCATCGAGCCGCAAGCTAGCTTTGTGCTGCCCTCCGGCCGGCTGTTCGCCGCCTTCACCTATGACTTCTTGCAGGATGGCGTTCGCTGGTCGGCGATTTGGTACCGGGGAGACCAGATTGTGTGTCTCGAGACCCAACCGTGGGATGGCGGCTCGGGTGGCTACGGCTACACGGAGTGTGAGCCAGAGCTGGGTTGGCAGCCCGGTTCCTATGAGATCCAGATATTTTTGGGTGAGACCTGGAAGGTGAGCGGGCGGTTTGAGGTTCTGGACGGAACCGAGACCCCGGTGCCAACCATGACAGCCGAGCCAACCAACTAGTCGGCGGCCAGTCCTCTCGTCAGCTCGTCGCCGGCGCTCATCGTCGCCGCCCTCCGAATTAGCCCGCGCAGTGCCTGGTAGCCGGCAGCGATCGGCTCGATTTCAATGAATTCGGCCTGGCTGTGCGCCCCGCCGCCGCGGGTGATCCCGACGCAGATGGCTGGCAGTCCAAGGCTCAGGGGTAGGCTGGCGTCGGTTGAGCCAGTTTCCAGCCTCAATGGCTCCAGTCCGGCGTCGGTCGCGGCGGCTTGTGCCGCCTGCAATAGCGGATGCCCTGGTGGCAGGCTGCCTGCTGGCCGGTGGCCGATCGATTCGAGCCGCAGCTCGATTCCTTGCTCCATGCTGGCCTGGTTCAGGGCGCCCTCAATCTGGCCAATCATCGAGGCCAGCACCGCTTCGTCGACGGCCCGCACATCGATTTCGAAGGATGCATGGTCGGCAATCGTGTTGACGCTGGTTCCGCCGACGATGCGGCCGATATTCAGGCTGGCCTGGGCGGTGTCCGGCCAGTTGACTGCCAACAACTGGGGTCCAAGCGCCAACAGCGAGTGAATGGCGGACGGTCGCCCGGCGTGGATCCAGGCGTGGCCGCCCTCGGCAAACGCACTCAACCGCAGCCGGTGCACAGGCAAGCCTCGGTGGTACACATGGCCGAGGGCCATGCCTTCGAGCACCAGATAGCCGCGAACCTGGTCGCCGAAGCGCTCGAGCACATGCTGCATCCCCAGCAGGTTGCCCAGGCCCTCCTCGGCCACGTTGCCGACCAGCCAGACCGGGCAGGGCAGTCGGGCGCCTGGCAAGTCGATGGCCAATTCAAGCAGGGTCGCCAACGCGATGGCATTGTCGCCGATGCCTGGCCCGTGCAAGCGCTGGTCGTGGCGAAGGGCCGGAGTGTTCTGATCGGCGGGAAAGACGCTGTCCATGTGGGCGCTGACCACGACTGGTGGCGACTTAGCGCGGCCAACTTGGGCGTAGACATTGCCGGCCGCATCCATCTCGACAACGCGCAGGCCGGCTGCCCGGAACGAGTTGTGCAGAAGCTCGGCGCGCTGGTCCTCTTCGAAGGTTGGCGCCGGGATGCGCTGCATGGCAAGGGCGTTGGCAATCAGCCGTTCTAGGTCCATCTTTTCACCTAGAAGGCAGCCTGGCGCAGGGAGGCCAGCCGAGCTTCAGCCAAGCCCGGTGCCGATTCCAGCGGATAAAGGGGTCCTGTCCCTTCGATGGCGAAGGAAGCCGAGACGCCGCCCCACAGGGCCGCTTCGACCGGGTCCTGGGTCGCAAGCCAGCCGGCGCTGAAACCACCGCAGAACGCGTGGCCAGCGCCGGTCACATCGACCAGGCGGGCCGGATAGGGTGGCAGCTGCCAGTGTTCACCCGACGAAGACAGGTACACAATCTGGCCCTGACCACCGCATTTGATGACCACAATTTGTGGGCCACAGCTGCCGAGTTCTTCCGCCATCTCCGTCAGGCCTGGCCCGGTTGGCCGGAACAACTGCGCCGCCTGGCGGGCGCTGATCAACAACACGTCAACGTCATGCAGCAGCAGTTTGAAGCCGGGCCACTGCTCGCTGTTCAGTTGCCCGCTGTTCGGATCCAGCGACAGCCACACGTGGCCCTGACGTTTGAGTTCAGCGCACATGAGCGTCGCAGGATTCAATGGCAGGGAAGCCATATGAACCTGTTTGGCTTGGCTGACGGCGGCGGGCGGCGGCGGGTCGGGTAGCTCTTGCAACGAATGGGGTGGGGCCTCTCGCCAGTAGACAGGCAGGGCCTGGCCGGCGCGCAGGTAGTGGCCGGCACGGCGGCCATCGAGCCGCCGGCCGACCGTTTCGTAGGCGAAGAAGGTGTGGAAGGACATAGCGCCAGCAGACGGCTCGACGCCGTCAATCTGGATCCCGGCCCGTTCCAATGCTTCAAGTCGGGACATTGGAAATGCATCCGGCACACGCGCCGCTAGCGCCACCGAATCCGACCAGAGGCGAGCGCCGACGGCAGCGTAGACGGCGCCGCCACCGAGTTCTTCGGGATGAAGCCGGCCGTCGGCCGTGACGATATCGTCCAGGGTAATGGGGCCAATGAACAGAAGGTCAGACATCAGGTTTGGAGGCGATTATAGCCCGGCGGCGCTAGACCCTATCTCCCATTTGCGAGAAGTGTTAAAGAAAGGTTATAATGGCGTCACGATGGCAGCGGCAGATGGAGCGCGCTGCCGACGTTTGTCTAAGGCCCCCAAGCTATGACTTCTGCTACGGTCCTTCTCATCGAAAGCGATCGAGCCAGTGCCCCCTCCTATGGCTCAGCGCTGGAAAAAAGGGGCTACAAAGTGGCAATCCACCACGAGATCGACAGAGCGTTGGAAGCCGTCGACACAGCCGAGCCAGACATTGTGATCCTGGATGCGGCCTCCATGCGGACGCCGGGCACCCGCTTGTGCCGGCGGGTGCGTTCGGAGGTCGACGGTGCCCCCATTATTTTGGTATCACCCGAGGGGACGCACGCCGAGCCAGGTTCGGGCGCCAGCTTGATCCTGGTCCATCCGTTCACGCCCCGCAAGCTTCTGAACCGGGTGGCGCGCATGGTGCCCGGCGACAAACGCTACAACCTGGAAGTCGGGCCGCTCAAGCTGAATCTAGCCCAGCGCAAGGTGGAGTGCTTCGGC
>Ga0302046_10005249_pt1 | contig 11442 bp, 8 predicted proteins | sample RVTome_11_FD_200261 | JGI IMG/M metagenome (GOLD analysis project Ga0302046, IMG submission 200261) | Soil microbial communities from uranium-contaminated site in the Upper Colorado River Basin, Wyoming, United States - RVT147D111 (version 2) ... | reverse complement strand
TCAGTGCCCCGAGCAGGAGGAGCATGACCACGACTGGCGTCAGCCACCACTTCTTCCGCGTCCTCAGGAAATCCACCAACGTCGAGAGGTTGGAGCCGATTCCCATGGGTTCATTCTCCTAGAGATGATCCGGTCTAGAAAGGCTTGTCGGGGCGGGTCGCCGGTCCGTCCGGCTCGAGGTCCACCCAGTAGCTCTCGCGGTGCGATTCCGGACGCAGGGCGAGCAGGCGACCGCGGACGAGGCGGATCAGCACGCCGATCGGAGTGATGACCAGGAGGAACATGGTCGTCACCAGGACGTAGGTCAGGGCGACCGTGACGATCTTGAAGACACCGGCCAGGACCCACTCGAGCGGCGCCAGCACGCTGGGCAGGACGAGGCCGAGCACCGCCACCGTCAGGGCGACGCCGAGCACCCATGGCGCGGCGGCCTTCTCCCGCCACCAGAGGATGCCCGAGAGCACGGTGAGGCCGGCCCCGAAGGTGAGCCCGAAGCGCCGCAGCTCGGCTGCGCTCCTGTGAGTCCAGGTCGACATCGTCAATCGAGCTCGTAGAGCTGCCTCCAGTCGACGTCCTCCGTCCACGGGGGCTGCTCGGATTTCACGAGGAGGCAGTCCTCCAGCAGGAGCGCGTCCATCTCGGTGCGCATGAAGCACAAATAGGCGTCCTGCGGCGTGCACACGATCGGCTCGCCCCGCACGTTGAAGGAGGTGTTGACGACGACGCCGTAGCCGGTCAGGTTCTTGAACTCGGTGAGCAGCTCGTGGAACGCGGGATGCGTCTCCCGATGGACCGTCTGGACGCGCGCCGAGTAGTCGACGTGGGTGATCGCCGGCACGTCGGAGCGCGGGACGTGGAGCTTCTCGATGCCGAAGAGCGAGCGCTGCTCGTCGGTCATCGCCACCCTCCGCTTCTCCTGCACCGGGGCCACGATCAGCATGTAGGGGGAGGGGCGATCGAGCTCGAAGAGCTCCCCGACGTCCTCCACCAGGCAGGCGGGCGCGAAGGGCCGGAAGGACTCGCGGTGCTTGATCTTCAGGTTCATCACCGACTGCATCTTCGGGCTGCGGGCGTCGCCGAGGATACTGCGGGCCCCGAGGGCGCGGGGGCCGAACTCCATGGGCCCCGAGAAGAAGCCGAGCACGCGCTCGGCCGCGATGAGCTCGGCGGCGGTGCGCGCGACATCGGCGCGATCGAGCCGACGATAGGGGATCCCCTCCGCGTCGAGCCAGCCCGCGATCTGCTCGCCGGACCAGGCGGGCCCCAGGTAGGAGCCGCGCTGGCTGTCCCCCGGTCCCGCGGCCCGCCGCGCGTTGCCCAGGACGTGGTGCCAGACGAAGAGAGCCGCCCCCAGGGCCCCTCCGGCGTCCCCGGCCGCAGGCTGGATCCAGAGATCGTCGAAGATCCCCTCGCGCAGGATCTTGCCGTTGGCGACGCAGTTGAGGGCGACTCCCCCCGCCATGCAGAGGTGGCGCTCGCCGGTCTCCCTGCGCACGTGGCGAGCCATGCGCAGCATGATCTCCTCGGTGACGTCCTGCACCGACCGCGCCAGGTCCATCTCCTTCTGCGTCAGCCTCGATTCCGGCTTGCGGGGCGGCCCGCCGAAGAGCTCGTCGAAGGCCTTCGAGGTCATGGTCAGGCCCTGGCAGTAGTTGAAGTACCTCTGGTCGAGCCGGAACGAGCCGTCCTCACGCAGGTCGAGGAGATGATCGAGGATCTGCCGCACGTAGCGCGGCTCGCCGTAAGGCGCCAGCCCCATCACCTTGTACTCGCCGGAGTTCACCCTGAAGCCGGTGTAGTAGGTGAAGGCCGAGTAGAGGAGCCCTAGGCTGTGCGGGAAGTCGAGCTGCTGGCGCAGCTCGAGCACGTGATCGTGACCGACCCCCCAGGATGCCGTGGCCCATTCACCCACTCCGTCGGCGGTGAGGACGGCAGCGCGCTGGAACGGCGAGGGAAAGAAGGCCGAGGCGGCGTGCGACTGGTGGTGCTCCGGGAAGAGGACCTTGCCGGCATAGCCGAGCTCCTTCTTGATCAGGTCCTCCATCCACAGCTTCTGCTTGAGCCAGAGCGGCATCGCCTTGAGGAACGACGGCAGGCCGGCCGGCGCGAAGCTCAGATAGGTCTCGAGGAGGCGCTCGAACTTCAACCAGGGCTTGTCGTAGAAGACCACGTGATCGAGCTGCTCGGCCGTGATGCCCGCCCTCTCGAGACAGAAGGAGGCAGCGGCGGAGGGGAAGCGGTGGTCGTGCTTCCTGCGCGTGAAGCGCTCCTCCTGGGCCGCGGCGACCAGCCGGCCGTCCTGCACCAGGCAGGCGGCCGAATCGTGGTAGAAGGCGGAGAGGCCGAGGATGTTCATGGAGACCGGGGGCTCGCGAAGCGCGGCGTAGTCTAGCAACCGCTCGCTCAGATCGGCGGATCCCCCGGGCGGTCCACGAGGTAGCTCACCGGAACGAACTCGTAGCCCTCCGCCACGGCGCTCGGGACGGCCCGCTCGAGGAACCGGAGCGTCGTCTCGTGGGGGTGTCCGATGGCGATCGCCGCACCGTCGGCGCGCGCCGCGGCGAGCAGCTCGCGCCAGCGCCGCTCGATCGAGCCGCCGTCGCCCGGGCCGTCTAGGAAGACGTCACGCTCGGCGCTCGGGATGCCGAGGGCGAGGGCGAGGCGGAAAGCGACGCTGGCGGCGCCGGTCCTGGAGTCGAGGTAGAGCAGGCCGCGCCCGCCGATCTCTTCGAGCACAGGGCGCATCGAGCCGGCGTCGGCCGAGAATGCCGAGCCCATGTGGTTGTTGGCGCCGACGGCGCCCGGCACCGCCGCCAGTGCGCGGCGAGTGGCCGTTCGAACCTGCTCGGTGTTCATCGCGCGCGTCAGGGCTCCGGGGCCGGGATCCACCCCGGCCGTCGCCGGCTCCATCGGCAGGTGGCAGAGCACCTCGAAACCGCGATGCTCGAGCGACCTCGCCACCGCCTCGCTCTGCGGCTCGAACGGCAGCACGGCCCCGGTGACCGGCACGCCGAGGTTCGCGAGGCGGTCGACGTCGGCGAGCGAGCGGCCGAGGTCGTCGATGACGAGGGCCAAGCGGCCGGCCGGCGGCCGCTCCCTAGTCGCCTCGCCCGGCGGCTGAGCCGTCGGCGCCTCGGGAACCGGTCGCGACAGCGACTCCCCCGCCGCCGGAGCGCCCTCCTGCGCCGCCGGCGACCACGCATCCCGGAGGCGGAAGCCCAGGTAGGCGGCCAGCGCGAGGGCGAGGAGGATCGCCAGGGCGGCGAGCGCCCCGGAGGCCCCCCGTCTGCGGCGATGTCGGCGCCGGGCCATGGCCTCCGAATCGCCGAGAGCGAGGGCTCAGGCGACGTCCTGCACGGAGTCGTCGTCCTCGCCCACCAGGACATCGATGCCGCGACGGAGGATGAGCTCGGAGAGGGGCACGTCCTGCTCGCCGAAGCGGCGCGACGTGTCCCGGACCATCACGTCGGGTTCGAGGCGGGTGTCGAGCGGCTCGCCGTCGGGGCCGGTGTAGAACGCGTCGGTCAGCAGGAGCCTCCCGCCGCCGTCCAGGTCGACCAGGCTCTGGCGGCCCGAGTGCCCGAAGGTCGGCTCCCCGACCAGTCGTGCGCCGGCGAGCTGCTGCAGCACCGCCGCCGCGACCTCCGCCGGACCGAGGGTCCCACGGTCGACGAGCACCACCAGCTCGCCCTTCCAGACCGGAACCGCGTCGGCCGCGAACGTCTCGAGGGCACGGCCGCGGCTCGCGAGCCGACCCATCTCGCCCTCGACGAAGAGCCCTGCCAGCCGGTAACCACCGCCGCCTTCGACCGGCGGCGCTCCGCGCAGATCGAGCACCAACCGCGGCGCCGAAGCCGACGCCAGCTCTCCGAGCAGCCGCCTGACCTCCGCCAACGAACGATCGTCGAAGCGGGACACCTTCAAGACCGGCACCTCGAAGCCGGCATCGAGGCTCGGGAGCGGTTGTGCGTACTCGGCCAGCACCAGCACGATCTCCTCCGGCCGGCCCTGCCTGAGAACCTGGAGCCGAACCTGCTCGCCGGGCTCTCCGGCCAGGATGCCGCGCAGCCGCCACAGGGGCGTCCGGCGGCTCGACAAGCCGTCGATCTCGGTCAGCACGTCACCGGCCTGAAGTCCCGCCCCGGCGGCCGGGCTGCCATCGCCGACGGTCGCCACGAAGGCGATTCCGCGCTCCTTGGCGAGCGTCAGGCCGCTGCGCGAGCTGCCGATCCGGGCCGCCCGCGAGAACTCGTCGACGCCGCCGGGCGGCACAAAGGTCGCCAGAGGATCGAGAGCGTCCGCGGCGCCGTCCAGCGCCCCTTCGAGCAGGGCGTCGAGGGAGGTCTCCTCGACGTAGACCCGCTGCACCAGCCCCAACACCTCGGTGAAGACCGAGAGAGACTTGAAGAGCGAGTCCTCGTCCTCGGTGTCGGCCAGGGTCAGCGCGCCGGTCAGGAAGGGCGCCAGGCACGCCAGCGAGAGGATGAGGAATCCGAGACGACTCTTGTCCATGGGGGGTCTCAGCGCAGCCAGCTCTCGGGATCGACCGGCCTGTTCTCGACCCGGATCTCGAAGTAGAGGCGGCCCGAGCTCGAGCCGAGAACGGAGCTCAAAGATACCACATCGCCGCGGTCGACCCCGGATTCCTCGAGGCCGGCGTAGAGGCTGAAGACACGTCCCGGATGGTGCACCACGACGGTCAGCCCGTACCCCTCGAGGGGCTCCGCGAAGAGCACCGTGCCGGGGTAGACGGGCCGCACCTCGGCACGGCCCAGGGTGACGTACTCCTGCCCGTTGTGCGGCACCTGCGTGCCGTACCGCGGGTCGAGGCGCGGGCCGAAGCCCCGCAGGACCGACCCCACGACGGGCCGATCCAGCACGCCGGCGTATTGCTGCATGGGCTCGCCGACGAGCGAGCGCTCCCCGGCGAGGGCGGCCAGGAACCCGGCCAGCCGCGCCTCCCGTCGCTCCAGATCGGCCGCTTCCTCTCGCGTGCGCCGCTCGCGTCGCAGCACCTCGGCCAGCAGCTCCGCCTTGCGCTGTCGCAGGCGGCGCACTTCGGCCAGTCGACCGGCCTCCCGCTCGGCCCACTCCCCGGCTTCCCGCCGTTGATCCTCGAGCTCGTCCTGACGGTCGAGCAGCCGACCGCGCAGGTCGAGATAGCGGTCGACGCGTGCGGCGTCGCGGCGCACCAGGTAGCGCACCAGCCGGAAGTCGCGGAGGAACGTCCCCTCGTCCTCGGCGGCGAGCGCCAGCCGGACCAAGCCCTGGCGTCCGACCCGGTAAAGGGAGCCCAGACGCGCGCCGAGATCCTCCCGCGCCGCCCCCAGCTCCCCTTGCAGGTCGCGAACCCGCTGCGCCGTCTCCTCCACGGCGGAGCGCGCGCCCGCCAGCGCGAGCCCGGCCTCACGCGCCCGCTCCTCCTGCAGCCGAACCGCGAGATCGACCTCGATGAGCCCCCCTTCGAGGCCGGCGCGGCTGCGTCCCAGCTCGGCGACCTGGGCCTCGAGCCGACGCGCCCTCCGCCGCACCTCGGCGAGCTCCTCCTCGCGCGTCGGATCGGCCGCGGCGGGGGCCGAGGGCGCCAGAACGACGAGCCAGAGGCCGGCGAGCGCGGAGAGCGCCCGCCGGCGAGCGCCTCCCGCCGCTGCTAACATCGCGCCGCCCATGTCTCGGAAACCTCGACGGATCCTAGCAAAGGCCCTCCTGGCAAAGGCCCTCCTGGCAAAGGCCAGTCTCGCCGCGATCTCGCCGGTCCTGCTCCAGGCGTGCTCCTCGCCGCCGGCCGACACCTCCTCCGAGCTCGTGGTGGCGCTCGAGAACGCGCCGCTCAATCTGGATCCACGCGTCGGCACCGACCAGGCGTCGAGCCGGGTCTTCGAGCTGATGCTCAACGGCCTGGTCGCCAAGGACCCCCAGGGCAACCTGCTCCCTGCGCTCGCCTCCTCCTGGGAGATCCTGGAGGGCGGGCGCCTCTACCGTTTCCGCCTGCGCGACGACGTGACCTTCCACGACGGCCGGCCGTTCGGGGCCGAGGACGTCGTCTGGACCTTCCAGTCGATCCTCGACGGCACCGTGGTGACCGCCAAGCGGGGCGCCTTCGAGCTGCTCGAGCGGGTCGGGAGCCCCGAGCCCGGGGTCGTCGACTTCGTGATGCGCGAGCCCTTCGGCGCGATGCTGGTCAACCTCACCTCCTATCTGGGGATCGTGCCGCGGGGAGTGCTCCCCGACGAGCAGAACGCCACGCCCATCGGGACCGGTCCGTTCCGGGTCGTCGGCCGGCACACCGAGGGGGTGACCCTCGAGGCCTACTCCGAGGCGTGGGAGGGCGTGCCCTCGATGGAGCGCGTCGTCCTGCGGCAGGTGCCGGATCCGACCGTCCGCGCCCTCGAGCTGCGCAAGGGCTCGGTCCAGCTGGTGGTCAACGGTCTGGCCCCCGACGTGGTGCCCGATTTCCGCGCCGACCCGGACTTCCGCGTCGTCGAGGACGCCGGGTCGAACTACGTCTACCTGGGCCTCAACCTGGAGGACCCGATCCTCTCGCGGGGCGACGTGCGCCAGGCGATGGCGCGGGCACTCGACCGGGAGCGGCTGGTGGAGTCGCTCTACCGGGGCCTCGGCGTGGTCACCGAAACGGTCATGCCGCCCGGGCACTGGGCCCGCAACGACGACATCGAGCCGATCCCCTACGATCCCGCGGGGGCCCGGGAGCGACTCGACCGGGCCGGGTTCCCGGACCCCGACGGCGACGGGCCCGCGACCCGGTTCGACCTCACCTACAAGACCTCCACGGACGAGACGGCGCTGCTCCAGGCCCAGATCCTGCAGGCGATGCTCGCCGACGTGGGCATCGGGATCGACATCCGCTCCTACGAGTTCGCCACCTTCTACAACGACATCAAGCAGGGCAACTTCCAGGTCTTCAGCCTCACCTGGACCGGCATCGTGGACCCCGATTTCTACGCCCTCATCCTGCACTCGGGCCGGGTGCCGCCGGACGGGGCCAACCGCGGCCGCTACCGCAACGACGAGTTCGACCGCCTGGTCGAAGCCGGCGCCCGCGAGTTCCGGCTCGAGAAGCGTCGCCCCTACTACCTCCGGGCCCAGGAGATCCTCGCCGAGGAGCTGCCGTACATCAGCCTGTTGACCAAGGTGAACGTCGCCGTCATGCCCCGACGGCTCGAGGGCTATCGCAACTACCTTTCCGGCGAGCTCTACAGCCTCAAGCAGGTCCGCTGGTCGAGCCCGCCGCAGCCCTGAGGCCCGGCACCGCTTCTTCGCCCCCGCCCGGGGCAAGCCCTTCGGCTCGGCTCAGGGCGAGCACGTAGTGGCGGTCGGCGGCGAGCCCGTGGAACCGCTGGCGGCGGCCGTCGGGCCAGCGCACGTCGACGCGATCCGCCCTCGTCGCGGCGCCGAGACCGAAGCTGATCCGGGCCTCCGGGGCCGACAGGTACGAGCGGCCGGAGACCAGCTGGTCCAGCCGGCGGCGACCGCCGGCCTCGAGCGCGACGCGCGCCCCGAGCGCGTCGCGACCACCGGGTCCGAGGGTCAGGCGGAGGCTCAGCCAGTGGGCGCCTGCGGCCTCGTTGCGCAGCAACACGGCATGGCCCGCGTTCTGGGTCAGGACCAGGTCGAGATCGCCGTCCAGGTCGTGATCGACGGTGACCAGACCGCGGCCGACCCGCGGGACCTCGAGCGCCGGGTCCGCGGAGAGCTCGAAGCGCCGCTCCGCGGGGACCTGACGGAAGAGCTGGACCGGCTGGGCGTAGGCGAGGTGGGGCTGGAAACGCCGGATCTCCGGCTCGATATGGCCGTTGGCCAGAGCCACGTCGCGCCAGCCGTCGAGGTCGGCGTCGAAGGTCAGCGTTCCGAACGCTAGGGTGAGGAGGCTCGGCAGACCGATCCCCTCCTGCGCGGCCTGGTCGGAGAAGATACCGCCCGGCCGGGCCCGGAAGAGGGCCGACATCTCCTGCGCGAAGTTGCCGATCACCAGGTCGAGCCGCTCGCCGCCGGTGAGGTCCCCCGCGTCGATACCCATCCCTCCCCGCGGCGCGCCGGACTCGCTGAAGGCCATGCCGGCCTCCACGCCACGCTCCTCGAAGACGCCGTCGCCGCGGTTGACGAAGAGAAAGTTGCGGGTCGTGTCGTTGGCCACGGCGAGGTCGGCATCGCCGTCCCCTTCGACGTCGAGGGGCACCACTCCCAGGGTCTTTCCCTCGGGCTGCCAGAGGCCGGCCTCGCGCGTGACGTCCACGAACGACCCGTCGCCCCGGTTGCGCAGGAGCCGGCTGCTCTCGCCGGCGTAGACCTCCGGCGTGCAGTAGCTGCGGTGCTCGCCGTCCGGCCGGCAGGCGACGTCCGCGGCCTCGCTCCAAGTGACGTAGCGACCGACGTAGAGGTCGAGCCACCCGTCACCGTCCGCGTCGAGGAACGCGGCGCTCGAGCCGAAGCCCGGCGGCAGCCCGGCCAGCCGCGAGGACCAGTCCTCGAACCGCCCGTCGCCGCGGTTGCGCAGCAGGACGTCCCGGCCGACCCCGCTGACGAAGAGGTCGGCCCGGCCGTCACCGTCCACGTCACCCACCGCCGCGCCCATTCCGACCAGACCGTCCGCCGCGCCCCCGCCCTCCGCCACCTCGACGAAGCGCCCCGATCCCAGGTTGCGATAGAGCGCGGCCCGCGCCTCGCCGTCCTCTCCGCGCGTGGCGCCGTTGACGAAGAAGAGGTCCGGCCACCCGTCGCCGTCGACGTCGAGCACCGCCACGCCCGAGCCCATGGTCTCCGGCAGCAGGCGCCCGCCGCGAGCGCCGTTGGCGTGCAGGAATCGGATGCCGGCCTCGGCCGTCGCCTCGCTGAAGGCGAGCTCGGCCGCCGGCGACCGACCCGGGTCCTCGCCGGCAGGGCGCGGCCCCCGCTCCTGCTGAGGTTTTCCGCAACCGGCGCCGAGGGCGAGGACGACGGCCAGGCCGGCGAGATCGGCGCCTCTCATCCGGAGCCGTCGCCCATCAGGCCGTGCTTGCGCAGGTAGTAGGCCATGTTGCGCTCGTCGACGCCCAGCCGACGCGCCGCCTCCCGCCGCACGCCGCCGGCCTCGCGCAACGCCGTGACGAGGAGCCGCTTCTCCTCCGCCACCAGGGCCTCGCGCAGGGTTCGCGGCGTGCTGGCCGCGAGGTCGGCCTCGAGGTCGAGGGGCAGGGAATCGGGGCGGAGCTCCTCGCCGTTCTCGAGCAGCACCGCGCGCTCGAGGACGTTGCGCAGCTCGCGGATGTTTCCCGGCCAGGCGTAGCCCTCGAGAGTGCGCAGGGTCTCGGGGGCCACGCCACGGACCGGCTTGCCGAGCCGGGAGGCGAACTCCGCGACGAACGCCTCGGCCAGCAAGCCGATGTCCTCCCGCCGCTCGCGCAGGGGCGGCAGCGGGATCTCGAAGACGTGGATCCGGTAGTAGAGGTCGGGGCGCAGGGTCCCTTCCTCCACCTTCGCCTTGAGGTCGGAGTTGCAGGCGCAGACGAGGCGCACGTCGACGAAGGTCGGCTCGCTGTCGCCGACCCGGTCGAAGCTGCCCTCCTCGAGGACGCGGAGCACCTTGGCCTGGGCGGAGAGCGGCAGGGCATCGACCTCGTCCAGCAGCAGAGTGCCGCCATGGGCGATGCGGAAGCGCCCCTCCCGATCGGCCACCGCGCCGGTGAAGGCTCCCCGGCGATGGCCGAAGAACTCGCTCTCGAAGAGGGTCTCCGGAACGGCGGCGCAGTTCACCGCCACGAAGGCACCGTCGGCCCTGGCACTCTGGCGGTGGATCAGGCGCGCCACCTCCTCCTTGCCGGTCCCGGTCTCGCCGAGCAGCAACACCGTGGTGTCGGCGGGAGCCGCGGCCTCGACCAGCGACAGGACCCTGCGCCAGGCGGCCGAGACACCGAGCGGCTGGCGGCGCTTGGGCAGGGAGCCGGCGCCCGAGCGCAGGTAGTCGAGCTCGCGGCGGCGGCGGGACTCGCTCAGGGTGCGGTCGAGGACGAGGGTCAGCTCGTCCGGATCGGTCGGCTTGAGCAGGTAGTCCCGCGCGCCGGCGCGCACGCACTCCACGGCCGAGCGGACGGTGCCGTAGGCTGTCAGCACCACCACCGGAAGGTCGGGGTGGCTGCCGGCGAGCGAGCGCACCAGCTCCAGGCCGTCGGCGCGCGGCATCTTGAGGTCGGTGAGCACCGCGTCGACGCCGTGCAGCCGCTTCCCCTCGAGCGCCTGCTCGACGGACGCCGCAGTCCTCACCCGGAAGCCGCGGTCCTCGAGCAACGCCGCCAGGGACTCCCTGACGTAGCTCTCGTCGTCGACGACGAGGAGCACGCCGCGCGACTGCCGGCTCATGCCCTCGATCCCTCCACGGACGGCGCCACGCGCCCCGCGCGACCGGGCGCCAGCGGCAGCCTCACCTCGAAGACCGCCCCCCTGGCGTCGGCGCGGTTACTCGCCGCGAGCGAGCCGCCGTGCTCGCGGGCGATGCCGTGGCAGACGGCCAGCCCCAGGCCGGTCGAGCCGCGGGTCGAGAAGAAGGGCTCGAACAGGTGGTCGGACACCTCCTCGCTGAGCCCCGGCCCCTCGTCGGCGACCCGTACGACGGCCTCCTGCCCGACCCGTTCGAGGGCTACCTCGATCCTCCCCCCTCCTTCCTGCAACTCGCAGGCATTCAGCAACAGGTTGAGGAAGAGCTGGCCCAGGGTCACGCGGTTGGCCTCCACTGCGAGTTGCTCCGGGCCCGGGTCGACGGCGACCTCGACGGCCGGGAAGCGGGGCGCCAGGAAGGCCACCGCCTCGGACACCGGCCCGGCGAGGTCGAGGCGCTCGCGCGGCGCCCGCGCCGGATCAGAGAAGGCGAGGACGCGGTGGAGGATGGTCGCCGCCCGTTCCAGGCCGTCGCGGATCCTCCGCGCGTGCTGCCGCGCCCGTTCCACCCTGCCGGCGGCGAGATCGCTCTCCAGCAGCCCGAGGAAGTTCCCCATCCCCTCCAGCGGGTTGTTCACCTCGTGGGCGACGCCGGCGGCGAAGCGCCCGACGCTGGCCAGGCGCTCGCTGTGCAGCAGCCCGCGTTCGAGCTCCCGCACGCGTCTCTCCTGCTCGGCGCGCGCCTCGGCGGCGACCCGGCTGCGGGTCTGACGAAGGGCGACGAAGACCACCGCCGAGACCGCCAGGACGACGCAGAGGTTCCACAGCACGGTGCGCCGGTACCGTCCGGCCAGAGCCGCCACCGAGCGCTCCACCTCGCTGCTGCCCTGGGTGCCGGACACCCAGCCGGCCAGGGGCGGGGTCCAGCGATCGTCCCGGACCGCGGCAGCCGCCATCAGCCGGCCGTCGGCCGACGGCTCCGGAGGTCGGGCGGCGTGGAAGGCGAGCTCCTCCAGCCCGACCTGGTCCGCCGCCGGCAGCAGGGCGCGGACGTCGATCCGGCTCTCCAGCCGG
>Ga0302046_10005247_pt1 | contig 11443 bp, 9 predicted proteins | sample RVTome_11_FD_200261 | JGI IMG/M metagenome (GOLD analysis project Ga0302046, IMG submission 200261) | Soil microbial communities from uranium-contaminated site in the Upper Colorado River Basin, Wyoming, United States - RVT147D111 (version 2) ... | reverse complement strand
CCGGGCCGCCCACTACAATCACTCGGGCGTGAGGGCATGTGTGTCCAGGAGCTCGAAGACAAGATAGGCTGCTCCAAGCATACCTACCTCGTTACCGAGGGTTTCCTGAAGCAGGAGAACGCCCTCCCGCAGGCCGGGTTTGATGAAATGCTGGACGGTTTCGCGGGCCGGGCCGAGGATGAGGTCGCCGGCGGCCGAGACCCCGCCGCCTACGATCACGATCCGAATGTCGAGCAGGTTGATGGCGGCGCCGAGCACGCAGCCGAGCTTGTGGCCGGCCCAGGCGAGCATGCTCAGGGCGCCTTCGTCGCCGCCGCCGGCGGCATTCGAGAGCATCTCCGGGGTCAGGTCTACCATGTCCGGACCGGCATCCTGGTGCAGTGGGCTGTCGAGGTAGTTCAGCAGGCGATATCGCGCATGCCGGGAGAGGAACCGCTGCCCCAGGTAGGCTTCGATGGCACCGGCCACGCCCGACCGGGCCATCGGCCCTTCGTAGTCGATCGTCATATGGCCGATCTCGCCTGCGCCGCCGGTCGCGCCGCGAAAGATGGTGTTCTGGTAGATGATGGCTCCCCCGACGCCGGTACCCAGGGTGACCATGATGAAGGCGTCGTACGGGCGGCCGGCGCCGTAGTGCGCCGAGCCCAGCGCGGCTACGTTGGCGTCGTTCTCCACCACGACGTGGATGTTTTCTCCGAGGTGTTCTTGCAGCACATCGCGCAGGTTGACTTTCGTCCAGCCGGGGATGTTGGGCGGATAACTGATGCTGGTGCGGTCCCAGTCGATCGTACCCGGCGCGCCGATGCCGATGCCGGCCACCTCCTTTTTCGGCGCCGCTGCAATCACTTCGCGTACGAGCCCCACGATGCGGCGGAGCACATGGTCGGCGCCGCGGTCGGCTTCGGTGGGGGTGCTCTGGGCAAAGACGACGCCGGCGCTACGCTCTACAAGCGCGGCCTTGATGTTCGTCCCCCCCAGGTCGATGCCGATGGCGTAGTGTTTCGTCACGGCTGCTGCTCCACCCGGTATACCGTCTCGTCCGGGCGGCGCATACCGTACTCTTCGCGGGCAATCTTCTCGATGACCTCGTCCGGCAGGGGTTCCTTGAGGCGTTCCTCCAGGACCTCGATCTCACGCCGGAGCACTTCATTCTCGGCGGCCAGCCGGGCGTATTCGTGGTGCCAGCGGATGCGCTTGGCGAGGCTGTGGCTGTCGAAAAACAGGAACCACAGGGCAGCGAGCAGCACCACCGTCAGAATCAAGGGACGGTAGGGACGCGGCCGGGGCGTATCGGTAGAGCGAGAGGCGGCCATGGTGCAGGCAGGTCCGTGGATGCTTAGAAACGGAAGGCCCTGAGGCCCGGATACAGGGCTGCGGCGTCGAGCTGTTCTTCGATGCGCAGCAGTTGGTTGTACTTGGCGAGCCGGTCGCTGCGGCTGGCCGAGCCCGTCTTGATCTGGCCTGCATTCGTCGCGACGGCCAGGTCGGCGATCGTGGTGTCCTCGGTTTCGCCCGACCGGTGGCTGATGACGGCTGCAAACTTGTGTTTGTGGGCCAGCTCGATGGCGGCGAGCGTCTCGGTCAGTGTGCCGATCTGGTTCAGCTTGATCAGGATGGCATTGCCGCTGCCGTCGTCGATGCCGCGTTGCAGGCGGGTCGTGTTCGTCACGAACAGGTCGTCCCCGACGAGCTGGACGCGGTCGCCGACGGCTTCGGTGAGCAGGCGCCAGCCGGCCCAGTCGTTCTCGTCCAGGCCGTCTTCGATGGAGATGATCGGGTATTGATCGACCCAGCTTTGCCAGAAGGCGACCATGTCTTCGGCGGAGCGTTTCCGGTCCGGGTCGCTCTTCCAGAACACGTAGTGCCCGCCCTGATACATCTCGCTGACGGCGGGATCGAGGGCGATGTGGACGTCCCGGCCCGCCCTATAGCCCGCCTTGTCGATGGCTTCGAGGATGACCTCGACGGCTTCTTCGTTGGAGCGCAGGTCGGGCGCAAAACCGCCTTCATCGCCGACGGCGGTGTTGTAGCCCTTGCGCTTGAGGACGTTCTTCAGATGGTGGAACACCTCGACGCCCATGCGGAGTCCTTCTCCGAACGTCGGAGCCCCCGTCGGCATCACCATGAACTCCTGCATGTCGACGTTGTTGTCGGCATGGCGGCCGCCGTTGATGATGTTCATCATGGGGACGGGGAGCGTGCGGGCGTTGGTGCCGCCGAGGTAGCGGTAGAGCGGGAGCCCTGCCGTGATGGCCGCCGCCTTGGCCGTCGCCAGCGAGACGCCCAGGATGGCGTTGGCGCCCAGCCGGGCCTTGTTCGGCGTGCCGTCCAGCTCGATCAACGCTTCGTCGACGGCTACCTGCTCAAAGACGTTGAAGCCTTCCAGCGCCTCGGCGATCTCGCCGTTGACGTTGTCGACGGCCTGGTAGACGCTCTTGCCGAGGTACAGGCCGGCGTCGCCGTCGCGTAGTTCGACGGCTTCGTGCTCGCCGGTGGAGGCGCCGCTCGGCACGGCCGCCTGGCCCACGACGCCCTCGTCGGTGATCACGTCGACCTCGACGGTCGGGTTGCCCCGGCTATCCAGAATTTGCCGGGCGATAATGTCTTCTATGTAGGACATTGGGTTGTATTTCGAATAGATGAAACGACGCGTCAGGCCGCAAATTCGCGAACCGGCGGCGCAATAACAAGCGTCTTACAACGGGGAGCGTCGTGTTTTATAGAATCGTTCGAGGCGCAATCCCGGTACAGGCCGGGCGAGCGGCTGCAAAATAACAGGGCCGATGACCCCGAAATATGGAATCACCGGCCCTGGATCATCGCGTGCATGAGGCGGCTAGCTGGCCTTGCGGACCGTCGTCGAGCCGCTGATGGTCAGGCCCTGGCACGAATAGGTGACGCTGGTGCCGCTGCCTTCCGTCCACTTCTGGGTATAGAAGATGTCCTCGGCGTTGGGGAAGACGGCGCGGTAGCGGGCGGCGCCGGCGCTGTCCCCGGCCCGCTGGTAGGCGTCGGCGACAAGCCAGAATACGCCCTTCGTTTCGCGGTCCGGGACGCCGCACCGGGCTACGGCGGTCGCGTAGAGGTCGGCAATGGCCTTGAGTCCCTGCTTGAATTCCGGGTCGACTTCCAGGGCTTTCTGGTAGTAGCTGCGGGCCTCCACGAACCGGTCCATTTCGAGTTGCGCGATGCCCATGTTGTAGTAGTCCAGGGGCTTCATCTCGACGCCCGGCATCGTCTCCATCTGCTTGAAGGTCGCCTCGGCTTTTTCATACTCGCCGTCCTCGATGTACAGGCGCGTCAGCATCCGGAGGAGCGGCGGTGTCGGCTTCATCTGCATCATCTTGGGCGCGAGCTCCATCATCTCCTCGTGGTAGCCTTCCTGCTCGTAGAGTTCGAAGAGCTGGGTGAGGGCCTCCATATTGTCCGGATTTTTTTCCAGTTCCTCCCGGAGGAAGTTGATCTGCTCGTCCGGCGGGATGACGGAGAAATACTTGCGGACGATGTCCTGCACGCCTTCTTCCTCGCCGCGCGTCTCCTTCAGCCGGCGCAGGAAGTCGAGGGCACCGCCCACGTCGCCGGACGTGTATTCGTCGCTGATGATGACTTCGAGGTAGTAGGGGTCGAGCCGGGCCGGGTCGAGGTCATAGGCCTTGCGATAGGCCTCGATGGCCTCGCCTTTGCGGTCGTCCAGGGCTTCGAGGTGTTTCTGGATGAAGCGGCCCTTGTCGCGCGTCCACTGAAACTCGTCGATTTCGCCGCCGGTGCCCTGGATGGTAGGCACGGCGCGGTCGAACATGACCAGGGCCGAATCCAGGTACATGCGCTTCTCTTCGGCGGATGTGGCTGCCTCGGCGAGGCCTTCGTAGGCCTCTACGGCCCGCTCGAAGTTCCGGTCATTGTTTCGGTTAAAGCCGGGACAGTTTTCGAGCATCCACCGGAGGTCCGGGAGGGCATCCGTATAGTTTTTATTTTTAAAGTTTTCCCAGTAGAGGCTGTAGTGTACGAGGGCCTCCTGGTCACCATCGCAGACGCCGTCTTTACTGGTCTGCGCGGTTGCAGGCTGGGCCTGGGTCGTGCTGGCAATGAGCACGTACAGCGCGAAAAAAACCAGTCCCTGCGAAGAGCGTGAGCCTGAGCGAAACATGAGCGTGGTGGGTTTTATCGGTGAGAGCCTCAGCCATAGTCTTTTAGACACGCATCCATCAGCCGAGTTTCCGTTTGAGGAACCATCGTTCGCCGATGTTGAGCGTGGCCGATATCCCGAAGAAGCGGTCACGGACCAGGTTTCGGTCCGTCGTACCCCGGGTACCGACTTCAACGTTTACATCAAGACGCGTGCCACTCAGGAGGGTAGGCAGGCTGAAACCTCCGGTGAGCGCGAGGGTGTTGAGGTCGATCCCGGAGACGGGGGCCACGTACGCTTGATCATAATAAAAACCCAATCGATAGGCTACACGGCCAAAATAGGAAGCCGACAGGCTTTCACCGCCCGGCAGCACTTCGAGGCCGCCCGAGACGCGGAGGCGGTCCCGGAACAGGCTGGTTCCGCCGGTACTGTAGCCGGGGAAGGACAGTTCGCTGTCAAACTGGCTCCACGGCTCGTAGCGTACGTCGGCCAGGAGCGTCCAGCGGTTCTGCGTCTGGTACGCGACGCCGAAGCGCATGCTCATCGGTACGTCGAGGGTGCCCTTCACCTGTACGCCGAGCGTGTCTCGGTTGAGGCTCTCACCCAGCGTGAGCGCGCGATCTCCGGAGAGGGAGAGCGGCAGGGTCAGGGTTCCGGCGATGGACAGGTCGTCCTCTTGGCCGAACAGGCCTCGGGTTGAAAAAAGGGCGCCCACCGTTCCCGTTGCTCCGAAGAGACGGGTGGAGGTAGCGACGTTGGTTTCGGAAAACTCGGTGGAGGCGAAGATAGTGCGGCGGCTCTCTTCGATGATGCCGAAGACGAGATCGACGCTGGCGCCCACGTTCAGGGCCTCGGAGACGTGGTAGCCGACGCCGGCGCGTACTTGTTGCAGGCCGCCGCTGCCCGTGTAGGTGATCTGGTAGAGAGTCGAGTCCTGCCGGGTAGGGTCGGTGATGAGTTCGCCGAGCGTCTGCACCCGGTAGTTCACCCGCGAGTACGGTTCGAACGTAATGCCCATCCCCAGCCGGTTGGTGTAGAGCGGCAGGCCGAACTGGATCGCGTTGAGCGAGCCGGAGGTGAGGTTCTTGGTATTAGCGCCGGCGTCGGTGACGCGCAGGCCCTCGAAGCGCAGCCCGGCCGAGGCGCGCACCAGCAACTGGCGGCCCCAGGTGGCCGGGTTGCCGGCATTCGTGTAGTTGTAGGACCACAGGGCGAGGCCGCCACCGCCCATTGCCTGGGCCTGGGACGAGGTGAAGGTGCGCAGTTCGCCGAGGCCGAAGCGCGAGTAGAGCGAGCCGTCGTCGCGGCTCTGGGCTGTTGCGGGCAGCGGGATGCCGAACAGCAGCAGGCCGAACATCAACAGGCACGGGGTGGGACGAAGCGGGGATGGCAAACGGCGTTGCATAGAAGAAACGAGGTCCGTTGGTGGAAATACCGGAGGCGCCGATCAGTCGGTGGGCGAGATGGTCAGCAAGGCTTCGGGCGCCGTATCGCCCGAGGCGGCATCGTAGAGCAGCATGACGTTGAGGGTGCTGGCGCTGAACGGAACGCGTAGTTCCAGGTGCTCAAAAAGGGTTTCTCCGAAGAAAACCTGTTGCAGGATGTTGCGCAGCGCCAGGTCGCTAAAGCGATAGTCACCGCCGTCGCTGAGTGTAGCCTCGGCGATGAGGAAAGCCTGTTCGTCGCTGTCGATCCGGACGAGCTGGAGCGTCTCCACGCGGGGCCGTACAAAGTTGGGCGGCGTCTCCAGCACCGAGAGGGTGTCTGCAAAAAGGCGGACGATGGCGCCGTTGAGCGGTGCCTCCTCCAGGCCGTCGAAGTCGAAGTTCAGCTTCACGATAGGGCCGGCGCCGTCCTGAAGCAGGATCCGGCCCTCAGGCAGGCTGGGTTCGCCTGTGCGTTGCAGGCCCGAGAGCGACTTCGATATGGAAAAGCTGAAGGTGTCCTGTTCGGTGATGACCCGGAAGGAACTCTGGCTGACCGCGAAGCCGGCGACGGCCTCGGCCGTCATGGACTGCAGGGCGAGGCCGTGAAATGATTCGGAGAAGGTGCTGCTGCGGAGCGTGGTTTCGTTGGCCTCGATCCATTCGGACGGGAGCGGTATGGAGACGAGCGTGTCGAGCGGCATGAAGGTGATGCTGGTGACCTGCTCGCCGAGGGTGAGGCTGGTATCTGCCGGGGCGCCGAGGGCGTTCCATTCGTCGGCGAGGTCGTACACGTCGAGGGTGACCGGCATCGTCGTATCGCCGTACACGTAGTTGCGCGTCAGGTTCAGGGTCACGCTGGTGATCGGAGAGGTGTCGGCGACGTCGAACATACTCGCGAAGTCGAGGTAGCCGATGGCATCGATGGTTCCGATCAGGGGATCGTTGACGCGGCCGGACAGCATACGTTCGGTACCCCCGGTGATGTCGGCGAAAATCATCTCCTCGAAAGTGCTGGCCGCCAGCGTACGGACGACCGGCTCGGCGCCGGCTTCGACCAGCCCGATGCCCACGTCGGAGGCGGGGTCGTCGCAGGCTGTCAGCGGGAGCAGGGCGCAGCCCAGCAGGGGTAAAAGCAATCGTATTCGAAGCATAGGACGTTTCAGGGTTGAACGGGGTACGCAACCGGGCGGCAAAGGATCACGCGCGCGGATCGGATGGAGGCCCCGGCCAGTAAATGATCCGACAGGTAAACGCGTTCCCAAGGGCAATTCGTATACCCTCGAATAGCAAAAACCCCATGCGACGCCGTGTCGATGGGGTTTGGGGTGACGGGGGGTGCCGAAGGGCGCCGCCGTGGGCTTCAGACGGCTACTTCGCTCAGAGTTGTCTCGTAGAGCATCAGGGCCTGCTGTGCCAACTCTTCGGTGGCTTCGCTGAACTGCACGGCGTCCGCAGAGGTGGGGGCCATCGACGGCAGGAAAGCCCGGGCGTCGGCATATTTGAGGCCGACTTCGCCTATAGCCAGCCCCGCGGCTTCGCCGTTGGCGGACAGCGCCATCCGGTCGATCAGGTCGCTGGAGAGCCGGGCATTGGCGTCGATGCCGTCGGGGGTGTAGATTATCTTGGTGTTCTCGAAGAGGTCTTCTCCTGCGTATTCCGTGTGGAGCAACAACGGCAAGAGTCCACTGATCCAGCCGAAGGCATGGATGACGTCGGGCTTCCACATCAGTTTGCGCAACGTCTCGACGACGGAGCGGCTGAAGAAAAGCGCGCGTTCGGCGTTGTCTTCGAAGAGGTGGCCCTGCTTGTCGGTGTGTAATCCTTTGCGCTTGAAGAAATGGACGTTGTCCATGAAGTACACTTGCAAGCGGATACCGGGGATGGAGGCTACCTTGACCTTGAGCGTCTCTGTTTCCTTGCCCATAGGGATTTCGGTGCCCGAGAGCCGGATCACCTCGTGGAGGCGGTTTTTGCGCTCGCTGATGAGGCCGTAGCGCGGCATCATGATCCGGGTTTCGAAGTCGCCGATCTCCTGGAGTTGTTCCGGGATGGTGCGAACGAGCGTCGCCGCATCGGATAGCTTCGCGAAAGGCTCGACTTCTCCGGCGACAAAAAGAATCCTCGTTGGCTGTGCCATACTTCGTCAGGGGTTGATGGATGGAAGGGACGTAGGATCCACTCACAGGCAAAGGGCGAAGGTAGCAAGGACTGGATGCTATCTCACCCTGGTGAGAAGAGATGCTGGGCCGACCGAGGACGGCACGGGGAAATACGCTCCAACAGCACGCGAAGATACGGAAAATGTAACGGTTGTTCAAGTAATCTCTCAGGTTGTTTTTGTCTGTTTTCTGCGAAATCAGCCTGGTTTTATCCAGAACACGGTGTATACGTCCATTGGAGCGAAGGGGCCGGGCTTCGGAGGAGGCACGATCTCAAGCCACGGGCGTTACACTAGATTCAAACAGGTTGCTTACCTTCCGCCCTCGTAGACGGTATCGTAGGCGCCGGGTCGGGCCTTTGGCCGCGTCTGTGCCGCCTGCCGCTTCCCACCCTACGATGATGCTCCAACACCCGCCTCCACCATCCAACGCTTTGGTCGATGAAATCCGTGGAACCTGCCTCTGCCTTCGCAACGAGTCGAAACGGGGATGAAGGCACCCAGCGCGAACACGTCCCTGTCCGCATCTTTGACGAGCCGGCTCAGATGGCCTATGAAGTGGCGTTACGGGTAGCATCTCTCATCAAATCGCATCACGGCCGCCCCGTGGTGCTGGGCCTGCCCACCGGGTCGACGCCCATCGGGGTCTATGAGCACCTGATCCAGATGCACCGTGAGGGAGGACTCGACTTTTCGAACGTCGTCACCTTCAACCTCGACGAGTATTACCCCATGGCGCCGGATAGCTTGCAGAGCTATCATCGTTTCATGCACGAGAACTTTTTCAAGCACGTCAACATACCGGCGTCGCAGATCCACATCCCGAAGGGCGACATTGCTCCGGAAGCGGTGGATGACGACTGCCTCGCGTACGAACAGGCGATCCGGGGGGCTGGCGGCCTCGACCTGATCCTCCTCGGGATCGGGCGCAGCGGGCATATCGGTTTCAACGAGCCGGGCTCGGGGCCGGAGACGCGTACGCGCCCCGTCGTGCTCGACGAGATCACCCGCAAAGACGCGGCCAGCGACTTTTTCGGGGATGACTATGTGCCGCGCGAAGCCCTCACGATGGGCGTCGGGACGATCCTCGATGCGAAGGAGATCATCTTGATGGCTACGGGCGAGCATAAAGCGCCTATCGTCCGGCGGGCCGTGGAGGAAGCGCCCAGCCCGGCGGTCACGGCGTCGTACCTGCAAATCCATGCCAACGTCACTTTCTACGTGGATCGCGCGGCGGCCAACGCCTTAACGCGCGAGAAGACGCCATGGCTGGTCCGAGACATCGCCTGGGATCTCCCGATGGCCAAGCGGGCCATCATCTGGCTGTCCGAGCAACTCGACAAGGCCATTCTGCATCTCGACGCGGCCGACTTCCACCGCAACCACATGCACACGCTCGTCTACGCCTATCCCGATATCGACGACCTGTGCCTGCGCGTCTTCGAGGACCTGCGCAAACGCATCGTCTACCGGGAAGGGCTCCCCTCTGGCGAGCGCGTCATCGTCTTCAGCCCGCATCCCGATGATGATGTCATCTCGATGGGCGGTATGCTCGACAAGCTGGTCCGCAACGGCAACGACGTCATCGTGGCGTACATGACCAACGGTTCGGTGGCCGTCTTCGACGCCGACGTGCGTCGCTACCTCGGGTTTATCGAGATGAGCCACCGGGAAGTCGGCCTGACGGGCGAGGGACTGGCGGCTTTCCGCGAACGCAAGCAGCGCATCCTGACGTTCCTGGACGAGAAGAAGGCGGGGCAGGTCGACCTCGAAGAGGTGCAGAAGCTCAAAGCGACCATCCGGTATGCGGAAGCGATCGCCGGGATCGAGGTGATGGGGCTCTCCGACGCGCACGCGCGCTTCCTCGACCTGCCGTTTTACCAGACCGGCAGGGTCCGCAAAAATCCCATCGGTGAGGAGGACATCCGGATCGTGCTGGAGCTGCTCCGCGAGCGGAGCCCGCATCACATCTTCGTGGCCGGCGACCTCTCCGATCCGCACGGAACCCACCGTATGTGCTACGTGGCGGTGGACGAAGCCCTTAAGCGGTACAACGCCGAGATCGCGGGTAGTAACGGAGGCGGTGCGGCATCCGTACAGCCCAAAGTGTGGTTGTACCGGGGGGCCTGGCAGGAGTGGGAGATCCACCAGGCCGACGTATTCATGCCGATGTCCAAGACCGACCTGGCGCGCAAGATCGAGGCGATCTTCAAGCACGAGAGCCAGAAGGACCGGGCGATGTTTCCGGGGGCGTACGACGAGCGCGAGTTCTGGCAACGCGCCCGCGACCGGAATACCGGCACCGCGCAGGCCCTCAACAACCTCGGCCTACCCGAGTTCTACGCCGCCGAAGCCTTCGTGACGACGTACGAGATGTAGTTAGAAATACGCGTCGAGGTAGAATTTCTCCACGAAATACCGAGCGTGCCAGCCGGGGCGGGCTGCATCCAGGAGGAGCGCTTCGGCTGCGCCGAGGGGGTAGAAGAGCACCCGCTGGTACTGGTCGAGCGTTTGATGCGTCAACTCGTCAAGGATGTGCTCGTAGATCGCCTCGGCTGCCTTGTCGTAAGGTTCGAAGTCTTCCAGCCGGCGAAAGGCGTCTGAGGGGGTGTAGCCCCGGGTTGCGGCCCGGGCCACCTTGTATTCGGTATAGCGGGACACACCCTCTTTCCAGAGCTGGAACGACAGGTAGCGGTAGTCGGCGCCGGGCAGCATCGCCCGGAGGTGTTGCCGGGCAGCCCGGTAGGCGTCGAGCCGGGCGTTGAAGGACGGAGCGCCGACGGCCTGCAGGGCCTCCACCGCCGCGCGGGTCAGCCTGGAGGCCTGGGCAACCACGTCCGTCGAATCGTAGGGGAAGGGGTAGTTCAACATCCACATGCCCGACTCGTCGCCGCCGGCGAGGTCGAGCGCCTGGACGGACGGATAGTACTCCGGTTGCCCGTCTTGCAGTTGATGAAAGTGCTCGTGCAGCAGGGTGACGACCCAGCGCGTCGAGGTCTGGCCGGTCTGTTCGGGCTGCCCGACGACGACGGTAGAGAGGCCGCCGACGGCCGGAAACGTCGCCAGCAGGTTGGGCTGAAAGACGCGACCCCGCACGTAGACGTCGCTTTGCAGCAGCGCGTCGTAGCCGAGGGCCGTGAAGTCGTCGGAAGGGCGGGGGTGCCGGATGAGGAATTCGTGGTCGGCGGTGACCAACAGTACGGCGAAGGGCGTCTTCGCCCAGCCGTCCCAGATAGCCGGGCGTACGGCTTCGGCCAGGCGAAAAGCCTCGGCCAGGCGAATGCGGTCGGCTTCGCGGAGGGTAGGTTCTTGTGCCCAGACTGTGAGGCTGGGAGCCAGCAACAGACCGAGGCAAGCAAAACAGTATCGTTTCATAGTCATAGGGCGTCGTATGGGTGAATGAATCGTATCCATAACGCCTGCCTGTCGATTTCTATTGTATCCGGCTGGAAAGCACCCCCCAAACGTGACTTTCGCCTCATGCGGTGCCTGATTCGTTTTCTTATCATGGCTTACCTCCAACACATGTGAAATCCGGGTGTAATACCCTTTCTGCAAAATGATGGTGCAAGGGATGTCATCCCGAACGGACGTGAGGGATCCCCAGGGTCGTGCGGTGGCCTGAACGATGGGGATCCCTCCTCCTTGCAGTCGTCGGGATGACACGGCGCTTGCACAGGATTTGCTCAGAGCCGGTATAAATCACACTGAGGTGAAGCCGTGCGGACC
>Ga0302046_10005246_pt1 | contig 11446 bp, 11 predicted proteins | sample RVTome_11_FD_200261 | JGI IMG/M metagenome (GOLD analysis project Ga0302046, IMG submission 200261) | Soil microbial communities from uranium-contaminated site in the Upper Colorado River Basin, Wyoming, United States - RVT147D111 (version 2) ... | reverse complement strand
GGCGCGCCGTGCCGTGGGGTTGTTAGGTGACCCGGAGGCGGTCCGCGCCGCCCGCGCCGCCGCCGTGCGGTCCACGCAGCGCTACTCGGCCGACCTGATCGTGCCGCATTACGAAGCGCTGTACCGGCGGGTGCTCGGCCGGTGACGTGGTGGGAAGGCGTGATCCTCGGCGTGGTGCAGGGACTCACGGAGTTCCTGCCGGTGTCGAGCTCCGGCCACCTGGTGGTGGCCGAGGCCGCGCTCCGGCTTCGCACGCCCGGGGTGTTCGTCGAGGTGGTGTTGCACGTCGCGACCCTGGCCGCGGTGGCGCTCGTGTACGCGCGCCGGATCGGCGAGCTGACCGTGGGGCTGGTCACGGGCGACCGGGGCGCGGCGCGCTCGGTCGGATTGCTGCTGGTGGCCAGCGTGCCCGCGGGCGTGATCGGCCTCGCGTTGCGCGACGCGTTCCAGGCCGCGTTCGACTCGCTGGCACTGGTCGGCGCCGATTTCCTGGTGACGGGCGTGATCCTGTGGGTGGCGGGCCGTGCCGTTCCGGGCGATCGACCCGAGCCGACGGTGCGGAGCGCCATCGGGATCGGATGCGCGCAGGCCTTGGCGATCCTGCCGGGGATCTCCCGCTCGGGCTCGACCGTGGCGGCCGGGATCTTCGCGAAGATCGATCCCGTGCGCGCGGCGGAGTTTTCGTTCTTGATGGCCGTGCCGGCCATCGCGGGCGCGGCGATCCTTCAACTGCCCGAGGCCCGCGAGGCGGCGGTCGGCATCGGACTCGGCACGCTGGCCCTCAGTTTCTTCACGGCGCTGGTGTCGGGAGTCTTCGCGATTCGCCTGCTGCTGCGACTCCTCGCCCGGCGCGCCTTTCACCGGTTCGCGCCGTATTGCTGGGCGATCGGCATCGGGACGTTGGCGTGGTCGATCTGGCGTCCGTAACGTACGAGGGCGTGGCGCCGGCAGACCTCGCCGCGCGCCTGGCAACTCCGGGGCTCCGGTATCTCGCCGAAGTGCCGAGCGTACTGGACGAGTTGCATCGCGCGGCGGCGACCGGGTCTCCGGCCGGCACCGCCGTCCTCGCCGATCGGCAGACTCGTGGCCGGGGGCGGCTGGGACGTACCTGGCACAGTCCGGCCGGAGCGGGAATCTGGCTGGCGTTTCTGATTCGCCCGGGGGCGCCCGAAACGGGGCTGCTCGCCCTCCGCGTGGGATTGGCCGTGGTCGGGACGCTGGAGTCGCTGGGTGCGGTGCCCCGGCTGAAGTGGCCTAACGACGTGCTGCTAGACGACCGCAAGGTCTGCGGCGTGCTGTGCGAGGCGCGATGGGAGCGCGGGTCGCCGCGGTGGGTGGCGGCCGGGATCGGGATCAACGTGCACGGCCCGCTGCCGGCCGGCCTCGAAGGGACGGCCACGACCCTTACGGAGGTCGTGCGGGCGAGCCGTCTCGAGGTGCTCGAGCGCCTGCTGCCACGCCTCCAGGGCCTGGCGGACGGCGCGGTCTTGAGTCCACGGGAGCACGACGCGCTCGCGCGGTGCGATTGGCTCCGTGGGCGTCGGCTGCGGAAGCCGGCGGCAGGCGTGGCCGCGGGTATCGACCCCCAGGGCGCGCTGTTGGTCGAGGCGCCAGACCGCACCGCGCGCGTGACGGGTGGGACCATCGTGTTGGCCTAGCGCCCGGATCGGCCGGAACCATGGCGGCGTCGTTGCCGGCCCGCCGCCCCGGCGCATCTTCCACCTGACGGCTCGAGCGGGGACCCATGCTCCTGGCGGCGGACATCGGCAACACCGAGATCACCCTCGGCGTCTTTCGCGGCGAGCGGATGGAGGGCCACTGGCGGCTGACCACCGTCGCCGAGCGCACCCCGGACGAGTGGGCCGCGCTGCTGACGCTCTACCTCTCCCAGGCGGGTCGGTCCCCGCAGGAGGTGCGGGCGGCGGTGATGGCCTCGGTCGTGCCCATGGTGGCCGGGGAGCTCGGCGCCGGCATCGCCCAGGCGTGCGATGTGGCGCCGGTCCACGTCGGGCCGTCGTCGCCCCTGCCCATTACCCTCGACGTCGACGAACCGCTGACGGTCGGGGCCGACCGCGTGGTGAACACGCTGGCGGCGTTCACGTTCTATCATCGTGACACGGTCGTGGTGGACTTCGGGACGGCCACCACGTTCGACTGCATCACGGCCGACGGCCGCTTCATCGGCGGGGTGATCGCGCCCGGCATTCGGACCGGTGCGGATCAGCTGATCCGCCGGACGGCGAAGCTGCCCGCCGCTGCGCTGGTGGTACCGGACCGCGTGATCGGACGCCGGACCGAAGCCTGCATTCAGGCGGGGGTCATGCTGGGGGCCGCCGAAGCGGTCTCCGGGTTGTTGCGCCGCATCGGTGAGGAGTGGCCGGGAGGGGGGCGCCCGTACGTCGTGGCCACCGGCGGGTTGGCGCCTCTCATTGCCGTCCACGTGCCGGCGATCGACGCGGTGGAATCGCGGCTGACGCTGATGGGGCTGCGCGTCGCCGCCCAACACCTGGGGCTGCGGTGGTAGCGGCGGCGCTCTGGCGTCAGGCGGCGGCCCGGGCGCACCTCGCCTGCGACGACACCGCCGCCGCCGGTACGGCGATGCTCACACGGGCCGTGGCGGAATCCCACCGGCCAAGTGCGCAGCTGGCCGCGCTCTTCGCGCTCCAGGGGATCGGGCGCAGCTCTTCGCGGCGGCGTGCCCGCGCCGCGTGGGAACGAGCGACGGCGGCTGTGTGGGAGTGCGAACGGCCGTTCGCGGTGGGCCCCGGCGGTTGAACTCCCTTCCGGCGCCCGCTACCTTCCAGCCGCCCATCACCGGCCCGGGGACGATGACAGCAGCCGCGCAGCCTACGACCGATCGCGCCGAGGTGCGGACGATCGTCACCGGCGGGATCCAGCTCGGGATCCTCACAACCATTGGGGTCGCGGCATTTGCCCTCTTGTCGCGCGTCCTGACCGGTGCCACCGAGGTCGTCGTCCAGGCCGGGTTGATCGCCGTGGGCGGTCTCGTGTTCAGCTACCTCCCGGCGGTCTGGATCCGGCCCCGGGCGGCCGATGGCATCGCCTGGGCCTCGATGGTGGGTCTGCTGGGCGCGTTGACGTTCACCGTGCTCGATACCGCGATCCTGCGACCGCTGCACCTGTATCACTGGACCTGGGACGCGATCGGCGGCGGGAGCGGATTCTGGTACATCCCCGTGTGGTGGATGGGCTCGGCCTTTCTCGCCTGGCTCGGGGCGTACATCGTTGCCCTCACCGCGGCCCGGGGGCGGGATCCCCATCCGCTGGCCGTGGGTGCCCAGACCGCCGGGCTCGGCGTCTTGCTCTTCGCGATCGCGGCCGGTACCAGCCTCCTCTCGTTTCACGCAGCCATCGCGGCACTGGCGTTCGCCGCGGCCCTGGTGCTGCATGTCCCCGTCGCGGCCGTGATTCACCGCCGGTGATCGCGCGGCCCGCGCCGCGACTGGTTCGCGTGGTTGGCTGGCTGCTCACGCCGCTCGTGGTGTGGGCGGCTTCATTTTTTGGCGGGTGGCTCGGCGCCGTCATCGGCCGGCGGGTGGGGAGCGGGCTGGGGGGCGTGGTGTGGATGGCTGGAGGCGCGGTCTTGTTCGGAGCCTCGGCCCTGGCCGTGTGGGTCCATCGGCTGCGGCGCGGACGGCGCTTGGCGGCCGCGCGACGCGAGCGAACCGAGGACGCGTGACGTAGATTGGCTCGACTTCCTTCACCGACGGACGCTGAAACCACCATGCCCACACGAAGCCCGCCAACCGGGCTCGCGAGGACCCGGTGAAGCCCGCGCTGCCCGGTCAGCGACTGGTTCGCGCGTTCCAGGATTTCTTCCGGCTCGAGGCCGCCGGCGGCATCCTGCTGCTCGTCGCCACCGCGGCCGCCCTGGTCTGGGCGAACTCGCCCCTGGCCCCGTGGTATCGGGAGCTGTGGCACACCATCGTGACCGTGGGCGCCGGCCCGGCGGTGCTCGCCAAGCCGCTCGAGCTGTGGGTGAACGACGGGCTGATGGCCATCTTCTTCTTCGTCGTCGGATTGGAGATCAAGCGCGAGGTGATGGTGGGCGAGCTGGCCTCGCCCAAGCGGGCGGCCCTGCCGGCCGTGGCGGCCCTCGGCGGCATGGTCGCGCCGGCCGCCATCTACCTCGCGTTCAATCTCGGCGGTGCCGGGGGACGCGGGTGGGGCATCCCCATGGCGACCGACATCGCGTTCGCCATCGGCGTGCTCGCCCTGCTCGGCGACCGCGTGCCGTTTGGCCTCAAGGTGTTTCTCACGGCTCTGGCGATCGTGGACGATCTGGGGGCCGTGCTCGTGATCGCGGTGTTTTACACATCCGAGGTGTCCCTGAGCGCGCTCGGGGCCGCCGGGGTGGTGCTCGTCGGCATGATCGCGCTCAATCTCGCCGGGGTGCGACGGATCGGTCCGTATGCGCTGTTCGGCATCCTGCTCTGGGTGGCCCTCCTCAAGTCCGGCGTGCATGCGACTGTGGCCGGGGTGCTCGGCGCCCTCACCATTCCCTCGGGCGCCAGGATCAACACGGGCGCCTTCCGGGCGCGGAGCCGGCACCTGCTCGATGAGTTCGAGGCGGCCGACGCCAACCCCGGCACCCATCACATGTCGTCGTCGCAGCACGAGTCCATCTACGGACTGTCGAGCCTCATCGAAGAGGTGGAAACGCCCCTTCAGCGGCTCGTCCATGCCCTCCACCCGTGGGTGACGTTCGGCATCATGCCGGTGTTCGCCCTGGCGAACGCGGGCGTGACGCTGACCAACGGGCTCGGCGACGCGCTGGCCCACCCCGTGACCCTGGGGGTGGTGGGCGGGCTGGTGGTGGGGAAACCACTCGGCATCGCCGGCTTCGCGTGGCTCGGCATCACCATCGGCCTGGCCGAACGGCCTCCCGGCGCCACGCTGCGTCAGGTGATCGGCGTGGGAATGCTGGGCGGGATCGGGTTCACGATGTCCCTGTTCATCGGGTCGCTCGCTTTTGGCGAGTCGCCGCTGTTGGACAATGCCAAGGTCGGGATTCTCCTCGCCTCGCTGGTGGCGGGAGTGGCCGGCGCGATCGTGCTCAGCAAGCGGGAGGCGTCCCCGCCAGGAGCCTGATGCGGTCGCCTCACGCCGGTCGCGGCGCGCCTTGGGGCTCTTCCGCCCGCAACGCGTCGCTGGCGGTCCGCGCCGTTTCCGCCAATACCGCGGCCCCGACGAGCACCGCCGCGTCGTCGGGGAGGAATCGCGGGGTGTGGGCGGCGACGATCGGGGCCCCGGGGGCGCGGGCTCCGATGCGGAGAAAGCACCCCGCCATGCGCTCCAGGTAGAAGGCGAAGTCCTCCCCGCCGAGATTGGGCTCGGGGAGTGTGGCCAGCGCGTCGGGCCCCAAAAGGCGGCCCACGGCGTCGCGCGCCCAGCGCGTGGCCAGATCCCCATTGATCAGCGGGGGTGTGCCGCGGGTGACGGAGAGATGGACGTCCACGCCGTGCGCCGCCGCGATCCCCTCGGCCGTCCGCCGAAGTTCCCGCTCGAGCGTTTCCCGGGTGGTGGGGCGTACGGCACGGAACGTCCCCTCCATCCGGGCCCGGTCGGGGATCACGTTCGATGCGGTGCCCGCGTGCACTACGCCCACGGTCAGCGCGGCGGGCTCACCCGGCGCCAGCCGCCGGGCGACGATCGTCTGGAGTCCGGTGATCAGGGCGGCGGCGGCGACGATCGGGTCGTGGGCCTCATGGGGGCGGGCGGCGTGACCGCCGCGTCCGATCAACTCCACGGTGAACGTGTCCGCGGCGGCCGCGAGCGGGCCCGCCTCCGCCACCACGCGGCCGACCGGGAAGCGAAGATCCACGTGCGCTCCGAAGATCGCCCGCACTTCGTCGAGCGCGCCGCTCGCGAGCACGGCGGCGGCGCCCCCGCCGATCTCTTCCGCGGGCTGCAACACGATGAGCACGTCGCCGCGCGCCGGCGCGGCGGCGAGCAGATGGGCGGCCCCGACCGCCCACGCGGCATGCACGTCGTGGCCGCAGGCGTGCATGACACCCGGCGTCTCGCTGGCGAATGGGGCGCCGGTATCCTCCTGAATCGGGAGCGCGTCCACGTCGCCTCGGATGGCGACCACCGGCGCCGCGGGGTCGCGCCCGGCGATCCGGGCCACGACCCCCGTCTCGGCGACCCGGCGGGGCGGGTGCGCCGTGGGGGGAAGCGCGTCGATCAACCGGGCGGCGGTTCGCGTCTCGTGAAACGCGAGTTCGGGGTGGCGGTGCAGGGCGTGCCGCAGCGCGATCAGGCGTTGCGCGAGGGCCGGCGGGACCAACGGGTCGGTCGACCACGTCATGCCGGGAGCGCCTCGCGCCACACGGTGAGGCGTTCCACCCGGTCGCGGTCGACGATGACGCCCAGCCCGGGTTGGTCGACGGGTACGGTGACGAGACCCTCGGCGCTCATAGTCCACTCGGGGTCGACGATGTCGCGCTCCCAGTAGCGGGCGCTCGGGCTCAAGTCGCCCGGCTGCGAGAAGTTGGGCAGTGAGGCCAGGGCCACGTTGTAGGCGCGGCCGATCCCGCTCTCGAGCATCCCCCCACACCAAACCGGCATCCCATGCCGCGCGCAGGTGTCGTGAATGGCCCGCGCCGCCGCGAGCCCCCCCACGCGGCCCGGTTTGATGTTGACGATCCGGGCGCTGCCCAACAGGGCCGCGTCCTCGGCACGGGCGGGCGAGGTGATCGACTCGTCCAGACAGAGCGGGGTCGCCAATCGGCGCTGAAGCGCCGCGTGGCGTCGCAGGTCCTCGGGGTCGAGCGGCTGCTCGATCATCGCGAGGTCGTAGGCGTCCAGCCGCGCGAGGTGGTCGGCGTCGTCCAGTTGGTAGGCGGCGTTCGCGTCGACCGACAGCGTCGCCTCGGGCCCCAGCGCGTCGCGCACGGCGGCGACGTAGGCGAGGTCGGCGCCGGGCATGATCTTGAGTTTGACGCGCCGATACCCCTGGGCGCGAGCGGCGGCGGCGCGTTCCACCAGCGCCGCGGGACTGGATTGAATGCCGAGCGAGATGCCGACCGGCACTTCCGGCCGCGAGCCGCCCAGCAAGGCGGCCAGCGACTGGCCGGCGCGCTCGGCCTCCAACGCCCACAGCGGCATCTCCAGCGCCGCCTTGGCCATGCGGTGGCCGCGCACGGTGGCGTCGAAGACGGCGGCGACGTCGGCGGCGCGCGCCACCGGGCGGCCGATCAGCAGCGGGGCGAGCCATGCGCGGATGGCGTGGCGACACGTGTCGGTGGTTTCCGGCGAGTAGTTGGGGCGTTCGCCGGCGACGCATTCTCCCCACGCGGTCACGCCATCGGCGTCGTGCAGCTCCACGAGCAGCATGCGGCGCTCGTGGGTCACCCCCGACGAGATGCGAAACGGCTCCCGCAAGGGAAGCGCGATCTCGCGCAACGTGATCTGCCGAACGGAGAGAGTCACGATTTCCGCTCCAACCTATAGCACGAGCCGTCGCCGTGCGGGTGCGGTTGCACATCCGACACCGTGTACCCGCGAGCGAGGTAATGCTCGAAGGCGCGCCGCGTGGCCCGCCGCCAGCGCGCCGCGCCCGCGGCATCCGCGTCCTTGAGCAAATGGATATCCGCGGGAATGGCGACCAGCACGGCCGGGATATCCGGGAGCGGATCCTCTTCCGAAGCGATCACCTCACCGCCCAAGGGCCCGAGCGGTGGATTGCCGGCGTCCGGCGGCGGCTCCGGAACCCGGAGGTCCCATGCCACCACGAACCGATCGCTCCCGATGACGCGGTCGGTGTGGCTCATCGGGTTGGTGCCGTACAGGTCGCGGGCGTACTCGATGACGCGCGCGCCGAGGGTCCGCAGGTTGAGATGCGCGTTCCGGGCGACCAACGGGTCGTACGTCCAGTACATGCGTTCGACGCCCGACGCGACCAGGTGGTCGCGCTGGAACGCCTTCAGCGCGCGGCCGATCCCGCGGTCGCGCCACGTCTCGGCCACGGCGAGCATGTGCGACCAGTGCACCGGGCGTCCGTCGCGCAGCCCGGTCAGGCCGAAGACGAAGCCGACCAGGTCCTCGCGCGCAAACGCCCCCGCCACGACGCCGCCGATTTTCTGGCCGACCAGCAGCAAGGCGGGGGGCACCAGCTCGCGAAAGTCGTCGCCCCACGTCGCCCGCTGGAGCGAGACGCACGCGTCGTAGTCGGCCGTCGAGGCGAGCTGCCGAATGGTCAGGTCGGCGGGAAGGGCGGTCGGCACGAGTCCGGGTGGGAAGGGACGCGCGGAATATAGGGATCGAGGGGATGTGATGGAGCCCCGGCACTACATTGCTGATTGGGCGACACGGCGGCAATCGAAGGGGGCAGGCATGAAACGGTGGATGCGGTGCTGGGCGACGGTCGTTGCTCTGGCGGTGCCCGCGGGCGCGACGGCGCAGGTTCAGCTCACGGTCCGCGTCCTGTCGCAGGACGCCAAACTGATCGGTACGGGTGTGGGCGGGGCCCGGGTCACCGTGCGCAACGCGGCTTCCCGCGCGGTGCTGGCAACCGGCGAACATCAGGGCGGTACCGGCGACACCAGGCGGATCCTCGACCGGACTCCGCGCGGGGTGGGGATCTACCACACGGATGGCGCGGCGGTGTTCACGGTGGCGGTGCCCATCGACACACCGACGGTCGTCGAGGTGGAGGCCGAGGGCCCGCTGGGCTACCCGCAGGCCCGGCAGCGCGCCACGGCGACCGTGTTGCTGGTCCCCGGCCAGGACATCGTGGGGGATGGGTTGGTGCTGACACTGCACGGGTTGATCGTCGAGCTGCTCGACGCGGGCGCGGTGGACGATCGGGGGCTACCCGTACGGGCGCGGATCCGGATGCTGTGCGGATGCCCGTTCACGGCGGCGGGACTCTGGGATGCCGGTCGCGTCACCGTGGTCGCGCGCGTGTACGATGGCCCCCGCGTCGTCGCCGAAACGGCCCTGACGTTCACGGGAGAAGAGAACATCTGGGCCGGGCGGTTGTCGTCCGGCCCCGCCGCCGCGGGCACCCGGCTCGTCGTCCTGGCGGCGGACGCGGAACGGGTGAATCTGGGACGGAGCGACGAGCGGGTTCTCCCGTGACGCCGTCGAGCGTCGGACGCGGCGGCCCTAGTGCCGATGCGATCCCGAGATTGGCCGGATCAGGAGCCGGTGCTCGGTGAACACGGGGATGAGCACGCGGCCGCGGACCGCATCGTAGCCAATATCGGCGGGTGTAGGCACGCTGTCACCGATCGCGCCGAACTGGTCGCCCGCCAGGTGGTACAGCGAGCTTCCATTCCAACTCGAGACCACGAGCCCGCCGTCCGGGAGGCGAACCACTCCGTCGAGGCCGCCCTGGGGCGGTATGGGCAAGTCCGTCCGTTCGCCGGTTTCGGGATTGACCCGGAACACCGTTCCGGATCCGAACGTGACGACGATGATGCCGGCGCTGTCCGCGAGGATCCCGTTGGGACGGCCGAGCGCCGCGCCGGACACCACGACCACCGGGCGGTCGTCCGCGAACCGATAGACCGCGTCCGTGCCGGTCTCTTCCATGCCGTCGGCGGTGAGACGGATCCCCGTGTCGGTGACGTACACGGTGCCATCGGGGCCGATCGCCACGCCGTTGAGGAAGCTCGCGCCGGGGACCTCGCGGGCCCCCAGCGGCGCGCCGCTGGTTCGGTGGAACAGGCGCACGACGTCGATGTCGGCGACGAACAGCGTATCGCCTTTGAGCGCCATCCCCTTGGGGGCGTGCAGCGTCACGTCTTCGGACGCGCCGTCCACCCACTTCAGGGCGAGCACGGCGCCCTCGGGGCTGACCCGGGAAATGAACCCGTTGTCGTCCTTGTCCGAGGGGATCCCGTTGATGTTGGTGACGAGGTAGACGTCGGCGGCTGGGTCGTGCAGCATAGATTCCGGCGTCGCGAACCCGGCGTCGGCGACGGCGATGGGCTCGGCGGTGCTCGCGGCCGGTTCGTCCTCGGCGGGCGCGCACGCCATCGCCAGCGCTCCAAGCACCGCGGCCGGCATCGAGTTGCGCATTAGAGGGACCTCCGTGGGAGTGGGCGAATCGAGGGTGTCGAATGAGTATAGCCCGAGCGTGGGTGATGTGCGAACGCCTTGATCGCCTGCGCGCGCGAGGTGCGCGGTCGGTGTGGGCCCTGGTGGCCGGCGCCGCGGCGGGCATGGCCGCGTGTGTGGGGGAGGCGCCACCGCCGCCCGGAGGCGAGGCGGCCGTCACCCCGGCCGCGTTCGCCGAAGGCGAGCGGCGCTATGACGCCACGTGCGCCGCGTGCCATGGCCCCCGCGGAACGGGCACGGACCGCGGGCCGCCGCTCGTCCACCGCGTCTACGAGCCCAGCCACCACGGAGACGCGGCCTTTCTCGTCGCCGTGCGGCAGGGGGTACGGGCCCACCATTGGCGGTTTGGCGACATGCCCCCGGTTCCCGGGGTGTCCGAGCCCGACGTGGTGGCGATCGTGGCGTATGTTCGGTGGCTCCAACGCCAGGCGGGAATCGACTAGCGTTCGGCCTTCGTCAGCAGACCACCGCCCCGCCGTACGGTCCCTCCAGGGCACGGCTCACGACCCGGACGCGGTGCACCACCCAGGCCATGAGCTCGCCCCGGCGGGCGACCGCGACGAACGCCTGGTTGCCCCGGGCGGCCGTGCCGATAATCTGGGGGGCCACCTCTACGTGGATGTCGTAGCACCCGTTGGGCGGGCGGACCTCGGCCGAGAGCCTCCGTTTGGGGATTGCGGCGAGGTCGGAAAACGCCAGAAATCCGCCGAACGGGAACGGGCTCATCGCGGGTGGCTCCCGGTCGAGCACCGTGCCCAGCAGGGCCACCATGCCCCGGGCCGGTTGCTCGCTCAGCCCTACCCGGTGCCCGTGCCAGGTCCGCTCGGGCGTGACGAGCGTGATGGCGTAGACCACCGCGTTGAGCGCGTCCACCAACGCCCCGCCCCCGAAATCGTAGCGGGCCAGCGATTGGGAGTCCGGATTGATCTGGGGCGGTACCGTGCCCAGCATGGCGAACACCGCGACCATTTCCGTGTTGGGCTCGATAGGAAGCGGGCGGGCGGGCCCGGCGTCGAGCACCAGGGGTGGCTGGAAGGCCGGTGTGAAGGTCGGCCGGGTCGCGAGCCACCCCAGCACGATGGCCACGATCACCAACACGAACCCGGCGAGCCCCAGCCGGTTCCGGCTGAGAAAGGCGAGTGCGTTTTCGAGTTGGGTGGGCTCCGCGGTGGGGAGCCGTGGGGGAGTCGTGACCGGGCCCCACTCCCGGACGGCGGAGACGTCATCGTCCTCGCCCTCCGACGGGAGGACCTCCACGGCCGGGCCGCCGCGCGAAGCCCGCGCCAGCTCCCGCATCACGCGCGCGCCGTCGTCCTCCGCCTCCTCCCGCGCGCACGCCGGGCATCCCCGGGGGTTC
>Ga0302046_10005245_pt1 | contig 11446 bp, 14 predicted proteins | sample RVTome_11_FD_200261 | JGI IMG/M metagenome (GOLD analysis project Ga0302046, IMG submission 200261) | Soil microbial communities from uranium-contaminated site in the Upper Colorado River Basin, Wyoming, United States - RVT147D111 (version 2) ... | reverse complement strand
CCCACGTGGCGGTCGCCCGGGTGTATGGAGCGGTCCGCGAGGACGAGAGGTACGAGACGGTGGACGAGGCCGCTCAGGACGTCCTCGCCCGGCAGCTCGTCGAGGCCGAGCGCTACCTGGACCTGTACGGAGTCCACAACCACGACTGGCGCAACTACGACCTGGTGGTCGACACCAGCCGGGTCGGGGTGGCCGAGGTCGCCGACCTGGTGGTCTCGCACCTCGACACGGTGCCGGCGGAACGGCCGGTGTGCCATCTCGATCCGGAGCGCCTGATCCCTTCACACCCCGAGAGGACCGCCGGATCCATCCGGGTCGCCGTCGACGACGGTGCGTTCGTGGTCATCACGGGCCATCATCAAGTCCGAACCGCGCTCGCTCGGGGCGCCCCCCTCGTCCCGTGCGAGTTGGTCGCCTTCGGGGCCGGAGAGATCGCAGAACTACCCGAGGTGGCCCTGGTGATGTCCGCCATGGAGCAACGCCCGGGGTGGAAGCCGCCCGACGAGGCCGGCGACTAACCGAGGGCGTCGAGAAGGGCCTTCCGCTGCTGCGGACCCAGACCCCGCACCCGCCGGTTCTCGGCGATGCCGAGGCGATCCATCAGCCGGTAGGACTTCACCTTCCCCAACCCGGGGAGTGCGGTGAGCACCGCCTTCACCTTCATGCCGCCCACGATGTCCTCGCCGGATCGGGCGAGGACATCGGCGAGGGTCGCCTCCCCGACGCGCAGCGCCTCACGCAATGCGGCACGGACCCGTCGTGCCTCGGCGGCCTTGGCCAGGGCCGCGGTGCGCTGCTCGGGAGAGAGCGGAGGTGGGTGCGACGGCATCAGCCGCAGGATATGGACGAGGCCGGTCGCCTCGCAACCAGTCACCCGGCGGCGTCCAGGGCCTCCCTGGTGGCGGCGACCGCGTCGGCGTCGACGATGACCCTCTCGGCTCCGCGCCTTGTCGCCTCGACCGCCTCATCGGGCGTGTCCGCCCAAACGAAACGCACCAAGCCGGGTGCCACCTGGGCGATCACGCCCAGATCCGGAAGATCGCAGAGGATCCCCACCGCCCCGCCGGCGGCAGCAACCTCGGCGAGGCGCGAAACCGCTCGTCCCCGGGAGCGGCCCCCGATGCTCGCCGCCTCGGCGTCGCCGAGTCGGTGCCGGACCGTCGCCGCCACTGCTCCGATGGGCGTCGCCGACACCGCCTCGACGATGGCAGGGCCGTCGGCGGCCTGGACCGAGACCCAGGTGGCGCCGTACCCGGCATAGCGACGGGCGGCGGACGCCGCCTGTGCCGGGTCACCGTGAAGCCCGGCCATGACCAGCACCTCACCGAGGTCGGCGAGGGCGGCGACAACGGCGGGTCCGGGTCCGGCGAGAAGATCGGCTCCGACCACGAGGCCGGGTCCGCCCTCGAGCGCCGCGGCCGCTCGCACCGCCTGCTCGGCGCTCCGCCCGGGAAGGAGAGCCAGGATCATCCGGTCCGCTCGGAGGCGAGGCGCGCCAGCACGCCGTTGACGAACCCGCCGCTGCGTTCGGTGGAATACAACTTGGCGAGGCGCACCGCCTCTGAGATCACCACGGCGACCGGTGTATCGGGGCGGTGGCGCAGCTCCCACAGGGCGATGCGGAGGACATTGCGGTCGATAGGAGGCATGCGCTCCACCCGCCAGCCTGTCGACACCGCGCCGATGGCGGCATCCAGGTCGGCACGGTGCTCCCAGACCCCAGAGGCCATCGCACGCGCCCGTTCTCCCAGTTCGTCGGTATCGGGGGCCGACCGGCGCTGATCGGCCTCGTAGAGGGTGCGGAGGGCCGCCTCCCGGGCCTCCCCGGGCTTCATGTCACCCGGGTCATGTACGAGCCGGTGCGGGTGTCGACCTTGATGCGGTCCCCGGTCTCCACGAAGAGCGGCACCTGCACCACGAGGCCGGTGTCGGTCGTGGCCGGCTTGGTCCCCGCCGACGATCGGTCGCCCTTCACACCGGGTTCGGTGTGAGCGACGTCCATCTCTACGGATGCCGGCAGGTCGAGGCCGATCGCCTTGCCCTCGTACATGGCGAGGCTGACCGTGTCGCCCTCGCGGAGATAGGACGCCGAGTCACCCACATCGGTCTCGGAGAGCCGGAGCTGGGCGTAGGTCTCCCCGTCCATGAAGTGGAACCCGAGGTCGTCGCGGTAGAGGAACTGGTGGGGCCGTCGTTCGATGATCGCCTGCTGGACCGGCTCGTCGGCCCGGAAGGTCCGATCGAGGACGGCTCCCGACTCGACGTTCTTGAGCTTCATCCTGACGAACGCCTTGCCCTTGCCGGGCTTGACATGCTGGTACTCGACGATCTGAAAGATGCCGTCGTCGAGGTCGAGCGTCATCCCCGGCCGCACGTCGTTGGTCGAGATCACGACGCCACCCCGGCGAAGTCCTTGTGCGAGCCGGTGAGCACCGCCCCGCCGGAGTCCGTGACGAGAACCATGTCCTCGATGCGCACCCCGCCGATGCCCGGCAGGTACACCCCCGGCTCGACCGTCACCACATCGCCGACCGCCAGTGGGTCGTCGTTCCCGCGGCGCACCCACGGCGGTTCGTGAATCTCCAGGCCGACGCCATGTCCGGTGCTGTGCAGGAACTGCTTCTCGTATCCGTAGCCCCGCAGCACTTCGCGTACCGCCTCGTCGACATCGCCGCAGGCCACTCCGGGAGCCACCGCCGCCAGGCCCGCTTCCTGTGACTCGCGCACGGCGCGATAGACCCGGGTCATCTCTTCGTCGGGTGAGCCCTCGAGCCACACGGTCCGGGTCATGTCCGAGTGGTATCCGTCGACCACGCAGCCGTAGTCGAGGAGGAGCAGCCCGGACCCAACCGGCTTTCCGCCGGCCCGGTAATGGGGGATCGACGCTCCGGCGCCGGCGGCGACGATCGGCTCCCAATCGGCGGCATCTCCCCCGTGGCGCCGCATGACGTCGATGAGGCGCCAGCCGAGCTCCTTCTCGGTGACCTCTCGATCGGCGATCTCGCCGAGGGACGAGAAGGCGGCGTCCCCGGCCGTAGCCGCGGCGCGAAGGGCAACGATCTCCTCGTCGTCCTTCGCTCGTCTGAGCCGTTCGACGGCTCCGCCTCCGGGCAGCACCTCGATGCCGGTCTCCTTGGCGAAGTCGCGGGAGAAGACCCAGGTGACGCCATCGGCCTCGAGCGTTACCGACGACAGCCCCTCGACGAGGCCGCGGAAGACATCCCACATCCCCGACGTGTAGACCACGAGGTCGGTCTGGTCGAGATCGGCCACGAGCGTCTCGGCCAGTTCGCCATACCGTCCGTCGGTCACGAAAACCGACATCCCTTCCGGGCGAACCAGGAGGAACCCGTTCGATCCCATGAACCCGGTGAGGTAGCGAAGATTGGGTGCCCGCGAGACGAGCAGCGAAGACTCGATCTGCGACCTGAGCGCGTCGAGCCTGTCGGCGTGATTCACGATTCTCCTCCGAGGATGCCTGCGGCGGTGAGGGCGGCGTCAACGGTAGCGGAGCCCACCGCGGCGACCACCGGGCGCCCCACCGCCTCGAGCAGGACCATCCGGGTGCCATCACTCCCCCGCTTCTTGTCGAGACGCATGCGGTCGAGGACGGCAGCGCGGTCGACCGGGGACGCCGATACCGGGAGCCCGAGAGCGGCGATCGCCGTCCGCTGGCGCTCCTCCGCGTCGAAACCGGCATCGAGTGCCGAGGCCCTCCCGGCGGCGATCATCCCGATCGCCACGGCCTCGCCGTGCGGGATCCCCGTCACGGACTCGAGGGCATGCCCGACGGTGTGCCCGTAGTTGAGATGCACCCGCTCGCCCTGCTCCCCGAAGTCCCGTCCCACGATGCGCCCCTTCACGGCGAGCGACCGGGCGACGACGAGGCCGAGATCGGCTCTGATCCCGTCGCGCTCCAGCACCTCGACGAGTACGGGGTCTCCGACCAGCCCGGCCTTTAGCGCCTCGGCCATCCCCTCGCGCAGCAAGTGGTTCGGTAGGGCCCGGAGGACGTCGAGGTCGATCACGACCCTTTCCGGGTGCCGGAATGCCCCGATCAGGTTCTTGCCGCCGATATCGATCCCCGATTTCCCCCCGACGGCGGCGTCGACGGCCGCCAGCAGGGTGGTGGCCACGAAGTGGACGCCCACCCCGCGGAGGTAGACGGCGGCGACGAACCCGGCGAGATCGGTGGCGGCGCCCCCGCCGACGCCGATGACGAGGTCGTGACGGCCCACCTCCTCCTCGGCGAGTGAGCGGCAGACGTCCTCGACGGTCGACAGGCTCTTTGCCTCCTCGCCGTCAGGGATCTCGATGACCGGCGCCCTGACGCCGGCCGACTCCAGGGACTGGACCACCGCCCCGGCCACCGTGGTGGCACCTGGCTGAGCGATCACGGCGCACACCGATGGTGCGGCGTCGCCGAGGACCGCCTCAGCGGTGAGCACCCTGCTCCCCACCACGACGCGGGTCACTCCTCCGATGGTCGACACCGCCTCGACCACGCGCGATGCCACGTCCTCGGGGTCTCCGACGACATCGACGATCAGGTCGGCCGCGTCCCGGTAGAGGTCCTCTCGCTCTGCGGTGATGCGGCCCAGGGCTCCGGGATCGCCGGCGAGCAGGGGACGGCCGGTCATCGCCCGGGCGGACATGACCTCGACCGGTGCCCTCAGCCACACGATGACGCCCCGCCGGCGCATCTCGGCGACCAGGTCCTCGTCGAGCACCACCCCTCCGCCGCAGGCGACCACGGCCCAGGACCCGGCGACGGCCCGTACCGCCGCCGCCTCCTCTTTGCGGAACGCCTCTTCACCCCGTGCGAACAGGTCTGCCACTGTCGCGCCGGTCCGCTCCTCGACCAGGTCATCGGTGTCGAGCGAGTCGCGGCCCAGGTGAGCGGCGACGAGGGGCGCCACCGTCGACTTCCCGGCACCCATCATCCCGGTCAGCCAGATTGTCGTCATGCCCCGGCGACACGCCGTCGGTGCCCATCCACCGCTGACGAGAACACTTCGACCGTGTCTCCTCCGAACATCCGGGTCAACTCGGAAGCGACCACGAAGGCCACCATCTGCTCGCCCACCACGGCCGCCGCCGGCACCGCGCAGACGTCCGAACGCTCCCGGAACGCCTCGGCGGCCTCCCCGGTGTCCAGGTCGACCGATCGCAGGGGCCGCATCAGGGTGGAGAGCGGCTTCATGGCGATCCGGGCCCGGACCGGCTGCCCGGTCGACATGCCCCCTTCGATGCCACCGGCGCGGTCGGTCTCTCGGGCGAGGGTCCCATCGTCGACCACGATCTCGTCGTGCGCCTCGGATCCGCGGCGGCCGGCCGTGACGAATCCGTCGCCCACCGCCACCGCCTTGATCGCCGGGATCGACATCAGCGCCCCGGCGAGGAGCCCGTCGAGCCGCCGGTCCCAATGCACATGGCTTCCCACGCCTGCCGGCACCCCGAAGGCGATGATCTCGGCGACCCCGCCCAGCGTGTCACGGTCCTCGCGAGCGCGGTCGATCGCCTCGACCATCCGCCCTGACGCATCCTCGTCGAGGGCGCGGACCGGGGAGGCGTCCACGCGGGCCAGGTCCCCGGGGCCGGGATGGACCCCCGGGTCGATCTCCACGCCTCCGATGGCGGTCACGTGGCTCACCACGGTGACATCTGCGGCCGCCAGCAGCCGTTTGGCGAGGTGGCCGGCGACGGTCCGGGCCGCGGTCTCCCGGGCCGAGGCCCTCTCCAGGATGTCGCGGGCGTCGCCGGTTTCGTACTTGAGCATCCCGGGCAGGTCGGCATGCCCGGGGCGCGGCGTGGTGAGGGGACGCTCCGCCTCCCCGGCCTCTACCGACATCTCCTGGGCCCACCTCGGCCACTCGGTGTTGCGGACCACCACCGCCACCGGGCTGCCCAGAGTCCGACCGAACCGGATGCCCCCGAGGATCTCCAGTTCGTCCCGCTCGATGTCCATCCGCCGGCTGCGCCCGTGGCCCATGCGGCGACGGGCCAACTCGGCGGCGATCCCCTCAGTAGACACCTCCAACCCGGCCGGCAGACCCTCGACGATGGTCACCAACCCGGGGCCGTGCGACTCCCCGGCAGTGAGGAAACGGAGCATGGAGTGAGGGTACTTGTGGCGAGCGATCGCCAAGCGAGTCACCGGGCCGGGCGATTGCTGATTAGCGATGGGCGAATCGGCGCGAAAAGCGAAGAGCGAAAGGCGAAACCTCGTCTACGCGCCTGGAGGCTGGAGACTACTTGACGATGCTTTGGCCCTCGGCGAGTGTGAACGCGCTGTCCTTGTAGGTGAACACGCCGCCGTTCTCGCTCAGGCTGACCACCTTGAAGTCGGTGGCGAAGGTGTCGCCGACGCCCACCGTATAGGTGACCCCGTCGACCTGGACGACCGCCACTCGCTCCCCATTCTCCTCCCGGACCTCGAGGAGGGTCACCCGAAGACCCTCGGGATCGTCGTCCTGGGTGGTGGTGGTCGTGCCCCCGGTGCTCGTGGTGGAGGTCGTGGATCCTCCGGTCGTCGTCGAAGTCGTCGCCCCGTCGGCGGTGGTCGTCGTGGTCGTCTCGTCGACGAGCGGCTCGAAGGGGTCGCGGGGCTGGCCCAGCTGGAAGTCCGCAGACGGGTCGAGGCCACCGCCGGGGGCGGCGACCACGGTCCCGTCGCTGTCCGGGGCGCCCGGCAGGGCAGGCTCCCCTCCGGTGAAGACGCCGGCCGAGGCCATCAGCCACACCGAGGCCACCGCCGTTGCCACCAGCAACAATGACACGAAGATCGAGAGGAGGGTGCGCCTGGTCCCGATCACGGCGAAACTCCCTCACTGGCGTCGGCCTCGCTCGAGGGCACGGTTGTCGTAGTCGTCTCGCCGGGGACGACGACGTCGTCGAGAGGCGGGATGAGGTCGGCGAGCGTGAACAGGTGCATCTCGATCCCGATGCTCAGGATCGTCTCGCCATCCACGGCCGACGAGGTCACCGCGATACCGTCCACGCGAACGAGTCTTTCCATCTCGTTCAGACCGAAGAGGAACCCCAGCACCTCGAAGAACTCGCCCTCGATCTGTGCCGAAATGATGATCTCACGAAGGTCGGCGCCCTCCTCGGTCGGTACGGGAAGGGACGGGGCCAGCGACTGCAGATCGACTCCGGTCTCGTTGGTGAGGGCGAAGATCTCCTCGATGAACTCGTCGAGAAGGGGCCGCTCTGGAATGAGTGCCTCGAGCTGCGTCAGGGCCGCCGTGTATTCGACTTCGCGGTCGCGGATCTCCTGGAGCTGGCGGATCTGCACACGGAGACGCTGCTCGGTGTCCTGAGCGACGACGAGGTCGTCCTCGTATTCGCTGATCTGCGCGTTTCGCGGACTGATGAGGAACATCCACCAGGCAGCCGTTACGAGCACTGCGGCGAGGATGGCGAGGAGCCCGACCCGGCGCATCAGGGGACCTCCGGGATGAGGGTCTCGGCCCGGTTGGTCGCTGCTGCGTTGGTCAGAACCGCCGTTGAGGTGAACGTGACCACGTCGGAGTTGCCGACGTTCCCCTCGGTGACGGTGCTCACCCAGGTGCCGGTCACGCCGTTGAACTGGTCGGAGTCGAGGGCGCGCAGCCAGGCGGACACATCGGGGAAGTCGAACCCGATGCCGGAGAACGCCACCTGGCCCAGGACGCCGGGCGTGGTGCCCGGGACCAGGGACCCGCTGAACGTCTCCACCCACACCCGCGGGGGAATGAGCCTTGCCAGGTCGTTGAGGAGGATTCCCCAGTCGATGTCGGAGGCGAGGGCGGTTCGAACCAGGTCCGATCGGTTCTCATACTCCCTCTGCAGCTCCCCGGCGTCGCCGAGGGCGACCACCTCGCGCTCCAGCGTCTGGTTGGTGTCGAACTGGGCGTCGACATCATCACGGGCGGCGCTGACCCGGGAGTTCCAGTAGAACACGCCCACGCCAAGAAGGGCGAGATAGGCGAGGACACCGACGATCACGAGGCCGATCCGCCGCCGGCGGCTGCGTTCCTCGGCGACCTCGGGCGGGAGAAGGTTGATGGGCCTCATGGCGCCCTCCCGTCAGGCGACATGAGCGAACCTGTTCGTCGGAGGCACCACGTAGGAGCCCCACAGACCGAGACCCACGGCGGCGGGGAGTATGGGCTGGTAGTCGAGCAGCTCGCTCTCTGTCATCTGGACCCGGCCGACACTGACATGGTCGAGCACCCGGACCGGCTCGACCCTGGTGTTGAGCGACCGCCCGACCCGATTGGCCAGGTGCGGCAGGCGTGCCCCGTTGCCCGAGACGACGAGGCGGCTCAGGGCGTGCTCCCCTGCCTGGGTGAGGTAGTAGTTCACGGACCCGCGGATCTCCTCGACAAGCGCGTCGGCTGTGCGCGTCAGGATCCGGCGTGCGACCGTCTCCTCGTCGTCGCCCTCGGGGAAGCCGTGCGGCGCCACCCCCACCCGGCGCTTCAGCGCCTCAGCGTCCTCGCGGGAGATCGACATGCCTGCCATCAGGGTCTCTGTGAAGTGCTCGCCCCCGGTGGGCAGGATGCGGACGAACCTGGTGATCCCGCCCCGCACGATGGCGATCTGCGAGATCGAGCCGCCGACATCGAGAAGGGCCTGCGGGCCTTCACCGCCGATGAGCAGGTCGGCGCCGAAGGCGGCCCGCACCAGGCCGAAGGCCTGGAGGTCGATCGACAGCACGCTGAGCCCGGCGCTGTTGGCGATGCGCACCAGGCCCTCCACCATGTCGCGCTGGGCGGCGACCACCAGGATCGACAGCATGAGGTCGCCCTCGGGCGACGTGAACTCCTCGAGCGGGACGTAGTCGAGCACGGCTTCCTCGACCGGGATGGGTATGGCGTCCTGGACCTGGAACGGGAGGGCGTCGACCAACTCCTCTTCCTCGAGGTGGGGAACGTCGACCTGGCGGACGATCACCCGTTGGTTGGCGATCCCGACCACGACGCGTTTGCGCGGCAGCCGGTGCCGCTTCCAAAGCGCGGCGACGACCTCGGCGATCGCCCCTTCGTCGGCGATGTCGCCCGAGTCGACGACGCCGGGCGGCAGCGGCATCTCGGCGAACCGCTTGAGGGTCGGCGCGCCCTTGCCGCTTTCGACCACCGCCGCGCGGACTGATTCAGATCCGATGTCGAGACCTACCGCGGTCGCCATGTGCCTCTCCGCGAGCCGCTGTCAGGGGCCATAGCAAGGCTCCTCACCCTGGTCACAGGCGTGTAGTTACGCCGGTGTGACACCGAGGGTACACAAGGGGCGCGCGGGGACCAAGGATCACCGCAAGCGCGATTGCCACGCGCGGAGAGCGTCGGGCAGGCGCGATACGCGATTCGCAAAACGCAATGCGAAAGAGCGCGTCTGGTGTCCTCGAGCGCCATCGGTCGGATTGCGTATCGCGCCGACCGGCGATCCTGCCGCGAGTCGAGAATGCCAGCAGAGACGTGCCGGCACGAGCCGCGAGACTTGCGTATCGCCGGAGGCCGCCGTCAGGCGGCCGACCTTCACCCCAGATACCACTCCGCGATCGGCTCGCCCCAAGCGATGGCCACCCACGAGCCGAGCACCAACCAGGGGCCAAAGGGGATGGTGTCCTTGCGGCGGGCCCGGCCGACCACGAGGAGGAGGATCGAGACCACCCCACCCAATGCGAAGGCGGCAAACACGGCCACGCCCAGGGTCTCCCACGAGCGGTACGCGGTGAACAGCCCCAGCACGAACGCCAGCTTGACGTCGCCCATGCCGAACCCGCCGCGGGCCGCAAGGGCGACGAGGAGCAGCAGGGCGAAGTACCCGGCGCCACCGCCGAGGGCCCGGGGCATGGCATCGAGCGAGCCTTCGGCGACGGCCCCGATGGTGAGCAGCACCGCACCGACGATTGTTCCCGGGTAGAGAATCCGGTTGGGGAGCCGCTTGTGCTCCAGGTCGACTATCGACAACACGAACGTGAGAGCGACGAACCACAGATAGGCCGGCAGTATCCAATTCAGGCGGATGACGGCGGCTGTCGACGCGAAGAGCAGGGCCGTGGTCAGTTCGACCAGCGGATACCGGATCGAGATGGGACTCGAGCAGTCCCGACAACGTCCCCGGAGAAGGACCCACGAGACGATCGGGATGTTGTCGCGCCATCGAATCGGCGCGCCGCAAGCCGGGCAGCGCGACGCCGGATGCGTGACGGGCACCCCGGCGGGGACCCGGTGGGCAACGACGTTGAGGAAGCTTCCGGCCAGCAAGCCCAGGAAGGCCGCTGGGATCACCAGTCGGTGCCGTTGCAGAAGGCGAGCGTCATGTCCGCCTCGTTCGGCGAACGGCAGGTTTGGCGGCCGGCGTCGACGCCGATCCCGACTAGACGCAGGCCGAACCAGTCTCCGGTCACGGCGCGAGCGTACAAGAGCACCTGCCTCGAGTCACCGGGATCGATGTCGCCCACCACGACCCGGATCGACGAGTCGGTGGCGTCGCCGAACTCGATCCCGGGGACCATGTACCCGAGCGAGCCCTCATCGGTGGTGAAGGCCCCCTCGGACACGGCTATGGCTACTTGTGCCTTGGCCACATTGGTGAGGTCGGCACGGGTGCGCAGTTCGCTCGCTGTCTTCTGGAAGCCGAGGAAGTTGGGCAGCGCGATTGCGACCAGGATCCCGAGCACCAGGGATACGACGGCGAGTTCGACCAGCGTGAAGCCATCTTCAGATGTTCTCATTGTTCCCCCTTCACGGGTGAGGGGGCGGCTTGCACCGCCCCCTCACCGGGTCGTTGTGTCGACCGTGGGTTGCTCTTAGAAGCCGTCCTGGCTGTAGCCAGCCGGAGCGGCTGCAGGGCAGTCGGCAGCGCTCAGGTCTGTCGCCCCGTAGTACGTGCCGGCCGTGGCGCTCTCCCAGACGGAGAACGTGTTGCCCGACTCGGACGTACGGACGATGCAGACAACGTCGGTGTCCGCCGCGTTCAGGTCGATGTACACGCCGTCGGCCGGAGCGGCCGCGAGGCGAGCATTCGGCTCGAAAGCGGTGATGTCGCCGGCTGTCTGGGTGTATGCACCGTTGTCCAGCCAGTACGCCTTCTCAGCGAGAAGGACGTTGCGGACTTCGCTCTGTGCAGAGCGGTCCTGCGCCGACTTGCGGAAGCCGAGGAACGAGGGAATGGCAATGGCGATGAGGACTGCAATGATCATCACCACGACCATGAGCTCGATGAGCGTGAATCCCTCGTCGCGGCTCAGGCCACGTCGAATGGTCTTCATCATGGTTCGAGAACCTCCTGTGGGTCTCTACGGGCCAGTGTTGACCCAACGAGTTCATCGGCCCCAGCGCTTCGGCCCCTTAGGCGGATTTCGAACTTCGCGGGTGGTTGCCCGAGGCGCAGGGGCACTAGTCACGGAGGCGCAATTCGCAACACGACAGACCGCAATACGCGATTCGGCAATACGCAA
>Ga0302046_10005244_pt1 | contig 11450 bp, 13 predicted proteins | sample RVTome_11_FD_200261 | JGI IMG/M metagenome (GOLD analysis project Ga0302046, IMG submission 200261) | Soil microbial communities from uranium-contaminated site in the Upper Colorado River Basin, Wyoming, United States - RVT147D111 (version 2) ... | reverse complement strand
CCCAGTGGGGTATCGGAGCATGCGAGCCCCATATGCGCCCAGAATATTGCATGTTTCCACATGTCTGATCCTCCTGGCCAAGTCATCGTGAGGAACCGCAACATGCCCCAGGGAGTTGAATGTAGCGTGCGAGCACCTGATGTAAATACAGAACAAAGTTCCCATGTTAGGGGGCTAGGCTTCGTACTGACAGAAGGACAACGGACCTACGAACCGCTCGTTGACGGGGTAGTGAGAGCGCCGGAGTTGCGCGGCAAGTGCGTATTCCGGCGATGTCGAATAGTGATTCCGGATGACTGTTCCGCCTCAGGAAGTTCTGGACCATTCCGCTTGCGTTCGAAGTTACACCTTCCTCCTGTTATGCGGCGGCCTCAAGCCGCGCGCGGTTCGCGACGTACCGCCGTTCGCGAGCGGCCGCCAACTTCCGGTGCCGTTCCGCGAGACGAGCCGGCGGGTCGTCCGTGTAGTATTCGTTCGGCGGGAGATCGTGGAGCGCCGCATGCAACCGCTCCTCGTTGTAATGCCGTACCCACCCCCCGATGACCTCCCGGGCGCGCCCCAGATTCCGCAGATCCACGTCCTCCAACGCGTCGCGCGTGCTGCGGTGAAAGCGCGCCACCTTGCCCTTGGACTCCGGGTGATACGTCCGGATGCGGATATGCTCCAGGTCGCACTCCCGCACCAGGTCCTGGAAGTCCTGCGCCGTGAACTGGCTCCCGTTATCCGTCACCACCGCCGGCGACGCCCCCGTCAGCTTGACCGCATCGTGCACCACCACCCGCACCGCCGCGGCCGTCATCGTCGTGAGCAAGTCCCAATGCACCACGTACCGGCTGGACGCATCCAGCACCGTGACCAGGAAATACCACTGGTCCGCGACGCGCGGTCTATCCGAAACGGACTGCGTTGAGGTGCAATGGCCGTGGTAACCAGCCGCCCGGCTTTGAAAACGGCAAGCTGCAACGCCGAGACCTCACCCTGCTGCTCCGGCTGCACCACGAATGTCGTATCGTCAAGAAAGATCCAGTCCGAAACCGTGAAAGGCATTGTCGCCGTGGCGATCACACTCGACATCCCACTCGACCATCGCGTGTAACGGTTCGGCGCATCGATCGTGTGAACGTCCCCTGTGGGACTCACGGCGATGTGCCTGACGAACGAGAACTCACCCGGGCCGCGACCTCTGCGACCCACAGCGCGGACGAATTGCCCGCTCGAATCGTAGACCAATACCTCATATAGGGAAAACGCCGGAGCGACATAAAAGTTACCGCTTCGGTCAACCACAACAGTCGGGAAATAGTGCGTGGTAGCCGGATCGCTCAAGTCCCCAAGACTTACGAGATGGTCGAACCGAACCTGACAATCAGCGCAAGCCTCACCATCAACGGTCCGCACCGATTGTCCTTGGGCGACCGTCAAGAACGCTACCGAAAGGCAGCCAGCTCCCAAAGTACGAGCCAGTGTCGCACGAAAGTCCGTCCTCATTTGACCGATCTGAACGCGGCACTCGTCAGGTGACGCTCTGAGGATTCCCCCATTGCTCGCTCGAGAGTAATGGTACCTTTCGCACTCCATCCCGCCGGGGGTTCAGTTTGCGGAAGCCGAATCCTTGTTGACTGCCCTCTGTCTTCGTTTCATACCACATGTGGGTGCGTCCCTTCTAGTCATGGACAGCACGTCTCACGCCAGGATCCAAAGTCGGATGTTGTTGACCGAGAGCTCCGTTTGGCTTGTCCCTCATGTCGCTTCATTAATGCACCGGAACTCGTTACCCGTTGGTGCCGTTACTACTCGACACTCTTGACGTTTTCACTTCATGATTCGATACATCCTCACGTATTCAACATCCGCCGTGTCGCGCCAGGCGCCCAGGACGTAATCCACACCGATCTCGTACGGTCTCAATGCAAGTGGCATTGCCACACGGCCAAGCAATCCTTCATCGGGCCCAAGCACCATCCATGTGGCGGCGGAGTCCGAGGGCGTGCTGTACAATCGGGCCCACAGGTTTCCTAGTTGGTCCACCTTCAGCCCATCAAACGCGGGAAGCTGCTCGGGGAACGGTGCATTATCCAACAACGACCGCCACGCATGCCTGTCCGCGGGCGTATCAGGGGCGGCGGCCATGCGGTCTTGGATGAAGTCGGAGATGTCTTGGCGCCCAAGGTTCCGCGTTTCGCTACGAATGCGCATGATGGCCTCTAAACGCCCGCCCACGTTGAACCGTAGGATGTCGTATCCATCTCCCGACGTGTAGTAGAATGAACCGTTCCCGACGGTGGTACTTGGCGCGCGACCGAAGGGGCGCTGGGTCTGTTGGATTTGTCCGCTCCACTCGAAGGTCCACCGCTCCGCTCCCGGCAGAGCCGCAATGTCCCTCGACCAGACACCGTCAGACGAATACAGTTGATACTTCAGGGTATCTCTGAAAACCTTGCCGACTGGGTGACCGCCCCGGATCGCGGCCTCGATCAAAGGGTCAGTGTACACTACGATACCACCGTCGCTCAGCACGCCAGCGAACCGGAGCGCGGTTCCTTGTTTCGGCCGCAGAGTCGCTGAACTCACAAAATCGCCCCGTCGATCGAAGAGTGACAGGCGCAGATTTCCGAAATCCCAAGCGACGACAGTATCCGCCGGCAGTTTCCCCAGCGACCATGGGCCGGTGCCGATACCGAATTCCCCTGGCCCCTCCCCGGGTCGGCCGCCGTTTCGGAACCATTGTCCCGATGAATCATGGTATCGGAGCTCACTCGATCCCAGGTTGGCAATTACTAGGGTGCCGTCCCCCAGACGCACGGCGCCCCCGACGCGAAAGAGCTGATCTCGCTCCGAGTCTCCTCCACCGATCACAACGGTCGGGTCCGGGTTCAGGAGCCATTCTTCACCCGGACGCCACTGCGGTAAGCTGACGTCTATGATGCGTACGCCGGCGCTGTCGCGAGCTAGTCGCGCTGTGCCACCTGATGGTCCCTCACCGCATGCAAGGTATAGGAGTGTTGGATACAACCAAATCAGCGATTGGTGTCTGGACATGGCAACGACTCCGGGTAACTACCGCTTGGATATCATCGGTAAATAACACCAATTAACCATCCCGAACACATCAGTCAATAGAAGCGGTTATCTCGCGTGTGCGGTCACGAGGGATCAAACGTCCCGCCACCGACGAGTCAGTCAGTTCTTGTCTAACCGTGAGAACGAGTTGCCCGCGGCGACTCGTTAGCGGCACAGCTTCGGTCAACGCCAAGCAGCGCTGGAGTCAGGGCTCGCAGTAGTCACAGAAAGGGTTATTGCACCGTATGCAACACGGTAACGGCTCCCCCGTGTAATCCCAGCATATTTCGTCGTTCCACGCCGCGTCCGCCGGCTGGGGCCCTGCCAGTCCATTCAACAGCAAAAGGGCTGTGATCACAGCAAGCCTCATCCAAACACATTTCATGGCGTTCCTTCTTTGAGTCGGGATATCTCGTTCTTTGCAGTCACGACGGATCAAACTGTTCCGCCACCGGCGGATCATTCAGCTCTCTATTGCGCCGCGAAAACGGGTTGCCGCCGGCAACCCGTTAACGACACGGCTTCGTTCACCGCCGAGCAGCGCTAGAGTCAGGTCGGATCCGGACAATCGTCACAGAAGGGGCTATTGCACTGTTGGCAACACACAACCAGCTTTCCGCCATCCTTGCACACGCCCCAGTTCCACGCTGCGTCCGCTGGCTTCGGCCCTGCCAGTCCATTAACAGCAAACAGGGCGGCGATCCCAGCAAGCTTCATCCCAAGGTATTTCATGGTGTTCCTCCTTTGAGTAAGGACAAGTTTGTTACCCAACTTACAACTACGGCGTCGTGCATGTTTCTCAATCTTGCAGCGCAGCACACTGGTCCTCAAACCTGTGGAGCTGCTGCTCATCACCGCGGTAGGCGGTAACGGCCTCCACTGTGCTGTCGGGCCCAATCAGAAAGGCTGCGGGCACACCCTGTACCTCAAGGAGTCTACCCGCACCAGCGCTGTAGCCGACTTGGCTCTCCGGTCGCAGTAGCATCGCAAACTCCTGGATGAGTACCGTATCGTCGTCAAGCGCAATGCCGTCGTCAAACGTGGTCCAGTCGTCGAACGTGATCCAGCTTATCGCCATATTGGGTGCCTCCCCGAGCGCGGCTTCACGACGGGCGGCGTCCCGGCAAGCGGGACATTCGGGTCGAAACGCAACGATAAGGCGGCAATGCGTCTCCGTAGCACGTCGCTTCCGGTTCTTCGTCCCAGGAACGCCCATCATCAACAGTGACACATTGAGCGCAGAGTCTGGAAACACCACTCCAGGTTCAAGAGTCGATACTTCGATGCCGACGCTCCGTGCTCCACCGTACCGCAACCCGAGGTTGGCGATGGTCACGGCAACCATTGCGACCAGGACGAAGTTGGTTATGCGTTCCAAAACACTCTTGATCTTCACCTAACAGCTCCCTCCATCCTTTTGTGAGGGATTGTCGTACGGGCCTAAGTAATCATTGTTAGATGATCATGTGCAGCACAAAACGGTCAGTGCTATCGACAATGGGTCCACACCAGACTGAAATGGCCAGTCTGCGATATGAGGATGTCAACTTCGGGCAGTTTGTATCCAGATCCCCGGGCGTCACACACGCAAGGCGGTGTCACCGGGAACCCTTCCAGACCCGTCCACCCACCAAGCCGACTTCCAGTTTCAAACTATCCAATCGGTTGCAAAACCGTGCGATCCGAGATTGCAGATCTGCGAACCAATGTTGCAATCTCGGCGAACTACCTGTGTGCACTGCCACACAACACCCGGCGCGGGTCGCCACGGTGCACTGGGTCGGAAACGTGGAAACGTTCGGGTCTACCAAGGCCATCGCGGGCATGGCGTCCTTGCATACCGCTACGGGAAAGAACAGCAGCAAGATGCTCAAAGAGATGGAAGAGGTATGGACCTCCGGCGACCAGCATTAGGATGTGGGTTCAACACGTTGACATCCCTCCCGCGGTAGTCCTCGTCAGTCGGGTCCTACGGTTAGCAAAACGGACCCGATTCTGATCATGGTCGCGTCCCGCCGGAAGCTCCTGGGGCTCAAGGAACGTGGTCGCATTCGGCACATAGTCCGGCCCAACGCGCTACCCGCTCGATGCGGGATTGGCCACTCCTGGTAACGCCGGTCCACCGAGACCGCGTGTAACGCTTGGCCATCGAGCGGCATCTGAGGTCGAGCCAGGCTGTTGACACGAACCAATCGGGATTGCTCAAACTCATCGGAGGCCCGTTCCATGTCGAAACGCGAAGAGAGAGAGAGAGAGAGAGAGAGAGAGAGAAAGAAAGAAAGGAAAGGCAGAGAACCCAGGCCCGGCCCCCGGAAGTCATTGGGGAACGAGCATGTTGAGCGCACGGGCCGCCCGACTCGCGGTCGCCATGGCCTCGTCGGCGATCGTGCGGACACCCGACCACCACCGCGCCCTCGTCGATGCCATCACCCGCACCATCCTCCCTGATGTTCGCTGGCGCGCGGTGGATGCCTCCCCCAGATTCCGCCGCCTGCTGCACCGCCAGGACGGCGAATCACCAAGCCTCCTATCCCGCGACCACGCCGCCCGCCTTTGCCACCTCGAGCCCACCGCTTTCTCTCGCTGGTTCGAAGGCTGCGCGGGCATCCGGTTCCGCGACTGGCGGCGCCGCTACCGCCTGGCGGACGCCCTGGTCCATATGGCGGCCGACCCGGACCGCAACATCGCAACCGCGGCAGATGCCGCCGGATTCGAGACTCGGCGCGGGTTCGAACTGGCGTGCCACGACATCCTCGGCATGTCTCCGCGGGCCGCACTCGCCGGCCCGGATGCCCGGGCGCACGATTGATGGCGCAACGATGAGCGGCCGAAAGAACGGCATGACCAGGAGGCGTGCCGCACTGCTTTACGCGAGAAAACCGTTCGCGGCAAAAACCGCCCCACCGGGGTACCGCAAGTTGATCACCTTGTCCGGTCGAGTCATATTGCTGTCATGGCACTTAGCAAGAAGAAGGCGACCACGATCGCCTTGGACCCGAAGGACGATCAGCTGCTCACGCGAGCCGCCCGCGAACGCGGTGTGTCGCGCGCGGAGTTCATTCGCCAACAGTTAGCCCTCGTGCTCGAGCAGTACCGCAGGCACCCAAAGCCGCGAAGCGCCGGCGTCATTCGCGAGTTGCCCCAGCGGGGGGACGAACGCGAGCTCTTCAGTGGCCCGTGATAGCCCGGCCGCGCTGATATGCGACACGGGCGCGTTGCTTGACTATCTCGTCGAGGGCGCGCCCGACCACCGATCTTTTCGTCGCGCCATTGACGCTGCCCGCACGCGCTACGTTCCCGGACTGGTTCTGGCTGAACTTGACTACTTCCTGCGTGCTGAACGGCGGGCCATGAACGTGTTCATGGACCATCTCGCGCGGGGCGCGTTCACCTACGCCCCACCGACACGCGAGCAGCCCCTCTGAGCCATGGAAATCGACTGACTGTACGGAGACCTCGGCCTTGGCTTGGTGGATGCTTCCATTGTGGCCCTCGCCGACACGATCGGCGTCCGCCGCATCGCAACGCGAGACCTGCGCCATTTCGGGGCGGTGCGGCTGCGCGGTGGCGTGGGTTTGAGCTGGTGGTTCAGCCGACGGATCCGGATCGTACCTGATTGCAGATACGTGTGGTGCTGCATGATGGCAGGGTCGCTTGGCCCGCCACGCTTCTTGCGTTTGACTACCAGGATACAGCGATTATACTCATGATATGAGCAAGCGCCTCCAGATTGTCATGGACGATGCGGAAATCCGCGAAATCAAACGCGTCGCGCGACAGAATCGGATGACCGTGGCAGAGTGGGTCCGCCAGGCGTTGCGGGAAGCACGCCGGATGGAACCCCGTTCCTCAGTGGATAAGAAGCTGCGTGTGGTTCGTGAGGCGGCTCGACACAACTATCCGACGGGCGACATCCCAAACATGCTCGAGGAGATCGAGCGGGGGTACCTGTAGGTCGCCGTGGTCTTCGTGGCTTCCAACATTCCGATGTACCTCGTCGGGAGCGAGCATCCCAATAAGCCACGCGCGCAACACGCGTTGGAGAAGGCGCTCGTTGCTGGTGAGTCGCTCGTCACCGACACCGAAGTGCTTCAAGAGATCTTGCATCGGTATGTGGCCATCGAACGACGCGACGCCATCCAACCCGCTTTCGAGGCAGTGCTCGGAGTGGTCGATGAGGTGTACTCCGTACAGCTAGGCGACGCGCTCCGAGCCAGGGACATCATCCTGAGTCGCTCGGGGCTCTCCGCTCGGGATGCGCTCCATGTTGCCGTGATGGAACGGCATTCTGTCGTGCAGATCCTGACGTTCGATACTGGTTTCGACAACGTTCCAGGGATTGAGCGCGTCACCATATAGACCGGTGAGTATCCCGATTCCTGGTGACGGGCCAACCACGAACACAGACAATCCCTCGGGTTCGGGCAGTTTCCCTTCGGCCGTGACTCGATAATCCGCTTCTGTTCGTGCCTTTCGTCTATTTCGTGCGTTTCGTGCTCCCGGTGTACCGACCAGCCGCAGGCATCCGTCGAATCTCCGGCGTCGAAGTGCCGTTTAACGCAACGGCCGGATTCATTCGATTTCCGCGAACAGACGGGTAACAGGCAATACGAACCCGGGCAGAACATCTCCCCCATCCAATGAGTCGCCTCCCTTCAACACCATAACTTCCCTTCCACGATACACCGTCACCTGCCTCGCCTCCGGATCCACGACCCACACCATTGGAGTCCCCGCGGTGATGTACTCCCGCGCCTTCGACGCGAGTTGTTCAGGGGTTTTCTCCATTGAGACGACCTCGATCGCGAGATCAGGCACGCCGTGCACAAATCCACCGCGACGCGGCAAGGTCTCCTGCCGCTCGCGCGACAGGTAGCTGACGTCCGGCCCTCGTACGGTGTCGGGATCGGTAAAGAGTCGAAAGCCGGTCTCGACCAGGACGCGCCCGCAGGCGTGCGCGCGGGCATACGCACCCAACTCAATGGTCAGGAACCCGGCGAGCGCGCCATGCTTGAAACCCGCGGGCGTCACGGGGACCAGTTCCCCACGCACCAGCTCGAGGTCCTTCCTCCCCGTTCGCTCCAGTTGCTCGGCGGTAACCACTTGGCGAACAGACATGTTGCACGCTCCCTGACAAACAATCGTTTCCTTAACATAAGCTCGGCTGAGGATTCAACAATCATCCGCACCGCCGAGGATACGCTTGGTGAACGCGAGTTCCTTTATCGGATCAATGCCCGGCGTACCAATTCTCCTGAGTCGCGAGAGGACGGCCGCCAGCGCCCCTTCTTTCTTTTTCCTTCCTTCTTTCACGCTCCCGGCTCAAGGCTCTCGGCTCAAGGCTCTCGGCTCCTGGCTCCTGGCTCTCGGCCCATTTCTTGTTCTACTCCCTCCAGACCCCTCCAAGGTGCTGCACCCGCGCCTCACTAGCGCAAGCCCCCTTGGCGAAACACCTTGCACCTTCGCGGAACCGGCCGTTGTCATCGAACTGGAATATGGATCGCCGACAGACTTTGGGATTTAGCGTAAGACGCGCTGAGGCTCGCCAGGAAGGCCCCCTGGCGTCTTCCCGGCGCCACCGGAGTCTGTGGAAACTGGCCTCCCTCCTGACGGTACTGGGTCTGTTCCAGTGCTCCGATGACCAGGGGCCCCAGCCACCGATTGTGGCTCAATTCGGCATCTCCCCCCTATTCAACATAGAAGGCGCCTCCTCCATCCCGGTGGCCGAGGTCCGGCTGAAGATCCTCCGATCCGATTCGTCCACTGTCGTGATCGACACGACTGTGGCGATCGAGGCTGCCGCGACCGTCAACATCGATGTCGAAGTCACACTGATGAGCGACCCCGAGCAGTTCATCGTGGAACTGGAGATCATCGGGCCGGAGGGCACCACGCTCTTCCGGGGCGGGCCGAGCCGGGTGACCGTGGGGTCCGACAACGGGCCGGAGGGGGAACCGGTCGAGATCCAGATCCAGTACGTCGGAATCGGATCGGATGCGGCGGGGGTCAGGATCCTCTCCCAGACACCCGAGGTAGCCCCGGGGGGTACGATCCTCCTCACCGCCGAGGCGTTTGATGACGAGGATGAACCCATCCCCGGGACCCCGATAATCTGGTCGTCGGTCGATCCCGCCCTGGCCACGGTGCCGGACATCGAAGTCGGTGAGATCGTTGCGGGAACGTCAGCCGGCGAGGTCCTGGTCGAGGCCCGGCTGCTGACCGGTCCAGCCGACACCATCGCACTTCAGATCCGGGAGCAGGTCCCCGTCATCACCCTCACCCCGGATACGCTACGCATCGAGGTGTCCGCCGGGGGGGCCAATCCGGAGTCCCTGGAGGCCCAAATCACCAACTCGGGCACCGCGGCGTCCGTGTTGACCGGGCTCGCGGTCGGCGAGATCACATACGATCAGGGAGCCGACTGGATCAACGGCTGGACCCTGCACGCCGGGACGGCCCCGACCTCCGTCTCCGTCTTCCTGAACATCTCGGGGCTCACACCGGGTACCTACACGGCACACATCCCCATTACGGCTCCCGAGGCATCCAACAGCCCGCAGGATCTGGTCGTCGTGCTCGAGGTGACGCCCGGGATTATCATCACGGTCACCCCGACCGCCACCACGCTCGTGGCGTTAGGCAACTCCGTACAACTCGGCGCGACAGCGGTGGACGAGACGGGCAACCCGATTGTCAATCCAACGTTCACGTGGGAATCCTCGGCGCCGGGTGTGGCAACGGTGGACGCCACGGGCCGCGTGACAGCGGTGGCCAACGGAACAACCACGATCTCCGCAAACATCGGGAACGCGCGAGGCACGGCAACCGTCATCGTGTCTCAGGTGGCCGCGTCAGTGGACGTATCACCCAGCATCGCGACGTTCTCGTCCCTTGGTGAGACCCTGACGTTGACGGCCCTCGCGCGGGACGCAAACGGCAACGCGATCAACGGCGGGAGTTTTACCTGGACTTCGAGTCAACCGACCGTCGCCAGCGTGCACCCGACCACCGGTCTGGTGACAGCGCTCCAGAACACGGCGCAGGGCGGCCCCGTGACGATTACGGCAATCACGGGCGGCGCGGTCGGTTCGGCGTCGGTCACGATCAATCAGAATGTGACGCAGATCTCGGTATCGCCGACGTCTCTTGCGCTGAGTCCGGGCCAGAGCGCGACGCTGACGGCGACGGTCCTGGATGAGAACGAGCAGCCGGCGGAAGGCGTCCTGGTGGCGTGGTCATCCTCGAGCGTGGCCGCGTCAGTAGTGTCGACCGGCCCGACGACGGCGCAAGTCACGGCATCAGCGACCGACATCGGTCCGGCGATCATTACGGCCACGTTCGGCGCGCTGAACGCGACGGCGTCCATCAACGTGAGTGCGCCCGCCAGCGTTTCGGTGGCCACGGACCCGGTCGGTGGTTCGACGACGCTCACGTCGATCGGCGATTCCATCTTCCTCATGGCGACCGCGCTCGATGGGGCCGGCGCACCGATCAATGGTCTCCTCTACGACTGGCAGGTGAGCAATCCATCGGTTGCGTCGATTGAATCAGTCGGACCGAACCAGGCCGTCGCCGTCGCACTGGCAAACGGCCCCTTCAACGCCACAGCATCCACCGTGGGAGCGGTTTCGGGATCGTTAGGTCTCACGGTGGCCCAGGCCGCGACGACGATCAACGTCACGCCGCAGACCGTCAGTATGAACGCGTTGGGAAGGACGACACAGCTCACCGCGGTTGCCACGGATGCCAGGGGCAATCCGGTTCCGGTGACGTGGTCCTCGCTGGCTCCCGGCATCGCAGGTGTGGGCGCAACGGGTCTGGTCACCGCCATCGGCAATGGCTCGACCACGGTCACGGCGTCCGCCGGCGGTCTGGACGCGCCGGTATCGGTCACCGTGCAGCAGATCATTTCGAGTGTGCTGGTGACGCCGCCGACCGCAAGCACCAATACGATCGGCGCCACCCTGCCGCTGGCCGCCACGGCCCGTGACCCGTTAGGCAACGTGGTCGCGGGCACCACGGCCGCGTGGCTGTCGAACAACCCGACGAGTGCATCGGTGACATCGACCGGGGAGACAACGGCATCGGTCACCGCGCTCGCCGTGTCACCGGGTGTGACGATCACGGCGACCATCGGGCCGGCATCGGGCGTCTCAACGGTTGTGATCGGGCAGATCGTCGATCCGGCCGTCTCCACCGCAACCGTACCCGCCGCGGGATCCGCGGGCGTGTTTACGGACGTCGTGGTGCAGGCCCGTGACGCCTCGGGCGTCCCGTTAGGCGCGGGCGGCGCCAACGTGTTGGTGACCATTACCGGCGCGAACCCCAGTGGTCCTCAAGCCGCGTCAGACAGCGCGAACGGGCGGTACGGCTTCCGCTACACACCCGCG
>Ga0302046_10005243_pt1 | contig 11451 bp, 8 predicted proteins | sample RVTome_11_FD_200261 | JGI IMG/M metagenome (GOLD analysis project Ga0302046, IMG submission 200261) | Soil microbial communities from uranium-contaminated site in the Upper Colorado River Basin, Wyoming, United States - RVT147D111 (version 2) ... | reverse complement strand
GGCGCGGCTTACCGAGCGGCACGAGAAGCTCGAGACGGCGAGGAAGCGGAGAGAGCGGATCAACCGACAGCGGCTCGAGGCCGCGGCGTGATCACCGGAGAGGTGTGGCATCTTCGATCAGCCGAAGAGTCGGAAAGGGCCTGAGGCGCTACACCCCCGCTACCTCATGTGTGGGAAGCTCGACTTCGACGTGCCCACGTAGACCAGCGAGGAGGCGTAAACGACGTCCCCCGGATGTGCCCCTCCAGCTACATGACGGGCGGGGAGGGCTGGCCAGTGGCGAAGCCGCCCGGATCGGGCAGGGGGGAGAACTCTTCCGCCGACCGGGGTCGCGCCCACATGAAGCCCTGGAAGTACTCGATCCCGTTCTTCCGCGCCCATTCGTACTGTTCCTCGCTGTCGACGCGGTTCACGAGTACCTCCAGGCCCGTAGCCCGACTGGTGGCGAGAAGCGCCGATGCCAACGCCGCCCGGGACTGGCTCCGCCCGATGTTCTGAACGTACCGGCCGTCGAGCTTCAGATAGTGGATCTGTCTCACGACGTCGTGGTCGAGGTTGGTCGCGGGTCCGTCGAGCCCTATGCAGAAGCCCTGCTCTCCCAGCCGTCCGAGGCTGTCTCGCCACCTTGAACCGCCGTTGGTGGGCAGGGAGCCCAGCTCCAGGCGCACCCGGGGAGCTTCGACCCGTTCCTCGTCGAGCACGGCGGGTGCCCATTCCTCGATGGGACTCTCCGTCAGGGTCGCAGCGTCCAGGTTCACGGCCACCCAGTCCACGCCGAGCTCGCTTGCCCGGCTGCGAAGCCAGCGCGCGGCCTCGCGCATCACCCAGCGATCGACCGAGGGGAAGAGCCCCCGTCGTCGCAGGGCCGGCAGCAGCTCCGCCGCGGTGAGAAGTCCACGTTCGGGGTGCCGCCACCGAACCAGCGCCTCCGCCCCGACCGCCAGCTTCTGGCGGATAGAGAAGATGGCCTGGAAGGCGAGCTCCAGATCACCGCGCTCGAACCCTTCGGACAGGCTGGCCACGAACTCGTCGTCGAGGCCCTCGTCCTCCAGATCGTAGACCCCGACACCCTTCCGTTCATGCACGTGTTGCATCGCGCTGTCCGCCGCGCCCAACAGTCCGTCGAAGTCCGTCGCGTGGTCGGGATAAAGGGCGACTCCCACCCGGAGGTCCACCCCGATCGACTCCCCGGCGACGGGGAAGGGCTCGTCGAATGCCTCGACCAATCGCCATGCGGCCTGTTGACTCTCCGCGACCCCGGTGACCTCGCTCAGGAGAACGGCGAACTCGTCTCCACCGATCCTCGCCACGAAGTCGCTGTCCCGCGCGGCCTTCCGGATCCGATCCGCGGCCCGTTCGAGCAACTCGTCACCGGCCGGGTGGCCGAGCGAGTCGTTCACCCGCTTGAAGCCGCTTATGTCGAGGTACAGCAATCCGACCTTGGCGCTCTGCCGGTCCGCCAGAGCCAGGATCTGCGCCGCCTGCCGTTCTAGCATTCGACGGTTGGGCATCTGGGTCAGCGAGTCTGTGTACGCCATCGCCTGCAGCTTGCTGGCCAGCTCGAGCTGATCGCCGATGTCGTGGGTCGTCGAGATCACGAACTGTTGGTCAGATCTGTCGTCGTCGATCAGACAGGCGCTGTACAGGACCGTGCTCGTCGCGCCGTCGTCGCGGCACATGCCGACCTCGCCGACGAACGCCTGCCCGGGGCCGTGGAGTCGCTCTCGGATTCGCTCGAACTCCTCGCTCGACCGGAAGAGGCCCCTCATGGAGACCCCGGTGATGTCCTCTTGGGAGAACCCGAGTATTCGAGCGAAGGCGGGGTTGGCTTCGAGGATCTGGCCTTCCCGCGTGCTGCGAGCGATACCCGTCGGGCTCGCCTCGACAAGCATGCGGTAGCGTCGCTCGCGCTCCTCGAGGCGTCGCTCGACTCGATGTCGGTGGAGCGCGATCTCGATCGCGCTGTGCAGGCCGGCGGGGGTCGGGGGCTTCACGACCAGGCCGTAAGGATCGATCTCCTCCGCACGCCCGATTGCGCTCGGCGTGTCCAGCTCTGTCATGAAGACGACGGGGATCCCGAGGGACCCGATCTTCTTCGCCACCTCCAATCCCCCGAGGGAGTCGAGATCGCCGCCGAGCTCGAGTTCGATCAGCGCGAGGTCGCAACCGCCTTCCTCCGCTCGCGCGATCAACTGTTCGAGCGTCCTCCCACCATTGACGACCTCGTGTCCCGCGTTCCAGAGCAACGCGGCCACACCACGCACCACACTCGGGTCATCATCTACGACGAGTACGCTGTACGGCATCGCTTCATCCCTTCGCGCCCCAAGGGCTCCCCGCCTCTCCGACGGAGTACCCCCCCATAATCAATGTAAAGACATGAGGTCAAGGAATCCAGACGCTGCAGAGGTGTGGCATCCTCGATCTTCCGAAAAGCCGGATAGGCTCTGAGGCGCTACAGTCACCGTTGTGCTCCAGGATCGCCGTGACACCTAATGGGTCGTGCGAGCGACCGTCGTCGAATGGGTCACTGGCGTGGCGTGTGTAGACGGGCTCCCCGAGGCTTACCACGCCCGGATCACCTGTCGTCGAGTGCGGGGACAGCGACGTCGAGAAGCACCTCGCTGGCAGCTACTTGCCTGCGGGCCAGCGAGTCCCGGTGGCGTCGGCATCGCCGCCGAGGCGCGGCTCAAAGGACGAGTCGTTATAGTTTGGGCTTGGCGAGGCCTGCGGAATCGACCGGGAAGGGCCCGAGATGGCGAAGATCAAGTTCTACGCCACTCCCACCTGACCGTACTGCTCCGACGCCAAGGATTGGCTCGATCAGCACGGATGCGACTACGAAGCGCTCGACATCACCTCCGATGTGGAGCTCTTGAGGGAATGGCGCGCCCTGACCGGCGGGGCGGGGGTGCCGACGCTCGCGCACGGAAACGACATCATCATCGGCTTCAACGCCGAACGGTACGCGGCGCTGCGGCATTGCTGCGAGTACACGTCGGATGTCGACGCGGACGCGTTGGAGGAGAGTCTCACCGGCGGTGGCGGCTGAGGCGGCGGGATCCCGCCGCCTGGCCGAGGGGTGAGGCGACGGGCCGGTCACGGAAGAGGGGTGAGGCCGACCGCATCGGACGGCCTTGCCCCCATTCCCCGGACCTGGACCGCGCTCCGTTGGCTGACCTGCGTTCCCTTTGGGAGGCAAGCCCGGGCGCGTACGCCACCACGAGGTAGGCGCCGACGACGCGGAATCCGCGGCGCCGCCGGAGCTCGGCGAGTAGGTCCCGCAGGGCGAAGAGGGCCGCCTTTTCAGCGCCACCCTCCGCCGGGGTGTCTCGATGGGAGAGAGGCTGCGAGGCCGCCGCCGAACCCGACACGAGCAGGGGTGAGATGGATCACGCCGACCCACGGAGCACGACTCGTCGCGATGCGATCAAGCTGGGACTCCTGGCCGGGGCCGGGTTGGCGGTCGGCCGCGGGGCGCCACTGTTCGGCGAGGTACCGACCCGCGCCCAGGAGCTCATGACCCGGCCGATCCCCGGAACCGGCGAGCGGCTGCCCGTCGTCGGAGTCGGCACGAACCAGTGGGGGGCTCAGAGCGAGGAGGAGATCGCGCCGCTTCGCGAGATCGTTCGGTTGATGAACGAGAGCGGCGCCCGCTTCATCGACACGGCGCGGATCTACGGCCGCGGCCGCGCCGAGGAGGTCATCGGCCAGATTCTCCGCGAGCTGGACGTCCGCGACGACGTGTTCATCGCGACGAAGGTCCCGACGCCGGACACCCGCGAAGAGGCAGTCGCTTCGCTCGAGGCGTGTGTGACCGCGCTGGGGTTCGAGCGCGTATCGGCCATGCGCGTCCACTTTCTCGACGGCGCCGAGATCCTGCTTCCGATCCTGCGGGAGTGGAAGGAGGCCGGGCGGATCCGATACCTCGGCGTCACCACGATGAGCGCCGAGGACTATCCGGAGCTCGAGCGGCTGATCCGGGAGGAGAACCTCGACATGATCGAGATCGACTACTCGGTGCTCGATCGGGCCGCCGCCGAGAGGATTCTCCCGCTGGCCGCAGATCACGGCGTCGCGGTGGTGGTCGCCAGACCCTTCGCGGGCCGCCGCGGCGGCGTCTTCTCGCTCGTGGGCGACCGGCCGCTCCCCGACTTCGCGAGCGAGATCGGCGCCACGAGCTGGGCGCAGCTCGCCTTGAAGTACAACCTCGCGAATCCGGCGGTGACCGTCGTGATTCCGGGCACGGACGACCCCGAGCACATGGTCGACAACATGGGCGCCGGGCGGGGCGAGCTTCCCGACGCGGACCTGCGCCGCCGGATCGAGCAGATGTTCGACGAGCTCGGGGGCTAGCGGCTCGAGCTCCCGACTTCCGCTTCGCGCTCCTCGGCGCGGGAACCGCTCAGGATGTCGAAGGGCGCGTAGTTCGCCTCGTGGGCACGCGTACTCGTAGACCGGCTCATCGAGCCGGTTGAACTGACCTGACACTTGGTCCCAGTGCCCGTGAGTGGAGGGGACGGCTCACGCGATTCGGCGGAGGGGTGTGCGCTATGCAGCCAGGCTCCAAGCGGGGCCCCGATGTTGGATGCGGCGCAGAGCTTCTTCGTGGTTTGCCTCTCTCTGGACCGCCTGTATTCGGTGGGGTTCCCGCGGACTCGACGGATCGAGCTTGCTGATGCCTGCGGTGAGGCCCGAGGTGTTCACGGAGGACGGGCCGCCGGCGGGACTCCCGAACCCGGCCGGCTGCTGACCGCCTCTCGGGGGCGGGCTCGCGGGCGCGGCACGACGGGGAGGTCAGGGCTCGGGCTGCTCCCGCGCTCGCAATCGCTCCATCAGTCGCCGGAAGCGGGGATCTTCCCGGATCGCGTCGAACCGGGGTTCCTTCAGGTGGATCCGCAGGTGGGTCGGGGCGACCCGCGTGCGCTCGAGAAAGGCGATGGCGTCGGCATGTTGGCCCGCGGCGGCCAGCAGGGCGGCCCATGCGGTTGCCGAATGCACGCCAGTATGGTCCGGCGCCGGGGCCAGTGTGCGGGCCCGCCCCATCTGGGCACGCGCGGCTGCCGTGTCACCGCGCAGGAGCGTCACCGCGATGACCACGTCCTCGACCGCCAGGGGCTCCGACGCGGGCCGCAGCCCCATCGCGGTCTGCGCGTCCGACCACGCCCCGGCCGAGTCGCCCGTCACGAGGCGCAGCGAAGCCCGTTCTGCATACGCCTGGTAGAACCCCGGATTCACCGCCGTCGCGCTGTCCAGCCAGCGCCGCGCGTCGGCGTACCGTCGCCCTGCCATGTCGATCCACGCCAGGTGCACCAGGCTGATGGGCCGGTCGGGTTCGATCGCCAGCGCCTGGAGGAACTGCTCCACGGCGGCGGCATCCTCGTCCAGCAGCCGCAGGCTCAGGCCGAACTCGTGGCGCGCCTCGGCATTGCCCGGATCGAGATCCACCGCGCGTTGCATCGCCTCCCGGACACCGCCGAGCGTGCTCGGATTGCGGAACCGGAGGAGGCCGCCCCGGGCCAGCCACCCATCGGCCACTCCGTCGTCGAGCTGAATGGCCCGTTCTGCCGCTTCCCATCCGCGGACAACGAGGGCCTCCGCCGGGAGGGCGTCATAGGTCCAGCCCCAGTCGAGGAAGAGCACGTGCGCCAGGGCCAGCCTCGCGAACGCCGGTGCGAAGCTCGAGTCCAGCCGTGTGGCCTCCGCATACGCCTCGACGGCGCGGGCGAGCCCGCCGGGGTTGCGCTGCGCCAGGTAGTGGTTGCCGCGCAGCAACTGGTCGTGCGCGGCCGGGCTCGGAGCGGGCCCGGACGGCGCTGGAGCCGCACCCGCCATCACGTGCCCCCCCACCGCTTCCGCCACCTCCAGCGCGACCTCGTCCTGGAGGGCGAAGAGATCGGTGGCCGCCCGGTCGTAACTCCGGTTCCAGCGGCGGACGCCGTCCGCCGCGTCGACCAGCCGGACCGCCACCCGCACCCGCTCGCCGGCCCGGCGGACACTCCCTTCCACCAGGTAGCGCAGCCCCATCGCCCGAGCCCGGTCCACGACATCGGCGGGGTCGGCCCGTTCGAGCCGGTCCACCGAACTGCGGCTCACGATGCTGAGCCCCGGGAAGTCCCCCAGCCGCGAGGCGATCTCTTCACTGACGCCCCGCGCCAGGTACGCGTCGGCGGTATCGGGTGAGAGCATGGCGAAGGACAGCACGGCCACGCGGTGCTGCACCACCGCACCCGCGGCCGGACCGACCTCGGTCCGCCGGCTCTCGATGCGGCCGATCCGCCACCACGCGCCGACCGCCGCGACCAGCGCGACGCCGAGGAGCGCGACCGCGAGCGCGCGGTGTGGCCGGCGTGCCGCGGACGGCGCCTCCGGTGCCACGGCCGCCCGAGTGAGCGCCTCGGCGAACTCGAGCGCCGTGGCGTAGCGGTCGGCCGGGACCTTTGCGAGCGCTCGCAGCACCGCTCGTTCCACCGGCTCCGGGACGGAGGGCCGGACCAATCGGATCAGGGGGACGGTGTCCACCGAATGGCGCGCGAGGACCACCTGCGTTGTGGCTCCCGTGAACGGCGGGCTGCCGGTCAGCATCTCGTACGCGACACAGCCCAGGGAGTAGATGTCGGTGCGACCGTCGACGGCGCTCTCCGTCGCCTGCTCCGGGCTCATGTAGCTCGGCGTGCCGATGGCCACGCCGGTCTGCGTCAACCGGTCCCCGCCGGCGGCACTCATGGCCCGTGCGATCCCGAAGTCGGCGACCACGGCATGCCCCCCGACGAGCAGGATGTTCTCGGGCTTGATGTCGCGGTGGACGACCCCCTGCGCGTGGGCGGCACTCAGGGCGTCCGCCACTTCCCGGGTCAGTCGGATCGCGTCGTCGAGCGGGAGCTGCTTCTCCCGGTCGATCCGGTCCCGGAGCGACTCGCCTTCGACATAGGGCATGACGTAGTAGAAGATCCCGGAGCCCTCGTCGAGCTGCCCCGAGTCGAAGAGCGGCAGGATGTGAGGATGGTTCAGATGGGCCGCGACATCGATCTCGCGCAGGAAGCGCTCGGCCCCGAGTGCCGCGGTGAGCTCGGGCCGGAGCACCTTCAAGGCGAGCAAGCGGTGGTGCTTGAGGTCTTCAGCCAGGTAGACGGTCGCCATGCCGCCACTGCCGAGCGGGCGCTCGATGCGGTAACGAGCGCCAAGGTGGGTCCGCAGGCGATCGGCGATGTCGGTCACGGGTATCCAGGCGGTCTGCTGCCTCTACGATATGGTCGCCGACCCGGGACGGACAGGCTTACTTCCCGAGGACGTTGGGTCCCGTTCTCACCTTGGCCCCGTGCGCATCTCGACACTCTTCGACCTGTACCGGCGATATCGCCGCGCTGGTGTAGCGCTTCTCACGAGCTTGACCCAGGCGTTCTCACCACCATGACCCACCCCCCTCGAGGTATCCTCAGGTAATCAAGCTCGAGCGTTCGGTTTTGGCGACCTCCTTCGTCTGGGTGGCGGTGGCTCCGAGCTGAGCCCGGGCCGTTGGCGGCTGCGGTAGCTGTCGCCCTCGATGGTGCGGTTGGAGGTGACGATGGTGGAGGCCCGGCGGTATGGCGGTCGACGACGGAGGGGGCGGAGTCTATCCGGAGGCCCGCGGGGTCCCGAGCTCGACGTCGTCCGCGCTCGTGCCCCAGCCTTCCGCCTCGATGCGCCGCCGCTGCTCCGCGAGGAGGACCCGCATGCGGTCGAGAAGCGCCCGAAACCGCGGATGATCCCGTACCGCGGAGAGCGTCGGGACCCCCTCCAGGAGGCGAACGTCCCGGTACCCCCGGTCGACGGCATCCTCCAGCCAGTCCAGCGCCGCCGTCGTGTCGCCGAGAATCAGGCTGGCGACGGCCAGGCGATGCCGGGGCAGATGATCCGGGTCGGCGGACATCTCGCGCTCTGTGGTGACCATGACCTCGCGCGCGATCTCCCGCGCCTGGGCGGAGTCGCCCAGCCGGTCGAGCACGTAGGCCAGACCGAGCGGGTCCCACAGGAGCCCCCGGTGGATCGGATCGAAGGCCCGATCCACACCCGGGTACAGCCGCCGGTAGTGCCGCCGCGCCTCCTCCAGGTCTCCCTTGTACAGCGCGAGCGCGCCGCGCCACCGGTCGATGCGAAGCGCCTCCTCGCTCTCGGACAGATCATCGATGATCCCCTCGGCACGCTGGAGGTCGCGGCGGTGGTACAGGGCGACTTGGAGCTCGGTCCAGCGCAGGTCGTGACCGCGGGCGCGGGCATGCTCGAACCAGCGATCCGCGATCTCGTCCCGGCCGATCTGGGAGTTCAGCCGCGCCATGCTCTCGATCGGAAGCGATGACGACGGGGCGAGCCGTCGCGCGCGCTCCGTCCCTTGCATCACCTCGGCGAGACGCCGCTGTCGCTGAAGCAGCGTCAGGAGGTTGTTGATCGACTCGCTGTGGTTGGGCTGGAGCTCGAGCGCCCGCTCGTAGGCGGCGATGGCGTCCTCGATCCGTCCGAGCGCCCACTGTGCGTCGCCCGACTCGTCGCGATCGGAGCAATGGCCGGGCGTACTGCGCCATGCTCACGCCTCTCGTAAACAGAACAAGAATACTTATTCTGATACAAGGTACGGCAGACCCGATCGCCTTCAAGGATCCTGAACGAAGCCCGCTTCGCGGAGGGGTCGTGACTGCGAGCGTACGACACGGTTTAGTCGACACGTGAGAATCGGAGCGGCAACTCGCGGGTGCCACGGATGAAGAGCCCCGGGCGCCAGCGGAGCGATCGGGGGTGGACCGACAGCGCCACGTCGCCGACCCGCGCCAGAAGCGCGGAGAACGCGAACCGGGCCTCGAGACGAGCCAGGGCCGCACCGAGACAGAAGTGAACGCCGTGGCCGAATGCCAGGTGTCGATTCGGGTCTCGGTCCAGGATCAGCTCGTCGGCATGGGGGAACTGCGCCTCATCCCGATTCGCGGAGGCGAGCGCGATGAGCACGAGCTCTCCGCGCTCGATCGCCACTCCCGCGATCGCCATCGCCCGGGACGCGTAGCGCTCCGTCGCGAACAGGAGCGGACCGGCGTATCGCAGCAGTTCCTCGACCGCGCTCTCCATGAGATCCGGCTCGGCACGAAGTCGTCGCAGCTGCTCGGGGTTCTCGAGCAGTGCGATCATCCCGTTCCCGATGAGATGGATCGTGGTCTCGTGTCCGGCGACGAGGAGGAGGAAGATCATCGCCACGAGCTCGTCTTCATCGAGGCGGTCGCCATCGCTCTCGGCCGACATGAGCGCGCTCACGAGATCCTCGCGCGGTGCGGCGCGGCGGGTGGCGACCAATCGTCGGATGTACCTGAGGAACGCCAGACCGCTGGGCAACGCCCGGAGCATCGAGCTCGGCGACCCGTCTGCCGCCACGATCCGATCCGACCAGTTCCTGAACCGCGGCCAGTCGCCCGAAGGCACCCCGAGGAGTCCGGCGATGATCGTGCTCGGGATCGGCGCCGCGTAGTCCTCGATGAGGTCCATCGTCCCGGGTCCGCCGCCGTGTGGAATCGCCCGCTGCAACAGCTCCTCCGCGAGGGTCTCGATGGCGGGCTCCAGCTCCCGGATTCGGTTCGGGGTGAAAGCGCGCTGCACGAGTCCGCGAAGCCGACGGTGATCCGGACCATCCAGGTCGAGCATGTTCCGCGTCAGCGGGCGGAGCGGCTTCGGGACCCAGGGTCCGGCGTCCCTTCGTTTCCCCATGATCTGGCTGCGGTCTTTCACGAGTCGCTCGTCGAGGAGCAGGTGCTGGCACTCGTCGAACCGCGTGACGGTGACTGCGGTCCTGCGGCCACCGATCCCCACCCGCGCCACGGGCCCTGCGTCGCGTAGGCGGGCAAGCACCGGGAAAGGATCGGCCTTGAAATCGGCCGATGTGACGTCGACTCGATTGGCCCGCCATCCACGAGGCATGTGACTCACTCCTGGGTCAGGGTCCGAGCCACTCCGTCGGCGAGGACGTCGAAGACCTGTGTGATGCGGTCGGACCCGATCAACTCCCGATTCAGCAGGACGATGAACAGCGCTCGCACGGCGGAGGTGAGGAGGCTCGCGTCGATCGTGTGCTCGACGCCTTCCCTCTTCCAGGAGGCCAGGAGCTGTTCGAAGAACGCCACGTCGGCCCGCCGGTGTGCTTCCGATACGCTCGGCGGTGTCTCGCCGAAGATGCCTCCGGTTTCCTCGGGGTCGAGCGCGACCTGAAGGAATGGGTCCCGATTCAGGGCCTGTCCGTGGAAGGAAAGCAGGTGCTTGAGCCGGTCACGCGCGGTCGGAAGCGACAGCTCGGCCGATGCGCGGACGTACGCCTCACGGACCTCCACTTCGACCACCTCCGCTACCGCCATGAAGAGCGACGCCTTGGAGTCGAAGAATAGATAGACCGAGCCCTTGCCAATCCCTGCCTCCCGAGCGATCTCGGCGACATTGACCTTGCGGTATCCCCTGTTCCCGAAGTGGGTACGGGCGGTGGCGATCAACGCCGCACGGATCTCTTCGCGCTCGGTCTCGGTGAAGGGACGTGGCATTAGCGGCGTTCCAGCAGACGGCGGACCGCCGCGCGAATGGCCGGTGGCGCCATGAGACCTTTGACCCGGTGTCGGATCTGGCCCTGTCGGTCGATGAGGATGGTCGTGGGCAAGACGTCGACGCCGCCGAAGGCCGCGCGGACCTCGCCTGACGCCGTGCCGATCGGGAACGTGATCTCCATCTCGTCCAGAAACACCTCCACCTCGGACTCTCGATCTCCGTCGGCTGCCAGGCCGAGCACGAGTAGCCCCTCGTCGGCATACCGCTCGTGCAGGTCCTGGAACACGGGCATCTCCACGCGGCACGGCAGACACCACGTCGCCCAGAAGATCACCAGGACCACCCGGTCGTCGAGCTCCGAATCGGCAATCCATCCGCGGTCACGGGTCTCGATCGCAAGCGCCGGGGCGGGGCCATGCGGCCCGCCCAGCCCCACCCATACGCCCACCTGAGGGGCGAGGCGCCACCCGATCCAGGCCAGCAGCGCCACCTGCAACACACGACCGGTCCACAACCGGAACGCTGCTCTGCTCGACGGTTCAGTCGTCAATAAACGCTCACGTGAGGAGGTCTCGACGAGGCATTCGAAGGACGCCGGAATTGAACTTCGAATCAACGATGGAATCACCGTACGCACCTGTGACCAAAACTGCAATCAGGTCATAGCAGGCGGATGACAAGGCTCAAAGATCGGCCCCGACGGTCGGTTCGTCCATCAGGCGGGGATGAGCATCACCGATCGCAACCCCGCGATCTCGCTGCCGGGGTCATGGAGTACGTGCGCGAGGTCGAGGCGATCGAGGACCCGGTCCAGCGTCAGGCACGCGCGAGGGGGCTGGAGGAGCAGGGGGTCTTCCCCTCGAACCGCTCGCATCGAGTTCCACGACGAGGCCGGCGAGGTCGTCC
>Ga0302046_10005242_pt1 | contig 11451 bp, 9 predicted proteins | sample RVTome_11_FD_200261 | JGI IMG/M metagenome (GOLD analysis project Ga0302046, IMG submission 200261) | Soil microbial communities from uranium-contaminated site in the Upper Colorado River Basin, Wyoming, United States - RVT147D111 (version 2) ... | reverse complement strand
GCTCGTCGTGCCGCTGCGCGACGAGATGGTCGCCTCGGTGCGGCCGGCGCTGCTCGTGCTGCTCGCCGCCGTGGGGGTCGTCCTGCTGGTCACCTGCGCCAACGTCGCCGGCCTGCTGCTGGCGCGCTCGGCGAGGCGCCGCCGTGAGCTCGGCATCCGCGCCGCCCTCGGCGCCGGTCGCCGGCGGCTGTTGCAGCAGCTGCTCACCGAGAGCCTGCTGCTGGCGATCGCCGGCGGCGCCGCCGGCCTGGTCCTGGGAAGCTGGGGTCTCACCGCCCTGGTCGCCGCCATGCCCGAGCGCCAGCGCCTCGCCCTGCCGCATGTGCGCCACCTGTCGCTCGACGCCACGATGATCGCCGTCGCCCTCGCCCTCACGGTGTTGACGGCGGTCCTCGTCGGCCTGGCGCCCGCCTTGCGGGCTGCCGGCGGCGACGTTCAGGGGGTCCTGCGTCAAGGCGGCCGCGCGGCGACCGGTCGTCTCGGCGCCGCCCGCCCGGCGCTCGTCGGCGCCGAGGTGATGCTGGCGGTGGTGCTGGTGGCCGGCGCCGGGATGCTCGCCAAGAGCCTCGTGCGGCTGTTGCAAGTCTCGCCGGGGTTTGATCCGAACGGCGTGCTCACGCTGACGATCAACCTGCCGGGGAACTACGACGGCGCCGATGGCCTCGATGCGCGGCTTGCCTTCCACCGCGACCTCCTGGCCCGTATCCAGGCGTTGCCGGGAGTGGTCGGCGCCGGAACGATCAACCAGCTTCCCTTCACCGGCCGCGGCAACACCGGCACCTTTACGGTCGAGGGCGAGCCGCTGGTCGGCGCCGATCCCAACCCCGAGGTCAGCATCCGCACGGTGAGCGCCGGCTACTTCCCGGCGCTCGGCGTGCCGCTGCTCGCTGGTCGCGGCGTCGGCGCGGGCGACGATCGCGACGCGCCCCGGGTCGTCGTCGTCAACGAGACCCTGGCGAACCGCTACTTCCCCGAACGCGGGCCGCTGGGCCGGCGGATCGTGTTCTCGTTCTTCGCTGGCCAACCCGCGTGGGAGATCGTTGGCGTCGTCGGCGACGAGCGCTTCGCGGCACCCGACGAGCTGGTCACCCCGGTCGTCTACTTCCCCTACCGGCAGACGCCGGACGGTGCCTTCAGCCTCGTGCTGCGCTCGGCGGCGGAACCGCTGGCGCTGGTCGAGGCCGTGCGCGCCGAGGTCGCGGCGCTCGACCCCGAGGTGCCGATCTACGAGGTCGCGACGATGAACGGGATCGCCGCCGGCACCACGGCGATCTTTCTGCGCCGTTACGTGCTGCTGCTGGTCGGCGGCTTCGCGACCGTCGCTGTGCTGCTGGCCGCCGTCGGTCTCTACGGCGTGATGTCGCAGTCGGTCGCCCAGCGCACACGCGAGATCGGCGTTCGCGTGGCGCTGGGCGCCAATCGCGGTGACGTCGCGCGGATGGTCGTCCGCCAGGGGATGGCGCCGGCGATCGGCGGCCTGATCGCCGGGATCGCGGTGGCGCTGGCTGCGACGCGATACCTGGGGAGCCTCCTCTACGAGGTGCAACCGCACGACCCGGCCGTCCTCTCCGGCGTGGTCATCGTGCTCGCCGCCGTGGCCCTGGCCTCGTGCTGGCTACCGGCGCGCCGCGCCACCCGCATCGATCCGATCGAGGCGCTGCGCCACGAAGGATGACGGGCGCTGCGCCCGTCCTGTCCATCGTGGACGGGGCCGGCGCGAACGCCGGCGAGACGGCCTCCCATGCCGCCGCACCTCCCGACCCGCGAGGGGTCCATGTGACAAACGCCCTTCCCTTCGGAGAGAATCATCCCGTAGGGTCCCCGCAACTCCAAAGGAAGAGGCCCATGCCCCGTGTATGCCTCGCGGCGGCCGCGGCGCTGGTGGTGCTGTCGACCATCGCTCCCGGCCCCGCTGCTGCCCTCCTCCCGCGCTTGGACCAGCCTCTCGACGCCGATGCGCGGTCTGCCTCCGCCGCTGTGAGGCCTGCGCCCGCAAGCGCCTTCGGCTTCGATTTGAGCGAAGAGCGTCGCTACGTCCTCGGCCCCCCGGAGGCGCTCGATGCCGGCGAGTCCGCCACCTGGCTGATCCGCCTCGAGCGGATCCGCGACAACGGCGAGGCCGTGTTCGCGCTCGCCCACCAGCGTCAGGGGCCGGCGTACGCCACCAGCGAGCCGGCCTATGGCGAGGAGCGCACGGCCCGCATGGAGGGCGAGCTGACGGTCAATCCCCACGGCTTCCCGGTGGTCCTCTCGGTCGAGGTGGTGCGCGAGTTCTACGGTCGGATGAACGACGAGTACCACGTCCATTACCGGTTCGACGGCCGCTCGTTCCTCAAGGAAGTCCAGACCTTCGACAAGCAGTGGGAGATCGCCATCGCGATCAGCCCGCACGATCACCTCGACAAGTCGGTGCCGATCGGGCTGTATCTGTTTCTTCCCGACGCCTTTCATTGCGCCGGATACCATCCGGCGAGGACCCATCCATCGCGCGTCCAGCTACCCCGGCCGTCGGCCGGCGGAAGCCTCTCGCCGATCGCCGTTCCCCGCGTCGACCGCTCGGCGATCGACTGCGAGCCCGACACCGATCTCGGCTTCCTCAATCCCGGCCTGCTGAGCCTGGCGTGGTCGACCCTCCTGGAGCACGGCGGCGATCGCGACTTCCTGTTCTTCACGCCGACCGGCGCGGACCTGTTTCCGGGGCCGGCGACCAGCTTCATGGGGGGAGGTTCCGGCTTCGCCGGCGGCACCGGCGGCAGCATCGAGAAGGCCCGCAATCCGCGCCGCTACTACAGAAGCTCTCGCATCCGGCTGCGCGAGGAGACCACGATCACGGTCAGGGGCCGGTCCTTCGACACCTGGATGGCCGAGATCGACCACCTGGGCGGCCGCGTCTACTTCGATGACGGCAAGGTGATCCGCATCGACATCGACCCGAGAATGATGTCGTCCGGCATCGCGCCGCAGCGGGGCACCGGCGCCACCTACACCTTCGACCCGAACGCCCTGCGCGAGCGCTCGATCCGGCTGATGTTTCCGTCGGAGTACTGACGGCGGGATGAAGCGATCCCGCGCGCTCCTGGTTCCGCTGCTGATGACGATCGGGGCATGCGCTGCTCCGGGATCACCGCCCGAGGACCCGGCGGCCGAGTGGGCCGGCACGCGATGATGCCCGGGTACGAATCGACGCTCGGCCGCCATCGAATCGCCGAGCCGTTCGAATGAAGGGCATCGGAAGGCCAGGGGCCGGATCAGGGTCGAGCCAACCTGCCCTGTCCAGACGCCCAGCTCGTTCCGCTGCTACAGTTCTGTCGATCAGCGCGACGGATACCTGAGGAGCAACGGAACGTGCTCGGCCAGTCTCTCGGACACTATCGAATCGTTCGCCATCTCGGCGCCGGTAGCATGGGCCACGTCTATGCCGCCGAGGACACCAAGCTCAAGCGGCAGGTGGCGCTGAAGCTCCTCCCTCCCGACCTGGCGGCCGATCCCGACCGGCGCCAACGCTTTCAGCGCGAGGCCGAAGCCATCGCCGCGCTCGATCACCCCAATATCGTCACCATCTACTCGATCGAGGCGGCGGCACCCGGCGAGTCCGCTCCGGCGGAGCCCGTCCACTTCATCACCATGCAGCTCGTCGAGGGCCGGACGCTCGGCCACGCACTTCCGCCGGAGGGGCTCTCGCTCGAGCGCTTCCTCGCGGTCGCCCTGTCGCTGGTCGATGCCCTGGGCGCGGCGCACGACAAGGGCGTCATCCACCGCGACTTGAAGCCCAGCAACATCATGGTCGGTGAGGACGGCAGGATCCGCATCCTCGACTTCGGGCTGGCCAAGCTGCAGCAGCCCGGAGCGGGGGTCGACGAGTCGATCGATCAGGAGGCGGATACCGAGCTGACCCGCGCCGGCACCGTGCTGGGCACGGCTCCCTATCTGTCGCCCGAGGTGGCCAAGGGGCTGGCCGCCGACGCGCGCAGCGACCTCTTCTCGCTCGGCATCATGTTCTACGAGCTGCTGACGGGCCGACGGCCCTTCCAGGGCGAGACCGCGGCCGAGCTCATCTCCTCGATCCTGCGGGACGTCTCCAAGCCTGTGAGCGCGCTCCGGCCCGGGCTGCCGTCCCGCCTCGATCGCCTCGTCTCGCGCTGTCTCGAAAAGCTGCCTGACGAGCGCTACCAGACGGCGGGCGAGCTCTACGCCGAGCTCGCCCGCCTCGCCCAGGAGCCGGCGCCGGGCCCCGGGGCCCGCCGCCCCTCATCCGGGCAGTCCTCGCCGGCCGCCTCCGGCCGGGCCAGCGGCGAGCGAACGGGCTCGATGCCGATGCCGGTCAAGCCCTCGCTGGCGGTGGTGCCCTTCGCCAACCTGAGCGACAGCCCGGAGGAGGACTACTTCGCCAAAGGGTTGTGGGCCGACATCAACTCCGATCTGGTGAGGATCTCGGGGCTCTTTCTGATCTCCCCGACGACGACGCGGCTCTACGCCGACAAGAAGGTCACGCCACCGCAAGTCGCGCGCGAGCTCAGCGTGCGCTACGTGCTGCTGGGAACGGTGCGCAAGGCCGGCAACCGAATGCGCATCACCGCGGAGCTCGTCGACACCGAGACCGACGAGTCGATCTGGTCCGAGCGCTTCGACGGCGAGCTCGACGACCTCTTTATCCTCCAGGATCGGATCACCGAGGAGATCGTCACCGCGCTCGACGTCCAGCTCGCCTACGGCGAAGGCATGCGGCTGGCCCGCCGCTCGATCCAGAACCCCAAGGCGCGGAGCCTGTTCTACCGCGCTCATCCGCACGTCTTCGCCGACAGGCCGGAGAACTTCCGCGAGGGCCAGCGCCTGCTGGCCGAGGCCGCTCGCCTCGAGCCGAGCTCGCCGATCCCGCTCGCCCTCGCCGCCTGGTCCCACTACTGGGAGGCCCGCACCGGCCACGCCGACTCCGCGGAGGCGTCGATCGCCGAGGCCGCGGCGCTGGCAGAGAGGGCGCTCGAGCTGGAGGATCCCTCCGGCATGGCTCATATGCTCAAGGGAATCATCCACCTGATGCACGGCGAGCACGATCTGGCACTCGCCGACAGCGAGAAGGCGCTCGAGCACCGACCGAACTGTCCGTTTGCCTACGTCGTCAGGGGCAGCATCTACAACTACACCGGTAAGCCGGCCCAGGCAATCGATCTGGCGAGGCAGGCGATCCTCCTGACACCCCTCTTCCCGCCCCTCTTCCCCGCCGTCCTGGCCACGGCGCACTACCTCTGCGGGCAGCCCGAGGAGGCAACCTGGGCCGCGCGTGGCGCCATCGAGCTCGCCCCGGAGAACCTCGAGACGCAGGTGGTGCTGGCGGCCTCCCTGGCGGCTGCGGAGCACCCAGACGAGGCCAGCGAGGCCGTCGACGACATCCTCCGCATCAAGAAGGACTTCTCCATCGCGGAGTTCTGCAGGAGCCAGCCCTACAGAAACCCCGTCGTCCTCGATCGCCTGGCCGCCGATCTCGCGGCGGCCGGTCTGAGCTGAGCAGCGTTCAAGGGCGCAACGGAGATGTGGCAGGCCAGGTGCGACTCGGTCAGGAGCAGCACGCCGGCGATCCCGCTCTGGTCGGGAAAGGACCTGCCAGCCCGGTCCGCCTGCGGGCGCGGGGTCGATCCATCCCAGGTTTGACCAGGTGATGGTCGGCGCCATACCGTCGTCGCATGCTCAACGACCTCAAGATCGCGATCCGCAGGCTGCGCGGCTCGCCGGGCTTCGCGGCGGTTGCGACGCTGACGCTGGCGCTGGCGATCGGCGCCAACACCGCCGTCTTTTCGATCGCCGACGCGGTGCTGTTCGGTCCCCTGCCCTACGAAGATGCCGAGCGGGTGTTCGTCGTCCAGATGCTCGACCAGCGCACCGGGTCCCGCTACACGCGGATCGACTACTCCGACATGCAGCTGATCGCCGAGCATCATGGCGGGATCGTCGGCGTCGGCTACTTCGAGCCCTTCGGGAGCCTGATCGTCGCGGGCGCGGGCGGCGCCGAGGTCGTCTCGACGGCGGAGGTGTCGGCCAACTACTTCGAGCTGCTCGGCGCTCGCGCGGCGCGTGGCCGGCTGTTCAACGCCGGCGACGCCGGCGCCGGCGGCCGGCCGGCCGTGCTGACCTGGGCGTCGTTCCGGCAGCGGTTTGGCGGCGACGAGGGGATCGTCGGGAGCGCGGTGACGCTTGGTGATGCGACCTTCGACATCATCGGCGTGCTGCCGGCGAACTTCGTGTTTCCGTCGGTGTTCGCGCGCGACACGGAGATCATCGGGTTGATGGGACCGTTGCCCGCCGATGCCGGGGTTTTTCACCCGATCGTGCGCCTGGCTCCGGACGTGACGGTCGCCCAGGCCAACGCCCAGATCGCGGCGCTGGTCAGCGAGCTGGCGCCGCGCGACGCCGGGCAGGAAGCCGGGGTCCCCGCTCTTGACCCGGTCCGCGCCGTCCTGTATCCGACCGGCCGCCCGGTGATGCGGTTCCTGCTCGCGGCCTCGGCGCTCGTCCTGATGATCGGCTGCGCCAACCTGGCGAACATGCTGCTGGCGCGCACGCGGTTGCGCGAGCGGGAGATCGGCGTGCAGGCGGCGCTGGGCGCGAGCCGCGCCGGCCTGCTGCGCCCGCTGTTGATCGAGGCCGCCCTGATGGGTGTCGCCGGCGCCGCGGCGGCGCTCGTCGTCACCTCGCTGGCCTTCGACGTCCTGCTCCGCCAGGTGCCGCCCGCCGCCATCGGCCAGGCGCCGGTGGGCGTCGGCGGGCGGGTGATCGTTTTCGCGCTGGGGCTGGGCGTCGCCGGCGGCCTGGCCTTCGCGGTCCTGCCCGCGTGGCGCGCATCGCGGCTTGACGCCCTGGCGCTGATTCGCGGCACCAGCCAAACAAGCGGCCGGCGCGATGCCGTCGGCCGCCCGATGCTGGCGGCGCAGGTCGCCCTCGCCGTGGTCCTGGTCTTCGGCGCGGTCATCGCCGCCCGCGCCTTCGTGTCGGTGCTCCAGATACCGCTCGGCTTCGATCCCGACAACGTGATCACCGTGACCGTGAGCCCGCACGTCCCGGACCCCGAGGCGCGGCGGGATACCGGTTCCTCGTACTTGCAGGACTTCTATGCGCGAGCGGTCGAGGCGCTCGAGGCGCGTCCCGGCGTGGTCTCGGCCGGTGCTGTCGGCACGGTCCCGTTCGACAGCGGCGCCCCGGAGGAGGCGGTGGTCGCCGTCGACACGGGAGAGCGCTCGCCCTCCGGCGTGTTCCACGTTTTCCCCGGCTACTTCGAGACGGTAGGCATCGACCTGGTCCGCGGCCGCCTGCCAACCTGGGACGACCTGCGCAGCGCTGCCGGCGTCGCCGTGGTTGCCGGGTCCACCGCTCGCCTGCTGTTCGGCGAGCAAGACCCGATCGGCCGCGCCATCGGCGGCAGCTCCGGCGGCAGGTACGTCATCATCGGGGTCGTCGGCGAGGTCACCCGCAGCATCGGGCGCCAGGACTGGCCGCCCGCGTATGTGATCCCCGGCCCGGAGTACTTCGGGATCCGCACGCTGGTCGCCCGCGCGCGCGGCCGCGACGAGGCGATCCTGGCCGACGTCCGCCGCCAGATCGGCGCCATGGCCCCCGGCGCGCCGGTGACCGCCCGCTGGTGGAGCGACTCGATCAGCTCGGTCACCGCCTACCGCAACCCCCGCTTTCAGACGCTGGTGCTGGGCTCGTTCGCATCGCTCGCACTGGGCCTGACGGCCCTCGGCGTCTTCGGCCTCGTGGCGTTCCTGGTCGCCAGCCGCCGGCGCGAGCTGGGCATCCGGATGGCGATCGGCGCGACGCCGGGCTCGCTGATCGGCCTGACGCTGGCCAAGGCGCTGACCCCGACATTCGCCGGCATCGCCCTCGGCCTGCTGGCCACCCGCTGGCTGGGCCGCCTCGCCGAGGCGCAGCTCTACGAGGTCGACACGAGCGATCCCGCCACCCTCGCCGCCGCGGTCATCGCCGTGACGCTCGCCGCGCTGCTGGCCGCCTATCTGCCGGCGCGCCGCGCCGCCCGCATCGACCCGATGGCCGTGCTGCGCAGAGAGTGACGGTCCGGCCCATCTGTCGAACGGACGGGCCGCTGAGCAGATCTGCTCTTTTCGACGTCGGTGGAGCCGTAGGAACGCCGAGCCCATCTCCGGAGGCGATCGCGCTTACCGACATCGAGTGTCGTCGACACTTGATGTCGCCATGGCGTTGGACGTACACTGGCCGTACAAAATCTGAAGGTGAGCCCAGATGAGCAAGGCGGAAACGAGGCGTCGCAGCAGGCGCATGGAGCTGCGCACCACGCCCGAGGAGCGCGAGCTGATCGACCGGGCCGTGGAAGCGATCGGCAGCGATCTGACGGAGTTCGTCGTTTCCAACACGGTGACGGCGGCACGCCGCGTCCTGGCCGATCGCGAGCGTTTCGAGCTCGACGCGGACGCGCTCGCGGCCTGGGAGAGGATCAACGCCCGGCCGGCCCGGGATCTGCCCGGCCTGCGTCGCCTGATGCGGCGCCCCGCGCCCTTCAGCGAGTGACAGGCTGCTACCGACGAGCCGGGCCCCTCGCAGACCACCACGACGTTTCGGCCTTCGAGTGCCGGTCGGCGGAGCAGACGATGTGGCTGCGACGTTACGCCCGCCAGTCGGCTGGCGGCGGCACCACGCGCGTGTTCGTGGTCACTCAGCCAGGCTCGCCGGTCGTCGTCGCCTACTACGCCTGGTGCATGGCCCAGCTCGATGTCGCCGCTGCACCCGAGCGGCTGCGCAAAGGAGCCGGGCGATACCCTCGGCCCGTGGCGCTACTCGCCCGCCTCGGCGTCGACGTCGACCACGAGGGACGCGGACTCGGGGCCGGCCTGTTGCAGGACGTCTTCGCCCGACTCCTTGAGCTCTCCACCGACATCGGCTGCCGCGGACTTCTCGTCCACGCCGAGTCGACCGCCGCACGGGACTTCTATCTGCATCTTGTTCCGGAGTTCGAAACGAGCCCCACGGATGCCCTCCATCTCGTGCTGCTCATGAAGGACATCCGCCACACCTTGCGACGCTGACTCTCGAGCATGCCGCGGTCGAGGGTCGCGCGAGATCTCGTGTGCGACCGAATATCGCCAAGGGCAGACATCGAGCAGTTTGTTGTTGACTGTCTACAACAATTGGTGTAGACATTCGACATCATGAGACGGGAAGCACAGCTCGATCTTCTCCAGGGGACCCTCAACCTGCTGATCCTCCGCACCCTGCAGGGCGGCCCGCAGCACGGCTGGAGCATCGCCGAGCGCATCGAGCAAGTCTCGGAGCAGGTCCTGCGGGTCAACCAGGGCTCCCTTTATCCGGCCCTCCACCGGCTCGAGCACCGGGGTTGGATCAAGGCCGAGTGGGGCGTCTCGGAGCTGGGTCGTCGGGCCCGTTTCTATCGGCTGACGGCGGCCGGGCGACGGCGGCTCGAGTCCGAGTCCGCCGATTGGGAGCGGATGAGCGCGGCGATCGAACGCGTCCTGAAGATGGCATGAAGGAGCCTTGAGATGAGTCTCTCCGACATTTGGCTGCGGCTCCGGGCGCTGCTGTTCCGCCGCCGCGTCGAGCGCGAGATGTGGGAGGAGCTCGACTTCCACCTCGAGAAGGAGACGCGTAAGAACATCGACCGGGGTATGGGTGCGGAAGAGGCGGCGCGACGCGCCCGCGCGAAGTTCGGCTCCCCCGATCGCATCGCCGATGCTTGCCGCGATGCCCGCGGCCTGCACCTGGTCAATGGCCTCAGGCAGGACGTTCGCCACGCACTCAGGACCTCCACCAGAAAGCCGGGCCTGACCGTGACGGCGATCGTGGTCCTGGCGTTCGGCGTCGGGGCCGATGCCACCATGTTCAGCCTCGTGAACGAGCTGATGCTGCGGGCACCTGCCCACGTCGTCGAGCCCGAGCGGCTCGTCCAGCTGCATTCCGTGGTATCTCATCGCAGTTCGGCGGCGGCTTCATGGGCGTCCTACGGGCGCCCGAACGCGAAGGCGAGCGGGGCGCGCTGCCGTTCTTGCACCACGTGACGCCCGATTACTTCGCGACGCTCGGCAGCCCGCTGATCGCCGGGCGCGGGTTCACGGCCCAAGACCACGCCGGCGCGCCACCCGTGATCATCGTGACCCGGCGCACGGCGGCAGCCTACTGGCCGGACGAAGACGCTATCGGGCAGTGCCTCCGCACCATGGATGCCTCGGAATGCTGGGAGGTCGTTGGCATCGTCGAGGACACGCTCTGGAACGTCACCGGCACGCGTGGTCCCGAGGAAGTCTTCACCGCGTGGGCCCAGATGCGCGCCCGCACCTCGTTCCCGCTCCGGGCCCTCTATGTGCGCGTTCGTAAGCCCTCCGCAATCGGCCCGGTCCTCGCCGACCTGCGGGCGTCGGAGCCCGACCTTCCTTACATGGAGGTGGCGTCGCTGTGGTCGCAGATGGACGGGCAGACGCGCTCGTGGCGGCTCGGCGCCACGGTGTTCAGCCTCTTCGGCGTATTGGCGCTGGCGCTCGCAACCGTGGGGATCTTCGGGCTCCTGGCCTTCGTCGCCCGCCAGCGGGCGCCCGAGATCGGGGTTCGCGTGGCGCTGGGCGCCAACCGGCGCGACGTCATCGGGCTGGTGGTCCGCCAGGGAATGTTCTTCGTCGTGCTCGGCTGGGCACTCGGCGTGGCCGCCTCGCTTGCCCTGACCCGCTACGTCGAGAGCCTGCTGTTCGACGTCACGCCCACCGATCCCGCCACCTTCGCGGCGGCTTCCGGGCTGATCGCCATCGTCGCTGCCCTCGCCTTCTTCTTGCCGGCCCGACGTGCCGCCAGCGTGGATCCGGCGCTGGTGTTACGGAGCGAATGAGCTGAAACGACGACGGTCGCATCAGGGACCCGAACGTCGCCAGACCTGTGGTCATCTCCGGCAATCTGGGCGATGATGCAAAGCGATACCAGGTACGGGCGGCGCAGCTCGCGATTGAGGAGTCAAAGAAATGAAAGAGAGTGCTCGCTACGTAAAGATCGTCGAGTGGTCAGAAGAGGATCAGTGCTATGTGGGAAGTTCGCCAGGCTTGATCTACGGGGGATGCCACGGGGCCAACGAACGAGAAGTGTTCGACGAGCTGTGCAAGATCGTGGAGGAAGCGATCGTGCTCTACAAGGCGGACGGCAAGCCGCTGCCTCCTCCGACCTCCGGACGTGACTTTGCCAACAGGATGCAGCACGTGGCATAACCCCGGGGGGAGCGATCGACGGCGACCGCTTCACGCTGATGGTCGAGGACGAGGCTGGCACGCAGAGGATCAAGCGCTACCGGCTCAAGCTCCCTGAAGGAGCGAGCGACCCATGAAGGACCCAACGGGGTTTCTGCGACCGCCAAGCGCAAGCGCCGCCGCTCCTGCGATCGCCCTGGCGATGGTCCTGTCAGTGACTGCCTGCTCCGATCCCCTCGAGTTCCCG
>Ga0302046_10005239_pt1 | contig 11452 bp, 11 predicted proteins | sample RVTome_11_FD_200261 | JGI IMG/M metagenome (GOLD analysis project Ga0302046, IMG submission 200261) | Soil microbial communities from uranium-contaminated site in the Upper Colorado River Basin, Wyoming, United States - RVT147D111 (version 2) ... | reverse complement strand
GAAGTTCGAGAAACGTGGGTCAACACTCGGAAGGGTGCGCCGCCTCTCTCATATCCTCAGTCCACAACTTCTGACAATCGCTCGAGTCACACCCTCATTGGATTGGGATGACCCCGATCAATGGGGGTCCACTCGGTTGCAGTGCCGCGACGATGAATGTGTTCGCGTAGGGTGGACGAAGGACCTCAGTGTGATCAAGCTCTGTCGGGACCAGAATACAGTTCCCGCTCACTCGTTCAGCGTGAAACCGCACTACCAGGCTATCAAGGTTCCTCCGCTTTTCCACATGGGTAAGACGGGAGCATCCGTCACCGCCGACCCTGCCGAAGAACCTCACCTCCGCCGATTCCGTAGGACCAATGCTGGGGGGTGCTTGAAGGCTGTCCACACGAACGACGAAGGCATCTGGGCCGGTAAACAAACCGCACGACGTTCCAACGGCCCCAACGATGAGGAGTGCGAAGACGCTCGATACTGCTAAGAGACCAGGACGAGCCGAGGCACTGACCAGGGTCGACACCAGAACGACACCTCCTCGCAGGCGCAGGAGCAGAACCCGACTGTTCCTTCAAGGACGAATCACAACTCAGGAAGACGATGGAACACGACGCGCGTCATTGGCTGCACCACAGCTCCTGGTTGTTAAAGTCGATAGTCACCTGTAGATCGTTCGAGGCGATCCTGCCGACACCATCGGTGATCATCAGGGAGAGCGCGAAGTTCGAGAAACCTCCCTGATTCACCTCGTAAGAGGGTCCAGTACTGACCAGGTCTCCATCCCGGCGCCACTCATAGGAATAAACTGGCTGCCCCCCGGTGGACAATGCCTGCCAAAGGCAATTCGCAAACGGTCCGATGGTCGAAGGGCCGAGGATGAGGGCCGTGAGAAGGGGCCGTGGGCTGTACAAGAGCCGATTGGGAGACCCGGGACCTGCGTTGCCGACTACGCCGGACGTCGCCCTGGAGACAATCGCTGCGGCTACAAAGGCCGGAGAGGCTGCTGGATACAGCTGTAGTTCCAATGCGCCGACGCCCGTCACCCTGGCCGTAGCCGTGGAAGTGCCTGCTTCGGATGGTGCGAACAGATCAACGCAGGTTCCGAAGTTACTCTCCGGAAGTCGTTGGTCAGCCGCGTCCGTCCCACCTACGGTCAGCAGTTCGTTCACGTGAGCGGGGGAATACCCGCAGGCATCGTCGCCTATCTCATCGTCCCCGCCATTGCCCGCGCCCACCACGACCGTAACCCCTCTCTGCTGCGCGTACTTCGCAGCATCATCCACAGTTTCTCCGCAGAATTGGAACACGATCGTGATGCAGGATCCGGCGGCGCTGTAGTTCGCGATTGCTGGACGTGGACTGTGATCCGCGAGGAACTCAAAGGCGGCGCTGGCCGCACCGGTGCTCAGCTTCCTCTGGCAATTCTCATCGACTCTGGCCGAGTGGATGATGGCCTTCTTCGCGGCTCCACTAACGGTTCCCGCGGCGGCGATTGCCATGTTGGTCCCGTGGGGGTGGCATGGGGCAAATGGGTCCTGGCCATTGGGCGGCCACGACAAGGTCTGATCCACCCTGCCCACGATTTCGGGAGAACTTGGATCGATGCCCGTGTCGACGAACCAGATATGAACTCCTGTGCCGTCGGCCGAGTACTGATAGTTACCGTCCAGAGGGAGGTACCGCTGATCCATCCGGTCCAACCACCAGGGCGCGCCGAACTGAGTCGTGTCGCCTACGCCAGCAACAGGGATGGCAACGTCCGCTTCGATGTAGGCAACGTTCGGATTCTCCCTCAGCCGAAGGATGGCCTCCGGGGGAAGTTCTCCCCAGAAGGCTTTGAGCCCGGTCAAGACACGATAGATCCGCCCGTTGTTCTCCGCGACCAGCGCGGCGGACAGGCTGCTGGCATCTGTTACTTGGGACTTGAACCTCACGATATACCGGTTGGGCAGCCGATTAGGGTTTTCCATCTCCAACAGCCGGGCGAGCGAATTCTCCTTCTCGGCTCGAGCGCTGGCTCCCGTGATGTTCACGTCCGCTTGATTGGTTCGACAGCTTCCATTCGCCAGGATGGCCAGCGCCAGGGCCACTGTTGTCCCGAACTGTGTTGCTCCGGCAACCCGATCTCCGTTTCCCGCAGTGCAATGCATAGGAGCTCCGTGGTAAACCAAGGCAAGGAGTAGAGGACTCCCACGTCACGCGTCACCAGAGACTAGGACCCGAGGTGCGCGTGCGCGGAGCAGGCGGGTTCTTGGGCGCCACCGTGTCGGAGTCGCTGCGACGGGGTCGACTCAATTCAAGCACTCGACCAAGTCGGGAACCCCGTACCGTATCACACATGTCCCCACGACCGGTACTCGAGCGACCAACATAGTTGTCGTCCATTAACCAATCCTCAAATCCATGTGCCGGGCCCACATAGGTGCGCGCCTCCACGCTACACGGCAGCGGGCTATCGGTGCAGGTTGCAACTCAGCCCGGCTCCCTGGGTTCAGACTGATGCTTTGGGGCTGCGCCTCCCCGTTCTGTCCAGCTCGCTATCTGAGGGATAGGCGTTTTCTTCTCCCCCCCCGAACCGACCGGTCGGTTCGCGGGGCTTCAACGTGCGCGTCCCCGGCGCGGGATCTCGGTGCCGCTCGGGGCCGTGGGGGTGCGCGCGGATAGCGGTCAAGCCGTCGCAGGGCAGCGGGCCTCCCTCGCCGGGACACCCGGGCACGCGAACGGTCCCCGAGCCAGGGGCCCGGGACTGCAAGTGAGGGGGAGCGGCCGCGGTCTGGGTGGGGGACCGTCGCCGGCGCGGCGGCGCGCTCCGTGACCAGTGGGGTGAGTCCCGGGCGCAGGCCCGCTGGGCAAGGATCCGGGTGATCACGGCGGGATCGGTGCTAGGCCCTGCCCCGGCCGCGTGGTAGCGCTCAGGCGCCACGTGAGATCTTGCTGCTCTCTCCCGGCGAAGTGGCGGTGCCGATTGAGCAGCCGGGGGTGCAGCCTACGGTAGTGGTGCTCAACTGGCTCGAGAATCGGTCCTGAACGACACGATGCACCCGAGGAACTCTTGGCTGAACGGACCGAATGGGCACTTGAGCTACCCACTGCACATCGTCGACACCGATCTCCGGGTCCGGGCGGTAGGACCGGAGGCACAGGGTGTGAAGACGGCGATAGGCCCGGCGCGGCGCGCGCGCGGCCACCATTCGTCGCGCCTGCGCTGACGACAGGCGGCGGCGGCGCGTTCCTCCGACACGACCTATCGCCGCCGCCTCAGTTGCTGAGATAGTCCAGATCGAAGCGGTCGCTCGTCAGGTATTCTGCCGCGGTCAGTTGGTCCAGGGTCACCGCATAGCCGTCGGAAGCCACGTAGCGGGCGCTAACGGGCAACAGGCCCAGCCACCTCGAGACCCAGTCGACCTCCCCGAGGTGCCAGGTGCCGTCTGCCGTCAAAATGAACCAGAATGTCAGGCTGATGCGTGGTGCCTGCCAGTCGGGCTCTGCACTCACCCGGATCTCCTGAATCGAACGGAGTGTCGCCCCTTCCTCCGAACTGCGGCCGTGCTTCCGCTTGATCAGCTCCTGGAGCCTCTGCGTATGCTCCACGAAGTCATCCGGAAACGCAGTGCGCTCGCGTTTCCGGGCCAGTGCACGGGCGAATCTTCTCCCCTCATCGTCCGTCGTCCATCCCGGAACCCGTTCCCACGCGGCGACGACGGGTTTCTCGACGGTCATGGTGCGGTCCAGGTCTGCGACCAGACCGCGACCTGCGAGCGCAGGAACTGCGGCGTACCTCGGCCGCAGGCCCCGGTCGACCTGCACGCGCACTTCCTCCTCGACCTGTATGAGGGGGGACACCTCGACGAACTCACGGACATCCTGGCCGCGGACCAGATCACAGGTTCGGGTTACCACCGCGAGCCCGGCGACCGGCGTCTCGACGAGGTTGTAGCCCGAGGCCGCAGCCGCTCGAGCTGCATCAGTCAGCGGATTGGCGGGATCCGTCCGATGGACAAAGTAGTGGTCACCGAGGACGCAGTCTCCCTGACGCCATGCGGCCAGGGAGCCGGCCCCAGGTGGCGGCGGTGGCTCGGCATCATCCCTTGCGCTCACCAGGCACCCTCATGCTTCTCGCCGCATGTCCGCCCGGCAGATCCCGATGCACCTTGCCATGAAGCGCCCCGAGCAGCTCTGCCGGCGGCGCCGGCATCAGCTCTGGCCGGATCCTGGACGCCAGCGACTGCACGGGCGGCCGGCGGGGCGCACCCGGCGCCATCCGCAGGGCAGCCTCCTCATACTTGCGCTCAGCCAGAAGATCGAACGGGATGATTCCATCCTGGCCGGCACGGAGCAATGCAGCCCTGTTGAAGGCGCTCGCCCCAAGGTCCGTCTGCGTGAGCACCGCGAGCGTCCGGTGGAGATGCTCTTCGTTGACCGCGTTGATTGGATTACCCGCTGCCCAGAGGTGGACCGCGCGACGGCTCACGCCAAAGAGCCGGGCCAGTTGATCCCACGACAGGCCGGTCAGCGCACGCAGTTCCTGCACGGCGTCGGCATGGCCGGGCGCCGACGGTGAATTCACACCGGCGGTGGTCCCGTCGAGGGCAAGCGCGGCGGCAGGACCGGGGTCCAGCACCTCCATGGCCGCCGCGGAGGTAGCCGAGCCAAACAGACCAACGCTCGCCGCCAGGGAGAGCCCCTGAAAAGCCGGCACGGAGACTGTACCTTCCACCGTAGTCGAGTCGGGAATGGCGAGGTTGCGTTCGGTCATGGAGACCCTCCGTAGCGCCTGAGGAAATCATCCGTCACCGCCCACCGGAAGAACGCGTAGATCCGCTCGGCGAAGCGCTCGGCTTCCGCCATCACGCCTTGCACTCTGAACGGCACAGCAGTCGTGGTGAACATGTCCAGATCCAGGACCCAGCTCACCTGCGGGATGGGTTGAAGCGCTCCTGGATCGTGGGTGGCGCCGGCGGGAAGGAGCGCCCAACGCGCTCGGAGTTCCGCCCCGCCAACCGTGAACATGGCCTCGGTCAGCGCATGAGTCGCGTGGGCTCCGACCGGTGTCCCGATCAGTCCGCTCAACTCGGGCCGAACCATGCGATTGATCTCCGCAACCGCGTCACCGACGATCCGGTCGACATACCGAATGCCGAACCGGTCAACAAGCCGGGGGCCGAACTGCGACTGGAGGGCCGACAGGGCCGCGAACCAGCGTTCAAGAAAATCCGTCCGACTCTGGTAGCGGCTGGTGTCGAGCGCCAGGAATCCCGGGGCCAGGGACAGCCTCCAATCCTGCGGAAGATCCGAGAACCGCCAGGTCGTTTCTTCCCTCAGGGACCGGCTGGCGCCTCCCCCGAAGACGACACCCTGGCTTTTCTCCTCTCGGAGTACCGGGTAATGGTCCTTGACCAGGGACTGGAATCGCGCCGCTGCATCCCGGTCCTCGATGCCGAGCACCTTCGGAAAGCGCACCTGAGCGATGACGTTGACCAGCGGAGCACTGGTGAGGGGGACCTCGGTCGGGGCCGGCCCGGTCAGGGGATCGTACAATTCAGGCATGAGGACAAACATACCAGCCAGGAGGATCGCTGTGAAATACAGTGTGAAATAGAACGGTCAGTTGCTGTAATAAACCTCGTACTCCCCAGGGTTCCAGGCATAATCGAAGCAGCGCAATACGTTACAATTAAATATCTTACGACGTACCTTCACCGTGTACTGTCCGACTGGGGAATGTGGGTGACCAGGCGGGGGAAGAACTCCAGCGGATCCACCGGTCTTCGTGCCGGCGGTGGGCCCCGCGGCCTTCTCGGAACGGTAGGTGACCCGCTCGCTCTCCGCCTCATTGCTCATCCGTTCCAGCGGGACGGGGGCGCGGGCGCCAAAGTGGGCCAGCCGCCGGGCGAGGGCGCGCTTGTCTTCGGGCACCCCGACGCCGACATGGACGTGGAAGCTCGAGTGGGGCCACCGGAGCATCCCTGCGGCACCGGAGCAAGCAGCGTCTGATTCAGCCAGAGGCTCCAGCGGGCGAGGCGTTCGTCTCACACCAGGCCGAGCTTCCGAAAGCCCCGTCGGGCCGGAAGCCGCCATCGGTGCCGCTCAGGACGCGTCATCTCGTCGCAAGGTGAGCTTCAGGACGCTCTGGACGCCGAGGTCGTCGCGCTGCAGTACCAGGAGGTCGTCGGCGCCCGGTTCCAGGAGGGTCTGGCCCGGAGCGAGCGTCACGTCCCCGGCGTACCCGCGGTGAACATCCAGCAGCGACCAGACCTCCGGCGCGTCCGAATCGATGTTGAAGTTGCGCAGCCACGCGACTCCCTCCTGGTCCACGATCAGGGCGGTATAGGCAGGGAGAGATTCCGGCCATTCCCAGGACGACACCTGATCCCGTACCGCCGGCCTGCGGTCGGGCTCCGCGCGGGCCACCGCCAGCTCCAGATGGGCGCTCTTCACCGAGGATGTCGTCGCGAGCGAGACGGCCGGCCGACGGACGATGGATCGCAGCGTGCCGTCGAGATCGTACAACCCGATCTCGAACCGCTCACCGGACCCGACATACACGCGCCGGTCGTGGAGGGCAAAAACCGTGGCGCGACCGGCCGGGTGTGGCCTGCTGCCGGTCGCCCTGCCGATGCGTTCGCTCACCAGCCACTCGCCAAAGTCCGTGGCAATCCGTCCGTCCGTGGACGCGAGCACCAGTCGATCGCGCGCCTGGTAGAATCCGATCACCGGGCCCTGAGCCATGGCCTGGCCCCATCCAAGCATCACGATGCGGCTCTGTGGATCGCAGGCCACGTTGTACGGAGAGATACCGTCGGGCGCCGTCAGGACCGATCGTTCGATAAACCGGCCTTGAAGGTCGTAGGCGTTCATCTGCCAGTTCAGGTCGAACACCACGAATCCGGCCTCCCGACAGCGGCCCAGGGCGCGCATGTACCGATACTCTCCCGGTCCCTCACCTTCCCGGCCCTCGCTGCGCAGGAACCGGCCGGAAGCATCGTAGAAGCGGAGTTCGTGGGAGCCGCCGTTGGCGACGAGAATCTCCCCGTTGGGCAACTGCATCGCCCCGACGACGCGGTGCAGCAGATACTCGGGCTCGCCCTCCACGAGCCCGACCGAGAACGTGGCTTCGCCGACCGTCATGGGGGCCGGGAATCCCGTTGCGCCCGTGCTCTCGAGGATCGTCACCCCGGCACTGTCCCGCACGACAACGGCGGGTGCAGGTGTGGCTGTATCGCAGGCCGCACCCCAGATCGCGAGGGTCACGACCACCGCTGCGATCGCGCTACGCATGTTCCAGCGAATCGTCAACGGGAGCGCTGAACCCGTCGAGGCGGGCGGCGGTGTCGTCCTGGGTCCTCATGCGGCCGAATGTACCGCACGGGGCCGTTCCGCGCGATGGGATTGCGGGCGCAGTAGCGGGCCGGCCACAAGGCAAAGGCGCGGTCCACCGTCGGGGCCGGGCCGACGGTGCAGGTTGAATCTCTTCTCCCCCTTCAGGCGTCTATACTCTTTGGTACCTGGGGGAAGGAGGCACGACGACGGTGCCCCAGTTCATGAGCGATGTTGCTTCCGGCGGCCGGTGGGTCCTGGCCCGGCTCCGTTCCAAGCGGTTGTGGGGCTTCGTCTTCGTGGCGGGGGCCGCAGGCCTGGTGGCCATCGGTTATGAGGCCGCTCTCCGCGCGAGAATCCATCCCCCCGACGCCCGCGCGCCCACGGCCCTGTACACGCGGGGCACTCCGTGGGGCGGCGAAGGCCGGCCTGCCGAGCCGCTGTTCATCTGCGCGGTTTCGGTCGGCCCGAGCGAGTACCGTGTCCCCGTCCGGCTCGACCAGGTTCCCGACCGGCTGATCCAGGCGGCGCTCGCTGTGGAGGATCAGCGCTTCTACGACCACCGCGGACTCGACTTCCGTCGCATCGGCGGCGCCGCGCTCGCCAACCTGAAGAGCGGCGCCATCCGGCAGGGTGGCAGCACCATCACCCAGCAGCTCGCCAAGAACCTCTTTCTCTCCTCCCGCCGGACGCCGCTCCGCAAGCTGCGCGAAGCGGCCATGGCCGCGGTCCTGGAGGAACGCTACGACAAACCCACCATCCTCGAGGCCTATCTCAACGAGATCTATCTGGGCCAGGACGGCGGCGACGGCATCCACGGCGTCGGCGCGGCCGCGCGCCACTATTTCGGCAAGACGGTTGCTGACCTCACTCTTGCCGAGGTCGCCCTCCTGGCGGGGATGATCCGGGCGCCCAACCGCTACCACCCCGTGAGAAACCCGGCCACCGCCCGGGAACGCAGGGACCTGGTGCTCGGCCTGATGCGGGCACAGGGCCGGATCGGCGAGCGCGATGCGCGGCGGGCCGGCCGGGAGCGGCTGCCCTCACGCATCCACGCCCGGCGCGCGGTGGAGGCGCCCTATTTCCGGGATTTCGTCCTCGCGTCGGGGTCGACTCGCTCCCTGGCTCCCCGCGGGACGGCCCTCGTCACGACGCTCGACGCGAACCTGCAACGTGCCGCCGCGCGCGCGGTGCGCGAGGGACTCAACCGGTTGCGCCGGCCGGACGCGCAGGCCGCCCTGGTCGCCCTGGACCCGCGTTCCGGCGAGCTGCTCGCCATGATAGGTGGGCGGGACTATGGCGTCTCCCAGTTCAACCGCGCCGCCGATGCCATGCGCCAGCCCGGGAGCGCGTTCAAGCCCGTGGTGGCGCTCGCCGCGCTGGGCCGCGAGGGCAGGAACGATCCCGCGTTCACGCTCGCTTCGGTGATCGAGGACGGGCCGCTCCAGGTCCGCACCAGCGCCGGGCTCTGGGTCCCGGCCAACTACGACGGCGAATTCCGGGGGCCGGTGACCTTCCGGGACGCGCTGGAGCAATCGCTCAATGTGCCCTTCGCGCGGATCGGGCTCGAGGTCGGGCCGGAGCGGATCGTGCGGACGGCGCGCGCGCTCGGCATCGCCAGCCCGCTCCAGGCGGTGCCGAGCCTGGCGCTGGGCGCCTCGGAGGTCTCACCGCTCGAGCTGACGCGGGCGTATGGCGTGCTGGCCGCCGGCGGCCGGCTCGCCCCCCTGCGCACCCTGCTGCCGCGGGAGCGCGAGGAGCGTGGGGCTGTCGAGACGATCGGCGATCGCGTGGCCGATCCGGCCGAGGTGTACCTGGTGACCTCTGCTCTCGAAGGGGTGATCGCCCGGGGCACCGGCCGCGGACTTGCCTCCGTCGGCGGCTGGGGCGGACTGGCCGGGAAGTCCGGCACGTCGAACGACTGGCGCGACGCCTGGTTCGTCGCCTACACCCCTTCGCTCGTGGTGGGCGTGTGGGTCGGCCATGACGACAATCGCAGCCTGGGGACCTCCGGGGCCGGCGCCGCGCTCCCGATCGTCTCGCGCTTTCTGCGCGACGCGCTCGACGGGGAGCGGCTGGAAGAGTTCCCGGTGCCCGACGGGATCGAGCTGGGCTGGGCCGAGTCGAGCGGCGGCGCGTGGTGGAACGGCTGGCGCTGCGAAGGCCGTCGCGAGGTGTTTCTCGAAGGGACCGCTCCCGAGGCGCGGTGCCGCGCGTTCGACTGGCCGGAGCGCTGGGGCGGCGGGGTGGAGCGCCGGGTGCGGGAGTTCATCGAGATTCTCGAGCAGTACGGCGAGGAGGCGGTGGAGCGGTTCCTCGAGCGCCTGGCCGAGCGGGGTGGCCGGGGAAGACGCTAGGTCGTGCGGCGCGCTTCGCTGCATTCCGGCGCCAGCGGCCGCGCCCGGGTTCCGGAATCCCACCTCGACCTCCCTCGGGCTCGAAGAGGGCTTATGCCCGTGCGGTCGAAGACCTCATGGCGAGAACCTGTAGCCGGCTTCCAGAGACAAGGCGTGAGGTTTCTGCTGGCCCATCGGAGGGAAGAACACGTCCAGCCGGCCCAGGATCCACTGGCTGTCGGGCGACCAGTCGAAGTAGACCTTCTTGGGCCCCGTGGCCAGTTCCCGGAGGCCTGTGCCGTCCGGGCGGACGATTATCAACTCGCCTCCATCCCCCCCGCGAAGGTAGGCAATCCAGCTGCCATCTGGGGACCAACGCGGGCCATGGCCGATCAAGCCGAGGTCGGTGATGGCTCCGCCCGCCACCTCCAGTATCCTGAGAATGGGATCGTTGTTGAACGACCGGTTGGTCATGCCGGCAGCACTTCCACGTCGTATTGGCGGAAATGCCGATCGGCACTGATGATCGGGACACTTTCCAGCTGAGCCTGGGCCACCAGGAGCCGGTCGAAGGGATCCCGGTGGTACTCGGGGAGCGCCGCGACGCGGAGCGCATGCCGATGATGGATCGGCAGCGGGGTCACGCTGGTGTGGACCATCATGCGCGGGATGTACTTCGCGGGGGATTCAGGGAGCTGGAGCTTGCCGAGTCCGTGCTTGATGGCAATTTCCCAGGCACTCGCGGCGGAGAACAGCAGTTCGTTCTCCGCCGCGATGAGGAGCGTCCGGCTTCCCGGCGAGAGCCTCTCCGGCGCAGCCAGCATCCAGAGCCAGACCTGCGTGTCCAGCAGGATTCGCGTCACTCGAAGGACTCAAGGAGCTCCGGCGGCAGCGGCGCGTCGAAATCGTCGGCGATCACCAAGCTTCCCTGCTCACTGCCGAGCGTGCGTTCGGCCGTGGGGGCGATGACGGGCACCAGTCGGGCGACCGGGACCCCCGCCCTGGCGATGATGACCTCCTCGCCATCGGCCGTCAGCTCGAGCAGCTTCGAGAGATTGGTCTTGGCCTCGTGCACGTTGTAGGTCCGTGGGGCAGGGTGTTTCATGGTTCTAACTTAGCTAAGGACGCGGACTAAGTCAAGATAATCGAGCCTCGCGCTCGCCGCGGGAGCTACGGCCAAGGGCCGTCGTCAGTGGGACCAGAGAGGGCATACTGACGAAGTGGCGGGGAGGCGTTCGGCCGCGCTCATGCACCGGGCTCGCGGCGGACGAGCCCCTTGATCCGGTCAAAATCCTGGTCGTAGCTGCACACCGCCTCGAGTCCCTCCTGCATCACGACCGCCGCGTGCAAGGCGTCGCGGGCCATGATCTGCGCGTCGGCGTCCAGCAGGTGCCGGGCACGATCGAGAATCTCGGCTGTCACGGGAACGACCAGGGGAAAGAGCTGGCGGGCGAGGTCATACACCTGTTTCCCCTCGTCCCACCGGTGAATGGCGCGATAGCGATGGAGAATCTCCTGCAGCACTTCGGCGTCAATGACGGCTTCGATGGCCCCGGTCGCCACCTGCTCCAGCAGGGTGATGCTCGGCACCTTGTGGGGGTGGGGCGCTCCCGCCGCGTACATGATCACGTTGATGTCTACCAGGATCATGGCAGCAGCTCGTCTGCCCCAGGGACCGACTCCCGCTTGATCTCCCCCGGCGTCCCCACCGGCAACTCGAGCCGTGCCAGCGCCGCCACCGCCTCCACCTGGGCGCTGCTCCCCACCACTCCATACTGAAGCTCGCATGCCTCGCGTACCAG
>Ga0302046_10005238_pt1 | contig 11452 bp, 13 predicted proteins | sample RVTome_11_FD_200261 | JGI IMG/M metagenome (GOLD analysis project Ga0302046, IMG submission 200261) | Soil microbial communities from uranium-contaminated site in the Upper Colorado River Basin, Wyoming, United States - RVT147D111 (version 2) ... | reverse complement strand
GGCGTGCCCGGCTTCTTGGCGATCAGGTGGATCGGCATGGACCCGCCGAGCATCTCCGCGACCGCGCCGTCGAAGAGACGCCGGCCGAGCCGCAGCCCGAGCCCCTCGCGGTAGAACGCGATGCCGCGCTCGAGGTCGTCGACGTCGACGTTGGCGAGCATCCGGGTCATCGCGTCGCCCCCCGCGCCGCGGCCGTCAACGGCAGCGTCTCGCCGGCCAGCCGCAGGAGGTGCGTGTCCCCGAAGCTTCCCACGTGGATCGACACGCGCGCGAAGCCGAGCTTCCCGAGCACGCGCAGCGAGGAGACCATCGCCACGAGCCTATATCCCCCGCGCAACCGTAAGGGACCCGCCTGCACCGCGGCGGGTCGGGGGACGCCGGCGTCTCGTGGCGCGGCCCGTCGGACGACGGCGCGCGCGGCGGCTAGCGCTCGGCCGCGGCGGTGACGCGGGCGGTCGACTGGGCGAGGGCGCGCCGCGCCAGCACCGCCTCGGGGTGCTCCGGGTCGAGGCCCTTCAAGGCCTCCTCCGCGCGCGCCGCGGCCGCGCGCGCCGCCTCGACGTCGATCTCGCCGGCGCGCTCGGCGCCGTCGGCGAGGACCGTCATTACGTTGTCCGCGACCTCGGCGTAGCCGCCGAAGATGGCGACGACGTGCTTGCGGCCGCCGCTCTTGTAGATCAGGCGGCCGGGGACGAGGGTGGTGAGAAACGCGATGTGGTCGAGCAGCACCCCGAACTCGCCCGCGGCGCCGGGGGCGACGACCTCCTCGACCTCCTGGTCGAGGAGCTGGCGCTCGGGGGTGACGATGCGGAGGCGAAGCGGCATGCGGCGCTCTCAGCCCGCGAGCTTCTTGGCGTGGGCGATCACGTCCTCGATGGTGCCCTGCATGTAGAAGGCCTGCTCGGGGATGTCGTCGTGCTTGCCGTCGACGATCTCCTGGAAGCCCTTCACGGCATCCTTCGTGTGGACGTACACGCCCGGGCGACCGGTGAAGGCCTCGGCGACGTGGAAGGGCTGCGAGAGGAAGCGCTGGATCTTCCGGGCCCGGGAGACGATGAGCTTGTCGTCCTCGGAGAGCTCGTCCATGCCGAGAATCGCGATGATGTCCTGGAGGTCTTTGTAGCGCTGCAGGATCTCCTGCACCGCGCGCGCGGTCCGGTAGTGCTCCTCGCCGACGACGGCGGGGTCGAGGATGCGCGACGTCGAGTCGAGCGGGTCGACGGCCGGGTAGATGCCGAGCTCGGCGATCTGCCGCGACAGCACCGTGGTGGCGTCGAGGTGGGCGAACGTCGTCGCCGGCGCCGGGTCGGTGAGGTCGTCGGCGGGGACGTAGATCGCCTGCACCGACGTGATCGAGCCCTTCTTGGTGGAGGTGATGCGCTCCTGCAGCTCGCCGAGGTCGGTCGAGAGCGTCGGCTGGTAGCCGACCGCCGACGGCATGCGTCCGAGGAGCGCCGACACCTCGGAGTTGGCCTGGGTGAAGCGGAAGATGTTGTCGATGAAGAGGAGGACGTCCTTCCCCTCCTCGTCGCGGAAGAACTCCGCGGAGGTCAGGGCCGTCAGCGCGACCCGGGCGCGCGCCCCCGGCGGCTCGTTCATCTGGCCGTACACCAGGGCGGCCTTCGAGAGCACGCCCGACTCCTTCATCTCGAGCCAGAGGTCGTTGCCCTCGCGGGTGCGCTCGCCGACGCCCGCGAACACCGAGTACCCGCCGTGCTGCTTGGCGACGTTGTTGATGAGCTCCTGGATGATGACGGTCTTGCCGACGCCGGCGCCGCCGAAGAGGCCGATCTTGCCGCCGCGAGCGTAGGGGGCGAGGAGGTCGACGACCTTGATGCCGGTCTCGAGCGCCTGCACCTCGGTCTCCTGCTCGACGAACGTCGGCGGCTCGCGGTGGATCGGGTACGTCGTCTTGGCGTTGACCGGCCCCTGCTCGTCCACGGGCTCGCCGATGACGTTCAGGATCCGTCCGAGCGTGGCCTCGCCGACGGGCACGCGGATGGCGTCGCCGGTGTCCCGCACCGGCATCCCGCGCACCAGGCCCTCGGCGGAGTCCATGCCGATACAGCGCACGCTGCGCTCGCCGAGGTGCTGCGCGACCTCGAGGACCAGGTTGTCCTCGCGATCGTCGATCGCGGGGTTGCTGACCGTGAGCGCGTTCAGGATCGGCGGCAGCGCGCCCTCCGCGAACTCGACGTCCACGACCGCGCCGATGACCTGCGTGATCCGTCCCACGTTGCCGCTGCCGTTGGTTGTCACTCGGGTCCTCCTGGCTAGCCTTTCAGCGCCTCGGCGCCGCCGACGATCTCCATGAGCTCCTTGGTGATGGCGGCCTGCCGGGCACGGTTCATCTCGAGCGTCAGGCGCTCGATCATCTCGGACGCGTTGCGCGTCGCGCTCTCCATCGCCGTCATGCGCGCGCCCTGCTCGCTCGCGACCGACTCGAGGACGGATTGCAGCATCTTCACCTCGACGGAGCGCGGCAGGAGGTCGGCGATGACGGCCTCGCGGCTGGGCTCGTAGAGGTACTCGCGCGGCTCGGCGCCGGCGTCCGGGGTCTCGATCGGCAGCAGGCGCTCGAGGGTCGGCACCTGCGAGAGCGCGGAGCGGAACTGCGTATAGAGGATGTAGACGGCGTCGAACTCGTCCTCGAGAAAGCGCCGCACCACGGTGCCGACGACGTCGCGCGCGAGGTCGAGGGCGGGCACGGTCCCGCCTCCGGGATAGCGCGCGGCGATGGTGACGCTACGGCGCTTGTAGAAGTCGTGGCCCTTGCGGCCGACGAGCGCCAGCGACACCTGCCGGCCGCCCGCGGCGAGGAACGCCTGCGCGCGGCGGATGAGGTTCGAGTTGAAGCCGCCGCAGAGGCCGCGGTCGCCGGTGAGAACGAGGAGGAGCACGCGGGTCTCGGGCGTCCGCGCCTTCACCAGCGGATGCTCGCGCAGGCCGGCCTCGCTCGCGAGGCCCGCCATTACCTCGCCGAGCTTCTCGGCGTAGGAGCGCGACTGCGTGACCGCCTCCTGCGCACGGCGCAGCTTGGCCGCCGAGACCACCTTCATGGCCTTGGTGATCTGCTGCGTGTTGCGGACCGACCCGATCCGCTTGCGGATGATCTTGAGGCTCGCCATCAGGCCGCGAAGCGCCCCTTGAACTCGTCGAGCACGGCGTTGATCGCCTTCTTCACCTCGTCCGAGAGCTCGCGCTTGTCGCGGATGAGCTTGAAGAGCTCGGGGTGCTTGGACTCGACGAACGCGAAGAGGTCCTGCTCGTAGCGGCCGATCGCCCCGGGCGGCAGCTCGTCGACGTAGCCGGTGGTGGCGGCGTAGACGATCAGGATCTGCCGCTCGACGGGCTGCGGCTGGAAGACCGGCTGCTTCAGCACCTCGACCAGCCGCGAGCCGCGCGCCAGCATCTTCTGCGTCGCCGCGTCGAGGTCGGAGCCGAACTGGGCGAAGGCGGCCATCTCGCGGAACTGCGCGAGGTCGAGGCGGAGCGTCCCGGCGACCTGCTTCATGGCCTTGATCTGCGCCGCGCCGCCGACGCGCGACACCGAGAGGCCGACGTTCACCGCCGGACGCACGCCGGAGTAGAAGAGGTCGCTCTCGAGGTAGATCTGGCCGTCGGTGATCGAGATGACGTTGGTCGGGATGTAGGCCGAGACGTCGCCGGCCTGGGTCTCGATGATCGGCAGCGCCGTCAGCGACCCACCGCCGCGGTCCTGGCTCATCTTGGCGGCGCGCTCGAGGAGGCGCGAGTGCAGGTAGAAGACGTCGCCGGGAAACGCCTCGCGGCCCGGCGGCCGCCTGAGCAGCAGGGAGAGCTGGCGGTAGGCGACGGCGTGCTTCGACAGGTCGTCGTAGACGAGGAGCGCGTGCTGGCCGTTGTCGCGGAAGTATTCGCCCATGGCGCAGCCGGAATAGGGCGCGATGAACTGCAGCGGCGCGGCCTCGGACGCGGTCGCGGCGACGACCGTGGTGTACTCCATGGCGCCGCTCCGCGTGAGGCGATCGACGACCTGCGCGACCGTCGAGCGCTTCTGTCCGATCGCGACGTAGATGCAGGTGACGTCGCCGCCGCGCTGGTTCACGATGGTGTCGAGCGCGACCGATGTCTTGCCGGTCTGCCGGTCGCCGATGATGAGCTCGCGCTGCCCGCGGCCGATCGGGATCATGGTGTCGATCGCCTTCAGGCCGGTCTGCATCGGCTCCTTCACGGGCTGGCGGGCGACGATGCCGGGCGCCTTGATCTCGATGCGCATCTTCCGCGAGGTCTCGATCGGCCCCTTGCCGTCGATCGGCACGCCGAGCGCGTTCACCACGCGCCCGCGGAGCTCCGGCCCGACCGGCACCTCGGCGATGCGGTTGGTGCGCCGCACCTCGTCGCCCTCGCCGATCGCCCGCGCCTCGCCGAAGAGCACGGCGCCGACGTTGTCCTCCTCGAGGTTCAGGACCATCCCGTAGATGTCGTGCGGGAACTGCAGCAGCTCGCCGGCGGCGGCCTTGTCGAGCCCGTAGATGCGGGCGATGCCGTCGCCGCACGACAGCACGATGCCGGTCTCGCGGACCTCGAGCGTTTTGCCGAACTCGGCGATCTGCTGCTTGATGACGTCGCTGATCTCTGCGGCGCGAATCTCCATTGCTTGATCCGATCCTTCCTTGCGCTCCGACCGCGCCGCCCTAGCCGGCGGCCATCTGTCGGTGCAGCTTGGCAAGCTGCGTTCTCAGGCTGCCGTCGTACACGCGGCCGTCCACCTCGACGATGATCCCGGCGATGAGCTCGGGCGCGACCTCGACCCCGACCTTGACGGTCTTGCCGGTGATGCCGCTGAAGGTGTCGGCGATCTGCGCCACGACCGCGTCCGCGAGCGCGTCCGCGCTGCGCACGGCGGCGCGCGTGACGCCGTTGCGCTCGTCGACGAGGGCGTCGAAGACGGTGCGGATCGCCGGCAGATGGCGCAGGCGGTCGCGCTCCTCGAGTAGCTGGAGGAAGCTCGCGAACGCGGCGGGCGCGCCGGTCTGATCGGCGATCTCCCGGAGCCACGCGATCCGGCGGGAGCCGGTGATCGGGCCGGTGAGGGCGCGCGCGAGCGCGGGGTCGTCGAGCAGGCGGGCGACGGCCGCGAGCGCGGCCTGGACGCGATCGAGCTCGCTCTGCTCGCGCGCGAGCTCGAAGAGGGCGCGTGCGTAGCGGCGGGCGACGGCGTCGGGTCTCATCGGGCGACCGCGTCTCGCAAGAACTGAGCGACGAACGCGCGCTGGTCGTCGGGGCCGAGCGCGCCGCGGATGCGCTCCTCGGCGAGGCGCGTCGCCAGGGCCGCGACCTCGGCGCGCACGTCGCCGAGGGCGCGCCAACGCTCCTGCTCGGCGAGCAGCCCGGCGTCGGTGAGCCGGCGGGCGCCGGTCTCCTCGGCGATCTCGCGCAGGCGCTCGGACTGCTGGCGCGCCGTCGTGATCAGATCCTCGCGAATCGCGGCGCCCTCGACCTCGACGTGCGCGAGACGGTCGCTGGCCGCCGAGACGCGGCGCTCGGCCTCGGCGAGGGCGGTCGTCGCGCTGCCGGCGGCGGCGACGATCTGCTCCCGTCGCTGCTGCAGGTACTGCCGGATGGCCGGAACGACGTAGCGCGCGATGATGAAGGCGAAGAGGGCGAAGTTGATGACCGGGAAAAGGAGGGTATCGAGGCCCGGGGCGTGGTGCTCCGCGTGATGAGCGCCGCCCTCGACCGCGAGCACCGCCGCCGGCAGCAGGGTGAGGGCCGCCGGTGCGCAGACGGCGGCCAGGGCGCGCCGCCCGCTCATGCCGCGCGCCCCAGGACGCGGGTGACGACCTCCCCCGCGAGGCGCTCGGCTTCCTGCCGGAGCGCCGCCCGTGCGGCCTCCTCTTGCGCCGCGGTCTCGGCGCGCTCGCGCTCGAGCAGCGCGGCGGCCTGCTCGCGGTAGCGGGCGAGGACCTGCTGCTCCGTGGCCTCGCCGCTGCGGCGGATCTCGGCGGCCTGGCGCGCGCCGCGCTCACGTGCCGCGGCGAGCTTCGCGTGCGTCTCCGCGCCCAGGCGCTCCGCCTCGGCTGTCAGCTCCGTCGCGCGCGCCTCCGCGCCCGTCGTCCGCGCGCCGCGCGTCGCGAGCGCCTTCTGCACCGGACCGAAGAGCAGCGTCCGCATGAGGAACCAGAACACGAGGAAGCTCACGATCTGGATGACGAAGGTGATGTCCGGCGGTAGCTTGATCAATTGCCTGTCCGACCTCACCGTCGCGGCGGGCTTCTCGCCCCACCCGCCGCCGGCTGCTCGCTTCGTGATCTCTGCCCGGGAGACCGCCGACGGCTTCGATCGGCCGCCGGCGACGATGGACGCGCTGCTGAAGGACTACTTGGAAAGCTCGGCCGGCGCCTTGGTGCCGTTGGCCTCGCTGACCTTCTCTTCCTTGGGGAAGGGCGTCACCTTGCGGTCGGCCTTGGCGGCCTCCGCCCCACCCATGGAGCAATGGCCCTCGAAGACGACCCCTTCCTGGATGATCAGGCTCGGCGTCGTCACGTTGCCGAACAGCTTGCCCGGGGCGCGAATCTCGACGCGCTTGCGCGCCGTGATGTCGCCGGTGACCTTGCCGGTGATGATGATCGAGCTGCCGGAGATCTGCGCGTTGATGATCGCGCTCTCGCCGACGACGAGGGTGTCTTGCGCGGCGATCTCGCCCTCGACCTGGCCATCGACCCGGACGGTGCCTTCGAACGTGAGCTTGCCGTTGACGCGGCTGCCCTTCCCGAGGTACGCGCTCACCTCGCCGGCGCCCGCCGCCGGCTGCGTCTCACGCGCCAGAGCATCTCGTTCCATTTTCGAGGCCTCCCCCCCCACGGCGCTCACGCCGCTGCGATCGGTGAAGTCGTTCCGGTCCCGGTTTTCCTTCCCGAAGAGCGCCATGGAAGGCATCCTTTCAGCCGTTGGTCAGTTCCAGCGACCCAAGGCGGCCCCTCGTAGCACCGGCCCTGGAGGTTGTCAAAATGCGCCGGGACGCAAGCCGAGACGCTCGCCGAGCCCCTGGAGCTGCTCGTTGGTGTAGTACTCGACCTCGATCGTACCACCCTTGCCGCGCGGCCGGATACGCACTCTCGTGCCGAGCGCCGTGCTGAGCGCGCGCTCGAAGGCGCGGTGGTTGGGATCGGCGCTCGCGCCGCGCCGGGCCTCCTTGAGAGGTGTCTTGCGACTCGTCGCGCCGATCTGCTCGGCCTCGCGCACCGAGAGCTGGCGGGCGAGGATCTGGCGCATGGCGCGCACCTGGGCGTCGGCGCCGCCGTCGATCCCGACCAGGACGCGGGCATGGCCGGCGGTGAGCCGCCCGCGCGCGAGCTCCTCCTTGACGGCGTCGGGCAGCCGGAGCAGGCGGAGCGCGTTGGCGATCGCGGGGCGGCTCTTGCCAACGCGCGTCGCGACCTCCTCCTGCGTGTGTCCGAACTCGTCGATCAGGCGCTGATACGCGGTGGCCTCCTCGAGCGGCGAGAGGTCGTCGCGCTGGACGTTCTCGATGAGCGCGATCTCGAGGGTCTCGGCGTCGCTCAGGTCCCGGACGACCACCGGAACCTTGGTGAGTCCGGCGCGCTGCGCCGCCCGGAAGCGGCGCTCACCGGCCACGATCTCGAAGCGGCCGCCGCCGAGCGGCCGCACCAGGATCGGCTGCAGGACGCCCTGCTCCCGGATCGACGCGGCCAGCTCCTCGAGCGCGGCCTCGTCGAAGGTGACCCGCGGCTGGCGCGGGTTCGGGGTCAGGTTGGTGAGGTCGACGCTACGATCGGGGGACGGCGCGCTCGCCAACGTGCTGGAGGGCGCGGCGCCGGCCCCCGGAATGAGAGCGTCCAGGCCCCGCCCAAGCGCTTTTCGCATAGCTAACTCCTAACACTGTTTTGTACTAGCTCTTCCGTCAGCGACGCATAGGCTTGCGCCCCACGCGAGCGACGGTCGTAGACGAGGGCTGGCGTCCCGTAGCTCGGGCACTCACTGAGCCTGACATTACGAGGGATTACAGACTTGAATACTTGGTCGGGGAAGTGCTGGCGGACCTCCGTGACGACCTGGTGGGAGAGGCTGTTACGGCCATCAAACATCGTTAGTAGAAGCCCCTGAATCTCCAGCCTCGGATTGAGCGTCTGGCGGATGAAGCCGATGGTGTCGAGGAGCGCGCTCAGACCCTCGAGCGCGTAGTACTCGCACTGGAGGGGTATCAGGACGGCATCGGCGGCCGTCAGGGCGTTCACCGTCAGCAGGCCGAGCGACGGCGGGCAGTCGATGATGACGAACTCGTAGGCGCGGCGGATCTCGAGGAGCGCCTCCGCCAGGCGGTACTCGCGCCGCGGCAGCGGGACGAGCTCGATCTCGGCGCCGATCAGGTCGCGGCTGGCGGGCAGGATACTGAGGCCCTCGATCTTGGTCTCCCGCACCGCCTGCTCCGCGGTCCGCTGATCGATCACGACGTGATAAATCGACTCGGCGATCTCGCGGGGGTGAAGACCGAGACCGCTGGTGGCGCTCGACTGCGGATCGAGGTCGATGATGAGAGTCCGATGACCGGCAAGCGCCAGCCCGGCGCTCAGGTTCACGGCCGTCGTCGTCTTGCCTACCCCACCCTTCTGATTGGCGACCGCGAGAACCCGGCCCACGAGCACCTCCCCACCTGATGACCCGCCGGTTCGTAGCACGAACCTGGCAATCCGCAAAGCGGAATGTCGCCGCCGCTGTAAAATCAGCGGCTTATACGAATGTTTCACGTGAAACATCGAGCCGACCCGGAGGCCTTCTCGGGGTCGGGATGTTTCACGTGAAACAATCACACGCGGCGATAGATCTCGACGGCTCCCCGGGGCCCGCCGCCGGTCCCGTACTCGACTCGACCCTCCCCGGCGAGCGCCGGATGCTCGGCCCCGCTCGCCGCTCCGCGCCGCATCCAGAGGAACCGGCCTCCGGGCTCGAGCCAGGCGGCCGCGATATCGAGCGCGACCCCATCCGACCAGACCGCGCGGCAGACCACCGCATCGCAGAGGGTCGCGGGCTTCGCGTCCTCGGCGCGCCCCTCGCGAACCTCGAGCCTCCGGAGGCCGAGGGTTCGCCGCACCTCGCGCAGGAAGCTCGCTCGGCGCCGCCGCGACTCCACCAGGAGCACCTCTACCTCGGGCATCGCGATCGCGAGCGGGACGCCCGGGAGGCCGGCACCGCTTCCCAGATCCACGACTCGACGAGCCGGGCCCAGGATCGGCACCAGCGCCAGCGCATCGAGAAGGTGGCGCTCGACCAGGTTCGCGGCGCTGGCGCAGGCTATGAGGTTCATCCGGGCGCTCCAGGTCTCGAGGAGCTCCGCGTACCGCTGGAAGGCACCCACGGCATCGCGGTCGAGCGCCACGCCCAGCCGGGCAGCGCCCGACACCAGGACGGCCTCGTCAGAAGGTCCGAGGCGCAGGCGTGGCCCGGAGCGGCGCATCGCCCTCCAGGCGGCGCAGGTACACGGCCAGGATCGAGATCGCCGCCGGCGTGACACCCGGTATCCTCGCCGCCTGCCCGATCGTGGCCGGGCGAACGGCCGCGAGCTTCTCGCGGACCTCCATCGAGAGCGGCCGCATCGTTCGGTAGTCGAGCGCGTCCGGGAGCCGAACGTCGTAGATGCCACGGCGGCGTTCGATCGCCCGTAGCTCGCGCGCGATGTAGCCCTCATACTTGATCCGGCACTCGACCTCGAGCTGCTCGGCGCGGGTAGGAACCGGGTGCCCGCCGGGTCGGCGACCGACGACGTCGGCATAGCCCACCTCGGGGCGGCGGAGCTCGGACGCCAAACCGCACCCCGTGAGCAACCCGATCTCGGCCTCTATAGAACCTTGTTTGGAAACTACCCGCGCATGGCGCTCCTCCGAGATCAGCCCGGTCCGGAGTCCCTCGCCGGCGAGGCGCTGATCGGCGTTCCCCTCCCTCAGCAGCAGCCGGTGCTCGGCGCGCGAGGTGAACATCCGGTAGGGCTCTCCGCCCACCCCTCTGGTCACCAGGTCGTCGATCATCACGCCCACGTAGGCGAGGTCCCGCCCGAGCACCAACGGCGCCCGCCCTGCCGCCGCCAGCGCGGCGTTGGCACCCGCCACCAGCCCCTGCGCCGCGGCCTCCTCGTAGCCCGTCGTGCCGCTGATCTGTCCGGCGTGAAACAGCCCGCGCAGGCGTTTGGTCTCGAGCGTCGCCTCCAGCTCCAGCGGGTCGACGTAGTCGTACTCGATCGCGTACCCGGGCCGCATGATCTCCGCGGCCGCGAGCCCGGCGATCGACCGCACCATCGCCTTCTGCACCTCGAGCGGCAGGCTGGTCGAGAGCCCGTTCGGGTAGGTCTCGACCGTATCGAGACCCTCGGGCTCGAGAAAGATCTGGTGCCGGGACCGCTCCGCGAAGCGCACCACCTTGTCCTCGATCGACGGGCAATAGCGCGGGCCGCGCCCCTGGATCGCGCCCGCGAAGATCGCCGAGTGCGCGAGCGCGCCGCGCACGATCTCGTGCGTCGCCGTCTCGGTGTACGTGATGTGACACGAAACCTGCGGCTGCACGATCCCGGCGCCCTCGAAGGCGAACGGCACCGGGTCGGGATCGCCGGGCTGCTCGACGAGACCCTCGAAGTCGATCGTCCGACGATCGAGGCGCGGGCACGTGCCGGTCTTCAGCCGTCCGAGCCGGAAGCCGAGCGCGCCGAGCGCGCCACTGAGGCCGACGGACGCTTCGTCGCCCGCGCGGCCGCCTGCGTAGGACCGTTGCCCGACGTGGATCCGGCCCCGCAGGAAGGTTCCGGTCGTCAGCACCACCGCGAAGGCCAGGAACTCCTCCCCGATGGCGGTCTCCACCCCCCGCACGCCGCCACCGTCGACCAGCAGCCGCTCCACGCTCCCCTGCCGCAGCGTCACCCCCACCGCGCCCTCGACGGCACGCTTCATCCGGGCCCGGTAGAGCGCCTTGTCGGCCTGCGCCCGCGTCGCCCGCACCGCGGCCCCCTTCTTGGTGTTCAGGGTCCGGAACTGGATACCGGTGTCGTCGATCGCGCGCGCCATCTCGCCGCCGAGCGCGTCGATCTCCTTGACCAGATGCCCCTTCCCGACCCCCCCGATCGCCGGATTGCACGACATCTGCCCGACGTGGTCGAGGTTCTGGGTCAGCAACAGCGTTCGCGCCCCGATCCGCGCCGCCGCCAGCCCGGCTTCGATCCCCGCATGCCCCGCCCCAACGACGATGACGTCGAACTCCCGGACCCCCATGCCGCCCCCATACCACGCCCGCCCCGTCCCACCGAGCGGGGCGGGAGGCCCGCGAACCGCGCTTCGCGCGCCGATGCCCATCGGTCCTGCGTGACGAGGTGGGGTGGAGTGGAGTGGGGCCCGCGGGAGGCCCGCGAACCGCGCGTCGCGGGCCGACGCCCATCGGAGCGCGGCGCCCCAGGCGCCGCGCGCCCGGG
>Ga0302046_10005237_pt1 | contig 11454 bp, 8 predicted proteins | sample RVTome_11_FD_200261 | JGI IMG/M metagenome (GOLD analysis project Ga0302046, IMG submission 200261) | Soil microbial communities from uranium-contaminated site in the Upper Colorado River Basin, Wyoming, United States - RVT147D111 (version 2) ... | reverse complement strand
GCTGCCTCGGCGCATGTCGCCCAGTCGAGCCATATCGCGAAGGATTCCATCACGCTTGGCGACGAGAACGGAAAGGGTGTCTGGCATAGGGTGCCTCCTATCTGATAGTGTATATACTATCAGCCAGAATGCCAACCTAACTCAAAATCCACCTACTTTCATGACGCACACCCAGAGCGCAGTCGGCCCTTCATAATCAATAATAAGGAGGGTATGGTACTCTCCTCCCGCAGGTTGCGGGTGGAAGCCGACGCGATCGCTAAGGGTCCATGAACGTAACACTCAGCGAGCGACAGGCAAACGCCGTCGCCGCCGCCATCACCATTCTCTCCGTCCTGGTGATTCTGGCCGCGGTGGGAGGCTTCTTCTGGCTCATTGCCTGGTTTCTCCGATCCTTCTCGGGGGTTTTTCTTCCTCTGGCGGTGGGGGCGGTCGCGGCGCTAGTGTTCCGCCCTTATTATGATTGGCTCTGCCAAAAACTCCGCCTTCCCGGCTCGCTCGCGCTGGTGTTGGTCTTTCTCTCGATGCTGGTACCGGTGGGAGCGTTCCTGTGGTTCTTCGGTTCCCTCATCGTCGAGCAGCTCGTCGACCTGGTGGCACAGATTCCCCAGTGGTCGCGCGGGATCTGGGAGTACGTCAGGGAAAGGTGGCCTCGCGTGGTGGTGTATCTGCAGACCCATCCGGCCGGGCAGCGATTACAAGAGGTTATCCAAAGCCAGGGAGATACCCTGGTTCAGGGATTGCAGGTCTTCGGACAGGGAGCGCTTTCGGCGGGAGCCGGTCTCTTGCGCGGTATCGGTTCCATCTTCAGCTGGGCGGTTCTGCCGGTCTATTTCGCGTTCTTCTTGATGGCCAATCCCGGATCCCTGGACAGCGCACAGCTCCTTCCGTTCTTGAAGCCCGAGACGCGCAAGGACGTGATGTACCTCGTCCACGAGTTCGTCGATATCGTGGTCGCTTTCTTCCGGGGACAACTCATCATCGCTTTTCTGCAGGGCATCCTCTTCGCACTGGGATTCAGCCTGGTTGGGTTGAAGTACGGTTTCGTCCTCGGCCTCGCGTTGGGCTTCCTCAACGTCATCCCCTACCTGGGCAGCATCCTTGGCCTCAGCGTGGCTCTACCGCTCGCGTTCTTTCAAGCCGGTGGCGGCGTTCGTACGTTGGTCGCCGTCGCGGTGGTTTTTGTCGTCGTCCAGTTGATCGAGGGCTACGTTCTCACTCCCAAGATCATGGGAGAGCGCACGGGTCTCCATTTCATGGCCATCATCGTCGCCATCTTCTTCTGGGGAGCCGCCTTGGGAGGGATTCTAGGGATGATCCTCGCGATACCCCTCACCGCCTTCCTGGCTTCGCTTTGGCGGTTAGCGAGGGAGAAATATATCACCGAGCTCGTCTGAGTCACCGCCGGCGATAGCCACGGAAAGACTCTTGGCGGTCGTCTACCGCGATCCCATCGGGCTCTCGACGACCGGACCTACCTCGAGCAGCAGGTGGTCATCCGTGAAGCGAGGCGGCGTCACCATGGGCAAGTCGATCGTCACTGAGTGCCGACCCAGAGCGACCGCGGTCGTGAGGGACGAGATCGAAGCCGCTTGCGTCGATGCATCGATACTTAGATGGATCCGGATCGCGGACGCCGGTCGACCGAGTTCTAGCTCGGAATGGGTCATCTTCCGGCCGTGACCATCCAAATGCTCGAACACGACGGTCTCGAGACTTCGCGACAAGACGCGCCGCTCTCCGCCGGAGATCTCTTTCCACAAGGTGCTCCCGCTGTCGGTCCGCTCGAAGCCGAACCGCACCTCTCGCAAACCAAGAACCCGGGCTCCTCGGTCCGGAGAATACGTGCCGCGCAAGCTGCCGTCCGACGTTTCAAGGGAGCGGAAAGCCAGTGTTTCTCGATCCGCATGCAGCACTACGGCACTCTCGCTGCCCACTCGATCCGTCAGGAGCACGTGCTCCCCGACCTCGAAGAGTTCGGCACCCGAGACCGCTGCTCCGGAATCCTTGTCAGCGAGCTCTGCCCGGAGAAACCCCAGCCGGCCTTCCGGATTCGACCGCAGCGTGATGCGGTCGGTCGACGGCCATCGGTCTTCGGGAAGAAACGGCAAGACATAGGTCGCCGTTCCCATCCCGTAACCTGCGCGGGCGACCTCATCGGCCATTTCGTCCAAGGCCCACTTGGCTTCCGCCATCCCATCCACGGTACGGGAGTCCGCCCGATAGAGGGAGTCCACCATTCGGCTTCCTTGAAAAACGAGCGCGACGGCAAGGAGGGTCGCAGCCAGACTCAGCAGCGCCTCGACGACGCTGAAGCCAGCGAGGTTGGGAGCCCACTGACGCACGGGCGGGATTAGATACCAGTTATCGCGAAACGTCCAGTCTGGAACATGGTAAACCCCGGCGCGCTCAGAGCGGCCAGATCACGAGGATCAAGGGGAGGGAGAGCGCCACAATCAGCACTTCGAGTGGCAACCCCATACGCCAGTAGTCGCCGAAGTGGTAGCCGCCGGGCCCCATCACCAGGACGTTGTTCTGGTGGCCGATGGGAGTCAGGAAGGCGCACGAGGCCCCGATGGCGGTCGCCATGAGAAATGGATCGGCGCTCAGCTGAAGAGCCGCGGCGATACCGGTCGCAATCGGTGCCATGATCACCGCCGTGGCAGCATTGTTCATCAAATCGGAGAGAGTCATCGTCAGAACCATCACCGCCGCGAGCACGGCGATGAGATGTAGCCGCTCGCCAAACCGTGCCACCGAATCCGCAATCCACGCGGTACCGCCGGTCGCCTCGAGAGCCTGCCCGAGAGGGATCATGGAGGCCAAGAGAATAATGACCGGCCAGTCGATGGTCTCGTAGACCTCGCGGGGCGAGAGGACGCTCGAAGCAACGAGCCCCGCGACCGCCGCACCGAACGCGATCTGCACGGGAAGGACTCCCGCCGCGGTGACCCCAATCGCTGCGAGGAAAATGCCGAGCGGCAGGAAGGCTTCCGAGCGGTTGCCAGGGTGGAGACCTCTTTCCGCGAGCGGAAGCAGGCCCAACGCCGCCACCGAGTCGGCCAGCGTATCGGACTCGCCTTGCAGCAATAGCACGTCACCCGCCCGCAGGGAAACTCGCCCCAACCTGGTTCGAAATGGCTTTCCCTGCCGGGAGATAGCCAGCAGATTGGCGTGGTGACGTGACCGGAAGCGCAGGCCCGAAGGCGTGCGACCTTCGAGGCGCGAGCCCGGGGGCACGACCGCCTCCATCCACGCGACGTCTCCCGACCGCAAGCTCTCGTCGGCCTTCCCTTTCTCACCGGCGAGCTCGAGCTCAGCACCCTTCAGCAACTTGTCGAGGTTGGCTGGATCCACCTCGAGAAGCAGAATGTCTCCCGTCTCCAGAACCTCGTGTCTCGGAGCTCCCGGCAGACGTTTTTTTCCTCGAATCAAAGAGACGACCGTCGCGTCACCTTCCGCGATGGCTTCCAGTTCCTTGATCGACTTTCCGACGGACTCGGAACCCTTCGGCACCTTGGCCTCCACGACGTAGCCACCGATGTCGAACAGGTCCTCGGGCGATTTCCTTCCACGCCGTTCCTTGGGAATCAGGCGCCAGCCGAGGACGGTGATATAGAGGACCCCGACGGCCGCAAGCGGCACACCCACCGGCGCGAAATCGAACAGGCGAAACGGGGCGCCCATCGCGTCCGCCCGATAGGCGGCGATAATAATGTTGGGAGGCGTCCCGATCAGAGTCGTAAGACCACCCAGTATGGAGCCGAAGGAAAGAGGCATCAGAATCTGCGCGGGGGGCAGCCCCGACTGAAGCGCGAGCGGCATCAGAAGAGCCAGGGCGGCCACATTGTTCATGAAGGCGGAGAGAAAAGCGGCCAGGGCCGTCAACGCCGCCATCATCCATAGCGGTCGTTTGTCGAAGACGGTCAAGCCTCGGGCGAGGCGATCGATGAGCCCCGATTTCTGGAGCGCGCGGCTGAGAACGAGCGCGGCGGCGACGGTCACGACCGCGGGGTGGGCCAACCCGGAATACGCTTCTTCGAAGGGCACCACGCCGGCGATGACGCCCACCATAAGGGCCACGAACGCAACGACATCGTAGCGCCAGCGCCCCCAGATAAAGAGCGCCAGTGCAACGATCAGGATCGCGAAGGTTGTAGTCACCAGACGAAGCTCTTCGCGATGTCGCGTTTGTCGCGGCCCGCTAGTAGGTGCACCACCCGGATCTTTTTCAAAGTCACCGGAGACATGGACCCGATGGGAATGTGGAGGATGCGCTTTTTTTGCGCCGCCGCGTAGCGGTGCATGGCCGGTGCGGGCGGGTCCTTGGCGAGGTGCACCACCAGCTTCTCCTCGCTGTAGTCGACGCCCGCCATGAGAAGAACTTCCGCCTTCTCTTTCGCGAAACGATACTCGCGATCCTGCCAGACGTCGAAGACCCGGCGCGGCGGATAGGTCATCATGAACCCACCATAAGTGGCCCGCATGATACCGGGGCCCACCACCTGGTCCGCCGGATTGGTGGAGTAGAAAGCCATGTCGGATTCTTGTTCGTCCTCACCCAGCCACGTCATGCAATACGGAAAGGAACGTCCGCCGAGATCTCGGTCGAAGATCACGACGACCGATCCGGCCTCACCCGGAGAGCGCCCTAACTCCTGCACGTAGACTCGATCTTCGTGAAGATTCCGGAGAGTCTCCCTGAGGTCGATGCCGTCGAGCAACGTACTGGTGAAGGGCTCGGTGCGCTTCCGCTCGATCGACAGAATCGATACTGCTTTGGCTTGGAGGTACCGGGCGTAGTCTTCGATGACGACGTCTTCGGGTCGATGCGAGCAAAGCCCGGTCGGGTCGAACGCATCGAGCCATTTCTCGGGATCGTCCGTCGTGGGCCGTTCGCGCACCGGCACCCGGATGAGCCGCTGCTTGACTCGAAAGAATCGTTTGCGAAATCGGATCTTGCGGGTTCCGAGATCGAGCTGGTCGCCGTCGACGCGCGCGGTCGCGATCTCGGCGGTCGGTTTCTGCCAAGGATACGTCCGCGCCACGTCGAAGACCTCCCACGCGAGGTTGTCGTCACCCACCCCTCGCGCGGCCACCGTCCATTCGAAGAGCCCGGGAACCAGGAGGCCCTGAACCCGCGCGTATCGACGCCCGAAATCGTGGAACGTCTTTCGTTGCCAGGGCTCGACGGCTTCTCGAGTCTGCCGTTCATAGGATGACGCCCCGATGCGCCACACGACGCTCTGGAGCGCCGACCGATCCGGGACCCGGCGCTCCGCGAGACCGGCACGTTGCGCGCGCGCCGCCGCATAGGCGGCGACTTTCATCGGACGCTCTTTCGCGTGCTCGTCCTTCTCGCCCGTGATCACACGCAGGCCGTGCTGAATCCAAGACACCTGCCGAGAGAGCGCCGACTCCAGGTCGACGTCCGCCGGGGCGTCGCCCGATCGCAGAAGCTCGAAGACGGCATGCGCCAGCGGAGGATCGGGGAGCAACGCGGTGAGGCCGTCGGGATGGAGATGTCGAATCTCCGCCCTGCTGCGCTTCGCGCGCGCCAAGGGCTCGGCGGTTGCTTCTCCGAGTGCCCGCCCCACCGGCCGCACGTGCGCCGCCCCCAACAAGGCGAGCAGCGGCCCGGTGGGACACGCCTGCCTCGCCTGCTTGATCCGGTGCGCGAGCCCGGCTTCCCGTTGTCGATCGCTATCGGTCCGGGGTGCCGCCTCGCCCTGTTGTACCAGAAGCTCGAGATATTTCAGGGGGCCGAGGCTCCACAGGGCATACGGATCGGGTACCGGGTCGCGGCGCGCGTGCTCGTATGGGATGTCGGGATCCACGAAGAACACGGGTTTGCCGAGCTCGATAGCCCAGCGCATGGCCTCGGCGAACGGATCGCCGACGATGGATACCCAGACCGAAGCCTCTTCGCCCGCTCGCTCGGACAACACGAGTGAGACTTTCGGCAGGCGACCCACCGCTCGCAGAACGAGCTCGGCCAGACTCGCCGGCAGCTCCACCGCGATACCGGCGGGCGCGAGCTCATCGAGGACGGCGCGAACGACCGAGGCCACATCCAGACGTTCGTGAACGACCGGAAAGAGATGAACGCCGGGAGCGGCTTCCGGACTTAGGGCCTCGAGGCTGTTACGTCGCGTTCGGCCCATGACCTCAGAAGATGTCGAACTGACTCGCCTCCTCGGTACCCAGGGCCAGCTCCAGGGCCTTGCGGACGGCGCTCTTCGCGTCTTTCGCTCGCTTGGTGTGCAGCATCTTCATCGCGTAGCGCACGACGTTGATGCCGTCCCGAACGGTGTAGCGAAGGTCAGCTTGATGAGCGGCCTGCAAGTAGGCGAGGACGTATTGAAGGACGTCATCGTCCGCAAACGGAATCTGCTCTTTGAGGATCGCTCGCTCCTCGTCCTCTTCGGGAAAGTCGACGTAGATCTGGGGCATCAAACGCGAATGGATGTACTCGGGTATCTCGTAGGTCGACGCGTCTTCGTTCATCGTGGTGACGAAACGAAACTCTTTGTGGGCGGGAATCTTGACGCCGGCCACGAGGCTTTCGGCGTAGCGGCGGTGATCGAGAAGCGGTGCGAGAGAAGCCCACGATTTTTCACTCATGCGGTTCGCTTCATCGAGCACGCAGGCTCCGCCGCGGACCATCGCGCTCACCAGCGGAGACGCCATGTAGCGCAGCCCACCCTTGGGATCGAGAACCGGCGAGACCAGAAGGTCTTCGGGCCGGGTGTCCATCGTCGCCTGCATCACGTAGACGTCCAGGCCCAGCTCCTTGGCCGCCGCGCAGGCCAGAGTCGTCTTCCCGACGCCCGGCTTACCGAGGAGGCGTGGGTGAAGCGACCGATCTCCCTCTTCGACGAGCGTCCACGCCGCCAGAAGCTGCAACAGCACCTCTCGCTGACCGACCCAGGCCGGCACGTTCGCCTCCGGCGACGAGAGATGGAGCATCACGCCATCGATCGCGGTGCTCTTCTGCTCCTTCATGCTCAGGTGGGAATCTGATTCGCCGCGTGATACGAGCTTCTTACCAGAGGCCCGGACTCCACGTGTCGGAAGCCGACGGCGAGCCCGATCCGCTTCAAGTCGGCGAACTCGTTGGGATGATAGAAGCGTTCGACCGGCAGATGATTCTTCGTTGGCTGAAGGTACTGGCCGATGGTGAAGATCTGAACGCCCGCTTCCCCGAGCCGCTCCATCACCGAGGCAATCTCGTCTCGGCTCTCTCCCAGACCCACCATGATGCCGGTCTTGCGGATGACTGCCGGCGCGATCTCCTTGACTCGCTCCAGAAGCTCGACGGACTGATCGAATCGCGCCCCCGGTCGCACGCGCTTGTAGAGACGGGGAACGGTCTCGACGTTGTGGTTCAGGATCTCGGGGCGGGCGTCGAGCACTCGTGCGAGCGCGGGCCGAGAGCCCTTGAAGTCGGGAATCAGCACCTCGATCGTCGTACCGGGGCTCCGGCGCCTGACGGCCTCGATGGTGCGAGCGAAGAGGAACGCGCCGCCGTCGGGGAGCTCGTCTCGATTGACGGATGTGATGACCGCGTGCTGGAGCTTCATCCTCTGGACCGCATTGGCCACTCGCTCCGGCTCGGCGAGATCGAGCGTCGTCGGCAATCCGGTGGTTACCGCGCAGAACCCGCAGGACCGCGTACAAACGTCCCCCAGGATCATGAACGTGGCGGTGCCCTGCCCCCAGCACTCGGCCAGGTTGGGGCAGCGTGCTTCCTCACAGACCGTGTGCAGTTCGAGCTCCCGCATCACCGACTTGAGCCGGGAATAGCTCTCGCCTCCGGGCACCCGGACCTTGAGCCACTCGGGGCGAGGCGATCGGGTCGCTACCATGGGTCTATTCTACATTGCCTGTATTAGTGCCGCGTCCGCCTTCGTCCGCGTGAAGTCTATGAGACTTCGGCGAGACCTCGCCGTCAGCCTTCGTTCGCCCAGCGCCATCCCGGGCGAACTTCGGCTAGACCTCGCCGAAGCCTCCGGCGAAGGCGGGAAGCCCGGAGGGCGTAGGCGGGGGGCCCGCCGTCTGGCTAGCTCCGGTATGAGCAACCACACAATTTGACGGCCCACAGGTATTTGAGCAGCCTGCTACAAAATCTTCTCGTCCCAGCTCTCCAGCCTCTTTCTCACCTCGGCCATGAACTGGTCGGCGACCGCTCCGTCGATGATGCGGTGATCGAACGTGAGCGACATGTAGACCATGGAACGCACAGCAATGGCATCGTTCACCACGACCGGGCGCTTGTGGATGGCGCCCAGCCCGAGAATGGCGACCTGGGGTTGGTTGATGATGGGAGTACCGAAGAGCGCGCCGAACGGTCCGGGATTGGTGATCGTAAAGGTCCCCCCCTGGACGTCTTCCGGTTTTAGTTTCTTGTCCCGCGCTCGGGTCGCCAGGTCGTTGACCGCACGCTGCAATCCCAGAAAGCTCTTCTCGTCCGCCCGGTGGATCACCGGAACGATGAGGCCATTTTCGAGCGCCACCGCGACGCTGATGTTGAAGTCTCTCTTGTAGAGGACGTTGTTCCCCTCGACGGACGCGTTGACGATGGGGTATGCCTTGAGAGCGTGGAGCACGGCGCGCAGGAAAAAAGGCATGTAGGTCAGCTTGACGCCTTCCTCCTTGTCGAAACGCGCACCGTATTCTTTGCGCACCTTCTCGACACTCGTCATGTCGGCCTCCCACACGGTGGAGACGTGCGCGGACGTACGACGCGAGAGAATCATGTGCTCCGCGATCGACCGGCGCATGACGCTCATCGGCTCCGAGCGCACGCGGCCGGTCTGGGCAATGGAAGCCGCCGCGGGAGGTGCGGCGGGGGTAGAAGCCGCGGCCACCGGTGCGGGCGGTGAAGGCTCTTCGGCCGCGGTAATTCGGGGTTTCACGCCTGCGGCCGGGGTCTCGCGACGTCGGTCTTTCATGAACTCCACGAGGTCCTTCTTGGAGATGCGACCTCCCGCACCGGTGCCTCGCACTTGGCCGAGATCGATGTCTTGTTCGCGGGCCATGCGACGAACGAGAGGTGAGGAGCGCGGCTCTCCGGTCTCGCGCCGCGGTGCGCGGGCTTCTCGAGAAGACACACGCGGCTGTTGCTCCGGCGCGGAGGGGCCCGGAGACACCGCGCGTATTTGTTGGGTGCTCGAAAAAGGCTCCGACGGCGAGCCCTCCGTGGCTTCTCCCCCGATGACGCCCACAACGGTGTTGATGGGGACGGTTTCACCCTCGCCGACCTTGATCTCGGTGAGCACGCCCGCCGCCGGAGACGGAATCTCCGTGTCCACTTTGTCGGTCGAGATCTCGAAGAGAGGCTCGTCGCGATCCACGCGATCACCCTGCTTCTTGAACCACTTGGTGATAGTTCCTTCGGCGATGCTCTCTCCCATCTGAGGCATGATGATCGGTGTGGACATCTATCGACCCTCGCTTTTCTCAGTACGCGGCAAGCTTGCGGGCGGCCTCGACGACGTCGGCCACCTGCGGAATGAACGCGTCTTCCAGCTCGGCGCTGAAGGGCACGGGTGTATCCGGCGCCGTGACCCTCAAGATCGGCCCGTCCAGATCTTCGAAGGCTTCCTCGCCGATGAGGGCAGCGATCTCGCCCGCCATGCCCCCGGTGCGCGTATCCTCGTGAAGAATCATCACCTTGTTCACTCGCCGCACCGATTCCAGGATCGTCTCCCGGTCGAGAGGCACCAGACTGCGGAGATCGATCACCTCGAGATCGATCCCCTCCCGCTCGAGGGACGCCGCCGCATCCAGGGCCGTATAGAGCATCGCCCCATAGGTGATCAAGACGACGTCGGTTCCCGGCCGCCTGACGATGGCCTGGCCCAGAGGGACGACGAAGTCTTCGTCGGGGAGCTCCTCTTTGACTCGTCGGTAGAGATACTTGTGCTCCAGATACAGGACGGGATCCTCGTCGCGGATCGCCGCCTTCAACATCCCCTTGGCGTCGCGAGCGGTCGCCGGCGCGACGACCTTCAGTCCCGGTGTGTGCACGAAGTGCATTTCCGGGTTCTGTGAATGGAACGGGCCCGCACGCACGCCTCCGCCGGCCGGCCCGCGCATGACGAGCGGGACACCCAAGCCGGATCGGTAACGACTCTTCGCGGCGAAGTTCGTAATCATGTTGAACGCGTTGGCGATGAAATCGATGAACTGAAACTCGACGATCGGGCGCAACCCCATATAAGCGGCCCCAATCGCGACACCCGTGTAGCCTTCCTCACTGATCGGCGTGTCGATCACGCGCTCGCGACCGAACTTCGCGAGGAAACCCTCGGTGACCTTGAACGCGCCGCCGTAGGTTCCAATATCTTCACCCAGAATCACGACCCGGTGGTCGCGCTCCATCTCTTCCCACATGGCCTCACGAATGGCCTCTAGATACGTCGTCTGAGCCATGGCCGTTTCACGAGGGCCGGTCTGCGAGATCAGCTACCGGCGAGCCATAGACCCCGGAGGTGAGCGATTCTGCTTCCGGCGGATCTTGCTCTTCGGCGCGTCGCACGTCTTCCGCGACGACCCTGGTCACCCGGGCGAGGATTTCTTCCTGCTCCTCAGGCTGGAGCTGAGCATGCTCGATGAGAAACGCCTCGAATTGCTCGACCGGATCGTTGAGTGCCTCGTCTTCGAGGGCCAGCCTTTGTTGGGTCCTCGGCGCTTGGCCGTCACCACACGGCCCGAGAAACCGCCCCTCGCTCTCTGGCCAAACGGACACGATATCTTCGCGCATACTGAAACGGGTTCGGCCGCCCGTTCGCGCCTCGATCACCGAGGGCCCCCTGCCGGCGCGGGCTCGACCGACGGCGGTCTCCACGACCTGGAGGACCTGAAGGGCGTCGTTCCCGTCCACGGTGACCGTCGGCGCACCGTAGGATTTCAAGCGCTGGTAATGATCCTCACCCGCCGGTGCGACCGACGTCGCGACCTCCGGGTCGACCGGCCGCTTCTCGATCACCACCACCAACGGGAGCTCGTGCACGGCGGCGAAGTTGAGCCCTTCGTGGAAATCGCCCGTCGCGAGCGCTCTCTCATCGACCAGCACCACGGCCACCGCATCTTGTTTCTGAACCTTTGCCGCCAGCGCAACACCCGCCATGACCCCGACGTGCATCGCGACGTGGCCGCAGGCCGCCAAGAGACCGCGCTCCCAATCGCCGAGTCGAAGGGAGCCGTCGCGCCCGCGGGTCGGCCCCCCGCGTCGACCGAGGAAGTGAGCGAATATCTCGAAGGGAGACACGCCACGGGCCAGCCAAGCGCTGTTGCTCGGAATGCTGGAAGCGAGGACGTCTTGAGGCTTCAGGGGATAGGCGGCTCCTAGACTCAGTGCTTCCTGGCCGGCGCTGATGGGCAGGCCACCGACGAGCCTCCCCGCTCGGAAGAAGCGCGCCAGCTCTTCCTCTAGGCTGCGGGTGAGCT
>Ga0302046_10005236_pt1 | contig 11458 bp, 10 predicted proteins | sample RVTome_11_FD_200261 | JGI IMG/M metagenome (GOLD analysis project Ga0302046, IMG submission 200261) | Soil microbial communities from uranium-contaminated site in the Upper Colorado River Basin, Wyoming, United States - RVT147D111 (version 2) ... | reverse complement strand
GGGGAATGGTTCGTCGAGAACCGCCTGACGGTCGCCGACCTCAAGTGCTTTCTGTTTGTGCGCTGGCTCAAGTCCGGCATGCTGGACCACATCTCCGCCGACCTCGTGGACCGGCACGCGCCGCTCCTGGCTGCGCACCTGGAGCGAGTCGAGAACCATCCCGTGATCGCGGCGTATTATGCGGCTCGGAGGAAGTAACCCGCGGGTAAACGCCCTGTAGATCCAGAGCAAAACTCAATTTGTCGAGCACGACCGGGTGGTACAGGCCTGCATCCTTTCCAACATCTCCGTGCTCTCGAGTTCGGCAAGCCGCAGCTCGCGGAGTCCCGCCTGGTCGTAGCATTTCTCCGCCGCGAATCGCGATCCCGGCGCGGTTTCTTTTCGACACTAGACAACAACGTCCCCGCGCTTCCTGGCACGGAATCCCGGCGGCGGCTTGAGGTCACTGACCGTCGTTTCAACCGACTTCCGTGGCCACGCCCTTGGGGTCGATGTTCGCGTTCAGCCGGAACAGATTGGTCGGGTCGTACTTGCGCTTGAGCGACAGCAGGCGTTCGTAGTTGCCGCCATAGGCATCGCGCACCCGGGCCGAAGGCATCTCCGACAGGTTCGTATTCGCATAGAAACCGGCGGTGAATTTTTCCAGCGCCGGCCATTGCGACCGGGCCCATCCCACGTTTGCAGCATCTTCAGCGGCGTCGTCGCCGCTCGCCTGGAGTAACACGCTATACAGGGCATCGCGATGCCAGAACGCCGTGGCGTCAGGCGCGACGCGGTCGACGGCGGCGCCTTTCGGCGGCAAGGCGATGCGCGCTCTCGGAACCGGCGCGCTGCGGATGATCTCGAGCATCGTGTCGACCAGGTCGTCGCTGATCTGGCGAACGAACCCGGACTTCGCGTAGTAGCGGCCGCCGATACGCGCGCGCTCGTCGTCCTGCGTCTGCAACTGCACGTAGTGCACCGGCCCGACGGTGTCCTTCAGCGGTTTTTCGAGCCGCCGATAGGACGCCAGAATGGCGTCCGCCGATTCCAGGTCTTCCGTCAGGCAGACATCCATGACCAGGGCACGCCCGCCTCCCGGCGTCGTCGTCAGGATCGGCTCGATCCACAGGCCGTCCGAAGCGCGGTCGAACAGCTCGCCGAAACCCCGCAGCGCCTGTCGCGCCTGCTCGATAGGAAATACCATGTGGCCGCCGACCGCCCGCCCGTCGAAGGGATGAAGCCGGTACTCGAACGAGGTCGCGATGCCGAAGTTGCCGCCACCGCCGCGAATGGCCCAGAACAGGTCGGGATTCTCGGTGGCGCTGGCTTCGAGCAGTTGCCCGTCGGCGGTTACGACATCGACCGACGTGAGCTGATCGCAGGTCAGACCGAAGCGACGCGCCACGCGCCCGAATCCGCCGCCCAGCATCAAGCCGCCGGCGCCGGTATGCGAGACCGTGCCGGTGGTGGTGACGAGGCCGAATGGCAGCGTCTCGCGATCGATATCGCCAAGGAGCGCGCCGCCCCCGGCGCGCGTGAGCCGCTCGTTCGGGTCGACGCGCACGCCGCGCATCAACGACAGGTCGATCATGAGCCCGTCGTCGCACACCGACTGGCCGGAGAGGCTGTGACCGCCACCGCGCACGGCCACCAGCAGCTCGTACGCGCGCGCGAAGCGCACGGCGCGCACGACATCTGCGGCGCCCAGGCAACGGGCGATCAGCGCGGGGCGGCGATCAAACATGCCGTTGAAGATCTTGCGCGCGTCCTCGTAGCCGGTGGCGCCCGGCAACAGCAACTGGCCGCGCAAGCCAGCGCGAAAGTCCTCCACGTCGGCCGCGCGTAGCAGTATCTTTTTGCCGTCGCCGGTGACCACCGTGACATCGGCGGTGACGGCCGACACGGCTGCGAACGCGGGGGCGAATGGAAATGCCGAGGCGCCGATCGCCGCCGCGGCGCAGGAGATATGCGGATTGCCGCGACCGGCCATCCGGTCCATGCTCGAATGGAAGGGGTCAGACCGTCGGTGATACCATGTCCGGCATGAAAGTCGCGATTTCGCTGCCCGACCCTTTGTTCCGCGCGGCCGAAAGACTGGCGCGCAAGCTGCGCAAGTCCCGCAGCCAGCTCTACGCCGAGGCCATCGCCGAATACGTGAGTGCGCTCGGCGCCGAGGCAGTGACCGCTCGCTTGAACGCCGTTTATGGGAAAGAGAGCTCGGAGGTCGAACCGACGCTGAAGTACGCCCAGCTGGAGCGGCTCAGTCGTGAAGCGTGGTGAGGTCTGGTGGGCGAGCGATCGCCTCAAAGGCGAGTCGTACGGTTCACTGAACGAAATCGCCGGCATCCTGACGAAGAACGCCGACCTCAAGGTGCAGATTGTCGGCCACACCGACTCCGACGGCGACGATGCCGCGAACCTGGATTTGTCGAAGCGCCGGGCGGCCTCCGTGAAGACCGCCTTGATGAGTCAGTTCAAGATCGATGGCGGCCGCCTCGACACCGATGGCAAAGGCGAGACGCAGCCGATTGACAAGAACGACACGCCCGCCGGAAAGCGAACAACCGGCGCGTGGAATTCATCAAAACGCTAGGTCGACCTTTGGAGCGTCGAGGAACTATGACAACTCGCCGACGAATGGTGTTCGTAGGTGTTCTCGGAGCTGCGTCAGCCGCACTGATATCGGCGTGGTGGCTGGGAAGTGAGGCCGGGAACAAGAATCTAGGGATGGAGCAGCGGCTGCTCGACCCGGACGTGCGGCTCGACGAGGCGCTGCGCGCTGCGGGCTTCCCACCAAGGTTCGTCGAGGTCTTCTCCTCGGTCACCACCGAACTCGTATCGAGCGCCAACGGCCGCTACTACATCGCGCAGCGCATACCGTCCCTCTCCCTGCGGCGGGACGTCAGGATCGCGATACACGCGGACAAGCGACTGGTACCCGGCCAGGGCAAGCCGGCTAAGGCTGCTGCCGGATTCGACGTCTATCCGCTGCATCATGCGGTAATGCGTTTCGGCGGCGGGCACGACCGTTATCAGGCGTTCTTCGTTGCCTACGACGCGCTCGGCCCGGAGCTGCTGGACCGACTGGGCCTGCAACGCCGCGCTGAGCGCCGCGGGTGGAACCTCCTCCCGGTTGCACACGCGCAATCCTCTCTGCTCGGGGCCGTGATCGCAACGGTGACGACTACGACCACCGGCGATTCCGGTGGTCTGGGTGACACTTCTGCATCAGGAAGGACCCAACAGCCTACGGTGCCGGAGGCAGAACTCCGGCAGCACGAAATGGACGCGCGCCGCCAGGCTTATCTTGACGAACACTATGAAGGGTCGCAGGACAAGTACACCAGGCAGCACGACGAATATCAGCGCCGATTCGACGAATCGTTAGACAGTGAGACTCGCACGCGCCTCCAACAACCGGAAGATCTGAGTCTTGAGAGTGCCAAAGGCGAAATAGAACTCGGCAACCTGCTTCGAGATGGGGAGACGCTGGCGCAAAAGGAGACGCGAGTCCGGCTGGAGCGGGACGCAGCGCGTCTCCAGCGCGCCGGCAATGCGGTCTCCGTGCTTTCGGCGCTCGCGGAGTGGATGCAGCAGGCCCTCGACTTCCGAGACTCGGACAGACAACTCAACGCCGCCGAGGCCTGTCTCGATCAAAGGGCGCGGAATGCCGGACCAGCCGAGCGCGCGAACATCGAACAGGTGCGCGCGCACCTTCGGGCCGCGCGCAGCGACATGAACTGGAACACCGGCGTCCGCGTCTTGAACTCGGGCAACAGCGTCGCAGGCTCCTTCGTGCTGCCGGGCGTGGCGCAGGGCGTCTTCGGACTCGCATCGTCAGGGAACAACGCCGGGCTGCGCGACCTCACCGCCCAATCACTCGCTGACGCGATCAAAGGAGTGGGCAACTGTGAGCCGCCCCCACCCTGTGCCGAGCCGCCTACCGCTGCTCCAGCGTCGTCGACTCAGGACCACAGCCCGGGGCTCAGTCGCGTCGCCCCGGGACCGGCACCTGTTTTGGCCTGTTTTCCATCCCAGGCCCAGATCGTCGTCAACGCCAGGGAGCCGGACGGACGTACCATCACCTTCCGTAGCGTCGTCAATTTGACGAAAGTCTCCGAACCAGGCGCAGACGGCAGTCCGAAGTTCCGCGGAACGGGGACTGGCCCCTACAGAGAGGAGTTCGTCTCGGATCAGTGCTCGTTCACCATTACGTGGACCGGAGAGGTCGGCGTAGAGGTCGTGGCGGGCGAGGAGGAGCGCGAAGTGAATGTCCGCATCCACGGGCCCGTCACGGAGGCGGGAGAGTGGCCCGGAGAGAGTTGCCTGGACGGCACCTACTATGCGCCGCATCGACACCCTGCTCGTCTCGGCTACTCGTGCAGGTTCGACAACGTGGACTTCGCGCGTGGTGGCCTCTATAAGGGCCCGCCCCCTGAGGAGTCGCCGAGTCCGTACGGGTGCACGCTGAACATCGGCCCGCTCATCAGCCAGACCCCGACGCCGGGAACGCGCCCCCGCTAGGCATGCGTGGGATCGCGCCGATTGCTCGAGCGCCTCGCCGAAGCGCGAGGAGCTGAAACTGAGCGCCGTTGCGCGACCTGTCGCGTCAGAAGCTGACGCGCACCTCGGCGTTCACCTGACGCTCGAGCACCTCACCGAAGATGTGCTGCATTCCGTACGACCCGACCGGTTGTTCTTGTGTCTGCGCAACGGCGGCGGACGAACACGCGAGCGTGATGGCAATGACGTAGCGCAGCAGCATGTGATCTCCCCCAGACCACCGCCCTGGAATTCCCCACGTTTTCGACAGTGCCAACTTCCGATCTGCGGGCCCGATACTCCGACGGACAACCGGAACGACGTCGCGGAGACGACCGTCGATGAAGTCGTCAAGCGGCAGGCCGACGAACAGCGCGCCGGCATGGAGGAGATGAAGAAGAACCTCGCGGCATCAGGGCTCCCGCCTGCCGAGCAGGAGAAGATCCTCGCGGCATGGAAGGAGGCCGCGAAGGCCGTGAGCCCGGAGTTCGTCGAGGGCGTGCGGAAGTCGCGCGAAGCAGAGCGCGCCGAGGAGCGCGCCAGCGCCGCGAGATTGACTGCGGATCTGGAACGGAGCCTGCCTGCCGACCCACAGACGCTTCTGTGGCGACGGCTGCGCGAATTTCTCGAGATCACCGGAGACGTGAACTTCTCCGCGAAGACCATCAGCCTCACCGGTGGCACCCGGGTTCTCGCCGGCGCACCCCCGCGCACTGTCCGGCGCTACACTCGGCGTCAACAGAAAGGCCTTTTATCCGTACTGTCCGCCGTAGGCTGCCGCGGGGAGGAGAGATGGGGCGATACCTTCAGGTCCTGCTGCCGATTCTCGCCTGTGCGCTCGCCGCTCCGGTAGCAGCGGAGAGCGCGACCTACCGAGTGAAGTTCCGCTTCGACGGGGCGACCGGGCTCCACTACGTCGATCCGCCCGGCTGCCCTGGCACCTCTCGCACCGGTTTCGACGAGTTCGAAGGCGAGCTGAAGGGCGACGAATCCGAGTTCGCCACCAAGCAGAGAGTGGTCTACACCGGGGTGATGAAGCGCCGGACGGAAATCGACGCCTGCGACCTCCTGCCAGAGGACGCGGACGGTATCGCGAATTACTGCAACGTGCACCTCGTCGGTGGCGGCGAATTCTTCGTCGAGTTGACCGTCCACCACCAGCGAACCGAGGTCTACTTCCAGGCGAGGCCGCGCAAGGGGAAAGTGAGCTACCAGGCCAACGGCAGCTGCGAGCGCGAGATCGTGGTGAACTACAAGCAGTCCTTCGAGAAGGGCGACGGGTTCGAGCACTGGATCGGCCCGCGGAGTTACTCGGAGCGCGACAACGTCGGAGGACCGCCCCGCGCCGGAACTTACCGTGACCAGCCCCCCTTTCCGCCGCACCTTCCGGGGCACTGGACGATGACCGTCGGACCGCCGGACGTGCTCCGCGCCGACGCGGGCGGACCCTACCGGATCGAGCGGGGAAAGCGCGTCCGACTCGACGGCTCGCGCTCCACCGGGAACGTCCAGAGCTACACCTGGACGCTGACTCCAAAGCCGTGCCCGAGCTGCGGCGAGATGATCACCGGCGACACGCCGCAGCCGATCGTTCGCGACGGCGTGAGGGTCGAGCTCGTCGCGCTCTGCGATTTCGACGCGCATCTCGTCGTCGCGGACGGCCAGGCCACGGACGACGACGACGAACTGGTCGCGGTGGTGCCGCGACCGTTCAAGACGAAGCCCGAGGCTCCGGTAAAGGGCGATTTCGACCCGGGCACCGACATCGTCGCACCCTGCCGCGAGGCGTACTGGGGCACCAACATCTGTGCCTACGAGGCCGGAGCCGGACAGCCGTCGGACTACCACTACCTCCACCGCGCGCCGGGTACGCGCACCTGGTTGACGGTTGGCTACCTCGTCGGCCAGGTCCAGGACCCCGACGGGCTCTGGGATGGCTGGTGGTACGTCACGAAGAGCGACCTGAGGATGAAGCGCGCCGAGCTCGTCCACGTCGACCTGGGTGCCGGCACCTGCGGCGACCTGCTGAACGATGGAAGCTTCCTCCCCCGGACGCGGATCGACCCGTTCGACCGGCTGCGCGAAGCGGTCCAAGCGCACGAGCACGAGCACACGGTGGCGCTCGAGAAGCAGTTGAAGGCGTTCGACCCGGCGAAGGACATCGAGACGTTCGTCGTCTCGCCCGGCCGCAGGGCCGCCCTGGTGGAAGGGACCGACCGGAAGATCCGCGCCGCGGACTCGCAGCTCGCGAAGATCGCCCCGGACGACGCGCCGGTCCGCGCGGCGTTGCACGAACAGGGCTTCGGCCACCCAGGCAACGTGCTGTTCCCTTCCTGGCGGCCGAACCCCGTCACTCTCGCGACCTGCCAGCAGGCTGACCCCCGGGCGTGCATCCTCCGCTCCTACGCCGAGACCGACGACGCCTGGACCCCGGAGCCCGACACCGTTCAAGGTTCGATGACCGGATGCGAAGGCGCCCCCGGCGGCGTGAATCCGCCGTGAGCTGCGGCGCGAGGCGCGGCAGAACACCTGATCGTGCGTTGGAGGCGTACTCCGCGGCTGTGAGAGGTTGGCGGCTCGTCGATGCTGCGCGACTGAAACGAAACTCTTAGAGATCGCCCGCAGCTTCTCGGTTTTTCTGCAAGGCCCAGGGCAGGACTTTGTAGCCGTTACCCGCCTTTCCTCAATTTCCTCAACTTCTCGATCGCCCGCAACTGCGCTGCCGCCCTGGCCAGCTCCGCCTGCGCCTCGGCGATCTCCATCGCCCCCACTCGATCGCGCAGCGCCTCTTCTGCTCGCTGCTTGGCCGCCAATGCGGCCGCCTCATCCAGGTCCTTCGCGCGCGCCGCCGTATCGGCCAGGATCGTGATCTTGTGCGGCTGCACCTCAAGCGCACCGCCGCCGACCCAGAACACCAGCTCCTCCCCGCCCTCCGTCTGAACCCGCACTTCGCCGGGCTTCAGCGTCGTGAGCAGTGGTGCGTGCCTCGGCGCGATGCCGACCTCGCCACCCGATGCCGGCGCGAACACCATCGTGGCTTCGCCCGCGTGGACTTCGCCTTCGGCGCTGACGATGTCGATGTGGATCGTGTTAGCCATGATCAGGTGAGGGTCTTCGCCTTTTCCACCGCTTCTTCGATGCCGCCGACCATGTAGAAGGCCTGCTCGGGCAGGTTGTCGTACTCGCCCGCGATGATGGCCTTGAAGCCGCGGATCGTGTCCTTGAGCGCGACGAACTTGCCCGGTGTGCCGGTGAACACTTCCGCGACGTGGAACGGCTGCGACAGGAAGCGCTGGATCTTGCGCGCGCGGTGAACAGCCAGCTTGTCTTCTTCCGACAGTTCGTCCATGCCGAGGATCGCGATGATGTCCTGTAGTTCCTTGTAGCGCTGGAGGATCGCCTGCACGCCGCGCGCGGTGTCGTAGTGATCCTCGCCGATCACGAGCGGGTCGAGCTGGCGGCTGGTGGAGTCGAGCGGATCGACCGCCGGGTAGATGCCGAGCGATGCGATCTGGCGACTCAACACGACGGTCGCATCGAGATGCGCGAAGGTCGTCGCCGGCGACGGATCCGTCAGGTCGTCCGCGGGCACGTAAATCGCCTGCACGGAAGTGATGGAGCCCGTCTTGGTCGAGGTGATGCGCTCCTGGAGCACGCCCATCTCTTCGGCGAGCGTTGGCTGGTAGCCCACCGCCGATGGCATGCGGCCGAGCAGTGCGGACACTTCCGTGCCCGCCAGCGTGTAGCGGTAGATGTTGTCGATGAAGAGCAGCACGTCGCGGCCCTTGCCGCCCGCCTGCTTCTCGTCGCGGAAGTACTCGGCCATGGTGAGGCCGGTGAGGCCGACCCGCAGGCGGTTGCCCGGCGGCTCGTTCATCTGGCCGTACACCATCGCGACCTTCGAATTCGTCAGGTCCTTCTTGTCGATGACGCCCGACTCCATCATCTCGTGATAGAAGTCGTTGCCCTCGCGCGTGCGCTCGCCGACGCCGGCGAACACGGAAAGTCCGCTGTGCGCCTTCGCGATGTTGTTGATGAGCTCGAGCATGTTGACGGTCTTGCCGACGCCGGCGCCGCCAAAGAGGCCGATCTTGCCGCCTTTCGCGAAGGGCACGAGCAGGTCGATGACCTTGATGCCGGTTTCGAGCAGGTCCTGGCCGCCGGTCTGCTCATCGTACGACGGCGCCGGGCGGTGGATCGGCAGGAAATCCTTGCTCTTGATCGGGCCGCCCTCGTCCTGGGGATTGCCGAGCACGTCCATGATGCGCCCCAGCGTGCCGACGCCGACGGGCACGGTGATCGGCGCGCCGGTCGACTTCACGCCGAGCCCGCGCTTCAGGCCCTCCGATGAACCCATCGCGATGGTGCGAACGACGCCGTCGCCGAGCTGCTGCTGCACCTCGAGCGTCAGGTCCTGGTCGGTGAGCTTGAGCGCCTCATAAACCTGCGGGATGCCCTCGCGGGGAAACTCGACGTCGATCACCGAGCCGATGATTTGCACGATCTTTCCATTGTTCATATTCAATAAGACCTCGTGACTAAACGGCGGCGGCTCCGCCCACGATCTCCGAAATCTCTTTCGTAATCGCGGCCTGGCGGGCCTTGTTGTAGATGAGCTGCAGCTCGTCGATGAGCTTGCCCGCATTGTCGGTCGCGCTCTTCATCGCGACCATGCGCGCCGCCATCTCGCAGGCCAGGTTTTCGATCGCCGCGCGGTAAACCTGCGATTCGATATAGCGCATCATGTAGCTTGCAATCAGCTCGTCCGCCGCGGGCTCGTAGATGTAGTCCCAGCGCTCCTGGAGATCCGCCGCGTCCACGGTTTCAGCCGGCAGGAGCTGAAGCATCGTCGGTCTCTGTGTCATCGTGTTGACGAAGCGATTGCTGACCAGATACAGCCGGTCGATCTTGCCCTCCTCGTAGAGATCGAGCATCGCTTTCACGGTGCCGATCAAGTCCGCGATGTGCGGCGTATCGCCGAGGTGTGTGATGGAGGCGGTGATCGGGAGCTTGAGCCGCCGAAAGAACTGCATCGCCTTGTTGCCGATGAGGCAAAGGTGCATCTCCGCGCGCTTCTCCTGCCAGTCGCGCACGGACGCCAACACCTGTTTGAACACATTGAGATTGAGGGCACCGCAAAAGCCGCGGTCGGAACTGACCACGATCAGGCCGACGGCCTTGATCTCACGCTCGACCAGAAACGGATGGCGGTGATTCGGGTTGGCGACGCGCAAGTGCCCGATGACGCTCCGGATCTTGTCGGCGTAGGGGCGCGCGGCACGCATGCGCTGCTGAGCGCGCCGCATCTTGCTCGCAGCCACCATCTCCATGGCCTTGGTGATCTTCTGGATGCTCTTGATGCTCGCGATCTTGACGCGGACTTCCTTGGTGCCGGCCATGTGCGTCTACCAGGCTCCGGTCGCGGCGAAATCGTCGCAGATCTTCGTGTAGCCGGCCTCGACCTCCTTGCTGAGTTCCGGCTTGTCGTTGACCGACCGCAGGAACTGCGCGTGACCCGTCTTTGCGAATGACTGCAACGCTTCCTCGAACGCAACAATCTTCTTGCGGTCCACTTTATCCATATAACCTTGGTTGACCGCGTAAATTGACAGTGCTTGCTCAGCTACTGACATCGGGGAGTACTGCTTCTGCTTCATCACTTCCGTCACGCGCTGGCCGCGCTCGAGCTGCTTGCGGGTGGTCTCGTCGAGGTCGGAGGCGAACTGCGAGAAGGCCGCGAGTTCGCGGTACTGCGCGAGTGCTAAACGAATGCCGCCGCCCAGCTTCTTGATGACGCCGGTCTGAGCGGCACCACCCACGCGCGACACCGAGATGCCGGCATTCATCGCGGGCCGGATGCCGGCGTTGAAGAGGTCGCTCTCGAGGAAGATCTGGCCGTCGGTGATGGAAATCACGTTGGTCGGCACGAAAGCCGTCACGTCGCCGGCCTGGGTCTCGATGATGGGGAGTCCCGTCAGCGAGCCGGTTTTGCCCTTGATCTTGCCGCCGCTGATTTTCTCGACGTATTCGGCCGAGACGCGCGCGGAGCGTTCGAGCAGGCGCGAGTGGAGGTAGAAGACGTCACCGGGATAGGCTTCGCGGCCCGGCGGACGGCGGAGCAAGAGCGAAATCTGGCGATACGCCCAGGCCTGCTTCGTGAGATCGTCATAGACGATTAGCGCGTCCTCGCCCTTGTCCATGAAGTATTCGCCCATCGCGCAGCCCGAATAGGGCGCGATGTACAGCATGGAGGCCGGCGTCGAGGCCGAGGCGGAGACGACGATCGTGTGCGCCATCGCGCCGTGCTCTTCGAGCTTCCGCACCACGTTCGCGATCGAGCTCTGCTTCTGGCCGATGGCGACATAGATGCACTTAACGCCCGCGCCTTTCTGGTTGATGATCGTGTCGATCGCGAGCGCGGTCTTGCCGGTCTGGCGGTCGCCGATGATCAGCTCGCGCTGGCCGCGGCCGATCGGCACCATCGAGTCGATGGCCTTGAGGCCGGTCTGCACCGGCTGGCTGACGCTCTTGCGCCAGATCACGCCCGGCGCGACGCGCTCGATCGGCGAGCGCTTCGCCGCCTTGATCGGGCCCTTGCCGTCGAGCGGACTGCCGAGCGCATCCACGACGCGTCCCAGCATCTCAGGGCCGACCGGCACTTCAAGGATGCGGCCGGTCGTCTTGACCGTCGCGCCTTCGCCGATGTGGCGGTATTCACCGAGCACGACCGCACCCACCGAATCCTGCTCCAGGTTCAGCGCGAGGCCAAAAGTGTTGTCCGGGAACTCGAGCATCTCGCCGTAGGCGACGTCCGCCAGGCCGTGCACGCGGCAGATGCCGTCCGTGACGGAGACGACGGTGCCGACGTTTCGCGCTTCGGTCGCGGCGTCGAAGTTCTTGATCCGTGCCTGGATCAGGTCGCTGATTTCAGAAG
>Ga0302046_10005235_pt1 | contig 11460 bp, 10 predicted proteins | sample RVTome_11_FD_200261 | JGI IMG/M metagenome (GOLD analysis project Ga0302046, IMG submission 200261) | Soil microbial communities from uranium-contaminated site in the Upper Colorado River Basin, Wyoming, United States - RVT147D111 (version 2) ... | reverse complement strand
TGTCGTACGTGAGCGTCGACGTGTGCAGCTTGGTGATGAGGCCCGCGAGCCCCGGGTCCTGGTCGCGCGCGCTCGCCGTGAGCAGGCGGTAGCCGTTGTATTCGGCCGCGAGCAGGCGCGCCTCGAGGTCGGCCAGGCGGTCGCGGATCACCGGGTCGTCGATGGCGCGGCGCCCCCGCACTTCGGTCGTCTGTGCGAGCATGAGTACGCCGTCGAAGGTACGACGAGCCATGCTGGCGTTGCCGATCAGCGCGCGCTCGTGCTTCAGCGTCGAGCGGCTCACCTGCCAGCCCTGGCCGCGGCGGCCGACGATGCTGCCGGCCGGGACGCGGACGTTCTCGAAGAAGACCTCGTTGAAGTCGGCCTCGCCGGTCATCTGCCGCAAGGGCCGCACGTCGAGGCCGGGGGTCTGCATGTCGATCAGGAAGTAGGTGATGCCCTCGTGCTTGGGGGCGTCGGGCTCGGTCCGGATCAGCGCGAACATCCAGTCGGCCTCGGTGGCGTTCGAGGTCCAGATCTTCTGGCCGTTGACGACCCAGTGGTCCCCTTCGAGGACGCCGCGCGTCTTGAGCGACGCGAGGTCACTGCCGGCCCCGGGCTCGCTGTAGCCCTGGCACCACTTGACGCGCCCGAGCAGGGTGCCTTCGATGAAGCGCTGCTTCTGTTCCTCGGTGCCGTGGTCGAGCAGGGTGGGGACCAGCATGCTGGGGCCCTGGCCCAGGATCTCGAACGGCGCCTTGGCGCGCTTGAACTCCTCCGCGATGATGGTCGCCTCGAGGGCATCGGGAGGCTGCTCGGCGCCGCCGTAGCGCCGCGGCACGCTGCGATAGAGGTACCCGCGCTCGATGGCCTTCTTGCGGAAGGCGGTGGCGTAGTCGTCGGTGCGCACCACCGCGCCCAGGGCTGCGGCGACGCTGTTCGCGTCGGCCTCCGTCGTCTCCTCCGCGGGCCGCCAGTGCTCGTCGAGGAAGTGGCGGACGTCGCTCCGGAAGCGCTCGTACTCGGCGCTGTAGCTCAGGTTCATGGCTGAGCCGTTCGAGGTTTCAAACGAACCTCGAGTTGTCAACGGCCGGGGGCTACGGCGCGCACCCGCTCGTGTCGAAGGAGCACGAGCCGCTGCAGGCCAGCGAACCGCCGCCGAAGCCCTCGCTGCCGCAGGTGGCGCCGTTCAGGTTCGCCCCGTCGCACGCCTCGGTGGAGTTCACGATGCCGTCGCCGCAGGCGTGGCACCGGTACTGCGGGTCGCATTCCGTGCAGCTCGGGTCGCCGAGCGGGCCGCTCTTCACGTCGGGTGGCGTCCACCACTGGTCGAGACAGCACTTGACGCGTTCGCCGAGGTGCGCGTGCGGCGTGCCCGCCGCGATCGGCACCTCGTCCGGGTGCGGCCCGAACTTGGCCAGCTTCTTGTTGATGCCCGGCTCGTCCGGGTCGACGAAGACGTCGATGAGCTTCGTCTCGCGCGTCAGCAGCGAATAGAGAATCAGCTCGCGGTGCTCGCAGGTGCAGTAGATCGAGTCGCTGCTCGGGCAGTCCGCGACGCAGTCGGCGTCCGAGGTGCAAGCGACGGTCGGCTGCAGGTTCGGCGGGTCGAGGTTCGGCTCGTCCAGCGGATGGTGCCCGAAGCGGCACCACCGCTGCCCCTTGTGCTGGCAGGTCTCGCCGCCCGTGCAGTCGTCGTCCTCCAGACACTGCGTACCGGTGCCGCAGGTACCGGTCAGGCAGAGAGCCGGGGCGCACTCGGTGTCCGTCGAGCAGGCCGTGCCGGCCGGCGGCGTGCAGCGGCCGAGCGCTCCCGCGCGCACGCGCGCGTAGCGATTCGGCTTTGCCTTCGTCCCCTTCACCTCGTGCCCGCAGAGCAGGTTGCGCAGCGGCGCGCTCGGCGGCGTCGGCGTCAGGTAGCTGCGCAGGCTCTGCCCGTTGCCGGGAGGGAGCGGATGCCCGGCGAAGTCGAGCATCGTCGGGAGGACGTCGATCGAGTGGGTGAGCTCGGCCGAAATGCGGCCCTCCGCCCCCGACGGCGCCAGGCGGGCATCGTGGATGACGAGCGGGCTGCGGTAGCCGTTCTGCGTGAAGTTGCGCTTGGCGCGCACGAGGTTCTCCCCGTGGTCGGCCGTCGCCAGGAAGACCGTGCGCTCCCACAGCGAGACGGCGATGGCGCCCGTGTGGTCCCAGACCTGGATGTTCTCGAGGACGTTGCGGACGTGGCGGACGGCGTCGTCCGCCCAGTAGACGTTGCCGTAGGTGCCGGGCATCTTGCGCTCGATCGTCTTCGTGAACGCGAAGGCGTAGTCCGGCGCGGCGAACGGAAAGCGCGGCTGTCCGGGGTTCGCGAAGCTCTCGCCGAAGAGGTAGCTCTCGAAGATGCCGTTCTTGTCCTCGATGGCGAGCGGCGGCTTGTGCGGCTTGTGGGGTAGCGCGGAGCTCAGGAAGACGAAGAAGGGCTGCGACTGGGTGTAGGTCGTGCCGGGAATCAACTGGCCCTGCGGGTCGCGCGGCCCGACCAGCGTGGTCTCGACGAACTTGAAGACGTCGAGGACGTTCTCGGGCGTGTTGTCGGGCAGGTCGGGGCCGCAGAGCGGCGGGTCGTCGCAATTCGGAAAGCAGGGGGCGGGCTCGCAATTGTAGCGGCCCCATTTGCGTCCGCGGTTCTCGGCCCGGTAGCCGATCAGACTGGTGCTGCGACTGCCGCCGACCTTGCCGCCCGCTGCGAAGGTGCAGTAGACGGGCCCGTCGTCCTTGGTGAGCAGGTCGGCGACGAAACGGTCGGGGACCAGCGGGTCCAGGATGTCTTTGCGGTAGAGGCCCATCTGCAGCCCCTCGCGCGCGGGCAGGGACCAGCCGGCGTTGCTGTAATTCACCTCGAAGAAGCGGCCGCGGCCCTGGCTGTCGGGCTGCACGACGAGCTTGTCGAGATTGGGTGTGGGCGGGGACGGGATGGTGGCGCCGTACTTCTGGGTGCGGCACTCGGGGCCCATGAAGCCGTACTGGCACCAGCCCTGGTCGTCGAGGAGGAGGAAGACGAAGTTGGGCGCGTCCGTGCCCGACGGGGCCGTGCACGCGTAGCTGCCGTACGGCGCAGCGCAGGTGCCGGCGACGCAGGCGACTCCGCCCGGGCAGCGTTCGGGGTTGCGGTCGCAACAGGGCTCGGCGATGCCGGGGTCGTGGGCGGCGGAGTAGAAGATCTCCGGCGGCTCGCAGCCTGTGGTGCTGCGATCCCAGTCGAAGCCGAAGGCCGGCGACGCCAGCAGCGCGGTGACGACGACCAGCCCCCACCAGCCCGGTCCCCGCGATGTGTCTCGACCCATGGCGTCGTCCTCCACCCTGGGTGTACCCCAACGCCGGACGCGGGGTCCACCCCGGAAACGACGCGCGCTCAGCGCCAGTTCGCGAGGTAGGGAAGCTGCGACGCGGTGCGGCGAATCTCCTCGCGTGCCGACAGCAGCTCGCCGGTCGAGTCCCACGAGCCGGCGAGCAGTTGCTGGCGGACGCCCTCGGGCATGCCGAGTGCGGCGCTCAGCGTACCGGCCCGCAGCGTCATCGCGTCTAGGTCGACGCTGACCTCGAGCGACGCGTCCGCGTCGCAGGCAGCGATGATCTGCTGCAGGTCGCTGCCGCCGGCCGTCGGGCAGGGGACACCGAGCGCCTGGCAGTTACCGGCGAAGATCTCCGCGAACGACTCGCCCACGACCGCGCGGATACCGCCACCCCAGCGCATCAGCGCCTGGGGGGCGTGCTCGCGCGACGACCCGCACCCGAAGTTGCGGCCGACCAGCAGAATCGTGGCGTGGCGGCGCGCCGGGTCGTCGAAGGGATGCGTCTCGCCGCGGGCGCGGCGCTGCGCCCGATCGTCCTCGAAGGAGTGCTCGCCCAGGCCGTCGAAGGTGACGCACTTGAGGAAGCGAGCCGGAATGATGCGGTCGGTGTCGATGTCGTCGCCGCGCACGACGACGGCACGACCGGTGATGACCTGGCGCCGGGAATCGTCCATGGCTCAGCTCCTCTGGGTGTCGGGCGAGTGGGTCTCGGGCAGAATCTCGAAGACGTCACGGGCGTCGCTCACTTCGCCGCGGATGGCGGCGGCCGCGACCATGACGGGAGACATCAGCAGCGTGCGCCCCAGTGGCGATCCCTGCCGGCCCTTGAAGTTTCGATTGGAAGAAGAGGCGCACACCTGCCGCCCCTCCAGCTTGTCCGGGTTCATGGCCAGGCACATCGAGCAGCCCGACTCCCGGACCTCGAAGCCGGCGTCACGGAAGATGCGGTCGAGCCCGCGCTCCGCGAGCGCGCGGCCGACGGCCTGCGAGCCGGGCACGACCAGCGCCTTCACGTGTGGGGCGACCTTCAGGCCGCGCCCCGCGAGATGACGGGCGACCTCCTCGAAGTCCGAGAGGCGTCCGTTGGTGCACGAGCCGATGAAGGCGACGTCGATCTTGGTGCCCGCGATGGGCTGCCCCGGGGCCAGGTCCATGTAGGCGAACGCCTCGTCGAGGACGTTGCGCTCGCCGGCCGACACGCCGCTCGGATCGGGCAGGGCGCCGCGCACGCCGGTGGACTGCCCGGGGGTGATGCCCCAGGTGACCATAGGCTCGATGTCCGCCCCGTCGATGCGCACCACGTCGTCATAGGTGGCGTCCGCGTCGGAGCGCATCGAGTTCCAGAACGAGACGGCCTCGTCCCAGCGCTCCGGCGGCGGGGCGAAGGGGCGCCCGCGCAGGTAGGCGTAGGTGGTCTCGTCCGGATTGACGTAGCCGCAGCGGGCGCCGCCCTCGATGGACATGTTGCAGACGGTCATGCGCTCCTCCATCGAGAACCGGTCGAAGACCTCGCCCGCGTACTCGTAGGCGTAGCCCACGCCGCCGTTCACGCCGAGCCGTCCGATCACGTACAGGATGACGTCCTTGGCGTAGACGCCGGGGCGCAGGCGGCCGTTCACCTCGAGGCGCCGCACCTTCAGGCGATCCATCGCCAGGCACTGCGTCGCCAGGACGTCGCGTACCTGCGACGTGCCGATGCCGAAGGCGATGGCCCCGAAGGCACCGTGGGTGGAGGTGTGCGAGTCGCCGCAGCAGATCGTCATGCCGGGCTGGGTGAGCCCGTTCTCGGGCCCGATGACGTGGACGATGCCCTGGGAGCCGTCGGCGGGCGCGAAGTAGCGGATGTCGTGCTCGGCGACGTTGCGCTCCAACTCGCACAGCATCTCCTCCGCCAGCGGGTCGCTGAGCGGGCGCGCCTGCGAGTGCGTCGGGATGATGTGGTCGACGGTGGCAAAGGTGCGCTCGGCGTGCAGGACCGACAGCCCGCGCTCGCGCAGCATCGCGAACGCCTGCGGCGAGGTGACCTCGTGGATGAGATGTAGCCCCATGAAGAGCTGGTACTGTCCCGAGGGCAGGCGGCGCACCGCATGCCGGTCGAAGACCTTCTCGTAGAGTGTCTCGGCCATCATCGCCTCCGTGGGGTGCTGCGCTTGGGCGCGGCATAGGATTCGAGCCGCGCGATCAGATCGGTGCCGAAGCGAACGAAGTGACGCAGCGCGGCCGGGTCGAGCTGCATCCAGACCGCGTCGATGGCGTCCTGCCGGCTCGTGCGCAGGCGCTCGAGCGTCTTCCTGCCGCGAGCGGTGAGGTCGTAGCGGCGCTGGCGTCCGTCGCCGTCGGCGACGGCGACCGTGATCAGGTCCTTGTCGAGAAGCTGGCGCACGACCCGCGACACGGCCGCGGGCTTCTGTTCGTGGTGCCGGGCGAACATCGAGGGCATGAAGTGCTCCGTGGCGATCTGCTCGAGCACGCCCCACTGGGGTTCGGTCAGCCCGCCTTCGCGCGCGAGCTGGCCCCGGCGCACCTGGAAGAGTTCGGCCAGGCGCTGCAGGCGGGCGATGCCGTCGTGGACCAGCGTGCGATCGACGTCGTTCACGATGGCAGATAGTTAACAGATGTTAAGTATCGAGTCAAGCACCTCGATCGCCGGCCACTTGCAGGTCCCCCACCCGGAACGTGCGCTCCGGGCCCTTCCCGAACCAACCGCCGAACCACGCCATCCAGTACTTGCGCTCGAGCGCCTCGCGGACCCGCGCCGCGACCTGCGGGTCGGTGACCTCGGTGAAGGTGCCGGTCACGGCCAGCGTGCCGAAATCGATGGCGACCCGGCGGGCGGCGCTGGCGTTGCGTACCCAGTCCCGACTCGCGTCGAGCGTGCCCAGGTAGATGGAGTCGCCTTCGACGACGAACCACGTCGTGACGGTGTGCGGGTTGCCGGTCCGGCGGCCCGTGGTCGCCACCCGGCACTCCTTCTGGTGCGACACCGCGCGCAATCGGTCCGTCACGAGGGCGGCGGCGGTATCCACCGCCGCCGCGAAGGTGCTCCCGACGAGGGCGAGCGTCGCGGCCGCCACGAGGCGGCGGAGCAGGGGCGCGCGGGAGGTGGTCGCCATGTCGTTCTCCTTTCGGAAGCCGTCGCCGCGTCCGCTAGCCGTCTCCATGCGGCTCGTCAACCGGCCGGCGCTCGCGCTGGTCGTCGGGATCGTGGTGGCGGCGGTGTGGATGGGACCAGGCGAGTTCGCCGGCGACGTGGTCGTGCCGACCATCGAACGCCTGCATCACCTGCTCGCACGCTGACTCGTCGTTGACACCCTCCGGGGGCGCTGTTACCAGGGGCACCGCCGACGCGAGCGAAAGTGGCGGAAATGGCAGACGCGCAGGATTCAGGATCCTGTGGGGTAACACCCGTGGGGGTTCAAGTCCCCCCTTTCGCATTCCAAAAGGTCCTTGAAGTCAGTTACTTCCGAGTCGGACTCCAGGCCGGGGCCCAACCCGGGGGCCAAGTGAGCCAGTTTTTGTAGCTGGTCGGCGCCTTCAGATCGCACGTACTGCCCATAGTGGCGGCGCATCGTCTCGTACCGCACGCCCGTCTGCCCCTCCAACCACGTCGTGTTCGTTCCCGCGGTCAGGGCTGTCGAGATGTACGTGTCCTTCGTTGCGTACAGCCCGCGGGTGCGGATCTGCAAGACGCGGAGGCAGGCGTACCGTATCCGTTCGATGAGCTTCGATGAACTTCGATGAACCGCGTCGCTGACAGGCGAGGGGCGATGCGCTACGGGTCATCGGGATGGCGGCGGTGGAGCGCTGGACAGCGGACCGGAACGGGTTGTCGGCGAGCGTGCGCTGCGTGTCCGCGTCCGCGAACGTGCGCGGCCAGTAAGCGGGCGCGAGCGCGAGCACGCGTCCGCCGAGGCCAGCTCGGGAGCAAGCAGAACAAGTCCCGCAGGTACGTCCACGGCTCAACGTGGTGGAGGCCGCAGCTGGCGAGGAGCGAGGTACTTCGGGCACGAGAAGTGCTGAATTGGCGGAGAAGGGAAGGAGTCGAACCTTCGCGCGACCCCGTGTCGAGGAGGGACCGGCACCTCCTTTTGGCCTCGCGGGATAGTTGAGCCTCCGGTCTTGCGGGCGACGTGTCTCTCCAGCGCGTATCGGCGTGCCTCGCGACGTCGCGTGAGGTGACGACAGGTGACGTGATGTGATTGCCGCGGTGTGCCTTGACGCTGGGTCGTTCGCGCTAGGAGTTTGCTTGCAAACGCGACGTCCCATGACGCTCGCCTTACGGAGGAGGCTTTGCCATGAAGCGTTTGCTCGCGACCTTTGGACTATTGCTGATGGTTGCCACGACCGGCGCGACTACCTGTGGTGACCGAAGTGGGGAGACGACGTGTCCTTTCGATGAGGACTTCGAGCCGTGCGCGCCCTCGTGCGCCGGCGATCCCGAGGCATGCGCCTGTCCGGAGTCGAAGTACGAATTCACCAAGGAGACTACCCCTTGCGATTCCAGCGATGGCTGCGCCAGCGGTTTCACCGCCTCCGGTTCGGGGTCGAGCTGCGTGTGTACCGCTACCACGCCATCGTGTGAACCGCCGATCGAGCAGAACAACTGCGCGACGCCATCCGGCCCCAGCGACTGCTGCGACGGACCTCCGCTGTCCGAAGGGGGCAGCGACCCGTACTCGACGGCCCGCTGCTGGCCGTTTGCGGACGACGGCAGCGACAGTGGCTTCGACAGCGGCGATGAGGCGATGTCGATGAACGCGGTGATCGGGGCCTGTGTCCGGAACAAAGAGAACTACGACCTCCACGGGGAGGCCGGGACGTACACGACGGTCGGCAAGACCCTCCCGCTCAACAAGGTGCTCTGGACGTGTGAGTCGGACTTCGACGGCGCGAACGGTTGTCCTTCGCAGCGACAGTGCGACCGAATCCTGATCGAGTCGATGAAGGGCTTGACAACGCCTGCCAACGCTCCCAACGGGGAGCAGTTCTGGGGTCGTGACCCCTGGGGCCTCGATCTGACGGTCCATCTGACGGGCGACTTCATCAACCAGTCGTGCTCGGCCTGGAAGGACCACAAGAACAACCATCCGATCGTGGTCGGGGCGGCGAACATCATCCTCGGTGGCACCATGATAGGCAGCCACTTCGTCATGAACATCCCCACGGGGAAGAATTTCGAGTTCCATGCATGGCAGAGCTGCGTGATCGGCGGGGACTACGTTGGCATCGACACGGCGCGAGTGGGCGACATCCCGAGCAACGAACTCGATTGCGACCCCAGTTTCAGCGAGGTGCGCAAGCACGGCAACGCTGACGGGTCGCATACGATCGTGACGGCTCCCATGGCGGCCGGTGGGCTCGTAGACCTGGCGTACCCGTTTGCGACCGGCACATCGGGCGAATGGAAGCTCAAGGCTACGGACGGCGGCGTATGTGTGAAGGGCCACACCCTGCAGAATGTGACCTTCGATCAGCTGAAGCCTTCCGATTGTCGCATCAAGGTGAGCAACGCCGGTGGCACCGAAACCGACGGGAGCTGCGGGACGAGCGAGTTCACCGATTTCTGCGAGTGAGGTGCCCGCTGGCGGTGCGGCTATGCACTTTGATCGCCTGCGCGGTGGTGCTGCCTGCCGTGGCGCTGGCGGGGCCGGTCGGCTCTCCGGCCCCGCCAGCGTCCGCGAGTCGCCTGATCGCGACGGCTGCACCTGGCATTCGAATCCGGGTCGAGTATCCGACGAACAGGGAGCGGTCGCCGGCGATTCTCATGCCGGAAGGCAACCGGGACGATCTGCTGGCACGCGGCTTTGCGCTGGTTACGTACGACACCCCGGCGGCCGAGTTCGTGAGCCGCGCGCCTACGACGGGTCCACGCGTCGGGTTCGGGCCGCTTGCGGCCCCCGCCGGTCTGCTGGGCCGCGCATTCTTCCGGATGGTCGTTCGGCACGCCGAGGAGGTCGTGCCACGGGTGCTCGACGCGCTCGTGGGCCTGCCCGTGATCGATGCGGGACGCATCGGCATCGCCGGGACATCGACGCAGGGCTTCATTGCCCTCGCGGCGTTCGCCACGGAGCCCCGGCTGGCCGTTGCGGCCGTGGTGTCAGCATGCCCGGACTACGTGGCCTTCCTGCGTGACTCCACGATGGGCATGGCTGGCGAGCGACTGACTCTCGATCCGGCCTATAGTCGGTGGCTCGTGTCGAAGTCCCCTGGGAGCCACCCAAGTCGGCTCGCGCACGGCCCGCTCCTGCTGATTGCCGGGGAGCATGATCGCATGACGCCGCCGTCCTGTCTGAGCGAATCGACGGGCGGGCTGCGCACTGCTTTTGCCGCTGCAGGCCGGCGCAACCAGCTTCGCATTCGGATGACCCCTCGTCTTGGACACGGTTCGACGCCGCGCTCGAACCAGATGATCGCCTCCTGGTGGAGCCGGTGGCTGGGACCCACCGGCCATTAATCGGGCTCGCGTCCGTTTTCGCCGGCGTTACTATGCTCGGTGTGCCGGTGTGGTCGGGCAATCCATCCCCCGTCGCACGGTGCCTCCGCGTGACCGTCTACACGGCGTTTCCAGGGACCTGGGTTGCCGCGGCAACCTTCGTGCCACCCGACCGTCACCAATGGTCGATCCACACCGCCGCGCGGCCAGTGCGACTCAGCTTGGAGGGGGGCGAGCTTCGCACGCACGTCGGGAACGACCTGGTCGCTTCGGAGCCGGCTGCGACGTCAGCGCTGGCCGCGATGATGCGCTTGGAGGCCCTTCCGTTTGCACCGCGTGGACCCGGCATCCCGGGGCTAGAGGTCGAGACGGCACCGCGAGGCGACGTGCGCTCAGCGCGGCTTCAGGCGGTGATCTCTCCCGATCTCGGGGGCATGTTCCGCGTCCGCTGGACCAAGTATCGAGCCATAGATGGCGTGCGGATCCCGCATCTCGCCCTGTGGCGCCTCGATGACGTTCCCTTCGCGGTCGTGCGAGTGCGCCCGTTGTCCGGCGACTGCGCCGCAGACCGTGCCTCACAGGCCCGCATCAAGGCCGAGCGAGGGGGTGGACGGCGCCTGAGGTCTTCCGCCGGGAACGCCGTGAGGTTGGCCCCGGGGGGCCAACCGGCGCTGAACGCCGCCACACGGCGCAACACGGGCTCCTGAAAACGCTCAGGTTTTCGGCTTCCGCTTCAAGTCCCCCCTTTCGCATTCAGGTCGCGGCGAACGTCTGACGGGCTCAGTCGAGAAACGCACCGCTGGGCGATGCCAGTGCCGCACAGCCGGCGTCCGGGCCATTCGGGCTCTTGCACACCAGCTTGGCTCCGGAGCCCGCTGCCAGGGGCGTGTAGACGCAGCTCTGGAACTCCGTGCAGTGACAGGTCGTCTCGCCTCCGTTCGCTACGCACAGCGAGGTGAACACGCTGCCGCTGGGACTCCCTTGCGTCACGATGTCCAAGGGGTCGCCGTCACCGAGCCCTTTGGCGACGAGCTTGATCAGCTTGCCGGGCTTGACGAGCACCGTCCTCGCGAGCGTCGGTCCGGCGGGAGCGGCCCTGTTGACGAACTTCGCGACCGCCTCCTTGTTCACCTTCCAACCGGTATCTCCGCCGAAGGCCCCGGTTGGGACGTCGAAGCGCCCGTCCTCGCCGTCGTAGGAGATGCGGAACTCGACACCGATGCCGTCCGGGTCCTGGCCGTTGTTCTTCGTGACGGCCGCGTCCTTCGCCACGTAGACGACCTTCGCGTTGCCGGCGAACGCCAGCCGATCCAAGACGACCAGCTTCCTCGCCACGACACCCGTCTCGAGGGTCGTGCTCGCGAAGCGTTGTCCCTGGATGCTGGTGGCACTGGTGTCGGTTCCCCCGCTTCCAGCGCTGGACCACGTCACGACGAAGCCGCCCGCGCCGTCTGGGCCGACGGCCGGGGCGGCCTGGTCGTCCGTCGTATACGTGTTGACCTGGAACTGCCCGCTGGTCGGCACTCCGTCGCTGGTGTAGCGCCGTGCATGCACCCGGGCACCGCTCGTGTCGCTTCCGCTGATCTGCTCGTCGCTCATCCAGGCCACCACGAAGCCGCCGGCGCCATCGGAACCCACCGCGGGGATGCCGCCACGGCCGAGCGCGTTGCTCACCTGGAACTCCCCGCCGGCCGGCGTGCCCGAGCTGGAGTA
>Ga0302046_10005234_pt1 | contig 11462 bp, 13 predicted proteins | sample RVTome_11_FD_200261 | JGI IMG/M metagenome (GOLD analysis project Ga0302046, IMG submission 200261) | Soil microbial communities from uranium-contaminated site in the Upper Colorado River Basin, Wyoming, United States - RVT147D111 (version 2) ... | reverse complement strand
CGTCAGCGTGGGTGCAACGGTTCACGGCAAGGTCGGGAGCGGACGGGGGGCCCATGCTATCGTCGTCGCGATGCGCCGGCGCCGGCGGAGAGACAGCGGCAGGGTCGTGTGACGGCCGGCAGGTTTTTCGTCCGGTTCGCCTTCGCGCTGCTCGTCGCCGGCGCGACCTACAACCCCACGGGCTACTCCTTCTACGCGTGGGCGGAGCGCACCGGGTGGCAGTGGCGCCCGGCGATCGTGTTCGTCGGGGTCGTGCTGCTCATCGGCTGGGTCATCTGCCTGCGGGCGACCCTCCGCTCGATCGGCGGCCTCAGCCTGCTCCTGGCCAACGCGTTCTTCGCCGCCCTCTTCTGGCTCCTCGCCGACTGGGGCTGGCTGCCCATCGAGGACACCGCCGCCATCACGTGGATCGGCCTGCTGACGGTGACCACCATCCTGGCGGTCGGCATGTCGTGGTCGCCCCGGCGCGGCAGGGCCCGGTAAAGGCCTGCCGTGCTATGGTCCGGCGATGGCCGGAGGGATTCCATCGCACGCGCGTGTCGTCATCGTCGGCGGGGGAATCGTCGGCTGCAGCGTCGCCTACCACCTGACGAGGCTCGGCTGGCGGGACGTCGTGCTCCTGGAGCGGCGCGAGCTGTCCTGTGGCACCACCTGGCACGCGGCGGGGCTCGTCGGCCAGCTCCGGTCCAGTCACAACCTCACCCGCCTGGCCAGCTACGGGGCCGTCCTCTACGAGCGTCTGGAAGCCGAGACGGGCCAGGCGACGGGATTCCGGCGCTCGGGCAGCATCAGCGTCGCGCGGACGGCCGAGCGCCTGATCGAGCTGAAGCGCGGGGCCTCGATGGCGCGGTGCTTCGGGGTCGAGGTCGAGGTGATCTCGCCGGCCGAGGCCGGCCGCCTCTGGCCGCTGATGCGGACGGACGACCTGGCCGGGGCCGTGTGGATCCCGGGGGACGGGCGCACGAATCCGATCGACACCACGCTGGCGCTCGCCCGCGGCGCGCGCGACGGCGGCACCACCATCGTGGAGGACGTGACCGTGACGGGCATCCGGCGCGCGGGCGGCGCGGCGACCGGCGTTTGCACGGACCGCGGCGACATCGCGTGCGAGGTGGTGGTGAACTGCGCGGGGATGTGGGCGCGCGAGGTCGGGGGGCTGGCGGGCGTCAACGTGCCGCTGCACGCGGCCGAGCACTTCTACATCGTCACCGAGCCCCTCGCGGGGGTGCCACGCGACCTGCCGGTCCTGCGCGACACCGACGGGTACATCTACGTGCGCGAAGAGGTCGGCGGCCTGCTCATGGGCGGGTTCGAGCCGGTCGCCAAGCCGTGGGGGATGGACGGCATCCCGCCGGACTTCAAGTTCTCGCTGCTGCCCGAGGACTGGGAACACTTCCGCCCGCTGCTGGAGCAGGCGTGCGTGCGCATCCCGGCGCTGGAGGCGGCGCCGGTGCGGCGGCACGTGAACGGCCCCGAGAGCTTCACGCCCGACAACCGCTACATGCTCGGCGAGGCGCCCGAGCTGCGGAACTTCTTCGTGGCGGCGGGCTTCAACTCCGTGGGCATCGCCTCGGCGGCCGGCGCCGGCCGGGCCCTGGCCGAGTGGATCGCCGGCGGCGAGCCGGGCATGGATCTCTGGGACGTCGACATCCGCCGCTTCATGCCGTTCCAGGGCAGCGCCCGCTACCTGCGCGAGCGCACCCGGGAGGTCGTCGGGCTCCTCTACGCGATGCACTGGCCCTTCCGGCAGCCGGAGACGGCTCGCGGCGTCCGTCGCTCGGTGCTGCACGACCGGCTCGCGGCCGGCGGCGCCGTCTTCGGCGTGGTCGCCGGCTGGGAGCGCGCGAACTGGTTCGCCACCGCCGGCGTCGAGCCCCGCTACGCGTACACGTACGGGCGCCCGAGCTGGTTCGCGTGCGCGGCCGCCGAGCACCGCGCCGTGCGGGAGGCCGTCGGCCTCTTCGACCAGTCCTCGCTCGCCAAGCTCCGGCTCCAGGGGCCGGACGCCACCGCGGTGCTGCAGCGCCTGTGCGCCAACGACGTCGACGTGGCCGCCGGGCGCATCGTGTACACGCAGATGCTCAACCGCCGGGGCGGGATCGAATGCGACCTGACGGTGACGCGGCTGGCCGACGACGCCTACCTGGTGGTCACCATCGCCGCCGCCGCCACCCACGACGCCGACTGGATCCGCCGCGGCATCGGGGACGCGCGGGTGACGCTCACCGACGTCACGTCCGCCTTCGCCGTCCTCGGCGTCATGGGCCCGCGCGCGCGGGCCCTGCTGGCGCGCCTCACCGGCGCCGACCTCTCGAACGCGGCGTTCCCGTTCGGGACCGCCCGCGAGATCGAGCTGGGCTACGCCACGGTGCGGGCCGCCCGCATCACCTACGTGGGCGAGCTGGGCTGGGAGCTGTACGTGCCGGTGGAATTCGCGATGGGCGTGTACGAGGCGGTGGTCGCCGCCGGGCGGGACCTCGGACTGCGCCACGCCGGGTTCCACGCGATGGACTCGCTGCGGCTGGAGCGGGGCTACCGCTCCTGGGGCCACGACATCGGCGGTGAGGACACGCCGCTGGAGGCCGGGCTGGGCTTCGCCGTCGCCTTCAAGAAGGAAGGGTTCGTGGGGCGCGACGCGCTGCTGCGCCAGCGCGACCGGCCGCTCGCCCGCCGTCTCGTGATGTTCACGCTCGACGACCCGGAACCGCTGCTGCTGGGCGACGAGCCGATCTGGCGCGACGGCGTCCTGGTCGGGCGGATCACCTCGGGCGCCTGCGGCCACACGCTCGGCCGCTCGGTGGGCACGGGCTACGTCACCCACGCGGACGGCGTCGACGCGCCCTTCCTCCGGGCCGGCCGCTGGGAGCTGGAGATCGCGACCGAACGCGTCCCGGCGACGGCCCAGCTGGAGCCGCCGTACGATCCGACGTCGGCCCGGGTGCGCAGCTGACGAATCTCGCGAAACGTGGCGACGCCGGGGGCGGGGCACGGGGGCGCCGAGCCCCAGGCGTCATGTGCACCTCGCGCGGGCCCTGGTGGGGTGGGGGCGTGGGCCCCGGCCGCGCCCTCATGGCGAGCCGACGTCGCGTGCGCGAGCGCAGGACGGGGCGAGCGCGCGATCGGCGACTGGACTCACCTCGGCCCAGCCCCCTTGGGGGATGGGGGGGACGCGCTCGCCCCGTCCGGAGCGAGCCTGCCGCGACCGGCGAGCCATGCGGGCGCGGCCGGGGCTCACGCCCCCGCCCCACCAGGCCGGCTCGGCGGTGTGACGCGCTCGCTCAGGCGCCGGGGGCGCGGTAGCCACCGCCGGTGCGCGTCGCCGCGTCCATCTCCTCGGCGCTCAGCAGCACCGTCGTCCGCCAGTGGCCGGCTCCGCTGGCAGCCACGATCAGCGAGGCCGCCGCGGCGGCCACCGGGCCGGGCAGCTCGACGATCACGAACAGGTCCGTCTCGCCGAACGCGTAGTGGAAGCCCTCCAGCCGCCCGCCGAGACTCTGCACGAGTGTCTCGACCGCCTCGCGCCGCCGGGTGCCGCCCTCCCGGAGCAATCCCCGGGCGCCCTCCCGCGAGTACGAGCCCTGGAAGAGATAGCGGGGCATGGCCGGGGGCTCAGGCGAACACGAACGCGCGCCGCGGATTGTCGACGAGGAGCCGCCGCAGCCCCGCGTCGTCCACGCCCTTGCGCCGCAGGCGCGGCACCACGTTCACGAGCAGGTGGTGATAGCCGTAGCCGCCGTACCTCGTCAGCGAGCTCTTGTAGGCGATGTCGTGGGACATGAGGATCTGGCCCTCGTGGCCCCGCGCGATGAGCGCCAGGATCTGGGCCATGCGCCCCCCGTCGTTGGGCATGTCGAAGTCGGGGTTGTAGGGGTAGTACGAGGTCTCCAGGCCGAACAGGTCGTACTCGAGCCAGACGCCGGTGGCGGCGAGGTCGAACAGATGGCGCTCGTCGGCGATCGTCCGCTCGACGTGACACATGATCGTTCGCCGGAGGTCGCCGCCCTGCTTGCCGATCAGCTCGACGATCTGCATGGGCGCCGCCTGGTCCCGGCCCGGGTGGATCATCAGCGGCGCGCCCGTCTGGCGCTGGGCCTCCACCGCCGCCCGCACGACCTTCTTCTCGTTCTCCGTCCACGGCCACGTGTTGCCGATCTCGCCGATGAGGCCGGCCCGCACGCCGGTGTCGCCGACACCGGTGGTGACCTCGCCGACGATCTCGCGGACGATGGCGTCCTCGCTCCGCCGGTCCATGTCGGCGGGATGGGCGGCCGCCACGTAGTAACCGGCCCCCATGACGATGTTGAGGCCGGTGGCCCGCGAGATCCGCGCCAGCGCGAGCGGATCGCGCGAGAGGCTCACGTTGGTCGGATCGACCACCGTCTGCCCGCCCGCCCGCCTGAACAGCATGATCTCGTCCTGCGCGGTCTGCTCGTCGAGCAGGCGGAGGTTGTCGAGGTTGGCGTTGAAGTTCTGCCGCACCCAGCCCACGTTGGTCAGGTTCACCGGCTGGTAGGCCAGGCCCTTGTCGCTGGCGGCGGCCGGCTCCCGGAACATCACCGCGAAGTCGATGAGCAGGTGCTCGTGCGGGAGCGTGACGCCCATGACCTCGGCGTCGACGGCGCCGAGCACGGTGAGCGCCTTGCCCGACAGCGGGGTCGCCATGGTGGCCTCCTGGTGCGGCGTGGCCACCACCATACATCGCCGGCACACCGCCTGCACGCGCGGCGGCCGGAGGTACCCGCCATGCCCGACGTCTGGACGCCGCCGACTGGACGGGTCCCCTCCTCGCCCTCGCGGTCGCGGCCCTCGTCACCCGCCGGCGACGCCGCTGAAACAGCGACGGGCACCAGGGCCGGACCGGGGCGCCGCGGTTGCCTCGTCGGATTTCCCCTGGCACACTGGTCGTGGCGCATCGGTCCGTGGTCCGTCCGTCCTTCACGCCGCCTCGACCGATGCGCTTCTGCTTTTGGGCCCCCGGCCGGCGCGCTGACCAGCGAAAGGAGGCGCTCATGACGGAGCGATCCATCTACGTGACCGAGGTCGACATGGCGAGGCTCCGTGCCCTCCTCGAGAGCACGCGGGCGTCGGGATGGCGGGACCGCGAGCACCTCCAGGCGCTCGAAAACGAGCTCGACCAGGCGCAGGTCGTGCCCCCGGAGGCGATTCCGGGGGACGTGGTGACGATGAACTCGCGGGTGCGCGTCAGCGACCTGACGGCCGGCCGCCAGCACACCATCAGCATCGTCTTTCCCAGCGACGCCAACGCCGACGACGGCAAGGTCTCCATCGTGGCGCCCCTGGGGACGGCGCTGCTCGGCTATCGGGCCGGCACCACCGTGCAGTGGACGGTTCCGGCGGGTCCACGGTCCCTGCGGATCGACGAGATCCTCTACCAGCCGGAGGCCGCCGGCCACGACCACCGCTGATCAGGAGGACGCATGACGACGTCCGTCGAGCTCGGCGTCTCCATCCCGCAGACGTTCCCCGATCGCCCGGTGGACGCCGGCTTCATCCGGCACTATCTGGCCCGCGCCGAGGGGCTGGGGTTCCACAGCGCCTGGGTGGTCGAGCAGGTCCTGGGCTCCATCCCGAGCCTCGAGCCGATCGAGCTCCTGACCTACGCGGCGGCGGTGACCGAGCGCATGCGGCTCGGCGCGGCGGTGTTGCTCACGGCGCTCCGGAGCCCCGTCCACACGGCCAAGAGCCTGGCCACGCTCGATCACCTGAGCGGCGGGCGACTCGACGTGGGCGTCGGGCTCGGGGCCGATCGGACCGCGTACCCGGCCTACGGCCTCGCGTCCGCCCGACGGGCCGCCCGCTTCACCGAGGGCATCCGCCTCATGAAGAGGCTCTGGACCGAGCCCCGCGTGACGTTCGAGGGGGAGTTCTGGACTCTGCGCGACGCGTCCATGGAGCCCAAGCCCGTCCAGCGCCCCCACCCGCCCCTCTGGTTCGGCGCCCATCATCCGGACGCGCTCCGGCGCACGGCGGAGCTGGGCGACGCCTTCATGGGGGCAGGATCGCTCTCCACGGCGAAGTTCGCCGAGGAGGTGACGCTCCTCCGCCGCTTCCTCGCCGACGCCGGCCGTGATCCCGACGCCTTCTCCATCGGCAAGCGCGTCTACATCGCGGTCGATCGCGACGCCGCCCGCGCCGAGAAGCGTCTCACCGAGTGGTTCGGCGCCTTCTACGGGCGCCCCCAGCTCGCCACCGAGGTCTCCGTCTGGGGCCCGGTCGAGGCCTGTCTCGACGGGCTCGCGCGGGTGGCCGCCGCGGGCGCGCGGCTGATCATGCTGAACCCCGTCTTCGACGAGCTGGAGCACCTCGAGCGGTTCGCCGCCGACCTCGCCCCGCGCCTCCGCTGAGAGCGCCCGCGGCCGCGCGGCTCAGCTCGTCGCGCGGCCTGCATGACCGCGTGAGCGCGGCCTGGTTCACACGATTCCCGTGTTACACTGATTTCGTGGCACAACTCAGGAACGTGACGATCACGCTGGACGAAGACGTCGCTCGCTGGGCACGGATCCGGGCGGCCGAGCGCGACACGAGCCTCTCCCGGCTGGTCGGGGAGTTGCTCCGCGAGAAGATGCTCGACGAGCAGGGATACGACGCGGCGATGCGCGAGTACTTGGCTCGCCCGGCGCGGACGCTCAGGAAATCGAAGGTTCGCTACCCGCGGCGCGCGGACCTCCATGACCGGTGAGGTCTTCGTCGACACCAACATCCTCGTCTACTCCCGCGACGAGACCGAGCCCACGAAGCACGCCAAGGCCAGAGCCTGGATCGCCCACCTGTGGTCGACGCGGCGCGGCCGGCTCAGCACGCAGGTCCTCCAGGAGTTCTACGTCACCGTGACCGAGAAACTCGATCCGGGTCTCGACCGCGAGAGCGCCCGCCAGGATGTCCGCTCGTTCGTGACATGGCGGCCGGTGACCGTCGATGCCAGTGTCCTCGAGGCAGCCTGGCGTGTTCAGGATCGGTATCGGCTTTCCTGGTGGGATTCGCTGATCGTGGGAGCCGCCGAGATCGCCGGATGCGCCTATCTCCTCACGGAGGACCTCCAGACCCACCAGGAGCTCGGCGAGGTGCGCGTCGTCGACCCGTTTCGGGTGTCCCCCGACACACTGTAGTGCCGTCGTCCCGGCAGGCGGCGGCGCCGATCGACGACCTCGCTCACCCCCGGGGCGCTGCGATCTGGTAGCGTCCGTGCTCGTCACGCCCGAGCGCCTCCAGGCCACGCACCTCGCCCCACGCCCGCAGGAGATCGCGCCAGGCCACGGTGGGGTGGGCCTCCACCAGCTCGGCGAAGTGGCGCGGGCGCGCGCGCAGCTCGGCCACCAGGCCCTCGGCCAGCGGGCTCACAGGTAGTCCTCCAGGCGGACGGCGTCTCTCGCGAAGTACCGGAGGCGCTCGTACTGCTCCCGCGGCACGCCTTCCGGGATGGTGGCGTCGATGCCGAGCTTGGCGGTGGTGGGCAGCCCGCCCTTGCCGAGCGACCACGCGCGCACGCTCGGGTCGATGTGCTTGCCGCGCGCGCCGGGGACGATGAGGACGTCGTGGTCGGCCTGGACGCGGAACGTCATGGCCCAGTCCAGGTCGTCGGGATCGTAGATGTCGATGTCGTCGTCGGTCACGATGGCCAGCTTCACCTCGGCCACCGAGAGGAGCGCGAGCAACGCGTTCTTGCCCTCGCCGGGGCGCTTCTTGATGGAGGCCACCAGCGTCCAGTAACAGCACCCGCCCACGGGCGCGCGGATCGCCACCGGCTCCACGCTGGCGATGCGCAGGGCCTGCAGCCCGGCCGCCTCGATCACGGGCGCAGCCAGCCAGTCGTTCTCCCATGGCATCTGCAGCATGTAGAAGATGGGGTCGCGCCGGTGGGTGATGCACCGCACGCGGAAGATCGGATTCCACTTCACGTCGCCGGTGATGTGACTGAACTCGCCGAAGGGCCCCTCGTCGGCCGTCCAGCCGATGGGCAGCAGCTCGCCCTCCAGCACCAGCTCGGCGTCGGCCGGAACTTCCAGGTCGACCGTCTTGCAGCGCACCAGCTCGACGGGGGCGCCGTGCAGGCCGCCGGCGATGGCGTACTCGTCCACGTCGATCGGCGCCTTGTAGGAGGCGGCCAGCATCTCGTAGGGATGCACGCCCACCGCCACCGCGATCTCGAGCGGGCGCCCGGCGTCGAGGGCGCGCTGGTAGTAGCGCCGCATGTCGGACGACGACACCAGGTCGATGCCCGTCTCGCGCGGCGTGCGGTACATGAGGCGGTACGAGCCCACGTTGCGGCCGTACTCCGGGTCCTTCGACACGACCATCGTCGCCGAGATGTACGGCCCGCCGTCCTTGTCGTGCATCAGCGGAATGGGGATCGCGGTCAGGTCGACGTCGTCACCCTGCCAGACGACCTCCTGGCACGCGCCCGCATCGACCAGCCTGGCATCGATCGGGCGGCGGATGCCGTCCTCGAAGCGCCGGGCGATGTCGGCCTCGGCGCAGCCCATGGCACGGGCCAGGCGCTTGCGGGTGGAGACCAGCGCGCCCGCCACGCGCCAGCCCGGGTAACCCTCGACCGTCTCGAAGAACGTCGCCTCCTTGGCCTGGGCGGCCAGCGCCGAGAGGTGGCGGGGATCGACCGCCTTCTTGATGCGGCGCAGCTCGCCGGCGTCCTCGAGGACGCGCAACACGTCGCGGAATCCCTGTTTCATGCCCGCCTCACGCCTTCACGGGGATGTAGCGCTTCACGCCCTCGCGCACGGCCGCCCACTGGGCCGGCGTGAGCTTCACCTTGCCGGCGAACGCGTTGGTGAAGAGCCGGTCGGCCGGGGGGACGTCCTTGGCGCCCATGTAGGTGATCACGGTCTCCCGCGTCCGCCTGACCATCTCGGGATCCGCCCAGCCGAGGCCGTGCTTCTCCACCTCCGGCACCAGGCCCATCGCCGTCATCACGCCCTGGCCGTGCTTGACGACCTCGCGGTTGGTGGGGCTGCCCTTGAACTCCTTGACCTGCTCGAGGTGGATGTCGATCGACTCGGCGGGGTGCAGGTACGTGTGGGCGAGGCCCTCCATCACGCCGTGCATGAAGCGGTCGCACACGTCGGGCCGCTCCTTGATCGTCTTGCTCTGGGCCGCGAAGGCCAGGCTGTACATCTTCACGCCGTAGTCTTCGTACAGCATCGTGTTCAGCTGGAGCCCCTGCGCCCACACGCTGGGGGCGATCGAGCCATAGAAGTTGCCCTCGGCGTCGACCTGCTCCTCGATCAGCGACTTGATCAGCGCCTCCGGGCCCATGAACACCTTCTGGACCTTGGCGTCGTCGATCCCGGTGGCCTTCACGAAGGCTGGCCACAGCTGGAAGTCGCCGCTGCCGGTGGCGAAGGCGACCTTCCGGCCCTCGAGGTCCCGGGGGGCCCGGATGCCCTTCTTGGGCAGCGAGAAGATCCCGAGCGGCGACCGGGGTGACAGCATGCCGATGGCGACCAGGTCCAGCCCCTTGCCGACGCAGTTGGTCATCACGCCGACGTCGAGGCTGCCGAAATCGTACTGACCGAGCCCGAGCGTCTTGCACACCTCGCCGGAGCCGAAGCCGCGGTCGATGGCGACGTCGAGCCCGCGCTTCTCCCAGAAGCCGAGCTTCTTGGCGACGAACACGTGCGTGTAGCCGCCATGGGGGATCCACGGGAGCGTGAACTTCAGCTTCGTCGGGGACTGGGCCCGGGCGGCCGGAATCCCCGCGCTCACCACCGCCGTCGTGGCGGCCGCCCCGGCCAGGAAGCTGCGTCGGTCGATCATGGTCGGTCTCCTCTCCAGGCCCGCATCGTTGACGAACGGCGATGCACCGCCGAGCCCCCGCGCGGGGGGCGCCATGGTGTTCACGAATCGTCCGGACACTAGGCGAAGCCGCCGCGTGGCGTCTCGGTGCGAACGTGCCAGTACACGACCAGGCGCTCCAGCCCGGCCACGGCGCCGTACAGGGCCAGGCCCATCAGGCTCAGGGCCGCGATGGCGGCCATCATCAGCGGCGTGTCCAGCAGGCCGTTGGCCATCACGATGAGATAGCCGATCCCCCGCTGGGCGGCCACGAACTCCGCCACCACCACGCCGATCACCGCCAGCGTGATGGAGATCTTCATGCCGCCGAAGATGAGGGGCAGGGCGTGGGGCAGCCGGATCTTGGCGAAGATCTGCCAGCGCGTGCCCATGTAGGCGCGCGCCATCCGCACGAAGTCGTCGTCCACGCTGGTGAGGCCGGTGGCCGTGTTGATGACGATGGGAAAGAAGGCGATCAGGAAGGCCAGCAGCAGCCGCGACAGGTCGCCGAGCCCGAACCAGACCACGAACAGCGGGGCCACCGCCACCTTGGGGACGATCTGGGAGACCACGATCAGCGGATAGAAGCCCTGGCGCACGATCTCCGAGTACGTGAGCAGGACCGCCACCAGCACCCCGCCCACCAGCGACAGCAGGAAGCCGAGCACGATCTGGTAGAACGTCGGCCACATGTGCTCGAGGAGCAGCGGCGCCCGGCTCCAGAGGACGCCGGCCACGACGCTCGGCCGCGGGAGCAGCAGCGCCTTCACTTGCAGGGCGGTCACCGTCGCCTCCCACGCCACCAGGCTTGCCGCCGCCACCGCCAGCGGCCACAGGAGCGACCGGCCCTTCACGGCCGCGCCCCCGCCTCGATGGCGTGCCGCAGCAGCCCGACGTAGCGGTTGAACTCGTCGGTCTCCTGCATGTCCATCGTCCGGGGCCGGAACAGCTTCACGTCGGTCTCGAACCCGATGGTGGCCGGCCGCGGCGTCATGACGAGGACGCGGTCGGAGAGGAACACGGCCTCCCGGATGCTGTGCGTCACGAACACGACCGTCTTCGTGTGCACGTCCCAGATGCGCAGCAGCTCCAGACCCATCTGGTCCCGCGTCAGCGCGTCGAGCGCGCTGAACGGCTCGTCCATCAGGAGGAGGGCCGGATCGTGCACGAGCGCGCGGCAGATGGCGACCCGCTGCTTCATCCCACCCGACAGCTCGTGCGGCAGCTTGGCGGCGAAGTCGTCCACCCCGGCCATGGCCAGGAGCTCGCGGGCCCGTCGCTCGTAGTCGGCCCGGCGCAGCCGCAGCATCTCCACCGGCAGCAGCACGTTGTCGAGGACGGTGCGCCAGGGCAGCAGGACGGGCGACTGGAAGACGATGCCCACGTCCCGCCGCGGGCCCCGCACCTCGGCGTCGGCCACCCTGATGCGGCCGCGGCTGGGCGCCAGCAGCCCCGCGATCATCATGAGCAGGGTGCTCTTGCCGCAGCCGCTCGGCCCGAGCAGGCTCAGGAACTCACCGGGGACGACGCGGAAGCGCGCCTCGCGGATCGCCTCCACGCCACCCGGGTAGGTCTTGCCGATGCCGTCCACGACGACGCTGTCCCCCACGCGCGCCCCTTCTACCGGCGGGCGAAGTGCGCGAGTACGTCGGCGA
>Ga0302046_10005232_pt1 | contig 11464 bp, 7 predicted proteins | sample RVTome_11_FD_200261 | JGI IMG/M metagenome (GOLD analysis project Ga0302046, IMG submission 200261) | Soil microbial communities from uranium-contaminated site in the Upper Colorado River Basin, Wyoming, United States - RVT147D111 (version 2) ... | reverse complement strand
CGACCACCGCGGCTTATCGGCTCCGGCGCCGCCCAGCCGCGTGGCGCACGACGGCCTCGGCCACCTCCCGGGCTGTCTGTCTTACGCCTTCTATGAACTGCTGGACGGTAGTACTTCCTGGAATTCGTGCCGGCTGGACGCTGACTCGCGCTTCGACGCGACGCGGATCAATCAGCTCGCGCGCCGGAAATCTCGATCACCTTCCTCCATTTCACGATCTCGCTCCTGAGGAATGCAGCGTACTCCTCGGGTGTGCTGGGCAGGGGCTCCGCGCCCTGCGCGAGCATCCACTCGCGGGTAGCACGCGTGCGCAGGATCTCGACGATATCGCGGTTGAGCCGGCTGATGAGATCCGGCGGCGTGCGTGACGGAGCGGACATCCCGAACCAAGCCGTGGATTCAAACCCAGGAAGCCCCGCCTCGGCCGCGGTCGGGATATCGGGCGCACCGGCAAAGCGGTTCTTGCTCGTGACCGCAAAGGCTTTCACCTTTCCGCTCTTGACCTGCGGCAGAGCATTGGGCATCACGATCGACGAGAATTGCGCTTCGCCGCTTATCAGCGCCAGCATCGCCGCGCCGGAACCCTTGTACGGAACATGCACCAGCTTGAGCCCGGCGGCGTGGTTGAAAAGTTCCGTCGTAAGATGGCTTACGGTCCCGGGGCTGGCGGAGGCGAAGTTGATCTGACCCGGACGTTTCTTCGCGAAATCGATGAACTCGCGCAGGTTCTTCGGCGGCATGGACGGGTGCGCCATCAGCAGCAGCGGCGTCTCGGCATAGAGCGTGATCGGCGCGAAGTCCTTGATCGGGTCGTACCGCAGTTTCTTGTAGAGGGTCACCGCCGCTGCGAACGAGGCGACCTGTGTCATGTGCAGCGTATAGCCATCGGGTGCGGCTTTGGCGGCGACGTCCGCGGCGATTGTGGCGCCAGCGCCCGGCCGGTTTTCAACGATCACCTGCTTGGCCCAGCGCTCGGTGAGCTGCTGCGCGAGGTGGCGCGAAAGGATGTCGCTCGTGGCGCCCGCCGCACCGGCAATGATGCGTACCGGTTTCGCCGGGTAATCCTGTCCATGACCGGATGCCGCGACGAGCAGGACTGCACCCGCGACACCCAGTGCAGCCGCGAGCGGTCGTTTTATGACATCCTCCCCCTATCGCTCCGCACCTCCGCCTGCGCCAGCCAGAACCGCATGTCCATGTCGCGGTACAGCGTCGTCGCGGTCGTGAGGTTTTCTAGCGTTTGCTGGCGCTTGCCCGTACGCCCGTAGAGCTTGCCGAGGCCCAGGTGGCAGTGGGCGACGAGGGGACGCATCCCGAGCTCCCCGGCCAACGCAAGAGCTTGGCAGTAGAAAGCCTCGGCCTTCTCCACCTCGGGGATGGCGGCTTGTGAGGCGATCTCGGCGAGGAGGCGAAGCGCGTAGGCCTCGTGTCCCCGTTCCTTTTGCTCGCGGGCCAGTTGCAGGGCACGCCCCGCAGACTCGGTCGCGCGGTCCGGGCGACCGGCTTCGAGGTGCGCCTCGCCCAAGCGGGCGAGGAATATCGAACAGCGGTCCTTCCGTTTGATGGAAGCGGCGGCCTCCACGGCTTCGTCCAGAAGCGGGATCGCCTCTCCGGAGCGCCCTGCGAGCGCGTACAAGCCGCCCAGACATGAGGCGGCCGAGGGAAACAAGTGCCGGAAGTGCATGGAGCGGCAGAGGTCAAGCCCGCGTTCCACTACGGGGATAGCCTGCTCCGGCGTCCCTTTCAGCAAGGCGGGCAGGCCGACCATGGTGCACGCCTGAGCGAGCGTGTACAGATCATCCACGGACTCGGCGATCTTGAGCCTTTCTTCCGCCCGCGCCAGCGCCTCGGTGAACTCCCCCAGCTCGGCAAGATACCAGGACAGGTATCCGCCGGACTGCACGCTGGCGACCGCCGCCAGACCGAACCGCTCGCGGGCGCGAGGGCCCGTGAGGGACTCCACATTCCGCCGGAGAATCTCGGTGGCCCGGCGGTAGTCTCCGAGGGTGCCGTAGACGATGCCCAGCTGGGTAACCGTCGCGACATGGAGAGCGGAGTCCCCGAGTTTCTCCCCGATGGCGAGGGCGCGCTGACCGGCCTCCAAGGCGCGGGTCTCGTGGCCGGTGAAACGGAGGTATGCGATCAGGTAGAACGAAACCCACCCCAGTCGCCGGTGATCACCGAGCGCCTCAGCGAGTGCTTGAGCCTGCCGCAGGTGGTCGAGGCCCCGCTCGATTTCTCCGAGCAGGAGCAAGGGCGTTCGCAGGTCAAAGCGAAGATCGATGGCCTGTTCCATCCGCTCGCGGCTCTCGGGAAGGCGCTCGAGCGCCGCCAGCGCTTGCTCGTAGCACGCTGCCGCTTGTCGGAGAGCGGAGCGCCCGGCGGCCTTCGCGCCAGCCTGGCGGAAATAGGCGACGGCCTTGTCCCAGACCTCGCCGCAGATAGCGTGCTGCGCGAGGCGATCGACCTGCTCGGTCAGGCGGCTGGCATGCAGCCGCTCGATCGCCAGCATGATCCGAGCGTGGAGGGCCCGCCGTCGGTCCTGGAGGAGGCCCGCATAGGCGACCTCGTGGCTCAAGGCGTGCTTGAATGCGTATTCCATCTCGGGGACGAGTCTCGTCTCGTACAGGAACTCGTTTCCCTGCAGCCGCATGAGACCGGCGCGGAGCAGCTCCTCCGGCTGGTCCGCCACCGCTCCGAGCAGCGCGAACGGCACGTCCTTGCCGATGACGGCTGCCGTCTGCAGGAGCGTCTTATCCTCGGGCGGAAGCCGGTCGATGCGCGCCGCGAGCACCGCTTGAACGGTAGCGGGCACGCAGATCTCCCCCGAGGGCCGCGCAACGCGATAGGCCCCCCGATTGCCGGAGAGCACCCCCGTCTCGATCAGCGTCCGGACGCTTTCCTCCAGGAAGAACGGGTTGCCGCTGGTGCGCTCGATTAGAACCGCCTTGAGCGCCGCCGTGGCCTCGTCACGCCCTACCAGGCGATCGAGGAGGGAGTGGGCACTCTCGGGCGAAAGCGGATCGAGCCGGACCTGAGCGTAATAGCTCTTGCTGCCCCAGGTGTGCTGGTACTCAGGGCGGTAGCTGACGAGAAGCAGAACACGATGGCCCGGGAGGCTCTCGACCAGGGTGTCCAACACCGCCTGCGTCTCGGAGTCGATCCACTGGAGATCCTCGAATACTAGGATCACCGGCCGGCTGCGGCTCTCCTCGACGAGCAGCAGCTTCACCGCCTCCAGCGTCCGCTGCCGCTTCTGGGACGGATCGAGCGCGCTCCACTGCGCATCGGGGTCGGGCACGTCGAGAAGCGCCAGGAGGGCAGAGAGCGCTGACGCCAGCGCTCCCTCGAGCGACAACACCTTCTCCGCAATCCTCTCGCGGACCTTGTCCGCGTCGTCGCGCGGCTCGATGTGGAAGTATGCCTTCAGAAGATCGATGAGCGGCAGATAGGGCGTCCCCTTGCCGTAGGAGGCCGCGCTGCTGACGAGGATCAGTGAGTTCCGAATGCGGTGTGAGTTGATGAATTCCCACAAGAGACGCGACTTGCCGACGCCGGCCTCGCCGACGACGGCGACGATCTGACCGTGGCCCTGCAGGACATGCTCGAGCGCCTGGGCGAGCTGCTCCAACTCCTGGCTCCGGGCCACGAACGGCGTAAGTTGCTCGCCTAACCCCAGCCCCGTTCGCTCGAGGCCCACGAGCCGGTAAACCCTTCCTGCCGTTCCATCGCTGACCGCGAAGGGCGTGAGGACAAAGCGTCGCGCGAGGAACGGGCACGTCGCCCCGCTCACGAGCACGGTCCCCGCCTCGGCACTTCCCATGAACGCTTCCAGCGTCAGCCACGCCTCGCGCTTCTCCTCGTGATCGACCCGCACCGCGCTCCCGACCCGGGCGACCAAGACCTCGCGGACGTGGAGACCAACGCGGACGCCTTGGAACTCCGCCGAGCTTCGGCCGGCGTGCGCTGCGACTTTCTGGATCGCCAGGGCCGCGTGCGCCGCCCGGCGGGGGGCATCCTCGACCGGCTCCAGCCCGAATACCGCCAGAAGCCTCCGCGGGCTCACCTCCTCGACCTGGCCGCCGAAGCTGTAGACCTTCTTGACCAGCGTCTCGAGCACGAGGCCCGCCCCGGACATGGCCCTCACCGACGACGTCGTGACGAGGTCAGCACGGAGAAGCGCGACATGTCGGCGCTCCCACTGCACAGTGACTGGCGTCGGATCGGTCGTGGTCTCGACCGTGGGGCTCACGGGGTCGGCTGGTGTGATTGGCGCGGCCGTCCCGGCCGACGCCCGCAGCCCGTACTTCTGGAGGCGGTAGCGCAGAATGTTACGGGTCACTCCGAGCCGGCTCGCCGCGCGGGAGATATTGCCGCGGGTTTCGTGGAGCGCCTGGAGGATTTGTCGCCGCTCGACCTGTTCGACCGTTTGCTCGAGCGATAGCCCCTCGAGGTCACCGGGCGGAGTGATGTCGTGACCCTGCGGCGGCGCTGCTGGTCGGCCACGAGAAGCCGCAAGCTCCAGCTTGGCGGCCGTCACGAGCGGGCCGTCGATGAGCAGCGCGACTCGCTCCATCAGGTTCGCCAGTTCGCGCACGTTCCCCGGCCACCGGTAGGCGAGGAGAGCTGCGCGAGCGTCATCCGCGAGCGCCTTGGGCGCCAACCCGTAATCGGTACAGGTCTGCGCCAGAAAATGCTCGGCCAGGATGAGGATGTCCTGTCCGCGTTCTCGAAGCGGCGGGAGCCAGAGCGTCACCCCTGCCAGCCGGTAGAAGAGATCTTCGCGAAACCGTTGCTTGCGCGCTCCGGCCCTCAAATCCTCGCTCGAGGCCGTGATGATCCAGATGTTCACGGCCTCGGTACGTGTACTGCCCAGCCTTCGGACCGCCCGGTCCTCGAGGACCGTGAGCAGCTTGGCCTGGAGGTTTTGGGGCAGCAGCCCGATCTCGTCGAGGAAGAGCGTACCCCGGTGGGCGGTCTGGAACAGCCCCGCCTTGGCGTGGCGCGCATCGGTGAAGGCGCCCCGCTCGAAGCCGAACAGTTCGGCCTCGAGCAGCGTCTCGGGAATGGCGGCGCAGTTGACCGCCACGAAGGGCCCGCCACTCCGGGGCCCCGCTTCGTGGGCGGCCCGGGCGAGCAGGCCCTTCCCAGTTCCCGTCTCGCCGACGATCAAGAGAGGGAGAAGGCGGCGCGTCTCCGACTGGCGCCGAAGGAGCTTCTCGATCTGAGACCGGGCAGCGACTACGCCAGCGCTATCACCAATCAATTCGGCAATCACCCCATGGCGCGCGCAGTATGACAGCGCTGGTGGATTTTCACCACCAGGGGGCCGCGGTCCAACCACCAGCACTAAATGGCTGATTTCCCGAACTCCCGCCCCTGGCATTGCTATTGCTCTATAGCAAAGAAGAAGGCTGGCGTCCTGGTAACTCCAGCCGCCTCCTTTGACGGAGGCAACCGCATGCGCGCATTCCGCTCGCAGGGCCCTATAGGGGAGGACGACATGATTAGCCGCTGGATAAATTCATCTCTGGAAATCACACTGGCCGCGTGTCTGCTGTTGCCAAATCTATCCGCAGCCACCAACGTTGGCGACTGGGGCAACTTCGAGGTTGGCTCTGCGGTCGTCCAAATAGAACACACAGGGTCAGCGGGCGAGCGGCGACCCATGGACCTGTTGCTCTTTTATCCCGCCGACAAGCAGGCCTACCTCACAGCCTCACCAGCCATTTACCAGGCACGTCTGTTGGGCGTGGCGCTCGATCCGGCGCGATGGGATCCGATAGTGTGGACCGTGCAAGCCGAAAGGGCGCGGGCGGGTGTCGCCATTGATAAGGGTGGACCAAGCTTCCCGCTCATCGTCATGTCTCACGGCAACGGGGGTACACCGGACAAGTATGCCCCGATGCTCGAGCGGCTAGCCAGCCACGGCTACGTTATTGCGGCGCCATGGCACGAAGGCAACACTCATGACGACGGACTAATCGACAGACTCAACACCCTCGCCGGCAAGAAAATCCTGCCGTGTTTAGACGGTTTACCCAGCCCCTGTGCGGATGGCCTCAACAAAACGTTGCAGAACCGCGCTCGTGATGTCACCGCCACCATCGACACGATGAGCAGCCATTTCGGCGATCGCGTAGACACCTCGCACGTCGGTTTCCTCGGTCATTCAAGAGGATCCTGGACCGGGCTGGCGGCAGTGGGAGGCAGCTCTATTTTGAATGTTGCTCCCGACCCGCGCGTAGTTGCGGTCTTGGCGCTGGAGATTGCCACTCGACCCATCACATCCCTTTTGGATCTGCAGAACGTCACGGTCCCTACGTTGCTGGTAAACAGCAAGCTTGACAACATCACGCCCATGGATGTCTCGATCGATGCTTTCAACACGATACCCAGTGACCAGAAGGCCCTGGTAATCCTCGAGCGTGCTGTCCACCGGATTTACGGCAGCGGTTACTGCAAGCTGATGCAGGTGACAGGGGGGGTCTATCAAAGCAACCCACGCGCCATCGGCGAGTTGCTCATCCTGCAAGACATGATTCTATCGACCAACGGAACCCCGATGGACTTTTGCTTCTACGACTCCTTTGTGAATCCGGTGGACATCAGGCCAACAGTCGAAACGATGCTCGGGTGCCCGTCCTCGCCGGGGTGCATTGAGATAACATCCGACAGCGTTCCGAGGAGCCTTGACCACGAAAGTGGGGTGCGTCTCGCCCTTGAGCTGGCTAACACTTTCTTTGACGCGGTCCTCGTCAAGCGCGAGCCGGGCGTGCACTTCAAGCAGTATCTGTCGCCCGAGTTCATGCTGCACAAAGAGGGTGAGGTGGTCAGCTACCAAAGGACAGAGTCTCTCAAGGGTAGCGCCGTCGCATGCGACGACCCCGACTTGGCGTCGCTCGACCCGTCGTGCCTTGAGTAAAAAGAGCCAGCACTCTCCCGCGGAACATTAAGGTGCCGACGCTCCAGGAAGCCGGAATCACCGGCTACGAGTCGCTGCAATGGCACGGCTTCTTCGTTCCGGCGAAAACTCCGGCGCCAGTCGTCGATCGTCTGTACCGCGAGGTCGCGACGGCGCTCGCCGCGCCGGATATGGCAGGGCGCCTGACGGCCGAAGGCGCCAGCGTCGTCGGCAGCACGCCGGCGCAGTTCGCCGCCTTCTTCCGCGCCGAGGTCGGCAAGTGGTCCGAAGTCGTGAGGGTTTCCGGGGTGAAGTTCGACTGACGACCACGGCGGCTTATCGGCTCCGGCGCCGCCCAGCCGCGTGGCGCACGACGGCCTCATGCCGGCGGCGGCGCAAGTCCCCCGTCGAACTGCCGGTTTGCGATCCAGTGGCTGATGTACTCCCGCTGGCGGATCTCAGCCCGTTAAAGGGGCTCGACTTTTCGTAATTCGAGCCTGGCCCCTTTAACTTGCTCGGATTCCTTCACGTACGAGATTTCCCGGACTGTCGACTTCAGCAGGTCGATTAGTCGATGCGTCGCGGGAGACAAGTAGGCATCCTTTCGATAGCTCGCGCCGATAGTGCGAATCCAGGGCAGCCCCTTGACGCTCAGCTCTACAAGGCCAAAACGCCTGGCCACCTCGTGTACCTCTCGCCTCGAAGCGAAGCCCAGCACGTCGGAAGACGCCACCAGATGAAACCTGGGTAATGAAATAAGCGATTCCATAGTCGCAACGGGAAGGCGGTAGCCGCCCGCTTCAAATAAGCGCCGAAGCATCTGCGCTCCAACCGTCCCTGAAGATGCCAGCGCGAGCCGTTCTCCTGCGAGATCCGAAACCGTAAGCCGCTTGCCGCCAGCCAGCCGGTGATTGGCCGATGCATATATGACCAACTCATCGTCGTAGATGCGTTCGTGCACAAGGTCATCGAAGGAAACCGCGGGAACGCCGCTCACAACCAAGTCGAGCTCTCCGCCGCGCAGTGCCGGGAGCAGTACGTCATTCGCCCCGATCATGATTTTCAGTGTCAGCTTCGGGGCATCCTTCAGCAGCGCGGTACAGGCCGGCGATACTGGATGCTCGACGGTCACAGGTGCCGCACCGATGCGCACGTGGCCGGCGCGCCCTTGGACCAAGTCCCTGATTTCCCGCTCAATGTCGTCGAAAGAAAGCCGCAGACGGCGCGCGTGCCCGAGCAGCGCGGATCCTACTGCGGTCAGTTCGACACCCTTTGGCGTACGCTTAACCAGTTTCGTTCCAGCCGATTTCTCCAGTCGGCGCAGGCTCTTGCTGAGTGCGGGCTGGCTGAGGCCCAACACGTCAGCCGCGCGGCGCAGATTTCCCTGACCGGCGACGACGGTGAAATATTCGAGATCGCGCGCTTCCAAGTCGATAACCACCAGTTATCGTTTAGTGAATTCAAGATAATTGCAGAAATGAGGACGCCGCGTCAACATGGCAATGCGTCGTTGAACGGGTCTTCTCACGTATGCGTAGTCCGGGACCGCTTCCGCACCTGCTCTCGACGCCTCGGCTCGGCGAGGCGGAATCGCGGCCGGATTGAATTTCCTATCGATAAGCCTAATGCCTTTCTTGGAGGATCCGATGAACTGCAGAATGTGGAACGCGATCCTAAGGATCACGCTTGCCTCGTGCCTCTTGTTGCCGAATCTGTCTGCCGCCCAATCAACAACCTCCAACACCCCCGCCAACGCCGGCGATTGGGGCAACTTTGAAGTTGGTTCCACCGTCGTCCACATCGAGTTGTTGGGCACGGTTGGCGAGCGTCGCCCCATGGACGTGCTGCTGTGGTACCCGGCGGACAAGCAGGCCTACCAGAGCGCGCCAACCACCCTTTACGCCTCGCGGCTCAACGGCGTGCCCCTCATCGATCCCAGCAATCCGGAACGCTGGGTTCTGATGTCATTTGTGGTGGTCGCTGAACGGGCGAGGAACAGCGTGCCAGTGGACCAGGGCAGACCGAGCTTCCCGCTCATCGTCTTTTCTCACCCGGCAATGAGCGACCCGCAGAATGTTGCCTCAACCCTCGAGCGCCTCGCCAGCCATGGCTTCATCGTGGCCGCACCGTGGCACAACGGCGACACCCAAGACGAGCAGCGAATCGACCTCATCAATATCCGCGCCGGCACGAAGATCGTGCCGTGCTTCGATGGCGGCCCCAGCCCGTGCCTGGACGGCCTGAACAAGACAGTGCAGAATCGCGCCCTGGACATCGCTGCCGTCCTCGACAACATCACCAGCATATTCGGTGATCGGGTTGACACCGAGCGTGTCGGCCTCCTCGGTCAGTCGCGAGGCAGCCTCACGGCCCTGATGGCGGGCGGTGGTAGCACAACCTTGAACATCAATGCCGAGCAGCGCATCGATGCAATCATGACATTGACCATCGCCATACGCACCGCGACCTTCACTGCGAACCTGAACCAGGTCACCATTCCAACGCTGATGGTTACCAGCAAAGGCGACCGCAATACGCCGATGTCGATCGCCGTGGACGCTTTCAACGTTATACCGAGTGAGCAAAAGGGTCTGGTTGTGCTCGAGAATGGGGAGCATGGCGTCTACAGCAGCAATCGCTGCGCCCAGATGCAGGCGGCGGGAGCCGTTTTTCAGGCCGAGCCGCGCGCCATTGGCGAGCAACTCACTCTGGAAAACATTTTGCTGAGCCCCAACTCGGGCACCCCGATCGACTACTGCCTGTTTGAGTCTTTTACCCAGCCGGTTGACATCCGCCCCACGGTCAAAGCTATAACCGGCATCGATGTCACGGAGAACAACGTTCCGAAGTCGCTCGACACCGTGACCGCGATGCGTCTCGTTCTCGAGCTGGCCACCACCTACTTCGACGCCGTGCTTGTCAAGAAGGCGCAGCCGGGCGTGCACTTCAAGCAGTACCTTTCGCCCAAGTTCCTGCTCCATAAAGAAGGCGAGTCGGTCAGCTACAGTGAGAGCGAGTCTTTCCAAGGCGGAAAGGTCGAATGCGACGACTCCGACCTTGCATCGCTTAACGTCGCATGCGGTGAGTAGGGGGCCAGCGAGTACAGACTGGAAGAACACCCGTGGGTCGTTCCAAATACCAGTCGCTGGTTATCGTTTCGTGAATTCGAGGATTTCGAACCCGTTGTAGCGGTCCCCGAGATAGATCAAGCCGCGCTCGTCCACGTCGACGTCGTTGCTCTGCGGGCAGGCTTTGCCCGCGGCGGGCTCGGGATGTAGCAGCCGACTTCTTCAGGGGCCGTAACAATAGGCTCAGACTCGAATTTGTTGGAAACCGAGTGTGACCCCATTCTTGCTCAACTTCACTCGACGCGGATGCCGGCGAGCTTGACTATCTTGCTGGTCTTCTCGATCTCGGCGCGGACGAACCGGGTGAATTCCTCCGGCGTGCTGGATCTTCCCTCCTCGCCCTGAACGAGGAATTGTTTCTTGATGTCCGGAAGCTCCACGATGCGCGCGATCTCCCTGCTTATCTGATTGATGGTCGCCCGCGGCGTCCTGGCGGGCGCGAACACTCCCCACCAACCCTGGAACTCGTAACCCGGCAATGCAGCCTCCGCGATCGTCGGCACGTCAGGCAGTGCCGGCGTGCGGCGCGCGGTGCCCACCGCCAACGCGAGTAACCTCCCATCCCTGATAAACGGCAACGCCGGCACCAGCGGCGACAGGAAATAATGAATGCGCCCGGTCGCGGTGTCGAGGAGCGCTTCGGGCGGTCCCCTGTAGGGTACATGCACGACGTCGATGCCGGCGGCAAACCGGAATTGCTCCCCATTCAAGTGGGTGCCGCTGCCGACACCGGCAGAGCCGAAGGTGATCTGCCCAGGCTTCTGCTTGGCGAGCGCAATGAGCTCCTTGACTGATTTCACGCCGAGCGCAGGCGCCACCACTATCAGGCTCGTACCAATCGCTATCTGGCTAACGCCCGCGAAGTCCGTGATGGGGTCGTACTGGAGCTTCGAGTAGAGCGCCGCGCTCATCGCAAAGGCGTTGGAGTGCACAAGGAGAGTGTAGCCATCGGATGTGGATTTGGCGACGATTGTTGCCCCTACTACTCCGCCCGCGCCGGGCCGGTTGTCCACCACCACCTGTTGGTTCCAGCCGTCGCTCAACTTCGGGGCGATTCTGCGCGCCAGTTGGTCGGTCGCGCTGCCGGCCGTGAACGGCACGATCAGGCGCACCGGTTTGGTCGGGAAATTCTGCGCAGCAACACCCGATGCAGCAGCGACCGCCATGCCGGTTGCGCGACCAAGGTTGCGAACGTTGGTCTTTGCAAGGCGCAAATAGGTCCCCTCCGTGACGTCTGCGCTGTCACTTCGTCCTCCTGGCAGCGACGGCCAGACCGATTGTAATCCCGGATAGTTCAGCTCTGACCCAGTGAAGTTCGACTGACGACCACGGCGGCTTATCGGCTCCGGCGCCGCCCAGCCGCGTGGCGCACGACGGCCTCGGCCACCTCCCGGGCTGTCTGTCTTACGCCTTCTATGAACTGCTGGACGGT
>Ga0302046_10005231_pt1 | contig 11466 bp, 14 predicted proteins | sample RVTome_11_FD_200261 | JGI IMG/M metagenome (GOLD analysis project Ga0302046, IMG submission 200261) | Soil microbial communities from uranium-contaminated site in the Upper Colorado River Basin, Wyoming, United States - RVT147D111 (version 2) ... | reverse complement strand
CGCGTCGTCAAAAACGGCGAGAGGGCGGCCGAGCACGACCAACGAACGGACGGGGAATATGGGGACGTCATGTAACACCACCCCGCCGGGTTGGGAGCTCTGCCGTAAACCTCGCGGCAGAGGCTGCTGAATATACGCGCCGCGGCGGGCCCATGCCAGCGGCCTGCCAGCCGGACGCCCCGCGTCGCCCCGGACCCGACCGCTGCGACGCTGTTGGTGGGGTCGCGGGTGGTGGGGTCGCGGGTGCGGCAGCGACAAGGCCCGCTCGTCGACGATCCGTCAGCGGGGCGGCGGCGGATGGATGCGTGCCGCCGCAGCCTGCAGGTCTCGCTCGACGTGAAACGGGTGGTTGGGGTTATGGCAGGAGGCGCAGACCTCGGCGGCCTCCCACAGGCCGGCCGCCGTGCTCTTGAGGGGGTCGATCATCACGTCGAGCCCGGCGTAGGCGGAGCCCGGGCCGTGGCACGCCTCGCAGCCGACGCCGTCCTCGAAGGCGTCGGCGAGGGGCACGTGGCAGGGCTGGCACTGCGGGTCGAAGCGTTGTGCCGCCTCCAGCGCCGTGGCCGACTGCGCGTGCGCCGACGCCTGCCATGCCTCGTGCAGTCGCCAGTGGCAGGTCCGGCAGGCGGAGCTGCCGAGCGGCTGGAAGCGGCCGGCGGCCAGCGGCGGGCCGGGCGATTGCACCGCCGCCGCGAGCGGCCGAACCGGCTGCCCTCTGCCCGCCGGGGCGGCGGCCTGTGGCGAGCCCGGCGGTTGCTGCGCCATCGGAAGCGGCATCGCCGGTGGCGACGCTCCTCCCGCCAGGCCACCGGCGACCAGGCCCCCAACCAGGGCTGAAATCGCTGCCAGCCCACAGTTTGCGGCGATTCGTCGCGTTGACCCCCGAAGGGGCCGTTGGTAGGATCCGGTTGTCTTTTTTTGCGGGCTCACGCCTCCTCCTTCAGCGTGTGGGACCCGTGTCTGTGTGACCGGCTACGGCCTGCCAGGCGGCCAGCAAGTCCCAGATGCTTCCCGCCAGATGCTTCCCGTTGGAGCATCCGAGAGGAAGGCAGGGTCTGCCGGCGCGAGATTCGATCCCGCCAGGCTACTACGCGGCTCCGACCCGCGGGCGCGCCGCGAAGATGCCGCGAGGAAAACGATGGCTTCCTACGAAGGCGTTGACTACTACGCGATCGACGAGCTGCTCACCGACGAGCAGAAGCTCGTCCGCGACACCGTTCGCTCGTTCGTTTCCGACAAGGTCCTGCCGATCATCGAGGAGCACCAGCGCGAGGGGACGTTCCCGGCGTCGGCGCTGCCGGTGATGGCAGGCATGGGATTGCTCGGCGCCAACCTCGAGGGCTTCGGGCTTCCCGGCCTCGACAACGTCTCCTATGGCCTGATCATGCAGGAGCTCGAGCGCGGCGATTCCGGGTTGCGCTCGTTCGTCTCCGTACAGGGGGCGCTGTGCATGTACCCGATCTGGCGCTACGGCTCCGACGAGCAGAAGGAGAAGTGGCTGCCGGCGATGGGCCGCGGCGAGATCATTTCCTGCTTCGGCCTCACCGAGCCCGACGCCGGCTCCGACCCCGGCGCCATGCGCACGCGCGCCGAGCAGGACGGCGATGAATGGGTGCTCGACGGGGTCAAGTACTGGATCACCAACGGCACGCTGGCGCAGCTGGCGGTCGTCTGGGCGACGACCAAAGACGGCATACGAGGCTTCCTGGTCCCCACCGACAGCCCCGGCTTCAAGGCCAACAAGGTCACCGGCAAGTACTCGCTGCGGGCCTCGGATACCGCGGAGCTGGTCATGCAGGGCTGCCGCATCCCCGCCGACCACGTGCTCCCCGAGGCGCGCGGGCTGAAGGGACCGCTGACCTGCCTGAACCAGGCCCGCTACGGCATCGCCTGGGGTGCCGTGGGCGCGGCACAGGCCTGCTACGACGAGGCGCTCCGCTACGCCAAGAACCGGATCGCCTTCGGCAGGCCCATCGCCGCCACCCAGTTGATCCAGGAGCTGCTCGTCGAGATCGTCAGCGAGATCACCAAGGCGCAGCTACTGTGCCTGCGCCTCGGGCAACTCAAGGATGCCGGCAAGGTCACCCCGCAGCAGGTCTCGCTGGCCAAGCGGAACAACGTGGCGATGGCGCTGAAGACGGCGCGAACCTGCCGTGAGATTCTCGGCGGCAACGGAATCCTCGACGACTACCAGGCCTTCCGGCACATGGTGAACCTGGAGTCGGTGTACACCTACGAAGGTACCCATCAGATCCACACCCTGATCATCGGTCAGGACATCACGGGCCACGCCGCTTTCGGCGAGCGTTGACCCCCGCAAGGAGGCGTTGCTAGCATCGAGCGAGGCCGGGACGGCAGCCGCCGGCCGGCCTCCACGAGCGAGCGGGCATAGCTCAGTTGGCAGAGCGCGAGCTTCCCAAGCTTGAGGTCGCGGGTTCGAATCCCGTTGCCCGCTCCATACTCATCCTCGAGCCAGCCAACCAGAGTATGGCCATCTTCGGAAAGAAACCGGAAAGTTCGTCCCCGCCGCAAGCAGGCGCGCCGCCGAGCCCGCCGCCGGCGCCGCGACCCCGCTCGACCCCGGCGCCGCCGGCCGTGTCCGCCAAGCGCTCGTTCCTGGGCCCGGGCTGTGTGCTCGAGGGCGATTTCAAGGGCGCCGGCTCGTTCGAGTGCCGGGGCACGTTCAACGGCACCATCGACGTAGAGGAAGACCTCGTCATCGGCCAGGGCGGGATCGTGACCGCGCAGCTCAAAGCCCGCCGGATCACCATTGAAGGGCGGTTGGAGGGCGACGCCACGGGCAGCGAGAAGGTCGAAGTTGGCGCCTCCGGGCACGTCGAAGGCGACGTTCGGGCACCGGCCGTGCAGTTCGCCGAGGGCGCGTTCTTCGAGGGCAACGTGGAGATGCGCCGCGCTCACGCCAAGGAGGCCGGCGACGACGCTGGGCGGCGTCCGGGCGCCCCGACCGACGCTCCCGCCGGGGCGAGCGGGCAGTAGCCGCGCTTGACGATGCACGTTGGCGTCGTCCGCGAGATCAAGGCCCAGGAGAACCGCGTCGGGCTGACCCCGGCCGGCGTTCAGGCGCTGAAGGAGTGCGGCGCCGGCGTGCTGGTGGAGGCCAGCTCCGGAATCGGCAGCGGAATCCCCGACGCCGAGTACGTCGCCGCCGGCGCCGAGGTGATCGCCACCGCCGCGGAGGTCTGGCAGCGCAGCGACCTGATCGTCAAGGTCAAGGAGCCGCTCGAGGTGGAGTTCGCCCACCTGCGGCCGGGCTTGCTGCTCTACACCTATCTGCACCTGGCGCCGCTGCCCGAGCTCACCGCGGCGCTCATCGAGCGGAAGGTCACCGGCATCGCCTACGAGACCATCGAGGAGCCCGACGGCAGGTTGCCGCTGCTGGAGCCGATGAGCGAGATCGCCGGCCGGATGAGCATCCAGGTCGGCGCCCATTTTCTGGAGCGCGCCCACGGCGGCCGCGGCGTCTTGCTCGGCGGAGTGCCCGGCGTGAACCCCGCCGATGTCGTGATCATCGGCGGCGGCATCGTTGGGCGCAACGCGGCGCGCATCGCCCTCGGCATGGGAGCCCACGTCACCATTCTCGAGCGCAGCCCGCGGCAGATGCAGGCGCTCGACGACCTGTTCGCCGGCCGCGCCGCGACGATCATGTCGCGGCCGGTCACCGTCGAAGCCTGGGTGCGTCGCGCCGACCTGTTGATCGGCGCGGTGCTGGTCCCGGGCGCCGCGGCGCCCAAGGTCGTGAGCCGTGAGCTGGTCAGCCAGATGCAGGACGGCAGCGTGATCGTCGACGTCGCCGTCGACCAGGGCGGTTGTGTGGAGACCACCAAGGTCACGACCCACGCCGAGCCGACGTTCATCGTCGACGGCGTCGTCCACTACGGCGTCGCCAACATGCCGGGCGCGGTGCCGCGGACCTCGACGTTCGCGCTCACCAACGTGACGTCGCGATACCTGCTCGAGCTGGCGCGCAAGGGGCTCGCGGCCGCCTGTCGCGACAACCGCGCCCTCGCCGCCGGCGTCAACACCCACGACGGGCACGTCACCTGTGCCCCGGTGGCCGAAGCGCAGGGGCTGCACTACCAGCCGCTCGAGGAGCTCCTGTAACCGGCCGTGGCGAAACCCCGGTCGGCCGGGTTGCGGCCAGAAGAGGCCAGATGCAAGGCGCCACTCCCGGCCGCGCCGCCGCGGTTCCTCGCCGTGCTGATCGACCCGCCGGGGGGGGCGGCCTGGAACATGGCGGTCGACGAGGTCCTCCTCGAGGCCGCCGCCGCCGGGGCCTGGACGCTCCGGTTGTACGCGTGGCGGCGCCCGACCGTCTCGCTCGGCTATGCCCAGCGCGGGCGCGAGGCCTTCGACGCTGGGGCCGCCCGCCGGTTGGGTGTCGGGGTGGTCCGCCGGCCGACCGGCGGGAGGGCGGTGCTGCACGCCGATGAGCTGACCTATGCGCTGGCTGCCCCCACTTCAGTGGGACCGTTGGCCGCCGGCATCGGCGCCTCCTATCGGCTGATCTCCTCAGGCCTGCAGGCCGGCCTCGAGAGCCTGGGCGCGGCGGTGCGTCTGGAGCGCAGCGCCGGCGCCGGGGCGGCGGCGCGGGGTCCGTGCTTCGCGGCGCGGGCCCGCTTCGAGCTGACGTTCGCCGGCCGCAAGATGGCCGGGAGCGCTCAGCGCCGCTGCGATTGGGCGCTCCTGCAACACGGCTCGCTGCTGCTCGGGCGTCCCGACCCGCGGCTCTGGCGCGCCCTCGGCAGCGGTCATGAAGAGGCCGCCGCGGCGTCGATCGGCCTGGTCGAAGCGCTCGGCTGCAGACCGTCGCCGGCGCGTCTGGCGGCGTGCCTGGCCCGCGGCATCGGCGCCGCCCTCGGCCTCGAGCCCCGCACGGCGCGGCTCAGCTGTGCGCAGCGGCGGCGCGCGACGGCGCTGCGGGCTCGCTACCGCGACCCCGCCTGGACAGCGCGTCGCTGACCGGTTTCGCCGCCGGGCATGCGGATCTCGTGAATGTCCCCTCCGGCCGAGGCCACGTCAGCGAGCCACGGGACGCCGCCGGGCGGGGCCTGCATGCTATCCTTGGAAACAGCGAAATCTTCACGGTTTCGCGGCTTCAGACCCCAGATCAGCTCCCGCATCCACCCTGTGGGGTGGCTCATCCCCGCTTCGAGGCCAACCAGCGATGCCGCGTGAGCGCCGCGATCGATATGGTGCGCAGGCGATCACCTTGCGCCAGGCAACGGTCATCGCCGTGTTGCTGCACCTGATGCTCGGCGGATTCCTGCAGTGGAACCCGGATCTGCTGTGGTCGGAGCCCGTCGCGCCGCCGCAGCCGCAACCGCTCGAGTTCCGCTTCGTGGACGTGCCCTCACCAGCCGTGGAAGAGGCGCCGGATACCGACGTGCTCTCGGACGTCGATCGGATCGCCGCCGACGCCTCGGATCGCGACGACGCTGAGGATCCCTTCTCGGAGGGCAATACGCCGCAGGAGGTCTTGAGGAGCGACTCCGAAGCGCAGCCCGAAGAGGTGCCGCCGTCCCCCGTCGCCGTGCCGCAACCGGTCACCGCGCCGCCCGATCCCCTCGCGGCGAGCGCCGAGACGACCGCCGCCGCCAGCGCCGAGACCGTAACCAGCGACGCGAGCCGAGCGGAAGAGACCACGGCACCCCCGGAAGCCGACGCCACGGTTCCCCTCGCCACCGAGGCGCCGCCGCTGCCCCCGCCCAGGACCGCGTCGCTGCGTGACTCCTTGCTCCGCGGCCTGCAGCAGTACGTCGAGCCCGAGGTATTCGCCAACTCCAACGGCGGCGTCGACGGCTCCCAGGGGCTGGTGTCCTTCGACACCAAGGGGTACGACCTCGGCGCCTATATCGCCGAGGTCCTGCGCATCATCGAGCGCAACTGGAAGAGCAACATCCCGCCGGCGGCCCGCGTCCAGGGCCAGAGGGGCGCCGTCTTCGTCAACATGTCGATCGTCCGCGATCCCGAGCGGCCGGGAGGCGAGAAGGCGGTGATCCTGGTGAGCCGCAGCTGGAGCTCCGGCAAGCCGGCCTTCGACCAGTCGGCGTTGTTCGCGCTGGAGATCTCCAGCCCGCTACCGCCGCTGCCGGCCTTCTTTCCCTACGATCAGCTCGACGGCAGGCTGGGCTTTCTCTATAACTTGGATCCGTCGCAGGTTACCTTCCCGGTCGAGCGCTAGGCTGCCTACCCCCTGACTCGACGTTCGTCGGAAGCGAGAAAATGATCGAATTCTTGCGCCAGGGCGGGCCGGTCATGTGGCCCTTGCTCGGCTGCTCGGTGCTGGCGGTCGCCATCATCGTCGAGCGGATGATCAACCTGCGCCCCGCGAAGGTGCTCCCCGAGGACGAGGTCGAGCATCTTGGGTCTCTAATAGGTGGTGGTCTCCTCGAGCAGGCCGAAGATTATTGCGAGCGCCGACCGGGGCCGCTGACCAATATCGTCGCCGCCGCGCTCGAGGCCCGCGGCGAGTCGGCGGACAGCATCCGCCAGGTCGTCGTCGACCAGGGCCGCCAGGAGGTCCCGCGGCTGCAGCGCTACCTGGGGATCCTCGGGACGGTTGCCAGCGTCTCGCCCCTGCTCGGCCTGCTCGGCACGGTGCTGGGCATGATCGAGGTGTTCCAGGTGGTCTCCTCGCAGGGAATCGGCCAGGCGGAGCCGCTCGCCGGCGGTATCTCCGAGGCGATGATCACCACCGCCACCGGCTTGACGATCGCGATCCCGGCGCTGGTCGCCTACAACGCCTTCTCCGACCGGGCCAATGCGATGATCCTCGAGATGGAGCGCCTGGCGCTGGCCTTCATCAAGCAGATCGTGCAGCAGCACGCCGCCGCCGCCCGGGACGACCGCGCCCCCGTGGCCGTCTCACAACGTAGGGAGCAGCAAGCCTGAGCCATGTTCGCCGACCAGCAAAGCAAGCGCCGCGTCGCCCTCGACCTCTCGCCGTTGCTCGACGTCGTCTTCCTGTTGCTGATCTTCTTCCTGGTGACCACCACGTTCATGCCCGACGCCGGCATGGAGCTGGAGCTGCCGGAGTCGACGACCGCGACGGAGTCGGAGATGGCGCCGGCGATCGTCTCGGTGACCGAGGACGGCGCCATCAGTCTCGACGGCGAGAGCGTCACGCTCGAGGAGCTGCAGCGGGCGGTGGCGGCGCTCCCGGAGGCGGAGCGCCAGAAGGTCACCGTGCGCGCCGATGCCCGCGTCGGCTACGGCGTCATCGTCGGGATCATCGACGCGCTGCGCAACGCCGGAGTCACCGGCCTCTCGTTGCCGATGGACGCGGTGCAGGCGGCGGGTCAACGGAGTCCTCGATAGCATCATTGTCCGTAGTTGCCCATCGGCCGTGGCCGACCCTGATGCATGAAGCCGCGGTCGCGTGAAGCTTCTTGATAGCGGAGATCTGATGGGCCCGGCCCGCGAGCCTCGCCAGACTGGAGAACGACAGCCGGCGCCGGCGGGCGGCGGCGCGCCCCGCCGCGCCGGCGCCTGGTTCGCAAGCCCGCGGCAAAGGGCCGGCTACCTGTGGCTGGCGGCCCTTCTGGTGGCCTGGAGCCTGTGGCGGATCTGGCGCGGATAACTGGCGACGAATGGCGAGGAGAAATCAGGGCTGAGCCCTTGATCGTCGTCGTCGGGTCGACCGCCGCCGGCAAGTCCGAGCTGGCAATCCGCTTGGCCCGCCGCTTTGGCGCCGAGGTCGTCTCGGCGGACGCCTTCCAGGTCTACCGCGGCTTCGACATCGGCACCGCCAAGGTCGACGCCGCGGCCGCCGGGGTCGCGCACCACTGCGTCGATGTCGCGGCGCCCGGCGAGCGCTTTACCGCCGGACGCTACGCTCGCACCGCTGCCGCCGCCATCGAGTCGATCCGCTCGCGCGGCCGGCGAGTGGTCGTCGCCGGCGGCACCGGTTTCTACATCCGCGCCTTGATCGAGGGGCTGGCCCCGCTGCCCGGCTCCGACCGCCGCTGGCGGCGCGCCCTGCGGGCGCTCGAGGAAAGGCGGGGCCTCGAGCACTTGTACGGGATGCTGGCCGAGCTGGACCCTCGCTGGGCGGAAGCCGTGGGCCCTACCGACCCTCAGCGCATCCAGCGGGGGCTCGAAGTGACGCTGCGATGCGGCGAGCCGATGAGCCGCGTCCTGGCGCGCGAGGAGCGGAGCGGACCCCGCTACGAGGCAGTCTGGGTGGGCCTCACCTGGCCGCGCTCGATGCTGCACGAGCGCATCGAGACACGGGTCGACGCCATGCTGTCGTCGGGATGGCTCGGCGAGGTCGAATCGCTGCGCGCCGCCGGCGTCGCCGCTTCGGCCCCGGCGATGCGCGCCATCGGCTATCGGCAGCTCGCCGCCTGTCTCGACGGCGAGCTGACCTTGGAGGAGGCTCGCGAGCAGATCGTGCGCGTCACGCGTCGCTATGCGAAGCGCCAGCTGACCTGGTTCCGGGGGCAGGCGCCGGTCCGCTGGTTCGAGCGCCGGGCCGCCGATCCCGCCGATCGGCAAAGGGTCGACGAGGCCGTGGAGGCGCATCTTGGCGCGACGCTGCCGTGCTAATCTCGAACGCGAGCATGTATACGCACGAAAAAGCCGCGCCTCCATCGCTGGATCCTCGGTTGCGCCGGGGAGCGCGGTCGGTGGCCATCGCCCTTGCCTTTGTCGCCGTCCTCGCCGGCTGCGCCACGACCGCCGAGCGGCTGACGCCGGAGGCCGGTCCGCCGCCGACGCGCCACCTGGTGCCCGGTCCCGCCGAGGTCCCGCCGCCGCCCGCCGACGTCGCCGCCGAGGTCCGCGACGCCTGGGTCGTGCTGCGGTCGGGCGATCCGGGGGCTGCCGAACGGCCGCTGGCGACGGCGAGCCCCGCCGTCCGCGACAGCGCCGGCGCCCAGACGGTTCTCGGGTTCGTGGCCCTGTCGCGGGGTCAGACGATCGAAGCGAGAGACCACTTCCAGAGGGCGCTCGCCGCATCGCCCGACAATGCGCCGGCGCTCTACGGGCTGGGCTTCGCCGCCGAGGCTCAGCGAGACCGTACGGCCGCGCTCGACGCCTACGGGCGGGCCACGCGCGCCGATCCGGGCCTCTCGGCCGCCGCCGTGCGGCTGCAGATTCTCGAGCTCGAGCAGGCCCAGGCGCTGATCGCCGACGGCGAGCTCGCCGAGGCCGAGGGCGACGAGGCGGCGGCGCTGGCCGCCTACGAGGCCGCCAATGCTCTCGGCCCCGAGCTCGTCGTGCCCTACTTGCGGATCGCCGCCATCGAGCGGCGTAACCGCCGTCTCGAGGAGGCGGTGCGCTGGTTACGGGACGCTCGCGATCGGGTCGGCGACCTGCGGGTGATCCTGCGCCCCCTCGCCGAGACGCTCCAGGAGAGCGGTGCCTACGCCGAAGCCTACGACGTCTTCGAGTCCCTCCAGGAGGTCGCTCCAGACGATGCCGAAGTGCGAGCTCTGGTGGCGGCTGCCCGCGAGCTCTACCTGACGGCCGAGTTGCCCGAGGAGTACCGGGACCTTGAGAACAAGGCCGAGATCCTTCGCGAAGACCTGGCGGCGCTGCTGGCGATCCGCTTGCCGAATCTCGGCGAGCGCGTCCCGGCGCCGCGCGTCGGGGTGATCATCACCGACGTCGACGGCTCCTGGGCCGAACCCTACATCCGCCTGGTCGTCGCCTGGGGCGTGATGGAAGTCTTCCAGAACCACGCCTTCGTCGCGGACCTGGTCGTCAAGCGGCAGATGTTCGCCGAGGTGGCGTATCGCGTCCTGGAGCTACTCGGCGCCACCGGCGACGCCGCCCGCGTGCGTCTCGCCGACGTGCCCAGCGAGCACTACTTCCACGACCAGATCCAGACGGTGGTCGGGCAGGGGATTCTCGAGCTCGGTCCCGGCAATGTCTTCGGCATCCTCGATCCGGTGAGCGGCGAAGAGGCCGTCGAGGCCGTTCAGCGCCTGGTGCGGCTGGCGCGGAGCCGCGACGATTGAAGTGACCGGGACCCCGGGGTAGCATGGCCCTTCCGCTTCTCGACCCGCCAGCCTTTCAACGAGCTTGAACGATTCCAGCCAAGGTGCGCCCATGAACGGACCGGACGCGTCCACCCGCGGGTCGAGCGTCGAGCCCGCCGCTGTCGACACGCAGCGGCCATCGGCCGCCGCCTCGCCGCTCGATTCGGTCCGTGTCATGGTGACCTGCGTGCTGGCATGGGCCGTGCCGGGGTTGGGTCACGTTGCGGCCGGCCGCTGGGGAAGGGGCCTGCTGTTCGCGATCGTCGTGCTGACGCTGTTCCTGGGCGGGATCGGCCTGCAAGGCAAGGTCTACCGGCCGGTGCAGGGGGAGCCGCTCTCGTATCTCGCCGCGGTGGGCGCCGCAGGCGTCGGGTTGCCGTACGTCGCCGCCCGGGCGCTGGGGCTGGGGTTCGGAGATATCCGGGCCGTCGGCTACGAGTACGGCAACACCTTCACGCTGGTCGCCGGCCTCCTCAACCTGCTGATCGTGCTCGATGCCTACGACGTCGCCTCCGGGAGGCGGTGAGGGCGGCCTCCTAGATGCACAGCCACTTCCTCTATCTGGTCTTGTTTGCGGCAGCCGTCGGCGCGGTGCTCGGCGCCATGCTGCGCGCCGATGTCCGGCAGGCGGCCCGGCTGGCATTGTGGATCGCCGGCGGGCTCGTCGGCTCGGCGCTGGCACTCGCCTGGCTCATGTATCTGGTCGCGTCCTGACGCCCGGGCTGTGCTGGGAACCGGGACGCAGGCGCCATTTTTGCGCTCACTCGGATGCGCCGGCGCGGCAAGCGCGACGTCTGCAGCACGCCGCGGCGGCAGGGAGGGCTCACTTGTTGCACTGGATTCCAGCGCTGATCACGGCGGCCGTCCTTGCCTGGCTGTCGCATCAACCCGTGCTGCCGCCGGTGCCCGGCGCCCCGCCGGACTGGCTGCTGCACAGCCTCGCATATGGCTTTCTGGCCCTAACCTGCATCTGGGGGACGACCCGCGGCCTGAAGCCGGAACTGCGGCGGCGTGGCCCGCTGCTGGTCGCCTTCCTGCTCGCCAGCGGCTACGGGATCACCGACGAGTGGCATCAGAGCTTCGTTGGCCGCGACGCCACCGTCAGCGACTGGCTGGCCGACACCGTCGGGGCGGGGATCGCGGTGCTCGCCGTGCTGCTCGCCTGGCGCCGCCGCAACCAGACCCATCACACTTCCACCACGGCCTGCTAGCTCAGTCGGCCTCCGGGCCCTTTGCTTGAGGGGGTCCCGGCCGTGTGTGACAATTCTTGAAACCGGGCTGAGGCTTCGCGAAGGAATAACCTCCTGCCCCGAGCGCGCGACCGAATGCGGAAGTGGTTTCTTCGCGAACCCTCAAGGAGGCGTTGTTGGCACGTATCGCGGTGATCCCGGGGGACGGTATCGGCCTCGAGGTCACCGAGGCGGCGATGGAGGTGGCCTCGGCCACCGCCATGGCGTTCGAT
>Ga0302046_10005230_pt1 | contig 11467 bp, 10 predicted proteins | sample RVTome_11_FD_200261 | JGI IMG/M metagenome (GOLD analysis project Ga0302046, IMG submission 200261) | Soil microbial communities from uranium-contaminated site in the Upper Colorado River Basin, Wyoming, United States - RVT147D111 (version 2) ... | reverse complement strand
CCTTTGGACGCGCCTCAATGGTATCGAGGTTCTCAGATCAATCAAATCGGTAGCGCCGATTCATCGGGCTGGATAACATGGAGCGCGCCTATGGGCAGATTGGAACGGCAAGCGGGGCGCGAGAGAGGGTGGGCGAGGCCGAGGCCCGAGCTCCGGCTCGGTGGATCAGGTCACCGCGATTCCGAGCTCCGCGGTGACCTCGCCGATCTCCCAGCAGGGTTCGCCGCGGCGCTCGAAGCTCTCCCGCGCCCGCTCGCGCATCGCCTCGGAGACGGCGAAGAGGAGCCCCCCGGAGGTCTCGGACTCGAAGAAGAGGCTGACCAGCGCCTCCGACAGCGAGGGGTCGAAGGAGAGCTGGCCCCGGTCCCCAAAGGTGTGCTGAACATGCCGCCGGTTGCGCTTCATACCCCCGCTGAAGTGCCCCTTCTCGGCGAGCGCCAGGGCACCGGGCAGCAATGGCACCTGCCCTGAGTGAATGGTCATCCCCGCCCCCGAGGCCTCCACCATCTCGCCGGCATGGCCGAGCAGCCCGAAGCCGGTGATGTCGGTGGCGCCGCCTACTGCGGCCTCCTGGGCCACCTCGGCTGCGCCCCGGTTCAGCCGGAGCATGCTCGCCACCGCCCCGTCCAGCACGGTCGGGTCGCAGACGCCGTCCTTGTTGGCGGTGGCGATGACGCCGGTGCCGAGAGGCTTCGAGAGAAAGAGGCGCTGCCCGGGGCGCAACCCTCCCTTGACGAGGATCCGTCGCGGATGCACCCGGCCCGTCACGCACAGGCCGTATTTCGGCTCAGCGTCCACCACGGTGTGACCGCCGGCGATGACCCCGCCGGCCTCCCGCACCTTGTCGGCGCCGCCCTTGAAGACGGCGGCGATGATCGCCTTGGGCATCTCGCGGGGGAACCCCGCCACGTTCAGCGCGAAGAGCACCTGCCCCCCCATGGCGTAGACATCGGACATCGAGTTGGCGGCGGCGATGGCGCCGTAGAGGTACGGGTCGTCCACGATCGGCGGGAAGAAGTCCACCGTCTCGACGATGGCCACCTCATCGGTGATGCGGTACACAGCCGCGTCATCACTCCGGCCGAGGCCCACCAGCAGATCGGGATGCTCATGCTCCCGGAGCCCGCCCAGCACGTCCTGGAGATCTCCAGGACCCATCTTGGAGGCTCAGCCGGCGCAGGCTGCGTAGCTGGTCAGGCGGATCTCGGTGCGCGTCGCGGGGTGGGTCATGTTGGCATCCATGGCTGTTCGGTCCTCTTCGCCCCCTTTTGATCCGCGGGGACGGGCGGGAGATTCGCCGGCGGCTACGCGGACTCGGCCTCCAGGAAGGCGCGAAAAGCCTCGGCGAGAGGGGAACGGCTGCGGTCCTTGTGGGTCGCCACGTGGAACGACCGGGTGACCTTGAGATCCTTGACCCGGACGCACCAGAGCAGGCCGGCGCGACACTCCTCCTCGACCGCACGCTTGGAGATGACCGACACGCCCACTCCGGCCTTCACCGCCTGCTTGATGGCCTGCGTGGACCCCATCTCGCCCACGATGCGGAAGGCGCCCAGGTCCAGGCCGGCCTCGACCAGGGCACGCTCCAGCGCCGCGCGCGTGCCCGAGCCGCGCTCCCGGATGAGCAGGGGCTCACCGCGCAGGTCCTCCAGCGTGACCTGCCTCTTGCCGTGCCACGCGTGGGCGGCCGGCACCACAACCACCATGTCATCCGGCATCAGCTCGCGGTACTCCACGCTCCGGTGCGGGAGCCGGGCGCCCACCACACCCAGCTCGGCGCGCCCCTCGGCCACCCAGTCCACCACCGTCTGGCTGTCGCCGATCAGGAGCGTGATGGAGATGTCGGGGAACTTCTCCTTGAAGCGCCCGATCATCAGCGGGATCACGTACTCTCCGGGAATGGTGCTGGCCCCGACGAGCAGCTCGCCGCTCATCCGCCCCTGAAAGTTGTCCATCGCCTGGCGCGCCTCGCGCTGGAGAGCCAGCATGCGCGTGGCATAGGAGAGCAGCAGCTCGCCGGCCCTGGTGACGGCGGCGCCCCGCCCGAGCCGGTCGAGAAGGCGAACCCCGAGCTCCTCTTCAAGGGTCCGCACGTGCTCGGACACGGTGGGCTGGGTGAGGAAGAGGGCCGCGGCGGCCTTGGAGAACGAGCCGAACTCGGCCACCTTGGCGAAGATCTCGAGCTGGCGGAGATCCACGGCTTCCTCTCCTACCCCGACCGGGCTTCGCGGCACGCCACGGCCGCGTCGGACGGCGTGCAGCGAACGGGATGGGCAGGCGCCGCGGCCGGCACCGGCCTGCGCTGAGTATAGGAAGAGCGGCACCCGGTGTCCAGGGGATCACCCCCGAAGGCCCCGGGGCGTATTGATCTCCCGCCAGCCGCACCTCCGATCATTTCCCCCGGGGGCGGGGGCGCATCGGCGCGGGAGACATCAAACAGGGCCCCGAAAGGGGCCCGTCACGGTGTCTCGGCGACAGCCCGCCGCCGCTAGCGGCAGCCGCACCCCCCGCCGCAACAGCCACCTCCCGTCCGCGTCGACGAGCCGGCGAGCCGGCCCTCGCTCCTGGTGCCGAAGAGCGACAGGCGGCGGCTCACCTTCGGGCTCTCGCAGGAGGGGCAAGCCACAACGGTCTGGCTCTGGACCAGCTTCTCGAACTCGGTTCCGCACTCCGGGCACCGATACTCGTAGATGGGCATCGTCGTCGTCACCTCGCCGGCCGGCTGCGGCACCCCCCGGGTGGGCCGAGGTCGGCCGTGCCCTCGCCTACCTGCGACTTACTGTCCTCCGCGCTGGACGTAGCTCTTGACGAACTCCTCGGCGTTCTCTTCCAGGATGTCGTCGATCTCGTCCAGGAGATTGTCCAGATCCTCCTTGATCTTCTTGCCCTTCTTGGCCAGCTCGGAGCTGCCGCCACCGGCTTCATCGCCTTCCGGGGGCTTGGTCGGCCTCGTCTCCTTCTTCTTCTGCTCTGCCATGGGACATTACCCTCCTGGCCCCGTGGGGCCGCCGCCGGCAGGAACCTACACCGTGGGCAGCACGATCCCCTGCTGGCCCTGGTACTTCCCCTGCCGGTCCGCGTAGGACGTCTCGCAGGCTTCGTCGGACTCGAAGAACAGGACCTGCGCGATGCCTTCGTTGGCGTAGATCTTCGCCGGCAGAGGCGTGGTGTTGCTGATCTCGAGGGTGACGAACCCCTCCCACTCGGGCTCGAACGGCGTCACGTTCGTGATGATCCCGCACCGCGCATAGGTGGACTTGCCGACGCAGATGGTGAGCACGTTGCGCGGGATCCGGAAGTACTCGACGGAGCGCCCCAGCGCGAACGAGTTGGGGGGAATGATGGCCACGTCGCCCTGGTAGTCGACGAAGGAGCGCGGATCGAACCCCTTGGGATCGACGATGGTGGTGTTGATGTTGGTGAAGATCTTGAACTCGTCGGCGATGCGGATGTCGTATCCGTAGGACGAGAGGCCGAACGAGATGGTCCCCTTGCGCACCTGACGGTCCGCGAAGGGCTTGATCATGCCCTTCTCCAAGGCCGTCTGCTTGATCCACCGATCGCTCTTGATCACATGCGCCGAGCCTGCCCGGAAACCTGCCTCTATGGTACCGCCTCGCAAAAGGAACAGTCAAGTCTTGCGGCGAGTTCCCACGACCCAGAAGCAGCCCGATGCCGCGAGGCAGAAGCCGATGGCGGTGACGAAGGCCATCCGGTACGAGCCGGTGAGGTCGTGCACGGCCCCCGCGAAGAGCGGGCCGATGGCCGCGCCGATCCCGTTTCCCATGTTGAGCACCCCGTAGATGACGCCGAAGCGCCGCCCGCCGAAGAGCCGGCTGGCGATGGCGGTGATGATGGGCCCCCGGGCCCCGAAGCCCAGGCCGAAGAGGACGGCGTAGGCGTAGAGCCAGAGCATGGACGGCTGGACCTCGAGGGCCAGCAGGGCAGCCGTCCCGCCCGCCGTGAAGCCGAACGAGAGGGTGGCCGCGAGGGCCGCTCCGATGCGGTCGGAGATCGCCCCGAAGACCGCGCGCCCGACCGAGGACATGAGCCCCATCAGACCGAAGATGCCCGCCACGAGGAGCGCGGAGAAGCCGAGGTCGACGGCGAAGGCCACCTGGTGGGTGAACACGGGGAAGACCGCGAGCGGGGTGAAGAGGTAAGCGAGGAACAGCGCCCAGAAGCTCCCCGTCCCCAGCGCCTCCCGCACCGACACCCCCGGGCCCGGCGGGTGGGGCGCGGCCGCGCGGGCGCTCGCCGTTCCGGGCGTGGCCGGGAGGGGGTCCGGCGCCGTCGCGGGCGCGTCGCGCACGCCCAGCCAGATCAGCGGCAGCAGCGCCGCCAGCGCCCCGAGGCCGAGCCAGAGGTTGGCCAGCCGCCAGCCGATGGTGGCGATGAGCCACTGGGCGAGCGGCCCCATCCCAAGCACGCCGATCCCCATCCCCGAGAAGGCCAGCCCGATGACGCCTCCGCGATGATGGGACACCCAGCGGGCAAGCAGCGAGCCGGTCGGCACCCAGCCGATGCCGGTGAGCCCGACCGCGGCCACCACGCCGGTGACGAGGTACAGGTGCCACACGGCGCCGATGCGGCTGGCCAGGACGAAGGCAGCCCCCAGCACGGCGGCGCCTGCCAGCAGGACGCGGCGAGGCCCCAGACGGTCGACGAGGACACCGACGACCGGAGACATCACGCCCTGGACAACCGTAGAGAGCGAGAAGGCGCCGGCCGTCAGCGCGCGCGACCATCGGAATTCCTCGACCAGCGGAACGAAGAAGATCGGAAAGGAGAAAAACAGGCCGTAGCCGATCGCCAGGGTCAGCCACACGACCCCGACGATGGTCCAGTGGGACGGGATCAACGATCGATCAAGGGGCCGGCTCGCAGATGGTCCCGGCCATGTCCACGGGCAGGATCATGGCCGCGCAACCCACGCCGGCGTCCCGCGCCGCGCGCTCCATCGCGCGCGCCACCTCGACGGCCCGCCCCTGGGCCGCGGCCAGGAGCGAGGGGCCCGCCCCGCTGAGCGCGCAACCCAGGGCTCCCGCTTCCCGGGCCGCCGCGGTGGCTGCCTCCATCCAGGGGAAGAGCCGCCATCGATGAGGCTGGTGGAGACGATCCTCCATGGCGATGGAGAGCAGGTCCGGCCGCCTGGACCCGAGGGCGGCGACGAGAAGGCTCACGTGCTGGAGGTTGAAGACCGCATCCGCCCGGGAGACGGAGTCGGGCAGGACGGCCCGTGCCTCGCTCGTGGACACCTCGATCTCCGGGACCAGCACGACCCAGGTGATGTCCGACGGCACCGGGAGCGTCAGGGCGGCGACGCGGCTCCCGGTCCAGCAGGACACCGTGAGGCCGCCCAGCAGGGCGGCGGCGACATTGTCGGGATGCCCCTCGGCCCGGGCCGCGAGGGCGAGGAGCGCCTCCTGGTTCAGCGGCGACCCGAGCAGGGCGTTGCCTCCCACGAGCCCCGCCACCCAAGCAGCGGCGCTCGAGCCCAGCCCCCTGCTCAGGGGGATTCGGTTGACGCAGCGAAGGGCGACACCGCCGAACGGATGTCCAGCCGCCTCGAACGCCATCTGGACGCCCCGCGCCACCACATTGTCGGCACCGGTTTCGAGCCGGCCGGCGCCCTCCCCGACGATCGCCACCGATACCCCGTGGGCCCCCTCGAGCGTCACCTCGTTGTGCAGAGCCAGCGCCAGCCCGAGGACGTCGAAGCCCGGCCCGAGATTGGCGGAGGTAGCGGGAACCCGGACTTGGACGCGCATATGCCCGAGAGGATACCCCGCTCCCGATCGTCCTGGCTACCACCCCCCCGGCCGAGCTGGCCGAGCGCCTCGCTGCGAGCCTGTCCGGATAAGCGCCTTGGAGGAGATCACGCGTGGATCGAGCGCCGTGGCAGTGCGCTCCTCGTCATCGCCTACCACGTCATCGCGAACGAGACCACCTATCAAGAACTTGGCTTCGACTGCTGCGACAAGCGGGCGGCCGAGCGTGCGAGCGCCGGGCCATCGCCCTGCTCGTCAGCCACGGCTGCCGGGTCGAGCGCGCCGCATCACCGCCGACATCCTGTCACCCGGGATTTTCAGGGCAACCGCTCCCTGGGGGAGGTCTCGGAAGGGGCCGTCGAGGCACCCTCCGGTTCTGCTACAGGCGCTTGAGCAGCCACTCGGGCGTGAGGCTGATGGCCCAGGAGTTCAGCACGATGTAGTAGTTGCTGGCGACCAGCACCCCGACCACCACCAGCAGCACCCCGGCCGCGCGCTCCACCACCGGGATCAGCGGCCGGTAGCGCTTGAAGAACCGGAGGAAGCCGCCGAGGGCCACCGAGGACAGCAGGAACGGGACGCCCAGCCCGGTCGAGTACGCCAGCAGCAGGGCCACGCCCTGCTGCACTGTCCGCTCATTGCCGGCCAGGGTGAGGATGGAGCCGAGGATGGGACCGACGCAGGGCGTCCACCCGATGGCGAAGGTCAGCCCCACCGCGACGGAGCCCACGTAGCCGGCCGGCTTGCTCCGGATCTGGAGCTGGCGCGTGCGGCCCAGGACGCCGATCCGCAGCACGCCGGCGATGTAGAGACCGAAGACCACGATGAGGACACCGCCGCCGATGCGGATCCACTCCCGGTAGTCGAGGAGGAACTGTCCGGCCGCGCTGAAGGACGCCCCCAGACTCACGAAGACGGCCGTGAAGCCGGCGATGAAGGCCGCCGAGTGCAGGAGCACGCGCATGCGCGTCGCGGCGCTCACCTCGCCGGCCAGCCGATCCACCGACATGCCGGTGATGAACGAGAGGTACGAGGGGAACAGCGGCAGCACGCAGGGCGACAGGAACGAGAACAGCCCCGCCGAGAACGCGACCGCCACGCCCAAGGACTCGCCCATCGCTCTGGCGCTCCCTACCTCAGCATGCTCTCGAAGAAGGCGTGGGCGTCCCTTCCGTCCCAGTCGCGCGGGCCGAAGGCGAAGGCCGACAGGTTGCCGCTGCGGTCGATGATGAAGCTCGAGGGCAAGACCCGTACGCCGTAGAGGTTCGCCACCGCCATCTTCCGGTCCAGCCCGATCGGGTAGCTGAAGCCGTGCTCCTTGACGAAGGGAGCCACCACGGCGGCCCCATCGGAGTCGAGGGAGATGGCGAGCACCGCGAGCCCCCGCTCCCGGTACTTCCGGTAGAGGCGCTCCATCGCGGGCATCTCCTCCTTGCACGGGGGGCACCACGTGGCCCAGAAGTTGACGAAGACGACCTTGCCCTTGAAATCGGCGAGGCGAAGGGTGCCGCGGTCCGGCGTCGGGACCTCGAACGCCTTCGCCGCCTGGACCCGGCCGGGCCTGATCAGCTCGAGCGCCGTGCCGGGATCCGACGCGGAGGCCGGGCCGGCAGCCGACAGCGCCACCGCGACCAGCAGTCCCGGGGCCATTCCGACCCTCACGGCGGCAGTATACACCGCCCGTCCCCGGCGGCCCGGCGGCCGGCGCCCCGCCCGCGGGTCCGGCTATGATAGGGTGCTAGACGCCCATGGCGCTGACCATCATCGCCGACGACCTGACCGGCGCCTGCGACACTGGCTCCCTGTTCGCTGGACGCGGTCGCGTCGCCGTGCTCATCGACGACGGGGAGCGGCCTCTCGGCCCCGAAGCCGACTCCGCGCAGGGTTCCGGCCTGGACTCGGCGGTCCTGGCCGTGGACACCGAGAGCCGCTCGCTCCCCCCCGCGGAGGCGGCGGGCCGACTGCGGCAGATCGCGTCGGCGCTCGAGAGCCGGCTGGTCTCCGGGCGGATCTTCAAGAAGATCGACTCCACCTTCCGCGGGCCCATCGCCGCGGAGCTCGACGTGCTGCTGTCCGCCACCGCCCTCCGGGCCGCGCTCGTCTGTCCGAGCCTTCCGGCCCAGCAGCGCACGGTGCTCCACGGCATCCTCCACGTGCAGGGGACGCCCGCTCACGATACGGCGGCGGGCCGCGACCCGGACTATCCTGCCGCCACCTCGGACCTGGTCGAGATTCTCTCGGGCCACGGGACGCGGCGCGTGTCCCATGTTCCACTCAAGGAGGTGCGCGGCAGCCATCACGATCTCCTCCTCGCCGTGGACCGGGCCCCCGGCGAGATCATCGTGGCCGATGCCGAGACGCCGGCCGATCTGCAGGCCATGGCGCGCGCGGCCATCGCCTCCCCGTCCCTCCTCCTCGCCGGCTCGGCAGGGCTCGCCGGCGCACTGAGCGCGGAGCTCGGCTACTCGGGATCCCCCGCCGCCCTGCCTCCGCCCGGCGCCTGGCTCATCGTGGCCGGGAGTCTGCACCCGGCGACGCGCGCCCAGGTCCAGGCCCTCGCCGAGGCCGGCGTCACCGCGGCCTGGCTGGAGGAGCCGGCCACCGACGCCGCCGCGCGGCTCGCCGCCGCCCTGGCCGGCGGACGGCCTGCCTTCCTCGCAACGGATGGTTCCATCTCGGCGCCCACCGCCGCCGCACGCGCCACCACCGCGGGCCGTCTGGCGCGGATGGTCGCGAGCATCCTCCAGCGCCTCCAGCCGGACCTGGTGGCGATCACGGGCGGGGATACCGCCTGTGCCCTGGCGCGCGAGCTGCGAGCGGAGCGCCTCGAGCTGCTGGGCGCTCCCTCGATTGGGCTGGCGCTCGCGGAAGTGGTTGTCAACGGGATGTCAAGGCTGCGGGTCCTGACCAAGGCCGGCGGCTTTGGCGCCCCCGACCTCTTCGTGACCCTACTCGGAGGAAGGACGCCATGACTTCGCGCATTCCCGTCCTCGGCATCACCATGGGCGATCCCGCCGGCGTCGGCCCCGAGATCACGGCCAAGGCCCTGGCTCGGTCCGACGCGGCCGGGGCGTGCCGGCCGGTGGTGATCGGTGATGGGTCGATCATGCGGGCCACGCTCGATCTGCTCCAGTCCTCGCTGCGCCTCCACCTCGTGGAGCGCGTCGACCAGTGCCGCTTCGAGCCCGGCACCGTCGAGTGCCTCGATCTCCGCAACGTGGACGCTGCCACCCTCCCGAAGGGCACGGTGAGCGCCGAGGCGGGCCGGGCCGCCTATGCCTACATCGAGCGCGGCGTGAGGCTCTGCCAGACCGGCGAGCTGGACGGCATCGTCACTGCGCCCATCAACAAGGAGGCGCTGGCCGCCGCCGGCGTGCAGCACTCCGGGCATACCGAGATCCTGGCGCGGCTGTCGGATACGAAGGACTTCGCCATGCTGCTGATGGGGAAGGAGCTGCGGGTGATCCACGTCACCACCCACGTGGCGCTCCGGCGGGTGCCCGATCTCGTGACCCGGGACCGGGTCCTTCGCGTCATCCGCCTGGCCCAGCAGACGATGACCGGGCTGGGGGTGGACAGGCCCCGGATCGCCGTCTGTGGGCTCAACCCTCATGCCGGCGAGGATGGGCTCTTCGGCGACGAGGAGAAGCGCGAGATCATCCCGGCCATCGAGGACGCCCGGCGCGAGGGCCTGGACGTGCACGGCCCCCTGCCCGCCGACACACTCTTCTCGCGGGCCCGTGGGGGCGAGTTCCACATCGTGCTGGCCATGTACCACGACCAGGGTCATGTCCCGGTCAAGACCCTGGGCTTCACCTACGACGAGCGCACCGGGGCGTGGACGGGGCTCTCGGGGGTGAACGTCACCGTCGGCCTGCCCTTCCTCCGCGTGTCGGTGGATCACGGCACCGCCTTCGACCGGGCGTGGAAGGGCATCGCCAACCCCGAGAGCATGGTGGAGGCGCTGCAGGTCGCGGTGCGCATGCTGGCCTCGAGGATGGGACAGTAGCCCGCCGGGAGGTGCGGGCGCGCCTTTCCCCGCCCCCATGGCAACCCGACGGCGGACGGGGAGCGTGCGGCGGTCCGGCTTGACACCGTCAGGCGGGACGCTTACAAGAAGCCAACCCTTCTTGAGCCCTCTCTGCGCGTTCCCGGAGGAGGACACTCCAAGGACATCGTGATCCAGAACGTGGTCGTCAGCCCCGTGCTGCGGCGGAACGGCCTGTCGGCTTTCGCCGCACGGCTCCGGGCATGGACCTGACGGGCGGCGTATCCGCTTGACAGAAGCGGTCCGCAAGGCTATAAGAAGCCTACTGTTTCCCTGCCTTTCGAACCAAACCCCCGGGAGGATGCCTTCCATGGACGAGCGTGAACTGAGAGAGACGATCGGGCTGGTGAAGGCCGGCATCATGAGCCGGCGGCACTTCGTGCAGGCCATGGTGGGGCTCGGGCTCACGGCGCCCATGGCCGCCCAGATGCTGGCCTCGGCCGGCGTGGCCCACGCCCAGCCGAAGCCTGCCTTCATCCCGACCAGGCGCGGCGGCGGCGGCCAGCTCAAGCTGCTCTGGTGGCAGTCGCCGACCCTGCTCAACCCCCATTTCGCCGTGGGCACCAAGGACCAGGACGGCTCCCGCATCTTCTGCGAGCCGCTGGCGGCCTGGGACCCCGACGGCAACCTGATCCCGGTCCTCGCAGCCGAGATCCCGAGCGTGCAGAACGGCGGGGTGGCCAAGGACGGGAAGTCGGTGACCTGGAAGCTGAAGCGAGGCGTCACCTGGCACGACGGCAAGCCCTTCACGGCCGACGACGTGGTGTTCAGTTGGGAGTTCGCGGTCGATCCCGCCACCGCGGCCACCACCATCGGCACCTACCGCGACGTCAAGGCGGAGAAGGTCGACAGCCACACCGTGCGCGTGGCCTTCCAGAAGCCGACCCCGTTCTGGGCCGAGCCGTTCACGGGCGTCACGGGGATGATCATCCCGAAGCACCTCTTCGAGTCCTTCAGGGGAGCGAAGTCGCGCGAGGCGCCGAACAACGTCAAGCCGGTGGGTACCGGACCCTACCGCTTCGTGGACTTCAAGCCCGGCGACATGGTCAAGGCCGAGCTCAACCCGAACTACCACATGCCGAACCGGCCGTACTTCGACACCGTGGAGATGAAGGGCGGCGGCGACGCCGTCTCCGCGGCGCGGGCCGTCATCCAGACCGGCGAGTACGACTACGCCTGGAACATGCAGGTCGAGGACGATGTCCTGAAGCGCATGGAGCAGGGCGGCAAGGGCCGCGCCGACATCGTCCTCGGCGGCAACATCGAGCATGTCCAGTGCAACCAGGCCGACCCGTGGAAGGACGTGGACGGGGAGCGCTCGAGCGCGAAGGCGTCCCATCCCTTCCTCACCGACCCGGCCGTGCGCCAGGCCCTGAGCGTGCTGGTGGACCGCGCCTCCGTCCAGGAGCAGATCTACGGGCGCACCGGGATCGCCACCGCCAACTTCCTCAACGCCCCGAGCCGCTTCCAGTCCAAGAACACCAAGTGGGAATTCAACATCGAGAAGGCCAACCAGATGCTGGACGCCGCGGGCTGGAAGCGGGGGTCCGACGGGATCCGCGCCAAGGACGGCAAGAAGCTCAAGCTCGTCTACCAGACCTCCATCAACGCGCCCCGGCAGAAGACCCAGCAGATCGTCAAGCAGGCG
>Ga0302046_10005229_pt1 | contig 11467 bp, 7 predicted proteins | sample RVTome_11_FD_200261 | JGI IMG/M metagenome (GOLD analysis project Ga0302046, IMG submission 200261) | Soil microbial communities from uranium-contaminated site in the Upper Colorado River Basin, Wyoming, United States - RVT147D111 (version 2) ... | reverse complement strand
AGCCGCCGACGTAGCGCCCGTCGAGATAGATTTCCGAGGCCCCGAGTTGATAGATAGACAGGGCCAGGATGGTGTTGTGCAGGGAGGAATCGACCCGGAGGTGCAGGCGAAACCAGCCCAGCCCCTGCCATACGTCCGGGTAGAGCGAGTCCGGCTGAAAATCCGTGTCCATCAACGCCCAGGCGCTATCGTCGAACGCGGGGTCCGCCCACGCCGGGTCGTCGCCTTCTCGAAAGCGCCAGAGCACCGTACTCAAGTCGACCGGCGTACCGGCGGCAAACGTCTCAGCCGACAGCGAGACCTCGCCGCTGGCTCCTTGTTGGGGCTGGGCAACCAGGGACGCAACCGGTCCGATGGCGGCCAGAAGGGCTCCAAGAATGACCGCGTAAATACGCGAGCGAGGCATAGGGTCGTGGCCGGGTGCAACGAGGGTTCGCTCATATACGCGACACTGTTTCGGAATCGGCCCATCGCTGGAGAAAAGCAACCACCCGCACGCTGCCGCCGTTCGCTGCGGTTGGATGACTGGTTGCTATGGCGTATCCTGAGATGACGTCCGTCTGGTACATCATCGCCGGGATTGACAACCCAGCACGCGTATTCCCCAACCCCTCCGACCATGAGAGCGTTCTTCATCGACCGGCCGGGACACACGCGCTTCGGGACCATCGAAGAACCCCGCCCGGCTCCCGGCGACGTGCTGCTGCGGATTCGCATGGTCGGCTTCTGCGGCACGGATCTGAACACGTTTCGGGGTCGCAATCCGCTCGTCTCGTACCCCCGCATCCCCGGCCACGAAATCGCCGCTACGGTCGAGTGGTCCGGGGCGGATGTGCCGGAGACGATCCAGGAAGGCCTGGATGTGGCCGTGCTGCCGTACACGGCCTGCGGCACCTGCCCGGCCTGTAAACGAGGACGTCCCAATGCTTGCCGGGCCAACCGGACGCTGGGCGTCCAGCAAGACGGCGCCATGACCGACCGCATCGCCGTGCCGTGGCGGAACGTGCTGGCGGCTCCTACCCTGTCCCACCACGCGCTGGCCCTCGTCGAGCCTCTCAGCATCGGCTTCCACGCCGTCGAGCGCGCTGAGATACAGCCGGGCGACAGGGTGGCGGTGCTCGGCTGCGGGGCCGTCGGCCTCGGCGTCGTGGCCGGGGCGGCGCAGGCCGGTGCCACCGTCATCGCGATAGACCTCGCCCCCGGCAAGCTGGCCCTCGCCCGGGTAGCCGGGGCGACGCACACCCTGCGCGCCGGAGACGACACCCTGCCCGAACAGATCCAGGCCCTCACCGGCGGCGACGGACCCGACGTCGTCGTCGAGGCCGTCGGGCTGCCGGAGACGTTCCGGGCCGCCGTAGACCTGGTGGCCTTTACGGGTCGCGTGATTTACATCGGCTATGCCAAAGCGCCTGTAACGTACGACACCTCGCTGTTCGTTAAGAAGGAGCTTGACATCCGGGGGTCGAGAAACGCCACGGCCGACACGTTTCGGACGGTGGCGGATATGCTCGCGCTGGGCGGCCTGCCGGTCGATGCCCTGGTCACGCAGTGCGTCGCCTTCGACGATGCCGGAGAGGCGCTGCACGCCTGGGACGCGCACCCGCAGGACATAACCCGGATCCACGTCGACCTGACGTGACGCGCGCCTAAAAATTGAGACCGGTGCTCCTTCGATCAGCCAAACCCCTATCTTTCGACGGTCGAACCCTCCCCCCTCGTTGTCACGACGCCCATGGCCGCCTTCTACCCGCATTGTGTGCGCCTTGACGAGAAAGGCCGCCAGTGGGCCGGGATACACATCACCGGTGCCGGTACGCAGTGGCAACTGATGCCGAGCACGGGCACCATCGTACGTCCTCCCCCCGGCGACCTGCGGTGTGAAGTCTGCCAGCGGCCCCCCGGCGAACTCTCTCCCTTCGGCGGCCCCGGCAACCCGCTCTCCGGCGACTATTCGGGAGCCGTTCTCGTAAAACGCCGCCGGACCAAAGGACTCCTGGGATCAAGCTGGGAATGCCGGGACTGTGTGGTCCTCGGCGACGATGAATACGACCGGACCCTCAAGATGCGATGACGATGGGAAATAGCTGGTGGCACAGGGCCGGGGCGCGTCTACGACCCGGCGCTAACTTTCTTGCCATGGTGAGCGCCGCAACCCCATGCCAGGAACCGCCCGTGTTTCACGCCGATCACCCCATCGTCTTCTTGATCCGCGTGGTTGAACCTGCGGCCTGATTGCCACGCAACGGGTTTACTTTGGTGATTTTTTTACTATCCTGGCGTATTGATCGTTCAATGAACCCCGATGGTTTTAACGCGCGTAAGAGCCTATAATTGGACCATTTGCCGGAACCCCTATGCCTGAAACGATACGCACGCCCATCTTTACCCGCTACGAGTTGATCGACGAACTCGGCAGCGGCGGCATGGGCGCCGTCTATAAAGCCCGCCAGAAGTTCGTGGGGCGGCTGGTCGCCTTCAAAGTGTTGCCGCCGGCGTTGCGCCACGATGCCGAAGCACTCCAGCGCTTTGAGCGAGAGGCGTCGGCGCTGGGCCGGCTCAAGCATCCGAACGTCGTCACCGTCTTCGATGCCGGCGTGGAAGGCGGCTTTCCCTACCTGGCGATGGAGTTCGTGGAGGGGCCCAACCTGCGCCAGGTCCTCCAGGAGCAAGGCCGCCTGCCCATCGACGACGTCATCCGGCTCGGCATCGAAATCGGCGAAGCACTCGACCATGTGCAGAGCCGGGGCCTCGTGCACCGCGACGTCAAGCCGTCCAACATCATCGTGAAACCGGACGGGCACTTCGTGCTGACGGACTTCGGCATTGCCTTCGCCGCCACGCTACCCCGCATCACGCAGGGCGCTATGGGCACGCCGGAGTTCATGAGCCCGGAGCAGGCCGACGGCAAACCCCTCGACATCCGCAGCGACCTCTACAGCCTCGGCGTGGTGCTCTACGAAAGCCTGGCCGGCGCCGTGCCGTTCCGGCTGGACGGCGAGAGCCTGACGTCGCTTTCGCACCTGCTCCACCAGATCCTCCACGTCTCGCCCACCGCCCTGCAAGAAAAACGACCGGACGCGCCTTCGTGGCTGGCCGAGATCGTGCAGCGGTGCATGGCGAAAAACGTGGACGACCGTTTCCAGACCGCCGCCGCCCTCGCCGCCGCGCTCCGCGAAGGGGCGGGAACCGCCGCGACACCCTCGCCGCCCGCCGCCGCGCCCGAAACACCGAAGCCCGAGGCATCGCTCCCGGAAGCAGCCCCGCCTGCCGCCGAAACGCAGCGCGAGACGAGCCGCAACGCGCCTCGCAGGACCGAGACGGCCCCGGAGCCGCCTCCCCCACCGAGCGCAGGAACCCGGGGGAAGGGTTGGACCGGCGCCTACGTCTACCGAAGCAGCACAAAGTCGATTGAACTGGATGAAGAGGCCCCTACGGAACTACCCGTTCCGGCCCGAGCGTCGAAGCTTGAAAAAGCGGATGAGGCCAACCAAAAAAAGACAGCCCACCCGGAGAAAAAAAACCGAAAACCACGGGCACGCACGGCCTTTAGAATCTGGTTCGTACTCGGCCTGCTCTGCTTCGCCTACTATCTTTTCGAATACGGCCTCTCGTCAACGGTGGAAGGGGTGGTAGATGGGTTGGTCGCGCTCAACGTGTTGTGCCTCACGCCTGCCCTGACGGGCGCCCTGGTCACGTTGTTTTCTCGAAGCAAGCAGCCGAAAAGCAAGGTGGGGCGGGGCCTGTTCCTGGGCATCCTGTTCGGGATCGTGCTCTCCCTCGCTTGCACCGCTGCGATCGTGATCGTCGCCAACACCGTCGACTGGACGAATGAAAATGCCGGGCTCGTCATCGCGGTGAGTGCGACGGCAGCGGCGGTCAGCGCTACGGTTACCGCCCTCGTGCTCGGCCTCAAATCTCTCTTCACCGCCTCGTAAACAGCCTGCACGAGCACATTGACCGCTAAAGAGCCCAAGTCCACCCGTCCCGACGCCCGAAAAATTATCGACACCATCGTCGAGGCCATGCGCGAAGGGACCGAACCGTTCGACGACGCCTTCAACCTGGTCCCGTCCGAGTTCGACGTCGAACTCCACCCGGACGCCTATACCGAGTTGGAATCCATCTTCCCCATCATTGAAGAGCGGGCCGGCGTACGGCTCGACCAGGAACTCGACCTCTTGAACCGCTCCGGCGGCTCCCTCCTGGGCCGGATGACCGCCTGGCTGAAACGCGGCAATGCCCAAGACACGCCGGAGCAAGCGACGACGGCACGCTTCAAGCCGGCCGGGTACGGATGGCGTATCCGGTTCAGCATGACGCTCGACCTGGAGGCCGGCCTGGGCTACGTCGCCGTGATCGCGCAACTCGCAGCAACGCAGCCCAGCAACCTCGCCGGCCCCAAAACACGCCGGCTGACGATCCGGGGCGACGACGGCCAATTCAAGACGCGCAAGCTCGGCGACGGCGAGCGCGTAACGCCCTCCCCTGCCGAACCCGTTTCGAAGACGGCCACCGCCGCGCATACCGGGGGCGCCACCGAGGAAACCGCGCCGGCCGGGCGGGCCCTGGCCCGCCTCTCCTTCAAAGACGATGACGGGCCACGCACCTTTACGATGAACAAGACGGAGATCGTCGTGGGCCGGGGCGACGACGACGGCTACCCGATAGACCTGGCCCTGCGCACCCTGCCCGATGTCTCGCGCGAACACCTCCGCCTGCGGTTCGAACCGACTCGAAAAGCCTTCCTCATCAAAGATATAAGCAGTTACGGGACCACCATCGATGGCCGGCCGGTTCCTCCCAGCATCGACAAAGCGACCCGCGAAGACTGCAATCACTGGGAACCGATCCCGACGGAGACAACCCTGGGCCTGGCCGGTGTGCTCTTTATCGACTTTAAAAGCCTCGTCTGATGCTTGACGTCGTCTTTCTTCTCGCCCTCCTGGCCGTGGCCGGCGGGCTCTTCTGGCAAACGAAAGCCGCATGGTAAATCCGACCTGGCGTGCCGGCGCCGGCACGGACACCGGCAGGCACCGCGAACACAACGAAGACGCGTTCCTCTGCCTCCCGGAGGAGGGCATCTTTGCGGTCATCGACGGCGTAGGCGGCTATGCAGGCGGCGAGGTGGCGGCTGCCGAAGCGCGCGAGGTCATCCACCGACGCCTGCAACACCGCACGGGCACACCGGAGGATCGCCTGCGCGAAGCCGTCACCAACGCCAACAACAAGATCTACTGGCACAGCCGCGAAGAGCCCGACCTCTTCGGCATGGCCTGCGTACTCACCGCCGCCCTCCTGCACGACGGCCGCCTCTTCGCAGCCCACGTGGGCGACACCCGGCTCTACAAGATCAGGAACCACCACATCCAAAAAATCACGCGTGACCATTCGTTCGTCGGCATGCGCGAAGACCGGCAGGAACTCAGCGAATACGAAGCCATGCACCACCCGCGCCGGAACGAGATCCTGCGCGACGTCGGCTCCGAACTCCACGAACCCAACGACGACCACTTCATCGATATCGTCGAAGCCTCCTTCGAGCCTGACGCTGCCTTGCTGCTGTGCACCGACGGCCTGACGGACCTGGTGCCTGCCCGCGAACTGCTACGCGTCGTCCATGCCTACGCCGGAGCCCCGGAAGCTGCCGCCGAGGCGCTCATCGAGGCCGCCAATGCAGCCGGCGGTACGGATAACATCACCGTGGTCGTGGTCGAAGGACCCCGCTTCGGCGAAATCGCTTCCCCTGCGTCATGGGCTGAGGCGGCACCGATCGCGCCGAACGATACGGCCCCGGAGCCGGCTCCCTCGCGTCCCCGCTCGGGATCAGCCCCTCCGGCCGAGCACGCAGCCTCATCCCCACCCTCCCCCTGGAAGCCTTACTTCCTGGGCGTCCTGACGACCGGGGTGCTGCTGGCTGCGGCCTACGCCGCCTGGTCGCTCTGGCCGTCCGGCTCGGTAACCCCGTCCCCGACAGCCCCGGTGCCGTCCGCCATCCTCCCGGACAGCCTTCCCGGTGTGATCAATGGGATGCTGGCCCGTGCCCGCCCCGGGGACACCGTGTCGATCCCACCGGGGATCTATCGGGAGACCGTCCGCCTCCGAGACGGGATCATCCTGCGGAGTGCACAGCCCGGTGCCGCCCGCCTCGTTCCTCCCCCTGACTCCCTGGCGAGCGACACTGTAGCCGTGCGGGCCGAGGGCATCGTCGGCGCCGCGATCGTCGGCTTCCATATCGGCCCGGACACCACCGCCGGCGCGATCGACTCGTTCGCCGTTGGGATTATGGCCTCCCGTGCCGGTCTTCGCATCGACAGCGTGACCGTCACCGGCACCACCTATGCCGGGGTCGCCGTGGATCTCGGGGCGGAAGCCTCCGAAGCTACCACGCTCCGGCACAGCATGATTGTGTTTAATGCAGGCATGGGTGTGGCCGTGCGGGGTACTCCCACGGGCCTGCGCCTTCTCGACAACACGATCCGGTCGAACCAGGGCGTCGGCGTGGTGTTCTCCCACGACGCCGGCATCGACCTGCGAGGCAACACCATCCTGGATAACGGAGGCGTCGGCATCGAGATACGCCTGGACACCACCCTCGCACGGATTCGCGCCGCAAACACCCTCACACAGGACGCGCCGGGCCGCCAGGTCCAGGACGTACGCGTGGTCCTGCCTTCCAACCACCTTCCTGACTGAACCCTTTCGAAGCTCGACGTTCGTCCTTCGTCTCGCACTATGTCCGAAACAACGCGCACTCCTCTTTTCAGCCGCTACGAGGTTTTCGACCGACTCGGTGCCGGTGGTTGGGGCGTGGTCTATCGCGCCCGTCATAAGCTGATGGGGCGCCGGATAGCGCTCAAAGTGCTGCCGCCGGACTTTCGCCAGGATACCGAATCGCTGGAGCGTTTTAAGCGAGAGGCCGCCGCCCTGGCCCGCCTCGACCATCCGCACATTGCCCGGATCTACGATGCCGACGTCGAACAAAACGTCCCGTACCTGGCGATGGAACTCATCGACGGCGAGGATCTGCACAAGACGCTCGCCGCCCGGCAGCGGCTGTCCGTAGCGGATACGATTCGCCTCGGCACCGAGATGGCCGACGCGCTCGACCACGTCCACCGTGCCGGCCTGGTACATCGCGACGTCAAGCCGTCGAACATCATCATCCGCTCGACCGGCGAAGCCGTGCTCACCGACTTCGGGATCGCGTTTGCTGCCTCCCTGCCCCGCATCACGCGAGAGATGCCCGGTACGCCCGAATACATGAGCCCGGAGCAGGTCGAAGGCCGCACCGTCGACGGACGCAGCGACGTCTACAGCCTGGGCGTGGTCCTCTACGAGTGCCTGACGGGCACCGTACCGTTTCAGCGAAAAGGGGACAGCCTGACCGGGTTGAACGCGCTGGTGCAACAGATCCTGTCCGGAGAGGCCCTGACCTTGCACACCCTGCGGCCGGAGGTGCCGGTGTGGCTGGCGGAGGTGGTGGGGCGATGCCTGGCAAAAAAACCGGAGGATCGCTTTCCGTACAGTCGCGCGCTGGCGGAGGCCCTGCATCAGGGCGCAACGCCCGAGCCGCCCGAACCGTCCGAACGCCCCCAGGAGCAAGCCGCCGCCGTACCCGATGCTATCCCGCCCCTCCTGCCCAGGGCCCGCCCCTTCCGGTGGAAGGCATGGCTCTTCGGCCTGCTGGCCGTGGGCATCGTCGCGAGTGCAGCCGTCCAGGCGACCCGATGGCTCACGCCTTTCTTCGCAGGCACCGCCTCGATCCTCCAGGGCGAAGACCCCGCGCCCGCCGACAGCACGACGGAGACGACATCGGCCCCGGCCCTGCCGGTGTCTGACCCTACCCTGCGAGCAGGAGCGACCGGGGCACCGGACTTGTTCACCCGGCAACCCTCCACGGCGCCGGAAAATCCCGCCGATGAAAAGGGAAGCCCTCCGGTGAAGTCCACCGAACGGCAGCCTGTGAAGCAACGATCCCTGGAAGCCCTGCTGAACGAGGGCCGGGCGGCCTATGCACGCGGCCGCTACGGGGAGGCGCTCTCCTTCTTCCAGAAAGCAGGAGCACGCGGCGCCCCGGAAGCTTATTACTACCTGGGCCTGACGTACGACGCCGACGCGGGTTTACCCGAGGCCGACGCGAACGCCCTGGCGTGGTATCGGCGCGCTGCCGAGCAAGGCCACGCCGGCGCCCAGCATGCACTGGGTGTACGGTACCGCCATGGCCGAGGCGTACCCACGCGTGACGAAGAAGCCGTGGCGTGGTTCGAGAAGGCAGCTACACAGGGTCACGCCGAGGCGCAGGCCAACCTGGCCTGGATGTATGAGCAAGGCCGGGGAACCATCCCAAGCGACAAAGAAGCGGCTGCCTGGTATGAGCAGGCCGCCCGGCAGGGCCACGTCACGGCACAGTACAACCTGGGTGTTATGTATCAGGCAGGACGCGGTGTGGAACGGAGCAGTACGGATGCAGCCGCCTGGTACCTGCACGCCGCCCAGCAGGGACACCCGAATGCACAATTTGCCCTGGGCCGGATGTACTTCCGAGGGGAGGGCGTCGAACAGAGTGATGCCGAAGCCCTCCGCTGGTACCGCAAGGCCGCCGAGCAAGGGCACAAACGCGCACAGGGTGCCCTGGAACGTATGAGCGAAGCCCACGAATAATGTCCGAGACGATCCGTACCCGCATCGGTGGCGACTACGAGATTCTGGCCCAGCTTGGCCGGGGCGGCATGGCCGAGGTCTTCAAAGCCCGCCATCGACGCCTCGGGCGAACGGTCGCCCTCAAGGTCCTGCCCACCCATGTGGGGGTTGACGACGAAGACCGGAGCCGCTTCGAACGCGAAGCCCGCGCCGGCGCCCTGCTCGAACACGACCACATCGTCACCACCTACGACTTCGGCATCTACGACGGGCGTCCCTACCTGGCCGTGGCCTTCGTCGAGGGCGAAACGCTGGCCGCGCGCATCCGCCGTCAGGGTCGTCTCAGCCCGCAAGAAACGGTGCGGCTGCTCGCGCCCATCGCCGAGGCGCTGGCCTATGCCCACCGTAAGGGCGTCATCCACCGCGACGTCAAGAGCAGCAACATCATGATCCGGGCCGAAGACCAGCGCCCGGTGCTGATCGACTTCGGCGTTGCCCAGGCCGCGTTCACGCAGAAACTGACACGCCGGGGCGACACCCTCGGCACGCCCGAATACATGAGCCCGGAACAGGCCCGCGCCCGCGAGATCGACTTCCGCAGCGACCTCTACAGCCTGGGCGTGGTGCTCTACGAGTGCCTGACGGGTACGCTGCCGTTTCAGAGCCCCAACACGGAGGTGCTGCTGGCCAACATCAAGTACGAGGCCCACCCCTCGGTACGCAAGGCTGTGCCGGAGACACCGGCGGCGCTCTCGGCCGTCGTGGACCAATGCCTTGCTAAAGAGCCGGGCGACCGGTTCCCGGACGGCGACGCGCTGGCGCACGCCCTCCGCGAAGGGCTGACCGAGGAACGCCGGCGGCGGCCCATCGCGGCGTGGGTGCTGGGCCTCGTGCTGGTCGCGGCCCTCGCTGCAGGCGGCGTCGGCTACAGCGCCGGGTGGTTCGGCTCGCTCGCCGAGGCCCCGCAGCCGCTCCCCGCCGGCGAAGAAGACCCTCTCCTGCCGGAAGACACGACGGGTACCCCCGTGCTGGACGAAGAAAAGCCACCGCCGCCCGAAGGCCCGACGCTCAACACCTTGCTCGCCTCGGCGCTGCATGCCTACATGGCGCAGCAGTACAGCAAGGCCGTGACCCTGTTCACCCAGGCCGCGGACAGTGGAGCGGCAGAAGCCCAATTCTGGCTGGGTACGTTGTATCTTCAGGGACTCGGCGTCCTGCCGGACACGGCGCAGGCCGTCGCATGGTATCGCCGCGCCGCGGGGCAAGGCTATGCGGAGGCCAAGCAAGCCCTCCAGCGGCTGACGCAATCCCTGGTGATTCCCGCCGGGGAGGATGTTCCTCCCGGCTCTCCTCCTCCGCCTGAAGACGAACCCGAACCCGACGTTTACTTCCAGGTGGACGCGATGCCGGAACTCCTCGGCGGCATCGCGTCCATCCAGCGCGCGATTCGGTATCCGGAAGCGGCCCGTCGGCAGGGGGTTCAGGGGAGCGTCATCGTTAAATTCGTCGTTGATGCGCGGGGCGCCGTCGCCGAGGCAACGGTGGTGCAGGGCATCGGCTTCGGATGCGACGAGGAAGCCCTCCGCGTCGTGCAAACGGCCCGGTTCAAGCCCGGCGTCCATGAAGGCAAGCCGGTGCGTGTGCAGCAGTCGCTGACGATCACGTTTAAGCTGAACTAACATGTCCGACAAGACGCGTCTTTCGATAGGAGACGAATACGAGATCCTGGACATCCTGGGCCAGGGCGGTATGGCGCGTGTGTTCAAGGCACGCCAGCGCTACCTGGACCGCGTCGTCGCGCTCAAAGTCTTGCCGCCGCGCTTTCTCGCCGACGACGACGCCCGCGCTCGCTTCGAACGCGAAGCCCGCGCCGGCGCCCTGCTCGAACACGACCACATCGTCACCACCTACGACTTCGGCATCCACAAGGAGCAACCCTACCTGGCCGTGGCTTTCATCGAAGGCCAGAACCTCACGGAACGCATCCGGCGTATGCGCCGCCTCTCGCCCGAAGAATCGGTCTCTTTGATCGCACCCATCGCCGAAGCGCTGGCCTTTGCGCACCGTAAGGGCGTCATCCACCGCGACATCAAGAGCAGCAACATCATGATCCGGGCCGAAGACCAGCGCCCCATCCTGATCGATTTCGGCATCGCCCAGGCCGCCTCTACGCAGCAGTTGACCCAGAAAGGCACGATGCTGGGGACGCCGTCCTACATGAGCCCGGAGCAGGCGTCCGCGCAAGAGATCGACTTCCGCAGCGACCTCTACAGCCTGGGCGTGGTGCTCTACGAGTGCCTGACGGGTACGCTGCCGTTTCAGAGCCCCAACACGGAGGTGCTGCTGACCAACATCAAGTACGAGCCGCACCCGCCCCTCCAACGACACGCGCCGGACGTGCCCGCCTGGCTCTCCGCCGTCGTAGACCGGTGCCTGGCCAAAAGACCCGAAGATCGCTTTGCGAACGGCGACGCGTTATCCTGGGCCCTTCGGGCCGGTCCCTCGGAAGAGACCATCGCCCTGCCCGCCTCCAAACCCCGGGCCGGTACCGACCGCCGGCCGTCGCGCGCAGACGCTCCATCCGCGCCCCGTCAAGACCCGGCCTCGCCGGAGGCCCGGCCTGCGAAAAGCAAATTCTGGTTGGCCGGCCTGGCCGTGGGCATCCTCGCCCTGGGCGGCATCGGCTACGGGGCCGGGTGGTTCGACGGCTTTCTTGGTCAGGATATCAACCCACCGGAGCAACCGGACAGCCTCGCCGCGGCCCTGGCCGACTCGCTCGCGCAGGACAGCACGGCCGCCCTGGCCCTCCGGGACAGCACGAGCCTGC
>Ga0302046_10005228_pt1 | contig 11468 bp, 8 predicted proteins | sample RVTome_11_FD_200261 | JGI IMG/M metagenome (GOLD analysis project Ga0302046, IMG submission 200261) | Soil microbial communities from uranium-contaminated site in the Upper Colorado River Basin, Wyoming, United States - RVT147D111 (version 2) ... | reverse complement strand
CACTTCGGCGAACCATTCGCCGACGCGTCGGCGTTACCCATCTGGATCCTCGCCGAAGAGACCAGAAGACACGTCACCGTGGCACTCGGCGGGGACGGCGGGGACGAGGGATTTGGCGGATACCCATGGTACCCAACTGCCATGAAGCTGAACAAACTCGGTCGCGTCGTGCCCAACCAATTGGCCAGTGCGGGAGGCCGGGTTCTGGACCGGGTACGTGGGAACCGACCGTCACTGGGACGCGCGTCCCGCGTCCTCGACCTGCTCGGTGTCGAAGACGCAGAACAGTTCGCAAGGCTGCGCATGATCACGGACCCGCCAGAGGTCAAGCGTCTGTACGCCGGTCCGTTGGCGGCCTTGCGAAACAACGGACATCCGGATCCGGGACGGCAGTTACGCGCGATTTACGCCGGTACGTCCGGCACCCCGTTGCAGCGGATGCGCTGCGTCGACATCGAGACGTATCTGGCAGATCAGCTGATGCCAAAGGTCGACGTGGCCACCATGGCGCACGGCCTGGAAGTACGGGCGCCGCTGCTGGATCATCTGCTGATCGAGTTTGCGCTGACCTTGCCCGATCACTGGCTCATCGGGCAGAACGGGGGGAAGGGTATCCTCAAGGCGCTGGCGCGCCGATACCTCCCGGAGAGTTTCTTCACGCGACCCAAACGTGGATTCGACGTCCCGTTCGAGGTGTGGTTCGGTGGGGAGATGCGTGGCACACTGGACCGCCTCACAACCAGTGAGCGATTGCTCGACACCGGCTGGTTCGAGCGACAGGGCTTGCGGCAGCTCGCGGAAGACCATTGGAACGGCGTTCGAGATCAGACTAACCGATTGTACAACCTGCTCGTCCTGGAGGAGTGGCTCGGGCAGCAATGACCCCTCCCGGCATCGGGACGCCCCTCCGAAGTCTGGCCTGTACGTTGGGGGCACATCGCGTCTGGCAGCGCGCCTATCGCCACAAACTCCTCGTGGTCATGTACCACGGCGTCACCGATGACCGAGCCGTTGCACGACGATGGTGGCACCACGTTTACACCGGCGATTTCGAGCAGCAACTTCGATATCTTCAAAGGCATTACGAAACGCTGCCGCTGGACGACGCGCTAGGCGCACACTGGAGCGGTGGCCTCGAGCGTCCCACGGCCTGTATAACATTTGACGACGGCTATCTGAACAACCGGACAGCCGCCCTTCCGGTTCTGGAACGACTCGGCATCCCGGCCACGATCTATCTGGCCACCGGGATGATTGGTACCACGCGTCGCCTCTGGACCGTAGAACTGGACTTTGCGTTCAAGTCCGCGTCGGCCACCGAAGTCGACTTATCTCCAGTTGGCTTGGGGCGTCAGGCCATCGCCGACCGCCGATCACGTTACCGCGTTTTCGAGAAGGTGCTGGACCTCGTGAAAGAATTCTCTCCCGCCGAGCGGACACCGTTACTCGAGTCGTTGTACGAACAGCTGGCCGCCCCGGACGATCCGATTGCCCACGAGCCATTCCGAATGATGCAGTGGAATGATGCGGAACAGATGGCGGGTGGAGGGCTGGTGACGTTCGGCGCGCATACCGTCAACCACGAAATCGTGTCGCGACTGACTAGCGAGGACGTTCAAAAGGAGATTACGGAGTCGATGGCCGAAGTCGAACGCCGCGTGTCGGCCGTCACGAAGACGTTTGCCTACCCCAACGGCGGGCGAACCGATTTCGATTCGCGTGCAGTCGCGGCTGTAAAGACTGCGGGCGGCATTGGCGCGGTTACAACCGTAGAGGGTTTATGCGATGCCGCGGAAGATCACTACGCAATCAAGCGCATCGGGGTCGGGAGTGACACGGGGTTCGACCAGTTTCGGTTGCTCACGTCCGGAGCAATCAGCGACCTGAAGCGACTGAGGCTTCGCTGACTACGGGTGATTGTTAGGCACTGACGAACGTTGAGACAGAAACGGCCACGCGCCGAGAGGCGGCCTAGGGATGCACAAGTCGTGTGGTGGTCCCTCTGGCCGCTGCAGTTCGCGGAAAAGGCCAGTGGGTACGAGGGGCCGCCGCTCACTGACGCATCCTTCGGGACCACCACACGACTTGTGCATCCCTAGGCTGGCAGGGTGCCGGAAAAAGGGTTTCCGGAGGCGCGCGTTGGGTCGCGGCCTATGGATGATGGGGCGGTGTAGTAGGGGGCTGCGAAACGCGGCGCGCGAAGGGAGCCCTTTTTCAGCACCCTGCTAGCTAGTCTTCTAGTGCTTGAACAGGGCGTATTTCCGCACGTACTCCACGTTCGTGGGATCGGTCCATCGACCCAACACGTAATCTGATCCGATCTCGTAAACCTTCAAATCAGCGGGGACGTCAACTTCGCCAAGCAGGCCCACTCCGGGTGTGAAGGCGCTCCGCCGGGGTGGTTTCCCGATTGGATTGAACCATTCGTTGCCTTCCGCGTCGAGCAACAGGCGACCACAGGCCGGGCGTGGGGGCATGACCGCGCCGCTCAGACGCACCCAGATCAGCTACCGGCTGACGGCTGCGGGCTGAAGCCACGCCCTCACCAGCAGGCGCTGGGTCACACACGCGAGCCGATCCGATCACCATCAAGGAACGTTGAGAATGTACCACGCCGTCTGAAACGCCCCCCGATAGTTCTGATTGAACTGTTTGAAGCCGAGGAAGGCATCGTCCGCGCCGAACTCGAATGCGGTCCGGGCAACCTCCGTGTACGTCGCGTCTCCGCTCAACCACCCGTACCAGGCATATCCGATGGCGTTCAGCTGATTGAGATCAACCGTCGGGGTTGGGTCGTTGGAGACATACTGCCAGGAATCGCCCATCCACAGATCAGGATGAACGAAGTCCAGCACGCCCTTCACAAAAGATGGAATACGCGGATCGGCCTCGAACCACGTGTAGTAGCGAATCATCGCGTGCACGAGCAGGGAGGCCATGAAAACGGAATGACCGTCATCCCACGAGAACCAGCGCATTGACCCGTCCGCGGATTGAGTAGAGATGATGTCGTCGAGGTCGTCGCGAGCCTGCGCGGCCCAATCACGCCCGCCGACGTCCAAGCGGGCAGCGAAAAGCGAACTCATCAGCACATAAGACTGAATGCGGGAATCCATCCAGTCCTCGAACGGATCCCGGTCCAGCGCAGCCCGGTAGTTGGCGACGTCCATGAACTCGGCAACACCACGAATGGTCTCACGGCCCTGCTCGGCGCCAACGAGGAGGTAGTGCAGTTCCGAGCCCTGCAAATCGTCGAAGTGTGGCTGATACTGGTAGCCCGCGGATTGATGCAAGGCCACAACGGCGTTCGCTGTCGCCGTGCCTCGATCCCAATACTTGGGATCGCCAGTCCGCACCCATCCGGCATACCACACCAAGGCTCGATCGTATTGGTGATTCGACATCTCGTTGAGACCGTCGTTAGCCCAACGGTCCTCCCCAACGTCCTCGAAGTCGTTTTGCCAGGTCCGGAACAGACCGGCGGGCAACTCATCCGCGGTAATGCTCGGTCCCACAATCAACGTGCTCGCCAGATAGGCAGCCGACGTTGGCAGGGCCACGGCCGCCGGTGTGTCCCAGGTTATGGACGTCTTCGAAATATCCGGTGCGTTCCGCGTTACGTCGGTGCCGACCAGGAGAAAGCCGTCAACGGGTGAACCCGCGTTCACCGTGGCGTTGAACTGCACCAGGATCGACCGCACCGTCCCGTCCTCATGACGACTCACCAGCGGCTCGACGAAGATCGACTGTTCCTGACCGCCCATAACAACGGAGACGTTGTCCATCTGATCTGGCCGCAGATGTCCCATTGGTAGAGGAATACCGTTCGAGACCACAACCGGGCCGGAACTCCCGCTCAACCGACGAATGGAAAGGGCTATCGTGTCACCCTCGGCCGTCTGTTGCACAATGACCGTGATGGTCGCCGTGCCACTGATACCATCAACCGTCGCCGTGACCGTCGCCGAGCCCGGGGCAACGCCGGTTACGAGGCCCTCGTCTGACACGGAAGCGACATTCGACGGATCGATCGACCACATCACCTCAGCGTCCGGAATAACGACGCCGGCACTGTCCCGGACATCGGCACTGAGCGTTCTCGTGAATCCAATCGTCACGGTCGATTGAGCCGGCAGCACCGTGACCGACTCGACAGGCCCGGCATCCACATCGTTGCCAGTCTTATTCCCACAGGAAACCGTCACCGCAAGCAGACCGACGGTCAGCCAGCGAGTACCTGATGGAAAGAACGCGCGTATAATCAGATTCATGGATTTGTTCCGTTTGAGCGGGTCTTACAGCCACACAGAGATATCAACCCGTGGGCCATGGCTGGAGTTCCGGTCGGAAGAATGATGGGAGTTTTGAGAGCCACCGAAGGGCAAGTGAGGCTAGCCCACACGGTGCGGAAGCCGCGGTGACCCCTGTCACGGGCTCACTCATGCACGCCGAATCGCGGCCAGGACATGATAACTCTCCAGTCTGTTGCACTATTGCATCATCCAATGCGTTGCATCCATGAAACATTCTCGGTTGGGGTTCCTGAGAACCAGGTCGGGCTTGGCCTCGCGAGGCCAATTTCCCGTTCCCTGCACAGGAATTGCGTTCGACCCGAGACAACATGCATATGATGTTCCACAGCCCCACATCTCACACCGATTTGCACTCACCAGTGGGCCATCAGCGAATGCAAAACGCGGTGATCAATGACTGAAAGCCAGAGAATCACTGTCTGCCTGTCAATCGACACTGAGGAGGACAACTGGCAACCCACGAGAAACCACGTTTCGGCCAATAACATCCGTCAGTTGCCAAAGCTGCACGAGTTCCTGACGAGTTTCGGGGCCAGACCTACCTACTTCACCGCCCACTCGGTCGTTGCCGAACCGTGGTCCGCAGAGATCATTGCGTCCATACACGCCGGCGGATCTGTCGAGATCGGGGGCCATTTGCACCCTTGGAATACCCCACCCACGGATGAGCGGTTCGTCCCCAGGAATACCATGATGAGGAACCTGCCTCCTGAGGTGCAGCGGGCAAAACTGTCCACGCTAACCGGTGCGATAGCGGCTGCGGTCGGAAACGCCCCTACATCATTTCGGGCCGGACGATGGGGACTCGGGCTCGAGACGCTGCCGTTGCTCATGGAACTGGGATATCAGGTGGACAGCAGCGTGATGCCGTTTATGAACTGGGAGTCAATGGACGACGGGGCCAACTTCGTCGGGGCGCCCTGCGATGTATATCGGCTCGGCGGCGATGATTTTCGGGTCCCCCATCCGGACGGAGTCCTCGTCGAGGTACCGGTCTCCTCCGGCTACAGCCGAAGAGGATTCGATTTCTGGCATCGTGTCTACGAACGGCTCCACCGACAGCCCCTCGCCTTGCTGCGCCTCGCCGGTATCGCGAGTCGAACCCGACTCATTCGCAAGATCCAGCTCTCACCGGAGACGGATACGCCCCGGGACATGCTCGTCCTCTCCGAACGCCTGATCGAGCTGGGAGTCGAACACCTGCACATGTACTGGCACAGCCCATCGATGACACCAGGGCTCAGCCCTTACGGGGAAACCCAGCGTGATGTGGATCAGATGTACCGCCGGATCGGCGAATACCTCGAAGGACTCGGGCGCCTCGTCACGGTCGAGTTTGCGACCGTGGGGGAATTGGCAGCCTCATCATCTCCGGTTGGAGCGGAGGTCGACTAGGGAACCTCTGCAACACGTAGTACAACGTCTCGTGCGCCCCCCGGTAATTCTGGTTGAACTGCTTCCAGCTCGCGAGGTACGCGTCTGTGGCCGCGGCTTCGAACGCCATCTTTGCAATCGTCGTATAGGCCTGATCTCCGCTATGCCACCCGTACCAAGCATAAGGCACAGCGTTCAGCTGATTCAGGTCCACCGTGGGGTCCTCATCCACCGACGTGTATTGCCACGAATCACCGGTCCAGAGGCTGGGATGCACGAAGTCCAGAATCCGTTTGATGAACGGTGGTATCCGCTCGTCCGCCTCGACCCACGTGTAGTATTTGATCATGGCGTGCATTAGTAACGACGCCATGAACACCGAGTGCTCTTCGTCCCAGGAGAACCACCGCATTGCGCCGTCTTCAGCCTGCGTGCTCAGGATCTGGTCCAGATCCTGACGTATCAGGGCATCCCAGTCCTTTCCGCCGACATTCAGTCGCCAGGCAATCAAGGCGCTGAGGAACACGCGCGTCTGGATTCGTGAATCCATCCACTCCCTGAAGGGATCGCGGTCGATGTAATCCCGATAGGCGAGATCCATGAACAACGCGATCTCCCTGACCGCATCCCTTGCCCTCTGATCCCCGGTCAGGAGGTAATGGATCTCCAACCCCTGGGACTCCTGAAAGTGGGGCTGCCACTGGTAGTGTGGATCTGATCTCTCGCGGTAGGCTGCCGCCGCTCGGGTGCCGCGGAGCCAGTATTTCGGGTCCGCCGAGCGTACCCAGCCGGCGTACCATACCAGGGATCGGTCGTACTGATGGATGTCCACGATGGACATGTCATCGTTCTCCCACCGCACCTCGCCGTAGCGTTCGAACTCGGCCTGCCAGGCCTGATAAGCTCCTCTCTGGAGCCACTCATTCGTCACCGAGGGTCCGACGATGAGCGATTCGGCCAGGTAGTCCGGAGAGTTTGGCAGGGCGACAGCCGGAGGCTCGGCCCAAGTGACCGCTGTGGGGTCCAGATCCGGCTGAGATCGACTGACTCCCGGTCCGACGGTCAGGACCCCGGGCCTGGACGCGCCTCGACCCAGCGTCTCCCGAAACTGGATAAGGACTGAGCGGAGGGAACCATCCGGATGTCGGCCCGCGAGGGCTCCCACGTAGATGGCCCGTTCTTCACCGCCAACCTCCAGCCGGACCAATCCCAGATCGCCCTCGCCCAGGTAACCTGGCGGAAGCGGAATACCGGAGGACACCACCGCTTCTCCGTTCCCGTTATCCAGGCGGAGGATGGTGAGGGAAATGGATTGAGCTTCGGTGAGCTGGCTGCTGAAGGCAGGTTGGGCGGCCCGCGTCGAGTCCCCGATGCAGCCGAGCGACAACAGAATTGTGACCGCCACAAAACGGGGATGACCGGAACGCCTGTGTGCCCATCTTCTGTCCGGATCGTTCATACGTCTGATACCCTGAATTGCCTCTGAAGTAGTCGAAAGGCGATCGTCACCAGACTCGCCCCCCTGCGGAATTGGCGGTGAGGAACGACTATTGCGTTCGGAGCCACCGGACCGCGGCAGTATGTATCTTCGTTCCAGCCGGAAAAGCCCCGTCGCAACATTCGGGCCCTTTGGGTCTCCGTCGGAATCTGCACGGTTATCGGCTGGCCGGCACGAAAGGACCAATGGACTGGATTGTTTTCGGCGACGATTGGGGCTCTCACCCCTCTACCACACAGCATCTCATCAGAAACCTGCCGGACCGTGACCGTATCGTCTGGGTCAACTCCATCGGCGGACGGGCACCCCGCATCAACCGGACCGACATCGGCCGGATGTACCGGAAGCTGCTCTCCCTGACGGGAAATCGGAAACCACGGAAGAGACCAATGCCGATGGGGGCGGCCGATCAGGACGCCGGCTGGCAGCCCGATCTGATCGTGTCGCCAATGGTCTTGCCGTGGCACGAGGTGGAGCTGGTTCGCCGATTCAATCGGCGCCGTCTCCGGAAGCAGGTGGAAGCCGCCATGCATCAGGTCGGGTTCGACCGACCAAACGTCCTGATGTCTTTCCCGGTGGCGACGTGGTACCTCGATTTCCCCCACGGGAAGGTCTCATATCTGAGATTGGACGACTACGAAAAGTTGCCCGGCGTGGACGCACATCTGATTCGGGAGTGTGAGGACCGGGTCCTGCAGACCTGTGACTTCGTCTTCGTCACCGCATCCTCCCTGGTTCCCGATGTCCCTGGAGTCCGAGAGAAGACGCACTACATCCCGCAGGGTGTCGACGCCCGACACTTTGGGACCGTTCCATCACAGCCCCCGCGGAGCCGTGTCCTCGGGTTCTTCGGCCTGCTGGCCGAGTGGATCGACTTTCGAATGATTGCGGAGGTTGCGCGTCGCCTTCCGCAATGGACCTTCGAGTTCGTAGGTCCGGTTCGGTACGCCCCGTCGTCGCTGACCGACCTTCCAAACGTCCGGCTGCTGCCACCAGAACCCTACACCACCCTTCCCGATCGATTGCACACCTGGGATGCGGCATGGATTCCTTTCAACGTCGACAAACTGACCGAGTCGGTGAATCCGCTGAAGCTGCGGGAATACCTTGCCGCCGGCCTTCCCACGTTATGCACGGAGATGCCGGAAGCCCGACGCCTGGGAGAACACGTCCACGTGGTGCAAAGCAGCGACGACGTTGTCGCGTTCTTGTCGAACGTGGTCGGTGACGATACGGCCGCGCTCCGTGAGGCTCGGAAGGGATCCGTCCGCGACCACACCTGGACCGAACGTGCCAGGCAACTTCGGGATGTCTTCCAGAACAAACCGGCCAGAAGGGAAGACCCCTTCCCTGTTCCGGCAAAAGGATGACACCGTGAGCCAGATCAAAACACTCATCACGGTTGGCACCCGACCCGAAATCATCAAGATGGCGCCGGTGATCACCGAACTCCGGGCGCGGCCCGATCAATTCGACGTGCGCATCCTCTTCACGGCGCAGCACCGGGACATGCTGGATCAGATGGCATCGTTCTTTGCCATCACGTCTGATATCGATCTCGATCTCATGCGGGCGGATCAGCAACTGGGCGAGCTGACAGCGCGTATGCTTTCGCGAATGCACGAGGTATTGCAGGACGAACAACCCGACATGGTGCTGGCACAAGGTGATACGACAACGGTTATGGTCACGGCGCTAGCGTGTTTTTACCTGAAACTCCCCTTCGGCCACGTCGAGGCCGGGTTGCGCACAATCGACAAGTACAACCCGTTCCCCGAGGAAATAAACCGTCGTTTGGTTGCGCAGTTGGCGGACCTCCATTTTGCTCCGACGGATCGCGATCGTTCGGCATTGCTCGCCGAAAACGTTCCAGTGTCCTCGATACACGTAACGGGAAACACGGTGGTTGATGCCGTCCTGGATGTAGCCCAAAGAGCAATCCCGCTCCCACCAGCCGTGAGCGCAGCGGACGAGTTGGTGCTCCTCACCATGCATCGCCGCGAGAGTTTCGGCGAGAAACTCGAATCCGTTTTTGACGCCATACGGGAAATCGCGGCGCGGCGTCCGCAGGCCAATATCGTATACCCAGTCCACCCCAATCCTAACGTGCGTCGGACCGCACACCGAATGCTGGCCGACCAGAAGAACATCCAGCTACTCGATCCCGTTCCCTACGGAGAGTTCGTAGCGCTGATGAAACACGCAACGCTGATCCTCACGGATTCTGGCGGGATTCAGGAAGAGGCCCCCTCACTCAAGGTCCCCGTTCTCGTGTTGCGAGATGTCACCGAACGCACCCAGGCGGTGGAAAGCGGATTGGCGCGGCTCGTGGGAACTGACCGGCGCGCCATCGTGGAGAACGCCCTCGAACTCCTGAACGATGACGCTGCACGGTCAAAAATGACGGACGTACCGAATCCGTTCGGCGATGGGCGAGCGGCTCAGCGGATCGCAGATGTCATTGCCGGGTTTTCTGCGCCGGAGGGCGGATCAACGTCCGTTCAGCGCTCAACATCCGAGGCGGTCGGTCGTACCAGCCGAGCGTAATAGTCGAAGTACCGCCTCCCACGGGTCTCCTGCGTAAAATCACGCTCGATGCGTTCGCGAGCGGCCAGCGCAAGGCTCTCACGCAGGGCGCCATCCGACAGGCACCGTTGGATCGCCCGGGCGAGTGCGACGGCGTCACCTGCCGGTACGAACACCGCCTCCGTCTCTTCCGCAAACATCTCACGAATCCCACCGACGGGCGTCGTGACAATCGGCACATGATGCATTGCGGCTTCCAGCAATACGTTGGGGATTCCTTCGCTCAAGGACGGCAGGACGAAGAGATCCGCCCTTTCGTAGTATGGCGTCGGATCGCTCTGGTAGCCGACAAACCGCACGAGGTCCTGCAGACCCGTAGCCTCAACCTTCACACGTAACCGCTCCATCTCCGGTCCATCGCCGACAAACGTCAGGGCAAAACCCTGAATGCCCTTGTCGGTCAGTATCTTGACGGCCCTGAGGAGTTCCCCGTGACCCTTTTCCTTTGACATCCGCCCGATCGTGACGACTTCCAGCCCGTTGCCCGCACGTCGGTACGAAGACGGCTTCAACTGAATCCCGTTGTAGATCACGGTGATCCGATCCCGGGAGACGCCAAACGAAACCAACAATTCTTCCTGTGTCTTTGAAACGACGATGATGTTCCTGGCTTGCCGAAACAGCCATCGATCCAGCCGGTTGTACGCCAGCTGCTTCCTGTCGGTCCAGGTCTCACCGTGGTAACAGTCGATGGTCTGAAATCCGTGAAGCAATCGAATCGACTGCAGCAGATACATGTAGAATCGAGACTTGTTGTTGTGGACCTGTATGATGTCGGGCTGGTACTCACGCACGACTCGGCGCAGCGTCGTGATCCCCTTTGGATCGTACCGAAAACGCTCGCGGATGACTGAGCAGGCAACACCGGCGTGTTCGAGTCTCTCCGTGAACTCGGTAGACGGAGTGTCGCCGCGGATAAAGGTCACAACCCGGAAGTCCGTCTTCCCCCGCAACAAGCCAATCGTGTCGACCAGATTCTTTGCCGGACCGCCGAACTCGCGGGCCTCCATGAGCACGAGAACGCGCATCCGGTTGTCCCCTGCCGCGTCGACACCCCGTAGAAGGGGCTCCACTCGCGCAGCTTCCTGCACGGACTCCGAGGTCATATGAACCGCCGCAGCGCCTGCTCGCTCACACGCTGAAGCGTTCGCAACGCATTGGATTTCAATTCGGGTTGATCCGCGAAATGCACCAACAGGTCCGGACCGAGATCATTGAAACCACACACCCGAAATCTGTCCGTGTTTTCCGCGAGGAACTGGCACAGCCTTTCAAACCGCCTGATCACCATCATATCGGGCGCGCGCTTGACCCGATTGATCAGTTCGAAGCTGTGCGACACGATCACAAAGGTGTGCCACTCCAGCTCGTGGGCTCGCAGCAGCATGGCCCGCATCTCCGCGAACGAGCATGCCATGAGTTGTGTATGACGCAGACCGCCCGGTCGGTCCCGGAAGTGGTTGACCGGGACCTCGATGACTCCATCGATGAGGACCGGCTGGAGCAGAACGTCCTCGTAATCCATCCGGCACGCTCCGCCGAGGTGACAGTAGTTGTAGCTCGTATCGTACTTCACGCCGTTACGGGCCAGGGCCGGCAGCGTTCTGTTGTCCGCTCCGTAGTTGCCCGCCCGGAAAGCCGTGGAAAGATCGTTTCCCGCCTCCTGAAGGTTTGCCAACCCCACCTCGATCAATCGT